>OUNM010997376.1_pt1 | contig 17600 bp, 18 predicted proteins | sample 1769961 | NCBI WGS metagenome assembly OUNM01 (sample SAMEA3914820, study PRJEB12502) | metagenome | biome: forest; material: soil | place: USA | collected 2012-03-12 | depth 0.3 m
GTACATGTTCGGCATGTATCCGCGCGCGACACGGCAGTTCACCTCGGCGGCGGCGCTGTTCAAGACGCTGCAGCCCACGCCGGAAACCTATTCGGTGATCTACAACAACGACGCCTTCTCCAAGACCGCCGGCGAGGGCGTGAAGCTTTCGTGCGACGCGCAGGGCTTCAAGCGGCTCGACCAGTTCGAGCTGCCCGCCAAGGTGACCGACGTGTCGAGCGTGCTGGCCTCGATACGCGCCAACACGCCCGACCTCCTCGTCTGTGTCGTGCACGACCAGGATTCGCTGCTGATCGCGCGCCAGATGGTGGCGACCAACACCAACGTGAAGCTGCTGTTCCAGGGCCTCGGGCCGCAGCTCCACTCATACCGCGAGGCGCTGGGCAAATATTCCGAGTCGATCATGTGCTCGACCTACTGGGACGACAGCGTGCCCTACAAGGATCCGTTCTTCGGCAGCGCCAAGAAGTTCCACGAATACTACAAGAGCAAGTTCACGCGCCCGATCGCCTATCACGTCTCGGGCGCGGCGGCGTGCATCGAGACCTATGTGATGGCCATGCAGGCGGCCAAGAGCATCAAGCCCGAGGCCGTGCGCGAGGCGCTGGCCGCTGCCGACTTCGACACCCAGTACGCCCACGTCAAGTTCACGCCGGAGGGCGACGGCGATCCGCTGAACCTGGGCGGCATGATCGGCCAGGTCCAGAAGGGCAAGCTCGAGACGGTGTTCCCAGAGAAGGCCAAGTCGGCCGAGGCCGTCTATCCGGCACAGCCCTGGGACAAGAAGGCGTGATCGCGACCCGCATCGTCTCAGAATGAGCCTGATTGCCCAGACGCTAGCCGACGGCCTCGTGCTGGGCGGCATCTATGCGCTCGCCGCCGTCGGCTTTTCGCTGATCTTCGGCGTGCTGCACGTGATCAACCTCAGCCACGGCATCCTGGTGCTGGTCGGCGCCTATCTGGCGCTGATCTTCTCGACAGGGCTCGGCATCGATCCGATGCTGACCATCCCGTTCGTGATGGCCGGGCTGTTCGCCTTCGGCTACGCCTACCAGCGTCTGCTGATCCAGCGCGCGGTCGACCGCTCGGCCCTCGGCTCGATGCTGCTGACCTTCGGCGTGGCGCTGATGCTGCAGAACGTCATGATCTGGGTGTTCTCGCCCGACATGAAGAACATCACGCCCTCCTACGCCTTCACCTCGTTCCAGCTCGGCCCCGTGAACTTCGACGCTGTGCGGGTGAGCGCGCTCGCGGCAAGCTTGGTGCTGCTGTCGTGCCTGGCCGCGCTGCTGAAATTCTCGGCCCTCGGCCGCACCATCCGCGCCACCGCGCAGCAGACCCTGGCGGCCCAGCTCTGCGGCGTGAACGTGCGCCACGTCTATGCCCTCACCTTCGCTGTTTCGGCCGCCTTCGCGGGCGCCGCCGGCATCGTGATCGGCATCATCCTGCCCTTTTCGCCGAACGACGAGGCGCTGTGGACGATGAACGCCTTCGTCGTGGTCGTGCTGGGCGGCGTCGGCAGCCCCGCCGGCGCACTGCTGGGCGGCCTGCTGCTCGGCATCGTCAACACGCTCACCGCGCAGTACATCGGGCCGTCCTTTCCGAACGTGACCATGTTCCTGCTGCTAGTCCTGCTGCTGCTGGTCCGGCCCAACGGCCTGCTCGGCAACGCCTTCAGCGCCTCGCGATGAGCAAACGTCCGGGCCTTGCCCTCTTGATCATGCTGGGTTGCGCGGCCGTGCTGGCGTTCGGCCCGATGGTACTGCCGTCGTTCTACGTGCGCGTCGGCCAGCTGATGCTCTATTCGGCGGGCCTGGGCGTGGCTTGGGCGATTTTGGGCGGCTTCGCGGGCTATGCGAGCTTCGGCCATGCCGCCTTCATCGGCGTCGGCGCCTTTGCCGCCGGCCTCGTCGAGGCGCAATTCTCCACCCTGCCGCCGGCGTTGCTGCTGGCGCTAGGCTTTGCCGCCAGCGCCGTATGCTGCGCGATCCTCTCGGCCGTCATCGCCTATCCGATCCTGCGCCTGCGCGGGACGTTCTTCGCCATCGCCATGCTGGGCGTCAGCCATGTCTGCGCCGAGGTCACCAACAACGTCGACTATTTCCAGGGATCGATGGGCCTCAACTTCCCGCAGATCGCGCCCGCCGACATGGATCCGGCGAGCTTCTTCTACGAGATCTATCTCGCAGGCGCCCTGCTGGTGCTGCTGGTCGCCTGGCAGATCCGCCGCAGCCGCTTTGGCGCGGGCCTGCTCAGCATCCGCGAGGACGAAGACACCGCCCGTATGCTGGGCGTGCCGACCGAACGCTACAAGCGCATCGCTTTCGTGGTGAGCGCCGTTCTGACCGGCATGATGGGCGTGATCTACGCGCACTCGCTGGGCTACATCACGACCGAGTCGATGTACCGCGACGACACCAACCTCAGCCTGATCGTCTATTCGCTGCTGGGCGGTATGGGCACCCTGTTCGGACCGGTGATCGGCGCGGCGCTGCTGGTGTTCGTCACGCAAGTGGTGCTGGCCCGCCTGCTCGACTTCCACCTGTTCGCGACCGGCCTGTTGCTGGTGCTGCTCGTGCTCGCCGCGCCCGGCGGCGTGATGGGCCTGGCCAGGACGTTCTTCCAGAAGCGGCGGGCCGCGCCATGAGCATCCTCGAGGTCGCCGGCCTGTCCAAGAACTTCCGCGGGCTCGCGGCCATCTCGAACGTCTCGTTCGCCATCGAGCCGGGCTCGATCACCAGCATCATCGGCCCCAACGGCGCGGGCAAATCGACGCTGTTCAATCTGATCACCGGCTACCTACCGCCGACCGCGGGCGAGGTCCGCTTCAAGGACCGGCGCATTACCGGCCTCGCCACCAACAAGATCGCCGAGCTGGGCGTCGCGCGCGCCTTCCAGATCGCCAAGCCGTTCCGCGACCTCAGTGTCTTCGATAACGTCCGCATCGGCGCGCTGTTCGGAAAAGCAGGCCCGCGCGACGTCGAGGCCACGACCCGGCGCGGCATGGAAATCGCAGCCATTGCCCATCTGGCCGAGCAGCCCGCCAGCAGCCTCACCGTCGGCCAGCTGCGCCATCTCGAGGTCGCCCGCGCCATCGCCACCCGCGCTGATCTTTTCCTGGCGGACGAGCCCTGCGCCGGCCTCAATCCCACGGAAACCGCCGCGATGATCGACGTGCTGCGCCAGATCCGCAGCAACGGCATCACCGTCGTGCTGGTCGAGCACGACATGCCCTCGGTGATGGAAGTGTCGGACCGCCTGCTGGTGCTCGATGCCGGCTCGATGATCGCCGACGGCCCGCCCGCCATCGTGTCGAAAGACCCGAAAGTCATCGCCGCATATTTGGGAACGCCCGACGTCTAGCGATCAGTGGCCGAGGAAGGCCCGCCGCACGTAGTCGTTGGACAACAGCTCCTGGCCGGAGCCGGCAAGGACGACCTCGCCTTTTTCCAGCACGTAGCCGCGATGGGCGATGCGCAGCGACTGGTGCAGGTTCTGCTCGACCAGCAGCTCGCCGATGCCGCCCTTGTTCACCGACTCGATCAGCCGGAACATCTCCTGCGTCACGGTCGGCATCAGGCCGAGCGACGGCTCGTCGAGAATGATCAGCTTTGGCTCGGCCATCAGGCCTCGCGCGATCGCCAGCATCTGCTGCTCGCCGCCGCTCATCGAGCCCGCGAGCTGCCCGCGCCGCTCGGCCAGGCGCGGGAACAGGCCGAACGCCCGGTCGACCAGCGCGCCGATCGCGCCGCGCGGCTTCACGTGCGCGCCGAGCTGCAGGTTCTCCATCACTGTCATCTGCGGGAAGACCAGCCGGCCTTCCGGCACCAGGGTGATGCCGCGCTTCACGACGTGATGGCTGGCCACCCCGCTCAACGTCTCGCCCTCGAACTTGATCGTCCCGCGCTGCGGCCGCAGCACGCCCGCGATCATGCGAACGGTCGTGGATTTCCCCGCGCCGTTGGCCCCCAGGAGGGCAACGATCTCGCCCGGCTGGACGGTGAGCGAAACATCGCGCACCGCCGCCGCTCCATCATATGCAAAGGCAAGCCCAGAGACGTCCAGCATGCCTTCAGGATAGCAAGCTTCGTGCCCGAACCAGTACTCGAAACTAGCGCGGATCGGTGCGGAAGACGGCGAGTTCCGCACGCGAGTCGGCGATCGAGAACCAGCGATGCTGGGTGGCGCGGAACGCTCGCCAGTCCTCGAGGATCTTCTTGAACTGGGCGTTGCCCGCGGCTTCCTCGTCGAGCACCTGCTCGAGCGCCACGCGCAGCGCCTTGATGATCTCCTCCGGCAGGACCGAGAGCTTGGTGCCGGACGCCACAAGGCGCGCGATCGCCTCGGCATTCTTGGCGTCGTAGGACGCCAGCATGTCCTGCATGGCGTAGGCGCTCGCGTACTTGATCGCTGCCTGGTAGCGCGGCGGCAAGGCGGCCCAGTTCTGCTTGCTGACCATCACGACGTTCAGCGCCTCGAGTTCCATGACACCCGGCGTGTAGTAATACGGCGCGACCTTGCCGAAGCCGAGTTTCTCGTCGTCGTACGGCCCGACCCACTCGCAGGCGTCGATCGTGCCGCGTTCCAGGGCGGGATAGATATCGCCGCCGGCGATCTGCTGCGGCACCGCGCCGAGCTTGGCCATCACCTTGCCGCCGAAGCCGGCCGTGCGCATCTTGAGGCCCACGAAGTCCTGCGGCGTCTTCAGCTCCTTGCGGAACCAGCCGAACATCTGGCCGCCGGTATTGCCCGACGGAGTCGCGACCACGCCGAAGCCATCGTAGATCTCGTCCAGGAGCTTGCGGCCGTTGCCGTAATACATCCAGGCATTCTGCATCCGCGGCGTCATGCCGAACGGCAGCGAGGCATCGAAGATGAACGCCGGATGCTTGCCGATGTAGTAGCCCATGTAGGTGTAGCCGGCCTCGACGGTGCCATTCTGCACGGCATCGAGCACCTGCAAGGCGGGCACGATCTCGCCGGCCGCGAACGGCTCGATCACGAAGTTGCCGCCGGTCATCTCTCCGACGATCCGGCACACCGTCTGTACGCCGCCATAGAGCGTGTCGAGGCTCTTCGGATAGCTGCAGGTCATGCGCCATTTCAGTTTCGGATCGGTCTGGGCGATGGCGGGAGCGGCGACGGCGGCCGCGGCGATGCCGACGGCGGCGGGAGCGAGTCTTCTACGCGTGATACGCATTGGCATTTCCCCTCCTTGTTTATTGGGGAAAATACTAGGCCGCGTTCCAGCCTCCGTCGATGGAAATGGCCGAGCCCGTCGTGTCGCCGCCGTCCGGTCCGCAGAGGAAGGCGGCAAGGCCGGCAACTTTGTGCGGTTGCACAAAACGCCCCGAGGGTTGGCGCGTCGACATGAAGGCCTTCACCGCTTCGTCGTGCGCGAGGCCCTCCTTCTTCATGAACTCGGCCAGCCGTTGCTCGATCGCCGGTGTCGGCGACGCGCCGGGGCATATCGCGTTGCAGGTGATGTCCTGCGCGGCCACCTCGAGCGCGACCGCGCGGGTAAAGCCGATCAGCGCCGTCTTTGTCGTCACGTAGTCGACCCGGTTCACCGTGCCGCGCAGGCCGAAGATCGAGGAAATATTGACGATTCGGCCGAAGTTGCGCTGCCGCATGCCGGGCAGCACGAGACGCGTCGTATGGAACGCCGAGGAGAGGTTGACGGCGAGCGCGCGGTCCCAATCCTCCGGCTTGAACTGCTCGATCGGCGCGAAGTGACGGACGACGGCGTTGTTGACCAGGATGTCGACACCGCCGAAGGCCGCGATCGCCGCCTCGACCAGCGCGGCGATCTGTTTCGGATCGGCGAGATCGGCGCCATGGTGCAATGCACGCACGCCATGATCCTTTTCGATCTTCCGCCGGTTGCCCTCGATCGCATCGGCGGCGCCAAAACCGTTCAGCATCACGTTGCAGCCTTCGGCCGCGAGCCGCTCGGCGATGGCCAGTCCCAGCCCTTGCGTCGAGCCCGTCACGAGCGCCGTTTTACCCTTCAGCATGTCGTTCCTCCGGCGCTATCCTACCCGACAACCAGCGGGAAAGGATGCATGCGATGCCCAGCCGTCGAGACCTTGTCGGGCTCTCCGCCCTTGCGGCCTCGGCCCTCGCCTTGCCGGCGCTGGCCGATACCAGACCTGCCAAGCCGATGCGCCTGCTGATCCTGGGCGGCACGGGCTTCATCGGTCCGCACCAGGTCCGCTACGCGCTGGCCCGCGGACATCACGTCACCGTCTTCAATCGCGGCCGCCAGAAGGAAGCCTGGCCCGGTCCGGTGGAGGAACTGCTCGGCGATCGCAACGGCGATCTCAAGTCGCTCGAAGGCCGCGAGTGGGACGTCTGCATCGACAATCCGACCTCGCTGCCGGTCTGGGTGCGCGACGCCGCCCGCGTGCTGAAAGGCCATGTCGGCCAGTACATCTTCATCTCGACCATCTCGGTCTATGCCTCGAACGACAAACCGGCCGACGAGACCGCCCCGCTCGTCGCCTACAAGGGCGCCGATCCCATGGCCGAGACAATTCAGTCGCTGAGCACCAATGAGAGACTCTATGGTCCCCTGAAGGCGCTGAGTGAAAAGGAAGCGCTCGCACAGTACGGCGAGGCCGCCACCACCATCATCCGCCCCGGCCTGATCGTGGGACCGAGCGACGTGACCGACCGCTTCACCTATTGGCCTGTGCGACTGGCCCGCGGCGGCGAGATTCTGGCGCCCGGCGACGGCAGCGACCCGGTGCAGTTCATCGACGCCCGCGACCTCGCCGAATGGACCATCCGCGTGGCCGAGCAGAGAACCGTGGGAACGTTCAATGCCAGTTGCCCCGCCGGTCCGATCACCATGCGGCAGATGCTGGGCGAGATCGCGCGCGGTGTGCATGAAGACCCCACGATCGTCTGGGCGCCCACCCCTTTCCTGAAGGCGAACAATGTCTCGGCCTGGCGCGACATGCCCGTCTGGATTCCGGGTCAGGGCGACACCTCCGGCTTCCATCGCAGAGATACCCGCCGCGCCATCGCCGAGGGCCTCACCTGTCGTCCGCTGGCACTTACCGCCGCCGACACCCTGGCCTCTTTCCGCACGCTGCCTTCCGAGCGCCAGGCCAAACTCCGCGCCGGCCTCAGCCCGGCGCGCGAGGCCGAGCTGCTGGCGAAATTGAAAGGCTAGGAGATCAGGCCGTGGCCGCAACCGCCGCCTTGTCCTGCTCGCCTTCTCGCCTCTTCTGCTGGGTGCCGAGCCAGAGTGCCACCAGCAGCCAGACCGCGGCGATGCCGATCGCGACGAGAGGCGCGATGTGCGCCCCCGCCGCGCTGAAGATCGTGGCCGACCAGATGCCGACCTGGTCGCCCAGGCGATAGACGAAGGTGTCGATGAAGCCCTTCGTCTTGTAGCGATCCTCGCGCGAGACGACAGTGTAGATCACCTCGCGCGCGGGCCGGGTGACGGAATATTCGATGCCGCGGCGGACGACCTGGAAGATCCCGATCACCGCCAGGGTCGGCGTCGCCGCCAGCACCGCGAAGCCGCCCATCGTGATCACCGGCAGGATGGCCAGCGCCAGCGCCACGCCCAGGCTGAGCACGATGCGTCCGGTGAAGAAGAGCTGGAAGACCAGCGCCACCGTGTTCACGCCAAAATTGATGTTGGAGAAGAACACCGTCTGCGCCGCCCGGTCGCTGAGGTCGTGGGCGACGATGGCGGCCTGCTGCGAATAGACGAAGGTCGAGGTGACGGAATAGAGCAGCAGGAACGCGCTCACCGCCAGCAGGTAGGGCGAACGGACAGTGTGGACGATGCCGGAAAGCACGCCGCCGCCGACCGCCCGATCCTCGTCCTTCGCGATCTGGTCCTGCGTTCGATGATGCAGCGCCGGCGACAGGCGGCCGAGACGGCCGGCGCAGAACACCGCAACCTCGAACAGCAGCGCTGCGACGATCAGCAGGACCGTGGGCGAGAGAGTCCGCGCCATGCCGCTGATGAAGGCCGAGCCCACGATCGCGCCGATGGTGGCGCCCGCGGCGATGAAGCCAAACAGCCGCTTGCCCTGCTCCGGGCTGAACAGGTCGACGTTCAGCTGCCAGAACACCGAGATGGCGAACAGGTTCGCGACCGAGACCCAGATGAAGAAGATGCGGCCGACCCAGACCGACTGCTCCTTCGTCGCGAAATGCATGGCCACGCCAAACAGCAGCAGCATCACGGCGAAGAAACGGTAGGTGAGCGGGATGAAGCGGCTGCGCGGCAGCTTCTTCACCAGCCAGCCGAACGGCACGTTCAGCAGGACAGTGCCCGCCAGGGTGCCGACGAACAGCCACGGCAGATTGCGCACGCCGCCCGCCACGCCCATCTGGTCGCGAATCGGCGTCAGGATGTAGTTCGCCGCCAGCAACGCGAACGCGTAGACCCAGCACCAGCCCACGGCGCGCAACTCGTCGGGCCGCACGGCGACGACTTTCTGGAGCAGCCGGAAGAACGCGCCCTGCTCCGCGACCGAAGGATCTCTCACGAGAGCGTGGCGGCGTTCTTGCGGATCTGGTCGGGCGTCAACTCGCCGCCGAGCGGCGTGCCCGGGACCAGGTACTTGCCCTTCGCCATGCCGCCCACCAGCACCGCCTCGAAGCCGATATCCTTGATCAGCTTGGCGGCGAGCTCGGCAGCCTTCGGATCGTCGCTCGCGATCGGCACGCCGAGCGGCTCGCCGGAACGATGCGCGTTCTTCTCGAGACCGGCCGAGCCGATGGCGTTGAAGCCGCGCACCAGATGCACGCCCGGGAACATCTTGGCTGCCACGAGGCCGACGCCGCCCTGGTCGTTGATCTTCTTCACGAACTCCTCGCCGTCGCGCCGCGCGATCGGGTTCGACACGTCGATCACCAGCTGCTTGGTCGCGAGCGCCTTGCCGTAGTCCTTGGCGATCTGCTCGACCGCCGGATAGGGCACGACGATCAGCACGACGTCGCCGAAGGCCACGGCCTCCGCCACCGTGCCCGCCTTGGCGTTCGGACCGGCGGCGGCTACCAGATCCTTCAGGCCCTCGGGATTGCGCGAGGAGAACATCACCGGGTAGCCCTCCTTGGCGAAGCGCGTGCCGAGCGCGCCGCCTTCGCGGCCTGCACCGATGGTGGCGATCTTGAGCTTGCCTTGCGCCCGCGCGGCGAACGGCAACGCAGCGGCGACGCTCGTTGCACCGACGATGAAATGCCGACGATCCATGGCCAGACTCCTTTTCAGGTGAGAAGGCAACGCTAGCGCCGGGGGCGGCGCCGACACAATTCACGATCTCGACAGGAGCGCGCGACTATGCCGCGTATTTGCTGGCGCTCAGCCCTTCCCACAATTTGTCGGGGCCCGCCTTGGCATAGGCCGCACCGATCTTCTCGCCCCAGTAGCTCTCGCTGCCGAAGTCGCGACGCCACACCCAGAGCCTGCGCGTGTAGTGATGCAGGATATGCTCGTGGGTGAAGCCCATGGCGCCCATCGACTGATGCGCGATAGCGGAAATGCGATGGGCGAAGTCCGAGCATTGGCTCTTTGCGGCCGCGATCGAGAAGCGCCCGCCATCCGCCAGGCCACCTTCGTCGGCGTCGCGCGCCGCCGCTTCCGCCGAGGCGATGGTCGCGGCAACGCAGCTCGCGAGCTCGGCCAGCATGTGCTGGATCGCCTGGAAGGTCGAGATCGGCTTGCCGAACTGCACGCGCTGCTTGGAATATTCGACGGCAGTCGCCAGCACCTTGTCGGCCGCGCCTGCCATCTGCATGGCGCGCATCACGGCGGCCAGCTCGAACGCACGCTCGGCGCTCACGATCGACGCGCCGCTGAATTCGACAACCGCGTTGTCGAAGGTCACGGTGCCATAGGGCTCGCCGGCATGGGTCGGCTTCAGCTCGACCCTGGCGTTGGCCTTGCTCACCACCGCCACGGTCTTGTCGACGACGGCCACGAAGCGCTCGGCAACCGCCGCGAACGGCACGCGCTCCACCTTGCCCGAAAGACGCCCGCCGGAAAGCTTGAGCGCACCGAGAGATACTGTCGCCGGGCCCGGCTTCGGCTCGCCACCGGCCGATGCGATCAGCAAATTGGCGAGCGCGGTCTCGGCGAGCGGCACCGGCACGGCGTGCTCGCCCGCCAGCCGCAGCAGCGCCAGCATGTCGGCCAAGGTGCCGCCGACGCCGCCCTTGTCCTCCGGCACCGCGATCAGCGGCAGGCCCATCTCCTCGATCTCCTTCCAGAGATCGGCGGGCCACTGGCCCTTCTCGACGTTGTTCACCACCACTCGGTCGCAGCGCTCCGTGAAGAAGCGCCCGGCAGTCTCGAGCAGCATGTCGCGCGTTTCGGTATCCATGCTCGTCTCCCTCAGCGCAGACCGAGGCCACGCGCGACGATGCCGCGCAGGACCTGGGTGGTGCCGCCCTGGATGGTGTAGCTCGGCGCCATCATGGTGGCGTACTGGGCGATATCGAGGAAATCGGCCAAATCGTCCTCGGTCGTGGCATCGGACTCGGCGATCACGCGGGCGATCTCCGGCAGGTCCTGCTGGTAGATCGTGCCGAGATCCTTCACGAGGGCGGCCTCGATGGCGGGCGACTTGCCGCCCTGCATCATGCCGGCCACGGCGACCGACATCTGGCGCAAGGTCCACAGCCGCGCGATCAGGCGGCCGAGGATCGAGGCCGCGCGCGCGGCAGGCTGGCGACCGAGCACGCGCACCAGTTCGCGCAGCACATAAAAATTCTGCATGAAGCGCTCGGGGCCGGAGCGCTCGAACGCCAGCTCGCTTGTCACCTGCAGCCAGCCGTCGCCCTCATTGCCGATCAGGCAGCTCTCGGGGATGAAGGCGTCGTTGAACGTGACCTCGTTCCAGTCGTGGCGGCCGGCGAGGTTGATGATCGGGCGGATGGTGACGCCCGGCGTCTTGAGATCGACCAGCAGCTGGCTCAGCCCCTTGTGGCGGTCGCCATGCTGGCCCGAGGTGCGCACCAGGGTGATGCAGTAATGGTTGCGATGCGCGCCCGAGGTCCAGACCTTCGTGCCGTTCACGCGGAAGCCGCCCGGCACCGGCTCGGCGCGCGTGCGCACCGAGGCGAGGTCGGACCCCGAGTCGGGCTCGCTCATGCCGATCGAGAAGAAGCACTCGCCCGCCGTGATCTTGGGCAGAATGGCCTGGCGCTGCTCCTCGCTGCCGAAGCGCAGCAGCAGCGGACCGGACTGGCGATCGGCCACCCAATGGGCGCCGGCGGGCGCACCGTTGCCGAGCAGTTCCTCGGTGACGACATAGCGGTCGAGGAAGCTCCGCTCCGAGCCGCCGTATTGCTTGGGCCAGGTGATGCCGATCCAGCCCTTCTTGCCGAGTTCCCGGCTGAACTCCGGCGAGGCCGTGTTCCAGCTCGCGAAGCGGTCCTCCGTCTTGATCTTCGGCACCGTCTCCTTGAGGAAGGCGCGCACTTCCAAGCGCAGGGCCTCGGCCTCGGGCGGCAGGTGGAAGGGCGGGAATTCCAGCTTGGGGATGGACATCGCAATTCTCTGTTTGGAGGTCTCAATCTCTGTCGGGTAATCCTAAGCGACGCAACCTGGGAGTTTCGACCGTCGAATGCCCCGCCGCCCGCCCCGCCTGCCGCCGCTCCTGGCGGAATTCGACGAGGAAGAACGCGAAGCCGTCCTGGCCACCAACCGCTCCTTCTATCGAGCCTTCAACGAGCGCGATTACGACGCGATGGAAGTGCTCTGGGCCTCGACCGGCAGCATGATCTGCCTGCACCCCGGCCAGGGCCCCTTGATCGAGCGCGGCGACATCATGGCGAGCTGGCGCGGAATCCTGAAGCATCCCCAATCCCCCAAGGTGCGCTGCACCGACGAATGGGTGATCGGCCGGCCAGGCCTCGCCATCGTCGTGTGCCGCGAGATCCTGGCCGAGGGCCAGCTGATGGCGACCAACACTTTCGCGCGCTTCAGCGACGGCTGGCACATGATCGGCCATCACTCGGGACAGGTGCCGCCGGTCGACCGCCCGCACCCCGCCCCTACCGCCGCGTCCGCCGCCGCCCCGCGCGACCGCCGCAAGCTTCACTGAAAAAGCCCTCCTCATGAGGAATCGCCTCCGATGCCGCTCCTGCGGCAACGAAGGCCAATCCTCATGAGTCTCATGAGATTCATGAGGATCGCTCCAAAAAACAGCGCCTCGCGAGGAATGACCTCCGTTGCTGGCCCGCCTGCATCCGAGGCGATTCCTCGCGAGGCTCGCGAACCTCGCGAGCCGCTCCCGAACCGCGCCGCGCCGTTTAATAAACGGCGGATAGACAAGGCCAAACAACGACCACGACCTCATCCTGAGGAGCGGCCGCAGGCCGCGTCTCGAAGGATGGGCCTCAGGCGCGGTGCGTGTTGCCCATGCTTCGAGACGGGCACTGCGTGCCCTCCTCAGCATGAGGTTAGTCATCATGCCGACCAACATAAGCGCGTTTAGCAGGAACGCCTATTACGGTCGTTATATCGAAAATATCGTTGGCCCGCTTGAAACCGACGCCTGTCGGTCGAGAGCGATTCGGAGGCGTCGACAGCTGGATCCGACAAGATTCCCCCTCACCCTTCCGCGATCAATCGCGCAAGGGCCGCGGGCTCGCTCAGCATCGGATAATGGCCGGTATCGAGCTCGTGCCAGCGCGCTTTCAGCCTGTCCGCGGCGCGCCGCTGATGGGCCACCGGCGGGTTGCTGCTCTTGCGGCACCAGATCACCGAGGCGTTCCAGGCCTGGTCCCAGAAGCGCTCGAGCGTCACCGGCGCCGTCATGGCGGCGATGGGATGAGGCGTGCAGCGATCGATGGCCCATCGACGCATCGCCGGGTCGAGATCGGCGAACAGGCGGCTCTCGAAATCCTGCCGCGACGGGCCGGTGGTCAGCTCGGTGTTGACGGCGGTCGGACGCTTCACGATGTCGGGCAGCGCCTCGCCATTCAGCAGCGCCAGGGCATCGGCGAAGACCAGCCGCGCCACCCTCTCTCGTGCCAGCTCCGCGGCGCGCGCCATGACCATGCCGCCGGTGCTGGTGCCGGCCAGGACCACGTCCTTGAGATCCTCATAGAACAGGAGATCGGCTATTTCGGCCGCGTGGCTCTCGGTGCTGATGCCGGCGCGTACCTGCCCCTTGCGCTCGGCGCAGCCATCCAGGGTCGGCGCAAGAACGCGATGTCCTCCGGCGATCAATTGCGCGACGACCGGCTTCCAGATCCAGCCGCCCTGGTAGGCGCCGTGAATCAGCACGAAGGTGGTCATGCCCTTCCTCCTAGAGCGCCTTGCGCACGATGTGACGGCGATTGGAGGTGAAGGGACGGACCTCGCCCGGCCAACGGCCCTTCTCGACGGCTTCCGCCCACTCCTTGCTCAGGAGCACGTCGGGAGTGTCGATTTCGTAGATCGCCACATAGTTGGGCTCAGTTCCGCCATCGAGCACCTTGCGCTCGCCGCCGAGATTGAAGGCAGCGGGCTCGGTCTTCCAGCGTGTGACCGCGCGAACACCGGGCACCTTCAGGAGCAACGGCACGTGTTCGGTATCGTAGACCTCGTTGAACAACGCCTCCTTTTCCTTCGTCACGTCCATGCTGACGATGAACAGGTATTTCGTGGCGATTGGCATGTCTCTCTCCCTGTCTGCTGGCTAGGATAGCGGCCAGCAAAGACCATCGCAGAGGGATCAGCCATGAAAATCGGCGCGGTGATGTTTTTCACGACGGACTCCATGCAGCCCGCCCCACTGGCGCAGGCGCTGGAGGAGCGGGGCTTCGAATCGCTGTGGGTGCCGGAGCACACCCATATCCCCTCGACCCGCAAGACGCCCTATCCCGCGGGCGGCCCGCTGATCCGCCCCTACTACGACATCATGGACCCGTTCCTGGCGCTCAACACCGCGGCCACGGTGACGCACAAGCTCAAGATCGGCACGGGCATCGCGCTCGTGACCCAGCGCGATCCCATCGTGACCGCCAAGGTCGTGTCCACGATCGATCAGCTCTCCAACGGCCGCTTCCTGTTCGGCATCGGCAACGGCTGGAACGAGGACGAGATCGAGAACCACGGCACGGCCTTCGCCAGCCGCCACAAGCTCGCGCGGGAGCGGATCGAGGCGATGAAGGCGATATGGACGGAGGAAGAGCCCGAGTATCACGGCGAGTTCGTCAACTTCGACAAGATGAAGCAATGGCCCAAGCCCCGGCAGACGCCGCACCCGCCGATCATCGTCGGCGGCGGCTTCCCCTACGCCGCGCGGCGCGCCATCCGCTACGGCGACGGCTGGATCCCGCGCGCCGACCGGCTGGAGAAGGACGGCATCGGCGTCACCGTCGAAAAGTTTCGCGCGATGGCCAAGGAGGCCGGACGCGATCCCGCCAGCCTGCCGGTCTCCCTCTTTCGCGTGCCCGACGCGATCGACCAGCTCCGCTTCTGCCAGGACATCGGCATCGACCGCATCACCTTCAGCCTGCCGGCGGAGAAAGAAGACAAGCTCCTGCCGATCCTCGATCGCTGGGCCGAGGTGAAGCACCAGCTCATGCGTTTGCATTGAAAGCCATCGGGTGGCAGAGTGGACGAGCCATGCGCCACGCAACTCTTGCACTTGTCGCGGCGCTAGCTTGTTCCTTCGCGGGCGCCGGCCGTGCGCAGGACACCTCCCCTACCAGCGGCACGCTGCCGGCCGTTTCAGGCCTGAACGGCAAGTTCTCGCTCGAGACCGGCGTCGAAGGTGAGTCGGGCCAGAGCGCTGCCGCGGGCATCGCCAGCGGGTCGATCACGATGCCGCTCGGTCATGCCTTTGGCCTGCAGTTCGACGCCAATGCGATGACGTCCGAGGGCAGCTTCGGCGGCGGCGGCACCGCGCATCTGTTCTGGCGCGATCCGGCGATCGGTCTGTTCGGCCCCGTCGCGACGGTCGAGGGCAGCGGGAAAGGCCATGTCGGATTGTATGGCGTGGAGGGCGAGTTCTACGCGGGCCTGGTCACGCTCGGCGCCAACGCGGGCTACATCGACTCCGCGGCCCTCGCGGCGGCCGGCGCGCCAAGCGGCGGCTTCTACACCGGTCACCTCACGGCCTATCCCGTGCCCGACCTCGCCTTGACGGCCGGTCTCAGGTCGATGGTCGGCCATCTCGCCGCCACGGGCGGGCTCGAGGTCCAGCCGACGTTCGGGCGGCAGCACAACGTCTCGTTCTTCGTCGATGCCGAAGCGGGTGCGCAATCGTCCTACGCCGTCCTTGCGGGTGTGCGCATTTATTTCGGCGCCGACAAGACATTGATCCGTCGCCATCGCGAGGACGATCCGGAGTACAATCTGGATTGGGGCTATACTTTGGAGCAACTGGACCAGTTGACCCAACACACAGGATGCGTCGACCTGTATTGCAATAACTGGTGGTGATCGCCGAGCTGGGCGTTGCTCGACTATGGCGAGGTCAAAGCCTTGCCGATGCGCGGTTCCGTTCCGTTCATCAATCTCTTCAGATTGGCGCGATGTCTGACAATGACATAGAGCGAGCCGACGACGGAAAAGCCGATGACCATGGGTGGCGATCCGCAGAAATAGGCGGCGAACGGCGCCAGGACAGCGGCACTGATCGAGGCCAGAGAGACGATCTTCGACGCAGCCAGGACAACAAGCCATGCAGCAAAGGCTATTGCCGCTGCCATCGGGTTGAGCGCGAGGAATGTTCCCAGCCCTGTTGCCGCGCTTTTGCCGCCGGCAAAATTCAGGAAGATGGAGCGGCTGTGGCCGACGACGGGCATGAGGGCCACCGCGACCGGTATCGTGTCGGAAGGCAGTGCGAGGCTCGACCAGAGAGACGGTTCCAGCTTCATCGCCCACCAGACGGGAAGATATCCCTTGGCGATATCGGCGATGAAGACGACCAGGGCTTCTTTCTTTCCGACACTGCGAAGGACATTGGTCGCGCCGGTCGAACCACTGCCGACGGCGCGGATGTCGATGCCCTTGGTCAGCCCCATCCAGTAGCCGGTCGGAATGGAGCCGGCCAGATAGGCCAGCAGCATCAGCCCGACAGCCCAAAGAATCGTCACTGGATGAACTCCCTGTCCGGAACGACCGCACGAACGGCCGCACCGCGCGACCGCCGCAAGCTGCACCGTCTAGCGCAGGCTGCCAAGCGGGCCATCGGCGCGCAGCAACGGCTTCAGCCGGCCATAGGGAATGTCGACATTGTAATCGCCGACCACATAGGGACCGACATCGTATCGGTTGAAGATCACCGACAGGTGGTCCTTCTCGAAGACGTAGCGGTCCTGCTCCTTGAGCATCTTGCCCAGCTTTGCGGGCGCCAGCGCATCGTCGAAGCCCGGCCGCTTCTCGAATTCCTTCTCGAGCGAGGCCTTCACGATCGGCAGCAGGGTCTTCAGCCAGTCGCCAGTGAAGACGCCATCCGGCCCCACGACCTTGCCGCTGCGCAGATCGACCAGCGTCGCCGAAGAACCACCGTTCGGATGCGCGCCACCGGTGAAGCTGTAGTAGGTAATCACGACGGAGATCGTCGTGGCGGTCGGGCGATGGAGCAGGAAGTCCTGGTCGTAGCTCCACTCCTGCTCCCGATCGAGATCGACGTCGGGTGTCGGTACGGTCTCGGCAACGGCCTTGGCGGAAGGGCCGGCGAAGCTCTTGTTGGTGGCGCTGAAGTCGGCGCCCTTGCCGTCGAACTGGGGGTACGCCGCGGTCGCGTTGTAGGTGACGGCCTTCATCTTGCCGGACTTCGCCACCACCTGCGTGCTCACGAACGGATACGGCCCGTCGCCCAGGATCTTCAGCCGCTCGATCCGTTCGGCATAACCGTTCTTCAGGCAGTCGTAGAACATCGCCGCAGCGCCGACGCATCCCTTGCTGCGGCGCACGAGCCACCGCACCTCGTCCTGTGCGAGATGCTCCTTTGCCGGCTTGTCGAGCTTCGCATCGAGCGCCTTGTAGGCGGTTGCGAGATCGGCGTCTGCCTTGGCGAGCTCATCGCTGCCGCAGATCGTCTTCTCGATCCGCGTCGAGGCCTTGCTGCAGTCGAAGCTCGGTCCGACGCGCGCGAAGGCGGGCGCCGCCGCCGCAATGGTCGACAGCAGGACAACAGCCGCCAGGATCTTCAGCGACGCCATGCCTTGAGCCTCCGTACGGCCTCTTCCATCTCCGCCATCGATCCCGCAAACGAGATGCGCAACGTCCCCGCGCCGCGCGCCCGGTCGAAGTCGACGCCGGGGGTCGTGGCAACGCCCGCCTCCTGCAGCATGCGCTTGCAGAAGTCGCGGCTGTCGTTGGTGAGGTGCGAGACGTCGGCGTAGATGTAGAAGGCGCCCTGCGCGGGAGTCAGCCGGTCGAGGCCGGCGGCGGGAAGCCCCGCCATCAGGAAATCGCGGTTGGCCTTGTAGCGGGCCACATGCCCGTTGAGTTCGTCTTTGTACTCGAAGGCGGCGAGTGCGGCATACTGGCTGAGCGTCGGCACGGAGATGAAGAAGTTCTGCGCCAGCCGCTCGATCGGCCGCACGAGTTCCGGCGGCACGACCAGCCAGCCGACCCTCCAGCCGGTCATCGAGAAATACTTCGAGAAGCTGTTCACCAC
>OUNM010368111.1_pt1 | contig 17566 bp, 15 predicted proteins | sample 1769961 | NCBI WGS metagenome assembly OUNM01 (sample SAMEA3914820, study PRJEB12502) | metagenome | biome: forest; material: soil | place: USA | collected 2012-03-12 | depth 0.3 m
CAGGTGGCCTATGTTCGCCGCGTCGGCACGGCGCCGCATCCTTCGATCGCCAAGCTGTCGGAGCTCATCCACGCCGCCGCGCTAGAGCTGTAAGGACGCCCGCCGCCGCCTGGACGGCCTGGACGCGGATGTCGGGCACCGCGTTGATCTCCCACAGCGCGCCCCGGGTGATGGGGCCCACCGCGAACAGGGTCGCATGCACCTGGCCGTCGGCGCGCAGGGCCCGATGGTCGGCGTCGACGTCCAGGCCCAGCCGCAGGGGATCAGCGCGGATCAGGCCCGCGGCGACCAGGGTCGCGATCAGCGGCTCGGTCGAGTGTTCGATGTCGGCCGACGGACCCGTGCAGTTGACCACCATGTCGACCTCCAGGCGCCAGGTCGCGGTCTCGCCGCGCGGCCGCCAGACCACGCCGATCCGGCCTCCCTCGAGCACGTCGACGCGATCGAGCTTGCCCGCCAGCACTCGCAGCCCGCCGTCGGCCCGCATCCGCGCCAGCCGCTGGGCGACCGCGGGCGACAGGCGGTGGCGGTGGACGTCCCAGAAGGCGCGGGCGTGGCGCAGGAACGCGGCCCGGCGTTTCAGGCTCCAGCCGCGCCACAGGGCGTGGGTCGCCGGCCGCACGGCGTCGATGGCGGTGCGCCAGCCGTGGCGCTGGGCGGCGTCGCGCAGCCAGTCCAGGGCGTTCAGCGGCGACAAGGACGCCGACGGCGGCGCGGGCGCGGGGGAGGGCGGAGCGCCCTGGTGTTCGCGCGGAACCAGGCCCCGGCGCGACAGGGCGATCAGCGGCCGCCCCGGGGCGAGCCTGTCGAGCGAGAGCGCGGCGTCGACCATGGTCAGGCCGCTGCCCAGCAACAGGATGGGCCCGTCGCCTTCCGGCGCGGCGTCCAGGCTCCACCGCCAGGGATCGGCGACATAGAGGTGGGAGGCTTCGAGGTCGGGACCGACGGCCTCCGGCGCCCGGGGCGGGGGATTGCCCAGGGCCAGGACGACCGCGTCGGCTGTGATCGTCCGGCCCATGCCGCAGGTCAGCGTCCAGCCGTCTCCGTCCGGAGCGATCGCGGTGATCTCGTCGGGGGTGATCATCAACCGGCCGGCCGCCTCGGAGCTGCCGGCGAAACTGGCTAGCATGCCCTGCAGATAGCGTCCGTAGTCGCCCCGCGTCGCGAAGCCGCCTGGACCGATGTCCAGATCCTGCGCCTTCAGCCAGGCGACGAAGTCGTCGGGCTGATCGGGCCAGGCGCTCATATTGCCGGCGCGCACGTTCAGCCGGTGGGCCGGATCGTCCGTGGAATAGGCCGCGCCCAGGCCGATGGGGCTGCGCCGCTCGATCAGCACCACCTTCACCGCCTCGGTCAGGCGCAGCAGATTCAGGGCGGTCATCACGCCGCTGAAGCCAGCGCCGATCACGGCGACAACGGGCGGAAGGGAGCGGTCAGTCATAGTCCACTTATAAGGTAGGATTTACCCATTGATCCAGGCGGACGTTGACGTCTGAGACAAGCAACGGGCGGGCGATCTTGTTGCTCCGCCGTCCGCCGCCTATTCAGGTGTTTTCAGCGTGGTGCCCATGAGTCCTTCTCGTCCTCCGATCCGTCCAGCGGCCGAGCGCAACATCGCCGCGTACGCCGTGGACCTGGCTGCGGCGCTGGGCGCCCGCGCGGCCTTCACCCTGACGGGCGGGATGGCGATGTACCTCAACCGGGCGGTCTCGACCCATCCGGGGCTGAAGGCGGTCTACAACCAGCATGAACAGGCCTGCGCCGCCGGGGCGGAGGGCTACGCCAAGGCCGCCGACTTTCGAGTGGCGGGCCTGGCGGTGGTCACGGCGGGTCCAGGGGTCACCAACACCATCACCAGCCTGTGCTCGGCCTATGGCGACAGCACGCCGGTGATCGTGCTGGCCGGCCAGGTCAAGACCACGGACATCGACACCTTCGGCTCGCGCACCCACGGCGCCCAGGAAGTCCGCTCACGCGACCTGGTCAGCCCCTGCGTGAAGCGGTTCACCCAACTGACCGCCGTGGGCTTTCGCGAGGAACTGGTCGAGGCCTGCGTCGAGGCCTTCACCGGCCGTCCGGGGCCGGTGTTCATCGAGATTCCGCTCGACGTCCAGAACCTGCTGATCGACGACACGCCGGACGACGTCTTGGCCGCCGTCGAGACGGTGCGCGCCAAGGTCGCCGCCGAGGCCGAGGGGGCGGACGCCGCGACCCTGGCCGAAGCCTTGGCCTGGCTCCTGGGCGGTCAGCGACCGCTGGTCTACGCCGGCAACGGCTGCCGCGTGGCCGGCGTGGGCAAGACGGTGCGCGCCTTCCTCGAGGCGCACGGCGTGCCCGCCGTGTTCTCCTGGCTGTCGACCGACCAGATGCCGGCCGACCATCCGCTGAACTTCGGCGCGCCGGGCGGGCTGGCGCCGCTGTCGGCCAACCAGATCCTCTACCAGGCCGACCGGGTGCTGTTCCTGGGCGCGCGGCTGGACCTGGGCACCACGGCCTTCCAGCGTCACGATTTCGGCGCCCAGGCCGAACGGGTGGTCGTCGATGTCGACCCCGCCGAACTGGCCAAGTTCGCGGGCCTGTCAGACACCCGCGCCGTCCAGGCCAATCTTTCGGCCTTGCCGGCCGCCGTCCAGGCGACGCGGGAGGCCAAGAACGCCATGGCGGCCGATTGGCGGGCCTGGTGCGAAGCGCGGCGAAGCGACTACCTGGCCGATGAGCGCCAGCGCCTGACGGTCGACAGCCTGAACGTCTTCGGCGTGGCCCGGCGCCTGTCGGCCTGGTCGGCCGGCAAGGTGTTCGTGCCGACGGGCTCGGGGTCGGCCATCGAGGCCTTCATCCGCTTCTTTGCTCCGGGCGAGGACAGCCGCTGCTTCTTCGGCGCCTCGCTGGGGGCCATGGGGCTGGGCCTGCCCGCGGCGGTGGGCGCGGCCTTCGCCACCGATCGCCGGGTGATCTGCGTCGAGGCCGACGGCGGCCTGATGCTGAACCTCCAGGAACTGGCCACCCTCAGCCATTACGCGCCCAAGGGCTTCGTGCTGTTCGTGCTGAACAACGACGGCTACACCTCGATCCACGCCTCGCAGAACCGTCACTTCGGCGCGACGGGCGGGGCGGGGCCGGACTCCGGCGTGTTCATCCCAGACTATGGCAAGGTCGCGCCGGCCTTCGGCCTGCGTTACGTCCGCGTCGACAGCCTGGCGACCCTGGACGCCCTGCTGCCAACCCTGGACGATGCGGCCGCGCCGGTCTTCGTCGACCTGATCATCGACCGCACGGAGTCGCGGGGCCCGACGGTCAAGACCGTGATCTCGCCCGAGGGCAAGCTGTCCTCGACGCCGCTGTCCGACATCCAATGGTAGACGCCGCGCTCGCCCGGTTCTCGCTCGACGGCAAGGTGGCTCTGGTCACCGGGGCCTCGCGGGGCATCGGCGCGGCCCTCGCGGACGGCCTGGCGGGAGCGGGCGCTCGGGTGATCGGCGTGGCGCGCTCGTCCACGCCGCGCGAACCGTTCCGTCACTCGGTCCGCTATGTGGCCGCCGATGTCGCCGAGGGTTTCGAGGCGCTGGTGGCGGGCGTTGTCGCGGGACACGGCAGGATCGACATCCTGATCAACGCCGCCGGGATCAGCGTCGCGCCCACGACGCCCGACCAGGCCCTGGCCGCGTTCGACGCGACGCTGGACGTCAATCTGCGCGCCGCCTACGCCGCCTGCTTGGCGGTCGCGCCGCACATGACGTCGGGTGGTTCGATCATCAACGTCACCAGCATCAACAGCCTGGTCGGCTTTCCGAACAATCCCGGCTATGTGGCGGCCAAAGGCGGGCTGCGCCTGCTGACCAAGGCCCTAGCGGTGGACCTTGGTCCGCGCGACATCCGGGTGAACGCCCTGGCTCCGGGCTACATCCACACCGACATGACCGCCGCCAGCTTCAACGATCCCGAACGCCACGCAGCCCGGGCGCGCCACACCTGCCTGGGCCGCTGGGGCGAGGTCGACGACCTGGTCGGGGCGGCGATCTTCCTGGCCTCGGACGCCTCGCGCTACATGACCGGCCAGGATCTGGTGATCGACGGCGGCTGGACCGCCAAGGGGCTGACATGAGTCCGCTGGCCCGCCGCATCGGCTTCATGCAAGGCCGGTTGTCGCCGCAGATCGACGGCAAGATCCAGGCCTTCCCCTGGCCCTATTGGCGCGACGAGTTCCCGTTGGCGCAGGCGCTGGGTTTCGCGCGACTGGAATGGACGCTTGACCACGACGATCTGGCCGCCAATCCGCTGATGACCGCCGAGGGCCAGGCCGAGATCCGGGCCCTGTCGGCCGGTCACGGCGTCGCCGTCTCGTCGATCACCGGCGACTGCTTCATGCAGGCCCCGTTCTGGAAGGCGACTGGTACGGCCAGGGCGGCCCTGGTCGAGGAGATGGCCGGCGTGATCCGGGCCGGGGCGGCGGTCGGCGCCTCGATCGTGGTCGTGCCGCTGGTCGACAACGGCTCGGTGGCGACACCGGCCGAGGAAGCCGCCTTGGCCGAGGGGATGGCGCAACTGACGCCGCTGCTGCGCGAGACGGGCGTGCGGATCGCCTTCGAGTGCGACTATCCGCCGGCCCAGCTGGCGCGCTTCATCGCGACCTTTCCCGCCGACGCCTTCGGGATCAATTTCGACATCGGCAACAGCGCCAGCCTGGGCTGGGCGCCGGCCGAGGAGATTCCGCTGATCGCGCCGCGAATGATCAATGTCCACGTCAAGGACCGGGTGTTGGGTGGCACGACCGTGCCCCTGGGCCAGGGCGACGCCGACCTGCCGGCGGTGTTCCGGCTGCTCGATGAGGTCGGCTACGGCGGCTTCCTGATCCTGCAGACCGCCCGGGCGACCGACGGTGATCACCTGGGCGCGGCGCGGGCCTATCGCGAGCTGGTTCTGGACCTGGCGGGCGGATCATGAATCTGGAGCTGGACGGCAAGGTCGCCCTGGTCGGCGGCGCCAGCCGCGGCATCGGCCTGGCCATCGCCAAGGCCTTGGCGGCCGAGGGCTGCACGGTCGTGCTGACGGCGCGCGGACAGGCCGGACTGGATACGGCGGTCGCCGAAATGGGGGGCGCGGCTTGGGGTCTGGCGGCCGACCTCTCCGATCCCGCCGATTGCGAACGCCTGGTCGCGGCCGTGGAGGCGCGGTTCGGCCGACTGGACGTGCTGGTCGCCAACGCCGGCTCCGGCGCCTCGGTGGCGCCGGGGCGCGAGACACCGGACGAATGGCGGCGGGTGATCGAGCTGAACTTGTTCACGGCCACCAACCTGATCGGCGCGGCGCGGCCGCTGCTGGCTCAGGATGGCGGCGGAGCGATCGTCTGCGTCTCGTCGATCTGCGGCCGTGAGGCCCTGGGCGCGCCGGTGACCTATTCGGCGGCCAAAGCCGCCCTGGACGCCACGATCAACGGCCTGTCGCGGCCCTTCGCCGCCGAGGGAATCCGCATCAACGGCGTGGCGCCGGGCAACATCCTGTTCCCGGGCGGAACCTGGGCCCGCAAGTCGGCCGAAAACCCCGAGGCCGTCGCCGCCATGCTGGCCCGCGAAGTGCCTCAGGGTGTGCTGGGGCGTCCGCGGGACGTGGCCGACGCCGTGACCTTCCTGGCCTCGCCGCGCGCGGCCTTTATCACCGGCGCGGTGCTGGTGGTCGACGGCGGCCAGACGCGGACGTGAGGAGCTTTCGATGACCCCGCCTTCCGGCCTCGCCGCCTTCGACCTGACGGGTAAGACCGCCCTGGTGACCGGCGCGGGCGGCTTGCTGGGCCGCGAACACGTCGCCGCCTTGGCCGAGATCGGCGCCAAGGTGATCCTGACCGATCTGGACCTGGTCTCGGCCCAGGCCGCCGTCGCGGCGCTGGATCTGGGCGACCGGGTCGTGGCCGCCGCCCTGGACGTGACGTCCGAGGCCTCGATCCACGCCGTCCTGGAGACGCACGGTCCGATCGACGTGCTGGTCAACAACGCCGCCGTCGACCCCAAGGTCACCGCCGCCGGCGGACCCGAACTGAGCCGGTTGGAGCATTTTCCGCTGGAGAGCTGGGACTTCCAGATCGCCGTCGGCCTGACCGGCGCCTTCCTGTGCGCGCGCGTGCTGGGCGCGGAGATGGCGCGGCGGGGCGGCGGGGTGATCCTCAACATCGCCTCGGACCTGTCGGTGATCGCGCCCGACCAGCGCTTGTACCGCAAGGACGGCGTCGCCGAGGAAGCCCAACCGGTCAAGCCGGTGACCTATTCTGTGGTCAAGGCCGGGCTGGTGGGCCTGACCCGTTACCTGGCCGGCTACTGGGCGGGGCAGGGGGTGCGCGTCAACGCCCTGTCGCCCGGCGGCGTATTCAACGACCATCCGGACGAATTCGTCGGCCGGCTGAGCCAACTGATCCCCATGGGCCGCATGGCCGGGGTCTCGGAATACCGGTCGGCGGTGCAGTTCCTGTGCTCGCCGGCCTCCAGCTACATGACCGGCCAGAACATCCTGATCGACGGCGGACGGACCGTGCTGTGACGACCCAACGGAGCGCTTTACCCATGTCCCTCCTGTCCTTCGCCGAGTTCCGGGCGGCTCTCCAGGCCGGCCAGGCCGAGCTGAAAACCCGCCTGCCGCGCCTGGGCCAGCTGGAAGGCGTGAAGGCGGTGCTGGTCTACACCTATGGCGTCAGGGGCAAGGATCTGGCGCTGCAGCTGCGGGCGGCCGGGATCGGCTGCGTGATCTATGACAACAGCGCGGCCTCGCGGGCCAGCGCCGAGGCCGACGGCTTCGAGGTCACCCGCGATCTTGCCCTCGACCTGCCGCTGATCGTCGCCGCCGGCCAGAACCAGATCGAGATCCTGGGCGACCTGACGCGCGAGGCCTATTCGCTGGCCGAGGGCCTCTACGCCCTGGATCTGCGCAACTCGTACGGTCCGGCGCGGGCGTTCAGCGACCGCGTGGTGGACGACGCCGAAAGGCTGTTCGCCGTCTATCAGGATCTGGACGCTGGCTGCCGGCAGGCCTTCCTCGAAGTGCTGCTCTACCGCGCCTCGCTGGATGTCCACCGCCTGGTCCATCGCCGGCCGGTCGGCGAGATGTGGCGGCCTCCCGTCGAGGGCCTGCGGATCGAGTCGTTCTGCGACATCGGCGCCTATGACGGCGACAGCCTGACGGCGACCAAGGCGGTGTTCCCGGAGCTGTCGCGCGGCCTGACCATCGAGCCCAACGGCGCCCTGGCGCCGGTCATCGCCGCGGCGGCCGAGCGGATTGGCGTGGCCAACCGCAATTTCGTCGGCGCGGCCTGGAGTCACCGCACGCGCCTGGACGCCCGACTGATCTTCAACGGCATGCTGGTGATCGAGGAGAATTCCGCCGGCGACATCCAGACCGAGACCCTGGACGTCCTGGCCGGCGGCGAGGCCTACGACTACGTCAAGATGGATGTGGAAGGCTCGGAAGCGGCCGTGATGAAGGGGGGCGAGGAGACGCTGAAGCGCGCCCGCTGCATCGCCGTGGCGTCCTACCACCTGCCCGACGACCTGATGGCGGTTCCGGCCCAGTTGCGTCGACTGGTCGGCGACGAGGCCGGCCAGGCCTGGCGCCTGGCCTTCGGGCACTATTCGCAGTCGTTCGACGACTCGATCTTCTATCTCTATCGCCCCTAGGGGCCGGTCGGCTTCAGGAAGATCTGCGAGGTCTGCAGCGCCGTCTGCTGGGCGGCCTTCAGGGTTTCGTCGGCGGTCTTGGCGGCGCGCTCCAGGCCGACCATGCGCTGGTTGTAGGCCCAGAGCTCGGCGAACTGCGCCATGCGATCAGGACGGCAATGGACGAGCGCGGCCTCGATCGCCCGCTGATGGCCGACGTGCAGATACTTGCCGCACGCCAGGGCGCGCAGGACGTTCTCGAAGATGGTGTCGACGAATGTCACGCCCGGCGGGTCGTAGGTCGTGACCTGCCGATAGCCCGACGTTCGTTCGAACAGGTCCTTGGGCGCCCCGACCTTTTCGCTGACCTCGAGCAGGAGGCGCGGGAAGGTGGCGGCGTAGTCGAAGAAGTTGCCGGCGTTGTAGTCGAGCATGGGCGAGTTCTCGACCCGGTGCACGAGGTGGTTGGCCGCGCTGTAGTAGGCGGGCGCGAAGGCGTGCTTTTCCAGGAAGGCGGCCACGTGCGGGTGGCGGCTCTCGGTGCGTAGGAAGGGCTCGGCGTCGAGCTTGCGCGCGGCTTCGGTGTTTTCGATCTGGGCGCTGATGAAGGCCAGCTGGTTCATGCCGAACGCGGCGAACAGGTCGATGAAGGTGTCGAAGCGCCGGTCAGGCACGGTGTTGAGCGCGGTGTAGAACACCTCGCTCAGGTCGGCGTTGGCGGCGCGTTTGTTCATGGTCAGGAAGCTGGGCGCCTCGCGCTCCAGGATATCGACCAAGTTGGCCACGCCGCCGTCCAGCAGGATGTCGTCCGATCCGAACACCCAGGTGTAGCGGCCCCGGGCCCGCCAGGGCGCGGCGAAGAAGTTGAAAAATCCGCCCTCGTCGCGGGCGTTGAGCATGTAGCTGATGCGCGGATAGTACTGGGCCAGGGCCCTGATCATCTCGACGGTCTCGGGACCCGAGGCGTTGTCGCTGATCAGGATCTCGACCTTGTTCTCCAGGCCGTCCTTCAACTGATCCGCGATGCTCTGCACAGTCAGTTGCAGCTCGGCCGGCCGATGGTAGGTCGGGATCACGATGCTGAGCACCGGCTCCTGCGAGATCGGCCGGATCTGGCTGTCGGCGAGGGCGCATTCGAGTTTGGGCATGGGCTCTTTCGCTGGATCAGGCCGACGGCGCCGCGGCGCGGGTCCGGCAGAAGGCGTGGATGACGTCGAGCATGTAGGCGATGTGGTCGGGGCCGAGGCCCGGATAGACCCCGATCCAGAACGTCCGCTCCATGATCGTGTCGGCGACGGTCAGGTCGCCGTGGATGCGGAAGTTGCGGCCCGCCATGTAGGGCTGGCGCACCAGGTTGCCGCCGAACAGCAGGCGCGTGCCGATGCGGGCGGCCTCCAGGTGCTGGGTCAGGTCGTTCCGGGTGAACGGCGCGTCGGGCTTGACGGTGATCGGGAAGCCGAACCAGGCGGGGTCGCTGTTCGGCGTGGCCTCGGGCAGCAGCAGGAAATCCTGAAGGTCGGCCAGGCCCGTTTTGAGCGCGGCGAAGTTGCGCTTTCGGGCCGCGATGAAGCCGTCCAGGTGGTCCAGCTGCGCCAGGCCCACCGAGGCCTGCATGTCGGTCATCTTCAGATTATAGCCGAGGTGCCCGTAGGTATATTTGTGGTCATAGCCGCGCGGCAGGTCGCCCATCTTCCAGCCGAACCGCTTGCCGCAGGTGTTGTCGGCCCCCGGCGCGCAGAAGCAGTCGCGGCCCCAGTCGCGGAACGATTCCGCCAAACGGCGCAGGAAGGCGTCGTTGGTGAACACCGCCCCGCCTTCGCCGGTGGTGATGTGGTGGGCGGGATAGAAGCTGAGCGTGGCGATGTCGCCGAACAGCCCGACCTGCTTGCCGTCGTAGGTCGAGCCCAGGGCGTCGCAGCAGTCCTCGACCAGCCACAGGCCGTGGTCGTGGCAGAGCTTGCGGATGGCGGCCAGGTCGAACGGATTGCCCAGGGTATGGGCGGCCATGATCGCCTTGGTCTTGGGGCCGATGGCGGCGGCCACCTTGTCCGGATCGAAATTGTAGGTGGTCGGCAGCATGTCGACGAAGACCGGGACCAGGCCTTGGCCCAGCAGCGGATTGACCGTCGTGGGAAAGCCGGTGGCGGCGGTGATCACCTCGTCGCCGGGCTTCAGCTGGCGGGCCTTCAGCTTGGGCGAGGTCAGGGCCGACAGCGCGCACAGATTGGCCGACGAGCCGGAATTGACCGTCATGGCGAACTGCGCGCCCAGGCGAGCCGCCAGCTTGGCTTCGAAGGCGTCGTTGAAGCGGCCGGTGGTCAGCCAGAAGTCCAGGGCGGAATCGACCAGGCTGCGCATGTCCGGCGCTGCGTAGACGCGGCCCGACACGAGGGCGGGCGAGACGCCGGCCTCGAACGCCTTCGGCGCGTGGGCCAGGGCATGGTATTCCTCGACCAGGGCGAGGATCTTTTCGCGTAGCGCCGCGGACTCCGGCGAGGGTTCTTGGAAAGAAATGACGCGCTCCCCCAGTGGCGAAAAGAGTCGGCGGCCGCCACTGACCGCCTTGCTGCCCCGCCTCGGCGGAGACCACGATTGTCGCTGATTCGGGGCGTGGGATAACGCGCCAAACCGTCACGGAGCCTGGCCATGCGTCTTCTTGTCACCGGAAACCAAGGTTTCATCGGTCCGGTCCTGACCCGCATGGCCCGCGAGCGCGGTCATGCGGTGGTCGGTCTCGACATCGGCTACTTCAAGGACTGCGGCGGCGATGGGCCCGTCGAACGCCAGATCGTCCGCGACATGCGCGATGTCGTGGCCGGCGACCTGGAGGGCGTCGATGCGGTGATCCACCTGGCGGGCCTGTCCAACGACCCGATGGGCGCGCTGGACGCCGACCTGACCCGCCAGATCAATCTGGACGGCACGCTGCGGCTGGGCGCCCTGGCCAAGGCGGCCGGCGTCGGTCGCTTCGTCTTCGCCTCGTCCTGCTCGCTGTACGGCGCGGCCGGCGGCGAGGCGGCGCTGGACGAGACCGCGCCGATGGCTCCGGTGTCGGCCTACGCCGTGTCGAAGGCCAAGGCGGAGGAGGGGTTGTTGCTCCTCGCCGACGGGACGTTCTCGCCGGTGTTCATGCGCAACGCCACGGCCTATGGCGTCGGGCCGCGCCCGCGCTTCGACCTGGTGGTCAACAACCTGGCGGGTTGGGCATTCTCGACCGGAGTGCTGAAAGTGATGTCGGACGGCACGCCCTGGCGGCCGCTGGTCCATATCGAGGACATCGCCCTGGCCGCTCTTTGCGCCGCCGAGGCGCCGCGCGATACGGTTCACGCCCAGGCCTTCAACATCGGCCGTTCGGACGGCAACTATCAGGTCAAGGACATCGCCCAGGCCGTCAGCCACGCTTTTCCGGAGGCGCGATTGGACATCACGGGCGAAAGCGGCGGTGATCCGCGGTCCTATCGGGTGTCGTTCGACAAGGCGCTGGCGGGGCTGCCGGGCTTCGCGCCGCAGTGGACGCTGGAGCGCGGCGTCGACGAGGTGGCCCGCTGGCTGCGCGACGGCGGCCTGGACGGGGCGGCCTTCGACTCCCGGCGGTTCGTCCGCCTGGCCCAGTTGCAGCACGCGATGGCCGAGGGCCGGCTGGACGCGCGTTTACGCGTCGTCGCCTGACGTCGGGATCTCGCCGGCCGCGCGCAGATACGCGATCGTGTCGCTCACGATCCGGTCGAGCCCGAGAGGCGTGTCTCCTCGACTCGCCAGGGCGGCCTGGAAGCGCGCGCCCTGGCCGACATAGAGGTCGCCGCTGGTCGCCGCGACCGGTGGACGATCGATGACCGGCTCGTCGCCGAAGGCCGCCGCGACAGCCCGCGCCAGGTCCTGAAGTTCGATCTCGCGACCGAGGCAGACATCCCAGGGGGCGTCGCTTTCGGCGTCGTCGACCGCCATGTCCAGCATGGCCTGGGCCGCGTCCAGCACATGCACGAAGCTGCGGACGATCGGCACGGGCGCGCCGATGGCGATCCGATGCTCGCGGGCCTGCTGCAGGATGAAGTCGCCCAGGGCGTAGGCGCTGGTGTGGTTGATGTACGGCCCGCCCAGGCTGAAGATCCGGGGGACCAGCACCCGCCGTCCGGTGCGCGCCGACCAGTCGGCGACGGCGATCTCGTGGTCGTGCTTGAGCCGGCCATAGGCCTGACGGGCCGCGCCGCCCGCATTGGGGCGCGCGGCAGCGCCGGACGAGACCGCGACGAGACGTCGCGTCGCGCCGCTTTCGGCCAGATTCAGCACGTGTCGCAGCATCGCGTCATTGCGACGGCGGACTTCGTCGAGGTCGCCGTGCTCGACGCGATCGGCGCCGATGATGGCCGCGTGCAGGACCAGCCATTCGCCTTCGCCGAGCGGTGGAGTGCTCTCAAGTCGTTCTATCTCAAGGGTTTGTCCGCTCACGGTCAGCGTTCGCGGGCGCGAGCCCAGCAGGCGCAGGCGGTCTGGGGCGAGGTCGGGAGCGGCGGCCAGGATCCTGTCGACCAGCGCCATGCCCACCCAGCCCGATGCGCCGACCACCGCCACGCGGCTTTCCGGCCGGGTTAACCATGCGGCGAACTTGCACCTAGGCATCGTCGCCGACTCCATCTTAGACAAGGGGTTGAGCAAATCACCGCGCACGCAACGAGTCGCGCCTAGATATACCAGCCCACGCTGGAGCCAAGCGTCAGAACGGCGGCTTCACGTAACAGGATCTCGGATCATGACCACCGTTGACGCGACGTCCACCAAGCCCCTCTCCATGGACACCATGACCATGGAGAACCTGGCCTCGATCCCCTGGCCGCTGGCCAACCGTCCGTTCGTGATCGCCGAGATCGGCATCAATCACAACGGCGACCTGGAGATCGCCAAGCAGCTTATCCGCGCCGCGCGCGACGCCGGCTGCGACGCCGTGAAGTTCCAGAAGCGCACGATCGACATCGTCTACACGCCCGAAGTCCTGGCCCAGGCCCGCCAGAGCCCGTGGGGCGACACCCAGCGCGCCCAGAAGGAAGGCCTGGAGTTCGGCGCGGCCGAGTACGACGCCATCGATGCCTATTGTCGCGAGCTGGGCCTAGCCTGGTTCGCCTCGGCCTGGGACGTGCCCAGCCAGGCGTTCCTGGCCAAGTACGACCTGCCGTACAACAAGATCGCCTCGGCCATGCTGACCCATCGCCCGCTGGTGGAAGCGATCGCCGCCGAGGGCAAGCTGGTGTTCGCCTCGACCGGCATGTGCACGTTCGAGGAGATCGACACGGCCGTCGAAATCCTGCGCGCGGCGGCCTGTCCGTTCGTGCTGATGCACACGGTCTCGACCTATCCGACGCCGCCCGCCGACCTGAACCTGATGACCATCGACACCCTGCGCCGCCGCTACGGCGCGCCGGTCGGCTACAGCGGCCACGAAAGCTCGGTGGAGCCCAGCCTGGTGGCCGCCATGCTCGGGGCGGTGGCGATCGAGCGCCACATCACCCTGGACAAGACCATGTATGGCTCGGACCAGTCGGCTTCGCTCGAGCCCGAGGAGCTCAAGGTCCTGGTTTCGCGCCTGGGCGACCTGCGCGAATGGCTGGGCGACGGCGAGAAGCGCATCACCCCCGGCGAGGCCGTGGTGGCCGGCAAGCTGCGCTACTGGTCTGGCGACGCGACCTAGGTCCTACCAGGACTTCCAGGGCGCGCCCTTGGCCCACAGCTCTTCGAGATAGAGCTTCTCGCGCAGCGTATCCATCGGCTGCCAGAAGCCGTCGTGGCGGAAGGCCCGCAACTCGCCGGACTTGGCCAGGCGCTCCAGCGGCGCCTGTTCCAGCACCGTGTCGTCGCCGTCGATCAGGTCCAGGACCTTGGGCGACAGGACGAAGAAGCCGCCGTTGATCCGCCCGCTTTCCGAAGCGGGCTTTTCGACGAACCGCTCGACGGTTTCGCCCTTGATCTTTAGGGCGCCGAAGCGGGCCAGGGGGGCGACGGCGGTGACCGTGGCCAGGGCGCCGTGTCCCTCGTGGAACCGCACCAGCGCGCCGATGTCGACATCCGACAATCCGTCGCCATAGGTCAGGCAGAAATAGGGATCATCGGCGACGTAGCGGCCGACCCGTTTGACCCGGCCGCCGGTCATGGTCTCGTCGCCGGTATCGACCAGAGTGATCGTCCAGGGTTCGGAATGGCTCTGGTGGACCTTGACCTTGCCGCCCGGCGAGATCGTCAGGTCGGCGTTCTGATAGGCGTAGTTCAGGAAATATTCCCGGACCTTGTCGCCCAGGTAGCCGCAGCAGATCACGAAGTCGTTCAGGCCGTGGGCGCTGTAGGACTTCATGATGTGCCAGATGATCGGGCGGCCGCCGATCTCGACCATCGGCTTTGGGCGCACCTGGGTTTCCTCGGCGATGCGCGTGCCCTTGCCGCCGGCGAGGATGACGACCTTGGTCTTGCTGTTCTGCGTCATGGACCGCTTCCGACGGGAATCTCCTGGGCGAGACTAGCGAAATAGCGGGCCGGAAACAGCACCGTTCGCGGAGGTTCGCGCGGCGCCGCCCCGCCGGAAATGGCGGCTGGACGGATCGCGAGAGCCTGTTAAGCTCCACCTATAGGTTCAATAACGGTATTGATCTCCAAAAACGAGTAACCTTGACCGTAGCGGCGCCCTTCGAGGAAGCCGCGCGCCCGACGACCTGCGTACCCCCGCTGGGGGAGAGTTCCGTGTCCACCTGGATTTCGAGGAGGGACCATGAGCGCCTATCGCGGCTTCATCGTGCTTGGGATCGGGATCGTCGTGGTCCTGCTGCCGTTCCTGATCTTCGTCGCCGCCGGCTGGCCGGGCAGTCCCGACAGTTGCATGGCGACGGCCACCGCGCCGGATACCTGCTTTTGCGAGGCCTTCAACCCGGCCGACGTGATCGCCCACGCCAGCGGCGTGCGTCAGCCGGTCAACACTTGGTTCAACCTCTATTCGATCCTCACGGGGGCCTTGGTGGCCCTGATGATCTACCTGGACCGCAAGGACGGCGCGACGAACGAGAACGTCATGCGCTCCGAGAACTTCATCGCCGACCTCTATGTGTTCGCGGTGCTGTTCCTGGGCCTGGGCAGCATGTGGTTCCACGCCTCGATCATCGGTTGGGCGGGTAATTTCGACGGGTTGTCGATGTACGTCTACGCCGCCTTCCTGGTGTTCTACACCCTGCGCAGGCTCGTACCGGCCGACTGGGTGTTCTGGGTGTTCTACCCGATCACCGTGCTGGTGTTCGTGGCTGTCCACGCCGCCTGGCAGTGGGAATTCAAGTCGTTGATCCTGATCGTCATCCTGGTCGTCGCCTACCTGGCGCTCGAGATCGTCGCCTGTGTGCGCGAGGGCAAGGCCTGGCAGGGCAAATGGAACACCATCCTGCTGTGGTGGCTGGCGGTCGGCTGCATCATCGCCGCGACCGTGTCCTGGGCGCTGTCGCAGACCGGTGGGCCGATGTGCGATCCGCACAGCTTCTTCCAGCCGCATGGCATGCTCTGGCACCCCTTGGCCGGGGCCATGGCGGTGCTCCTCTACTTCTACTGGCGAGAGGAGAACCGGGCCTGACGACGGCTCGCGAGGCGGTGATCAGGCGACAAGCGCGCCGGTCTTTGCCTCCGGCGCGTCGGGGCGCGGTCAAATCGAGTACAACTAATACGTTTATTTCCAGTTTCTCGATGACCAATAAAGTGAACCTTGAGAGAAGTTTCCGTTTTATCTTTCAAAGTCAAAAGTCATCATTTTAGTTGCGTAATTCCGATTATCGTTCGCTCGTGATAGCTATTTAATAGTTGTCTATGGCAAAAAGTGCCAAGTAATAAGTGAAAATTGCGCTGTTAGATCGAAAATAATACTCCTGACGAGCGCGTCAGGATGCGAACCTGTGCGTCTGAATATCTTCATCACCGACATCTGTGTTCATAAAACGATGAAATCCGAGCTTTTCATTTGTGAAAATTCGGCCTTAAGTGGCGCTGAACGTCTTTGGGTTGTGCCTGGGGGAGCGGTCAGGAAATGCCGGAAGGGCTGGAGGAAACGACGCGCGACTTGATCGGCTGGGCCCAGGAGGTCCTGCCCGGTCGCGCCGTCGTTGCCCGGTCCCTGGGGGATCGCGATTGCGGGGAGGGCGTGGATTTACGCCTGATCGCCCTGACCCCGGGGGCGACGCCCCGCGCGGTCTCGCCGTCTTTAGCCCTGGCCGCCGACTATCTGCTCACCGTCCGCGCCGCGGATCCCATCGTCGAGCAGACGGGCGCCATGGCGCTGATGTTCGCGGCGATGGAGCACGAGGAGACCGAGGTGGTCTCGGACCGTGACGCGCTGAGGCTCTGCGCGGGCCTGAGCCTGCCGCCGGGGCCGGGCTTCGTGCTGCGGGCCATGATCTCGATCGCGCGTCATCGACCGGCGGACAGGGCGCCCCTGGTCCGCTTCCCGCTGACGATCTCGGGAGGCGAACTGGGCCTGCTGCAAGGCTCGGTCCTGGGGCCGGGCGACACGCCGGTCGCCGGGGCCGTCGTGCGCGTCGAGGGCGTGGACCGCACCGCCCAGACCGACGCGCTCGGCCGCTTTCGCCTCCATGGCCCGGTCGGCGCCAAGAACAAGCCCGTTCGTCTCAACGTCCGCGCCCGCGGGGTCGAGATCGACAGCGAAGTCGAGACCGACAGCGCCGTGATCCTTCGTTTACCGCTGGAGATTTGACATGCCGTCCTATTTGAGCCCCGGCGTCTACGTCGAGGAGATCGACTCTGGAACCCGTCCGATCGAGGCGGTGGGAACATCGACTGCCGGCTTTGTGGGAACCGCGCCCAATCCCGACGTCTTCGTCGACGAGGCGGTGGCGATCAACAACTGGAGCGAGTTCCGGCGACGCTACGTGCGCGACGGCGACAAGGGCACCGACCTGGCCAACGCCGTCTACGGCTTCTTCCTGAACGGCGGTTCGCGCTGCTACGTGGTCAACACCAAGGCCGACGGGGCGATCGCCGGCAAGGGCAGGGGGCTAGACGCCCTGGCGGCCATCGACGAGATCGCCATCATCGCCGCGCCCGGTCGCACCGACCCGGCCTCGCACGGCGCCCTGCTGGACGCGGCCGAGTCGCTGAAGGACCGCGTGGCGATCCTGGACGCGCCGCGCCGTGTCGACGATGTCGAGGTGCTGACCCGCGCCGCCGATGGAAGCAGCGCGCCGCCCGCGGCCCCGGCCGCCGACGGCGGCGACACGGCCGCGCCGCCGAAGGGGCCCAAGGGAGCCAAGCCAGGCGTTCGCCCCCGCGACTCCGACGGCGGCTACGGCGCCTGCTACTTCCCCTGGCTGACGGGCCTGGACGCGGTGGATCCCGATCCGAAGAACCCGGCTGAGATTCCGCCCTCGGGGCACATGGCCGGCATCTACGCCCGCACCGACAGCGAACGTGGCGTGCACAAGGCGCCGGCCAACGTCACGATCCGGGGCGCCCAGGGACTGACCCAGCTGCTGTCTCGCGCCGATCAGGACGTGCTCAACCCGGTCGGGGTCAACTGCATCCGTTTCTTCAGCCGTGAAGGCGTGCGGGTCTGGGGCGCGCGGACCCTGGCCCCCAGCGCCAGCAACTGGCGCTATCTGAACGTCCGCCGGCTGTTCAACATGATCGAGGAGTCGATCGCCATCAGCACACGCTGGGTGGTGTTCGAGCCCAACGCCGGTCCGCTGTGGAAGGACATCCAGCGCGACGTCGGCGCCTTCCTGACACTGCTGTGGCGCCAGGGCGCCCTGGCCGGGGCCCGGCCCGAGGACGCCTTCTTCGTCAAGTGCGACGCCGAGACCAATCCGCCCGAGGTGGTCGACGCCGGCCAGGTGGTGGTGGTCATCGGCATCGCGCCGGTCAAGCCCGCCGAATTCGTCATCTTCCGCATCGGCCAGACGGCGGTC
>OUNM010352866.1_pt1 | contig 17554 bp, 23 predicted proteins | sample 1769961 | NCBI WGS metagenome assembly OUNM01 (sample SAMEA3914820, study PRJEB12502) | metagenome | biome: forest; material: soil | place: USA | collected 2012-03-12 | depth 0.3 m
GTCGACATCCTCCTCGGTGGCCTCGTGCACGGAGCAGATGACCTCCTCTGTGCTTGGGTTGATGACCTCGAATGTCTGCTTCTTCACACCCTCGACCCACTCATTGTTGATGAAGCTGGCAGCAGCAGGTTAGTCTCCGTTCGGCCAGCAGAAAGCGATCAAGCCAATGGGAATCGGGCAGCTTTACAGTCCGGTGGGCTGCTGGTATGCGCCCGTAATGGGCGTCTTGAGCTCGACGGAGAGAGTAGCCATGGTGGATATGTCGGGACGAACAGGAGGGGACGGATTTGGAAGTTTGGATTGTGAATCAAGCAGGGGAAAGCGAGAGGGAATGGGGACTTGGACATTGGACGAGACCCGCCGGCGGGCTTTTGTAGAGCGGGCGACTCGGATGAGCAACGCTTGTGTGGCAAGGAGTGGCCGGTCAAGGCTGTCTCTCCACGGCCCAGTGGAACATTGTGATGTGACAGATCCGGATAGCAAGCGGGGTCAAAATCGGGTGGTACAGGTGGTGGAGAGCGACAGCGGAGGCCGTGATTCGAGGAGAACACACTCTAATCCAGCCATGTCTCAGGTCCATGCACCTTTCCGTGCAAGTGGGTGTTTTATCTCAAGTCTGTCTCGCTCGACTCCCAAATGCCCGACATGAGAGCTATTGTATTGGACATGAGGTGGCTGTTCGCCTGGACACCTTCCTGGGACTCTTCTCGACAAAATGAAGAACCCACTGCCGAGGGCAATGCTTCTCCCTTCTCCCTTCTCCCTTCTCCGCTTGGCCGTGTCCCATGCCCAGTTTCGGAGCTCTCTGTCCTGTTCATGGTTGGTCCCCTGGGCCTCGTGCTTCCCCGCATCGCATGCCGAGGTGGGCCCTTCTCCCCACCATGTGCCATCCCTGCCCCGTTTCTTTGTGCCTTTCTGGACCTGCTTGTACCTAAGCCGTGTCGAAGCGATTCGATGACGCCCCTGGATTCTGAGAGTGTTCTCGACCGTCTCTGGTGTACTCTTTTTATCACTGGAAACAACGATGGCCGAACACCTGGGTGCGCCCCCTCCTCTGCTGTTTGTCAGTGCCACCAACACCTACCCCGCACCTGCGGAGGCTGCAGCAGATCCCGGCCCTGTTCTCTCGGCACTGCAGCTCTCGGTGACGCACATGCCCAGCGACTGTCTCCTGGCCAGAATATTCCGTGCAATGGCGAGTCCCCGATTTGATGTGGATTCTGAGTAGGTTATTCGCACTCGTGACGACGAGGCTTGATGGCTGGCTGTTTTTACCCCTCCAGGCTGGGGTTTTGCTGGGAACTTCGGGGTAATTTTGGAGCGAGCCATCAGGGTTCGGGCGTGGGGCCGCGAGCAATTGCAGTGGCGGGACCCGACCGATTGCCAAGCTCTCGGTCATCGGCTAACCGATCATCCGGGCGAGGTTACGCCGGACCGGGTCCCTCCACGTCCCCTCCACATCCCCTTGCTCTCCCCAAATGCTGCAGAAGGAAGCGTGGGACACAGAATACAAATCATCACACCAGTAATGTAACCCTTTGCGGCCGGTACTCGGGATCTCGGACAGGGCTCTGCAGGGGCCTCTTTTTCCACTTCCCATTCCAGCCTCCTCGACCTCCCGCGTCGTCTGTTGGAGCGAGCGTACAATGTCAGTTGCCAAACGCTCGAACGGCCTCGACCAGCCATGCCTGCTAGTGTGCATATCTTTTTCTGAACTCGCCGTCAAGAAGATTCAGGTTGCAGTCCTAGTATTGTCGCATCCTTCTTGTGAACCCAAACAAACAGACAAACCAAACAGGGACCACCAGACAAACTACCTAGCCAGCTGTAAACTCTCCCCAAGAAACGAACGGTAAGCTAACCAGGAAGTCACCCAATGGAGGTCCTCAACAGGTTTGAGGTTCAAGAACAAGACTCTTGCTAGCTATCTTACCATTGACACCATGGATCCATTTGTATCCCGTGAAATAGAGTTACAATAAAAGAATTATACGTACGTTGTAAGCTATGAAAGTTGGTTTCACAACATTCAGCTCCGAACCGAGAGACTGACATGTCGTTGATGGCTGCTGTCCTTGGGGTGTCACGTGCGACGCTGCTTGGGCGCGGCTGTGGGTTTCCATCATTTATTTTCAGACCGCCTTCCCGTCTTGGGGATGCAGGGATTGACGGAGGGAAGAACATTGCCCCGCAGCCGACTTGCACAGGCACTTCAACGGCTGGAATCTTATCTGGGATCGTGTTTTGGACGGCGGGAATGGCCGTCGCATCTGAATTTCAGAGACGAATCTTACCGCCATAGGTGCTTCAATGCCCGAGCCAGACAAGCCTCTACCGACCAAAGCTGTGATCGCGTGAACCCCAGCAGAAAAAGGGACAAACACTGTTGGCACCGACACCAGAAATTTCTTCCATAACGTTAAACCGGCGCAGGCCCGGCCCGGCAGAACCGACGATCGAGCATTGAACAATAAGGCCACCACCATGATCGCCGTCATTTTCCGAAGTCGTAGACACCATTGACCGTCTCGTTGATCGCCTCGAACTTCCGACTCGAGTCGTCGCTGGCGCGGCCGCTTCCCGGTCCTTGACGAGCCCCAACTCCTCGAATCGCCCCCGCGACTCGACCAACACCCTTCCCGCTTGATACAACTCAATGGGCCTCGCAATCCCATTCTGCCCAAGATGGCCGACACAGCGCAATTAGAAGCAGAGCTCCTGGCTGCCCTAGGCATGTCGGAGCCTGCGCCAGACAACCCCGTCCTGGCAGAAGGGAGCGCATCTCAGCCTCCGCCGCATCAGCAGCCAGCCGCCGAGGTCTTCCCCGAGACCATTCCGATCCCTCCTGCCCCTCCCGTCTCCGAGGCTGCGTTTTCTCCCACCTCCTCCGCTCCGTCGGCTCCTCCTGGGCCCTTGATTCCTGCGACGATTCCGACCACGACCGCAACCGCCCCCAGCCCGACCGCGACCTCCTCCGTACCCCCTCCCAACCACCCCGTCTCCGAAGCGAACACCAACGGGCTGAACGCCCTGGACCTACACCTTTCACATTCGCTCGCACAGGCTCTCTCCTCCCGACCTGATGCGGCAATTCAGATACCCCCACCCGTGGCGCCGGTCTCCGCCCCGCAGGACACACCAGGTACACGGTCCCCGAAACGACCGAGGAGCTCGGACGGCCTCGATGAGGCCAACATCAAGCGGCAGAGGACGGACCAAGCCGTGCCAAAGCAGGACATCTTGATGATGGCAGCGCCCAATCTCGACCTTGCTGCCATGTTGAACAATGCGCTGGCCGATTTCGATCAGCACACCATACCAGAAGATCACGATATTCTCATGCAAGATGTCGACCTGGCTCCGCCTGCTGCCCCAGCGAGCACATCGTCGGAACTGGAGAAAGTCGAGAACAAGATCATGAAGGCTTCCAGCAACCCCTTTTACGTCATGCGGTCCATGAGCTTGCCGGTATTGGGCAACATTGCCGTTCAGATCCTACTCAGACTGTCTCAGCAACCCCTCGCCGAGACTGAGGCACTCTTGTCCGATCCCGACTCCGAATTCTGCAAGGCGTACGAAATGTTGCGAGACATGTTTCGCTCAACAAGAAGGGCCTTTTCCGACTCGCCCCTCCTGTCACCAGACGAGCTGGACATCACCGATTCCGAGGACCGCGAGACGATTCGCATGTCCAATTTGGGCGCCACCGCCGCCAGCGTATTTGGTGCCCATGACGTGTCCCTCCACGACGTGCACGACGCCTTTTTCTCCATCTTCATCCCTGAGGACGGAGAGTACAGGTCATTCTTGACCGAATTGCTCGTTTCTCTGAAAACACGACTGCTGCTGGATGCTCTCAACAAGCCCGAGCAATCACAGCCGGTCGCCCGGCTCTTGGATACGTTATTTCCCGTCAGTTTCGACGAGTCACTGCGGCAGCGGAGCGGGGATCTGCTCCTGAATACAGACGAGGAAGGTCTTGTCAGCAGCATTCGAGAGAGGAGGGAGCAGCTCGTCAAGAGCGCGGCGGATGAGTCGATCAAGAGTAAGTCTCCTATGATCACACGCGGATCTATGTGCTAACTCGGGTAGAATCCCTTGAGGAGGAATCGTCCACCGCAAAGTTCGCCGAAAGCCTGAGCATCTTCCTGCAAGGCCACCTCGGCGTCGTTGTTGACTATGCTGAGAAATACGGCGTTAACATCCCCTTGAATGAGGAAGAGACTGTCCCCCTCCAAGACCCGAATTCTACAGAGCAAACAGAACAGGATAGCTTCGTCCTTCCGCAACCCACCACATCTCACCCTGCTCCAGCCGAAGGGGACGCTGGCCATGGGAAAGATGTGCTCAACGGTATCATTCAAGAGCTCGGTTCTATGGATGATGATAGCCTGGACCTTCGAAAGTTGATCGAAGAATCGCTTTCCAGCCATCTGCCTGAGGTGAAGGAGCTGCCTGGGGATCAGCATCTCTCGGGAGGACTCTCGGACTTTGATTCCAAGAACTTGGCTTCGTTGATCTCGGAGAAGCTGAAGAACGACCTCGACATTCCGACCCACGGCCTTCCGAACGTCTCCGCATCAGCGCATCCGCCCAACCCTGCGGACTCTAACAACAGTAAGAGCCCCGCGATCAAGTCCAGCGTGAGGAAACTAACCTTGCACAACAGCCCCACACCCTCAATTCCTGGCGCAGCTGAATCACTCTCATCCATCTCCCTATCAACCCTACACCCATGGGCCAGCTCCCGCGCCTCTTGTTGGGGCGAATGGGGAACTTTTGCCGCCCAATCAGTCCATGCCGACGGCTGCTTTGTATGAAAAAGCCCGACAAGCGGCTGTTGCCAAGTCATCCAACACCACGCGGCGTGAAGGCTTGCACTCGACCCGGAGGCCGTGGACGCCCGAAGAGGAAAAGGCGCTCATGGCCGGTCTCGACATGGTCAAGGGACCTCATTGGAGCCAGATTCTTTCCCTTTTCGGGCAACACGGGACCATCTCGGATATCTTGAAGGACCGGACGCAGGTCCAATTAAAGGACAAGGCGAGGAATTTGAAGCTCTTCTTCCTCAAGACCAACTCCGAAATGCCTTACTACCTCCAGAGCGTTACTGGCGAGCTCAAGACTCGGGCGCCGGGCCAGGCAGCTCGCAAGGAGGCAGAGGAGAAGGCACGCATGAACCTAGAGGAGGAGCAGACCAGAATCCAGGGAATCATGACCCTAGCAGGCGGCCTGCAGAGCACTCACCATTCGGTTCCAAACACTCCGCTTGCCGCCTCGCCGTCGAAGCGGACCAGCCCCGCGACCCCTGGGTTCGGAGGTGCCGTCGGCACGACAACCGCCACTCACATGGCAACGAGCAACGGCACCGCCCTGCCCGCGATGCCGATCCCACCCCGAATCAAGACAGAGCTGCCAGACCAGCTCTCACTGCCCAAGGTCACGGCATTCCCTCCCATACAACCGGCTCCGGCCCCGAGCATGCAACAAGCCCGGGCGCCATTGCCGCCTCTGCAACCACAGCATGGTGCACCGCATCAACCGGCGAAGCCACACACTCCACAACAATATCAACAACCTCATCAGGAGGCGCAGAAGGCGCCGTTGCCGCTCCCACAACAGCCGCGTCAACCACTTCCGCAGCACCAACCACAGGTGCAACAGCAGGTGCCACAGACGCAGCCGCAGATTCAGCAGCCGCATCAGCAAGTACAATCACAGCCACTCCCGCCCGCTCCGACCCAGGCACGACCCAACGGCCTTCCTCGACCTCCCTCAGCGCCGCAGACATCACTGCCGCCGACCCAGCCGCCGCGGGTGTCGCCTCCCACAGCCCACACCCAGCCGTTGCCCACGCCACCCATCCCTCCCAACCACCACTCGACACCCGACCACGCGCAGGATACCAAGTTGTTTGAGACACTGCAAGCCGCTATCGCTGCGTCGAATGCCAGCGAGAACCACCTGCCTCTTGCCGCGGTGGTGTCTGAGAGCTCGGCGAACTAGATCTGCCATCTATTTGTTTCGATAGTCGGACTCGCGGGGCGTTTGAGTGATGGAGACAGCACTGGCAGGCGTGATGATGTCAATGGGGACATTTATGATGGGCATGGGGACAAGGTTAGGCGGTCTGCCTATTTGATTTTTCTCATTGGGGGCTGGCTTGTTCACGTATGTAAAATACCATGATACCATAGGTTGGGGCGTGAGCCTTGAGCCTAATATGAGCGGAGCCTTAGTACGGAGATGCTACTTCTCAGCAACCTAAATGAATATATCTTAAATCCCGTGTGACGCGCTTCTGGAAACGGTCGTGAACCGAAGACTTTGAGGCTGTTCTGGCTTGCTTCTGTGACGCATTTGAAGACGCCGAACCGAGTCTGGCATTAAAGAGGGGAAGAGTACCTCTGTTTGTCAAAAACAAGGAGTAAGATAGCCAGTCGAGGATTACTCGTATTCTCCGTTGAGTCGTGTCTCAGACGTGGACTTCCTGACGACCTCTATGCCATGTCGACGGGCCCCCTCGACTACAATTCTGCAAGCAAAGGCAGACTAATACCCGCAGTCCAAATCCAAGAGCCTCCCGTTAGCTTTCCAGCTCCAAATATCTACAAACGAAGAGAAGCGGTGTCTAGACAACGACAGCATTAGATAGAATCTCTAAGTTAAAACCCCGAGCCAACCCCTCCCCCGCTCCCTTCAAGTCTTCCAGGTTGCTTTCCACTAACCCACGCACATACACACCGACAAGTTCCTACCCGTCCCTTGATGTTGCCTGCCTTCCTGCCTGCCGTCCTTCCGTCCGATAAACGCCCAAATATGACAGGTAGTAGTTGTAGGTCCCATGCCACAAGCAGCTTCCAAATCAAGCCCAGCCCCGCCTTTGAACCACCGTAGCTTACACACAACCACCCGCCCAAAATCAACAACCTACACGGCATTCCATCCCCCTTCTTGGTAGGAAAGGCCACACACCAACCACCGCCCTCCCAATCCATATTTACTCCCACCCAGCGGACGAAGTGCAAGCACTCTACGCAGTCTTCCTCTTCCTCGGCAACCCCGCCGCCCTCCTGGCCTTCAGGTCCCCCTCGGCCAGCCACTTGGACGCTTTCACCAGCTGCACCACATTGATAATCTGCTTGAGCGCCATGACCGGGAACGACACGCCGGCGAGCACCCACGGCCAGAAGCTGTCCATCTTGTTGGCGCGGGCGAGCTCGAGGGCGGCGGCGCTGTGCGGGTTCGCGAACAGGTGCGTCAGCAGTGAGGCGTTGACCTGCGCGCCCTGGTGCACGACCTCGGGGGCGACTTTCTGGAGGAGGGAGGGGGAGAGGAGGGGCGAGGAGAAGGAGAGGAGGTAGAGGGCTATGAAGAAGGCTTCGTTGAGGGCGCAGGCTATGAAGAGGACCGTCTGTCGGGGGGGTTAATAATGGATCCTTTTGGCTTGAGGATGAGAGGGGACGTACCTTGTTGGTGTAGTACAGGGAGAGGATGCGACTGCGCGACTTGTCGACGTTCTTGTGGCTGTTCTCGGCGCCGCCCATGGCAAGCGTTGCGTACATGTGGATGTAGTGGCTCGCCAGGTCGAGCGAGATGAGGCCTTGGAAGAGGATGGACCAGCGCGGGAAGGCGGACGACAGGAACACGATCAGGCAGGCGGTGGTGCAGCGGTCCGTCACCATGTCGAGGACGGCGCCGAAGCGCGTCGACTGCTCAAAGTAGCGGGCAGCGTAGCCATCGAGGGCGTCGAGCAGGCAGGACACGCTGTAGAGGAGAGAGCAGGTGCGCGGGTGCAGCGGCATGTAGTAAAGCGAGGCGAAGGCGAGGACGATGCGCGAGTAGCCTAGAGGGGTTGGGTTAGTATTGGTATCAGAGCTTGTAGATGCCGCCAGTCGTACCGATGATGTTGGGCCATAGCAAGAAGATGTTTTCCCTGGGCTCGTCGTCGTCGTCGCCGTCAATGGCCCTTGCTGCGTCGTGGGTAATGGCGTTGCCGTTGGCGGCCTGCGCGATCTCTTCCTCCTTGCCCTGGGATTCTGCCGCGGCCGCCGCGGCGACCTGGCGCCGAGTCTTTGCTCCAGGCATTCTTGTTCACTCCTCAAATCACCAAATAATGCAAAAAGATGATTCCGTCTCGTCCCAACCCGCCGGGATCAAGTATTCTGGGGGCTGGCGTGTGGTGGTGCGATGCCGAGGGATCCGGATGATGCGGAAATGCGAATTCGATGTTTGTGGATAACGACCAGGGGAACGTTATCGACGTCAGGGAGGGCTTGGAGCTTCCTTTGCCAACGCGGGTTCGGGTGCCGGGATGAATGAGCGTGGTGAAGCGTGGCCGAGCGAGATGGCGAGAAAAAAGGGCGAGCTGTTTGGGGAGTCGGGAAATCCGGAGCTGGTGGACTCGGTCAGGTCCTGGGCTGGTGGACTGGTGGACTGGTGGACTGGTGGACAAGACGCGATGCGTCGATGACGGAGGCCTGCCACGTTGGGCCCGAAATTTTGGCCTCCATCGAGAGCCAAGGCTGATAACCCCGGTGTTAGCGCCCGGCCGGGTTCCACAGCCAGTCGGACGCGTAATCGCGTGTATGGCGGTAATTACACGGTATTTGACGTTATTTGGCTGCATTCCTGCCGTGAGGCGTGAGCCATTGTTGCGGCTTGCATCGGCGGCGAGACAAGCTCTCTGACCGCGATCCGGCCACGACAGCGACGGCGACAGCGCGGCGACGGCGAGATGGGATGATGGAGATGGCGCCACGGATGGCCCCAACGGCACCAACGGCCCGCTGACTTGCATCGATATTTTCGGACCGGGTGGTACTGCTACTCACACCCAGTGCATTCTGTTCTGTGCTCCGTATTCTGTGCCTGACTGTGGCCCGATGTGTCAGACGACAGCATTGCGACGCGGAACCAGCCGACAGCGACGGGCCATGGCAATGGGGGATGGCCTTCTCGATCCTGATCCCCCTGCTTCTCGAAGGCAGAATTTGTCATGCAGGCGATCGATCATGCTTGCCAGTGCCACAGTGCCACGCCCAAAACGACGACCGTTGGCGAGCCGTTGGGCCACCATCCCGTGGTTTGCCCTGTGTGGTTGGTCTGATGCGGTCTGTGCATGCATTGCATCAAGCATCGCATCAAGCACCAAGCACCAACCCGGCGCCTCGAGACGACAAGCGAGGCAGATGCCGCATGCTGCACAGTGCTTTTGCGCAACGAGGACCCCGCCCGGATCTCGCTCCGACGGCTCGAGGCAAATCAGAGGGCTGCATCGGAGACCCGAGAGCCTCGGCGACGATGGGATGCCGGCAACATGCGCGCCAGTCGCCAGTCGTGTCATGTAGGTCCGCGGGGCTGAGATGGAAGCGAGGTGTGGTGCATCCGGCTCATGCCGCCGTTGTAACGACGACCACCAACAAAATTATCTCGACGGGTCAGGCTTGCGCGGTGTCGCACCGAACCCCGGAAAAGGCGATCACCCGTCTGGCCCCCAATGTCCCAAATATGGTTTGCGGGATCAACCGGGCACGGCCAGCGGATGCTCCAAGCTCCCGTGCACCCTCGAAGCACTGTGGCTCCGTGGCTTGCCCTGAGACGCAGCGCGGTGCTGATCGCGGCAGACGACGAGACCCCACCGAGCCCACCAAGACCTGGCCTCGCTGGCTGACCTCGATCCCAAGAAGAGAAAAACGGGCCCTGCATTGAGCAGGGGTCTGACGCCTCGAACTTTGTGCGCCGACTGGGGGCATTGGGACCGGGACTGGGGCATTGGGACATGGGGAGTCGGGACATTGGAACTCGTCGGCTTCGGGAGCGGCACACAGCAGTCCACTGTCCGCAAGTGGAAGTGGCTCGACAGACTCTTGGTCCTCGAAACACAAGCTTTTGCTTCTGCCCCCCCACCTCTCATGTGCTTTGGCGCTGAACCCAGCCGACTTGCATTGCGTCGTCCCATTCTGTCCAACTCGGGTCGCCGCCAAGGCTGCATCGACTGGACGAGATGGCACCCGTCTGCCGTTGCTGGCTGCTTGCTGGGTTGCTTGCTGGGTTCCATGTTGGGTTCCATCAGGAACGTTAGCCACTGCTGCAGCTCTCCTCTGCTCTGCTCTTGTGCTGCAGCCGGTTGAAGTCGAGGAGTCCGTGGCCTCGCCTCGCCTCGCCCCGACCCAGACCCCGACTGTCGCAGCACACACTCTCTCTCTCCGCGCCGTCGTCGTACCGCCAAAACAACAAAGCCAATTTCAATGTCATACCTATAATAAGACGAGGCGTGCTCCCCCAAACTTGTCCACCACCCTTTTTTCTTTCCCAATTTGTCACGATTCGGCCCTAACGACAACGGCGAGTGGACGGGATCCCTTCCGTCCACCATTCGGAGCAGCTCAGACTAGCACCAGTGCACTTCCGTTCCGGTTCCCGAAAGTACCAGCCCATTCGCCCATTCGCACGAATAATTCTCGACTGCCTCCTCGCTGCGGGGCTGCCGTGTCAAACTCAGGTCCGCGTCCACCGGCCGGACCCGCTGCACCAGCACCCATCGGGAACCAGAGAACCACTAACGCTGGCAAAAGCCCCGCCTCCATTTTTGTCTGTCCGACCGTCCAACGCGTGCGGTGCCCGCCGTCTTCGTCTGTTCTGATAAAGTCGCCTATCTCCTCGCCTGCGCCGCCTCTCTTGAGCCGTGACCCGATACCCGCTGGCCCTCGATCTGAGCTGCCACCGTCTGCCCTTTGTTTGCTCCGGAGACGACCACTCGTTGAACCCCCGAGTCTTGTGTGTGTGCGAACGGACCTCTTGGTGGCTGCCGTCATCATCGTTGTCGGCGTCGTTGTCCGCTTCATCTCCGTCGTCGTCGTCATCGTCCCTCCTGCGACGCCACACCACGGAAGAACGGGCTGAACCCATCCCGTGGCGTCACTAACGTTGACGTTAGCCGCCTGCGCATCCACCGTTTGGGCACGCCTGCATCTCCGTGGGTCACATCCAAGCTGCCGGTAAATACCGGTCGCCACAGCACGCCCAGCACGCCCAGCACCAGGGTCTATTCTGTACAAAAGCGAGCTGCAGATCCCACCCCGACGCTGCTTGACCGACCCCTTTCTCGCACCTCTCCCCCCCTGTTCCCTCCCAGCCAAACCACCAGACGGCCCGGTCCCGTCCCACTGACGGCAGCAAGATGGCCGACCGCCATCCCACTCTCGCGCAGCCCTTCGCCGAGCGGGCGACGACGGCGACACACCCGCTCTCGCGCTACCTGTTCCGCCTGATGGACCTCAAGGCCTCCAACCTCTGCCTCAGCGCCGACGTCACCACGGCCCGCGAGCTGCTGGCCCTGGCTGACAAGGTGGGCCCGTCCATTGTGGTGCTCAAGACGCACTACGACCTGATCTCGGGCTGGGACTACAACCCGCAGACGGGCACGGGCGCCAAGCTGGCCGCGCTGGCCCGCAAGCACGGCTTCCTCATCTTCGAGGACCGCAAGTTTGTCGACATTGGCAAGACGGTGCAGATGCAGTACACGGCCGGCACCGCGCGCATCGTCGACTGGGCCCACATCACCAACGCCAACATCGACGCCGGCAAGGACATGGTGCGCGCCCTGGCCGAGGCCGCCGCCAAGTGGAAGGAGCGCATCAACTACGAGGTCAAGACGTCCGTGACCGTCGGTACCCCCGTGTCGGACCGCTTCGACGACGACGCCGAGGCCGAGCAGGCCCAGCAGGCCGGCGATGATAAAGGTGAGCCCCGCCGGCTCGACGCCCGGGCGCCGCACCCGCGAGACAGCAGAGACGTTGACGGCCGGAAAGGGAGCATCGTCTCCGTCACCACCGTGACACAGTCCTTCGAGCCCGCCGACTCCCCGCGCCTGTCCAAGACCAACGACCACGGCGACGACGCCGTCTTCCCGGGCATCGAGGAGGCCCCCGTCGACCGCGGCCTGCTGCTGCTGGCCCAGATGTCGTCCAAGGGCTGCCTCATGACGCGCGACTACACCCAGGCCTGCGTCGACGCCGCCCGCGAGCACAAGGGCTTCGTCATGGGCTACGTCGCCCAGGAGACCCTCAACACGGCCCCCGACGACAACTTCATCCACATGACCCCGGGCTGCAAGCTGCCGCCACCAGGCGAGGAGGAGAACGGCCAGGTCGAGGGCGACGGCCTCGGCCAGCAGTACAACACTCCCAGCAAGCTCATCGGCCTGTGCGGCACCGACATCGTCATTGTCGGCCGCGGCATCATCTCGGCCGGCGACCCGCCGTCCGAGGCCGAGCGCTACCGGAGGAAAGCCTGGAAGGCGTACCTGGCCCGTCTGGGATGAGCTCTAGTTCACGTGAACACACACACACATCGCTTGATCAATTTCAGGCCAGGCAAGAAAAAAGAAAAGCGTCAAATATGGGAACACGGAGAGGAAGGCTGTTGAAAATCGCCATGCCGGCGTTTGGCAAGTGTTATTTATTCGGGAGGGAGGATGGGAGGGCGTTTTCCGGGACGATAGACTTGGGGTGCATGTCTCTGTGCAGTCCTGGGTCGACGGACACAGGGCAACAAGGGATTTTGTGGCGGTGCATACTATATCTTTATATACAAGGCATCTTTATCCAGCCTCGTCCGGCGTATACCCAATGACAAGCCAACCCAGGACGGACTGACCCGATCCGACCATGCGGCCCGAGTCTCGCCTCTCCACAGCCCGGTGTTAACGGACAAGGGAGAGACGCAGGCGCCGCATGGGTCAGGAGTTAACGGCGGGCGCGGGGATATGGGAATAAGTGCCGGCGGCCGAGCTTGGCGAACAAGGGACCGTTGATCCCCGCCGTCCCCAGAATTCGGATGCTGACCAATCGTTATCGCGACATCATAGCCAGGGACAATGGAATCCTTCGGCGGGGATGGGCCGACGCGCCGCGCCGCGGTCAAAAGTTTGGCGGACGTAATACTCCTGCAGGTCATTCTTGTTCTTCCGAAACATCCAGCCTGCCTGGTGTAAGCTGCCGACTCGCTGTTCACCCGATGGCCTCCACAAGCCTGACCCCCGAGGACGAGGCATCCGGCGCCGGCCCGGACTGGGCCGATGATGCTGTGACAAAGCAGGACGCCCGGCCGCCGCCCCGCAAGCGGAGGAGAATCGTAATCTCGTGCACCGAGTGCCACCGGCGCAAGCAAAGGGTATCCCTCCCGTGTCTGCTCGTCCGCCCGAGTCATCCTAACACCACTGGCAGTGCGACCGCAAGTCCCCCTGCACCAACTGCGTCTCCCGCAACAAGCAGAGCGCATGCAGCTACGAGACGGGCGCGCCCACGGCCAAAGCCCACACCAAGTCAGCCACCAACAACACCTCAACCATCACCGCCGCCCCTATCCCAAAACACCATCACCACCACCCCCACACCCACACCCACAGCCAAACCGCCTGCCACCCCGCCACCCTCGCCGCCTTGGCAGGATACTCCCCCGCCTCGGGCACCCCAAACAGCACCCTCACCTTTCTCAACCACCTCACCTCCCCGGAAACCACCACCCCACCGGGACAAGACCGGCCCCAAACCGACGAAGAAGATGAAGACTCGTGCACCCCGCAAGACCGCGCCCGCTACCGCGCCCTGGTGCGGCAGCTGCCCCCGCGCCAGGCCATCGAGGTGCTGGCGGAGATCTATTTCTCGCAATTTAACTGGCAGTATGCTATGCTGGACAGGGTGTGTTTCTGGAAGAGGTTGGCCGAGTGGTATGCCCGGCCGCTTTGTGCCGCTGATGCGCTGATACCCAGGGGTTCTGGAGGGGTTGCGGGCGGAGTGGCTGCGGAGAAGGAAAGGGAGAGAGAAAGAGAGAGGGGTGCGTTTCCGGCCGTGGTGTTTCAGGTGTGTGCGGTGGCGCTTTTGGCGGTCGGGGATGGCGACCCGGCTGGGGCGGCGGAGGGGTTGGAGGAGCTGGCGAGGTATGCTGGCGGGGTGGTGGGGTTTGGGGAGCTGGCGAGGGAGTATAGCGAGTGCGGGGTGGAGATGAGCGCGGTGTTGGGCAAGAGGGGGATGGGAGTGAATACTGTGGTGGCGGGGTGGCTTAGGGGGAGTTGGCTGAAGTATGTCGGATTGGTCACTGAGGCGGTGCGTTTCCCCTTTTCAGACTGGAAAAAGGGGTGTCACGTTGGCATGGGCTGACCAGACACAGTGGCACGCCATCGGCTCGGCGATACGGGACGCGCAGGAAATCGGCCTGCACCGGGACAGCCTCGATCCGAAGCCCGGGGAGGGCGTCGAGGCCGTGATGGAGAACCAGTGGGAGATACAGCGCCGTAGGAAGACGTGGATGACGCTAGTACTGTGGGATAGCCACATGGCGTGCGTGTTGGGGCGGCCGACCACGACGGACCTCAGCGTCGAACCGCCCACGCTGCCCGTCGATGTGCCGGACCCGGGGGACGGCTATTGCACGGGCCCCGTGCTGCCGAGGAGCGAGAACGACCCGCCCACGCCGCTGACCCGGGCTCTCTGGTCGTGTCACTTGATGCGGCCGCTGAAGGACATCCTCGAGCTGGAGAAGGAGGGGCCATGTCTTGAGGACTTTGCGCGGGTCGATCGCATCCACGACGAGCTGTTGGCGCTAAACGCGAGCACGCCGGCGTACCTTCGCCTCGAGAACCCGGACACGCGGTTCGACGTCCTGCCCGAATGCGACTGGCTGCCCCTGGCCCGCGTGTTGCTGCCGCAGCTGCCCTCGTTCCAGCTGATGGCGCTGCACCGCCCGTACATCTTCACGCGGCCCAAGAGCCGGACCGAGGCGCTTAAGGCGAGCTTGGACATGCTGCATGTGCAGCGGCTGCACTTTTTGGCACTGCCGCCGCATATGTACAAGACGTGAGTGACTCGGCCCCTGAGCTGATCTGGGGTGTTTGGCTGACGGCGAGGCAGGTTCACGCTCTTCTTCGGCACCTTCGACGCCATCGTCCTGATGGCGTCCATCTACATCCTCTTCCCCAAGGAACACCCCGACCTGGTCGTGAACGCGCTCCGGCATTTCCACTGGGCCGTCGAGCGCTTCGAGGCCATATCGACACGCAACTCCCTCGCCAAGGCCGCCCTCGGCGTTCTTCGTGCGATAGACCTGCGGCTCAAGCGGTCGCTAGGTATGTCGGGCCAGGCAGCGCAGCGGCTCCTGGCCGCCGAGTCGTCGTTGACCAGCCCGGCAGGGGGAACTGGCAGCAGCAGCAGCAGTGGTACTACTGCCTCTTCCGTCTGGGACAGCCCGAATGCAACATCCACACTCCCTCAGCACCCTCAGACGCACCGAAATAGCAGCAGCTCTGGATCGACCTCCACCTCCTCCCATAACCCCGCACCGCTAGAGTTCAACTTCAACCTCGACCCACAACTTTTTCCGGCCGGTGACAACAACAGTGTAGCCACCGGCGGCGGTGCTTTCGACTGGAACCCGCCCAGTGGGTTTGACTGGTCCAGCCTCCAGCCCATCCACGCCACCTGCGATCTGGTATATCACGACCTGATCGGGACCGGCCCGAGGGGAAGTAGTCATGGTGAGGGGCAGGACAATGCTGCTTGGGGGTATTTAGACCAGCCTCAGCCGCAGCAACATGCTTGTGCTTACGATAAGGGTGGTGGAACTACCGTTATCGGTGCGGATGGGGTCGTGGGGTTGACGGGAGGGCCACAAGAGATAGGCATGGCACAATATGCGGCAGCAGGAACGGTGAGCGGAGAGGAGAGGAATCCTGGGTTTGCAGTTTGCCATTTCGAAGGCCATTTTGCGGAGGACAGTGTCTGGAGCTTGTTGAATCAGTACGCCCCGATATGAGAGCTTGCCTAGCACCAGGGAGCTCTGGTATGGCGGTATGGGAAGGGGCTCATGGTAGTGGTAGCGTGAGGATCTCTGGGGGGGGTCATGGTTGCGAAAACACAACGATCGACTTGCCGATCCATCAGAAGTTCTAGAAGACACACCATCTAACTGTCCTGGCACCAAGTCTTCCGAGATGACTCCAATCTCCCCTTTCACTGACAGGCTACGGATCAAATCGCCGTGCGTCCCACGAACCCCGACATCCAAGACATGCAGCCGTGCCGATGTGGCGTGGCCACCATTTCCCTTGCCTCGATCGCCTCGACGGATTCCACTCACTGCGCATAAATCATGGATACCTAGGCAGGGAATTCAAGTTGCAAAATGTTCCTTGAACAAATGTTTTACGTCAATGTATTCCGTCACGCCATACACTATGGCATTCAATTGCCCATTTTGCTCTCTCTCCGTCTCCTCTCTCTCATCAAATAGTACATCATCCATGACCCTTTTTGTCCCCTCTAAGCGCTCACCAGTTCATGCGAGGAGTACTACCACTACATCAGCCACCTCCAGCAGTCTCGTCCTCCGTCTTCGCATCCTCTTGACTGGACTCGACGACGGTGATGCGGTTCCTGATGCTGTCCCGGTCTCGCGGCGCGCTGGCTATCGTCGATCGTGGCGTTGGGTTCGGCAATGACAGTCTTCCAAGTCGAAGTCTTGTGCTCGAATTAACTGTTTCCTGATACTACCAACTGGTTCAGAGCTTTGAAGTCGATAACTGGCATGCGAGACGGGCGTAGCTGAGCTTTGTGCTAACGGGGCGCTTCCTGCATATGGCTTCGCCGTGTCCTGCCTCACCAGAACTGACAGAGGTGCTGAGGACAGTCCTCGTGGATACGCCCAAGTTGGTTGCACCTGCGGCAATGCTGTGTGGTCGGGCACTTCTTCGTGTGGTGTTCGTTTGACTGGCACACGGTGCAGAAGGTGCAGATCTTGCTGGAGTGGCCTAGGTACTTGTCCGCAGTTGAGACAGGGCGGTCCTTTCGCATGTGGCCTTTGGTACCGCACGCAAGGCACTCGGCGTCTGCCGTGCACTCGTCCCTTGTATGTTGGTTACTGCCGCAAGTGGCACAGATGTTGCCATCGGCGGCAACATAGCCAACGGCTGGCGACAAGAGTCGGGCGAATGACCGAGTTGCTCTCAGTCTGAGCACTTGATAGGGGCGGCACAGTCCTTTTGGCGATGACCGGGTTGATAGCAGTTGATACATCGGTGATGGGGCGCAGTTTGGACATCGGTTTCAGTGCCATCAGCCTCGGTGGTATTGACGGCGCTATCGACTGTGCGAGGAGGGCCCAGCTTCTCAGACAAGGCACTCCGGAGTTCAATCAAGATGCGCTGGCTCTGGTTGGTTCTGTCACCAGGGTCGATGAAGAATGGGAGGTGGGAAAGAGGCGTAGTGGTGACAGTGCAGAATGGGAAATGAAGGTATTCGCAGGCTGCGTTCTACTGTGGCGAGGTTGATGGGGTGTGTGTGATGGATGTGGGAAGGTGAGGTAGGAGGGAGAGAGGTTGGGTTGTTGTTTCTGCGGCGGACGAAGCAATTTTGCAGTATGCTTGGGTCGTGCTGCGAGAACATAAGAAGAGTCTCTCACCTCTAATGAGAGAAAGAAAAGAAAAAGAAAAAGAAAAAGAAAAAGAAAAAGAAAAAGAAAAAGAAAAAGAAAAAGAAAAAGAAAAAGAAAAAGAAAA
>OUNM011157035.1_pt1 | contig 17548 bp, 29 predicted proteins | sample 1769961 | NCBI WGS metagenome assembly OUNM01 (sample SAMEA3914820, study PRJEB12502) | metagenome | biome: forest; material: soil | place: USA | collected 2012-03-12 | depth 0.3 m
GATCGAGCTCATCACCCCCGTCGGTCTCGAGGAGCAGATGCGCTTCGCGATCCGTGAGGGTGGCCGCACGGTCGGCGCCGGAATCATCACCAAGGTCCTGGAGTAATTCGATGGCCTCCGCCACCACGATTCGTATCCGCCTCCGGGCGTTCGATCACACGCTGCTCGACAAGTCGGCCAACGACATCGTCGAGACGGCAAAGCGCACGGGCGCGCGTGTTGCGGGTCCGATCCCGCTCCCCACGCACATCTCGCGTTACACCGTTCTCCGCGGCCCGCACGTCGACAAGAAGTCCCGCGAGCAGTTCGAGATCCGAACCCACAAGCGCCTTCTCGACATCCTCGAGCCGACGCAGCAGACGCTCGACGCTCTCATGAAGCTCGATCTGTCGGCCGGCGTGGACGTCGAAATCAAGTCGCCTCGGTAATCGAGCGAGAGGCGCAGGAGCAAGACATGGCAACCCTGGATGTATTCAATCTGAAGCGCGAGAAGGTCGGCTCGATCGACCTGGCGGACGAAGTGTTCGCTGCCGAGGTGAAGGAACACCTCTTCTACGAAGTGGTGAAGGCGCAGCTCTCGTCGCGTCGCGCAGGCACGGCCGGTTCGAAGAACCGCTCGGCCGTCGCGGGCTCGACCAAGAAGCGCATCAAGCAGAAGGGCACCGGCGGCGCTCGCCACGGTACCATCCGTGCGCCGATCTACGTCGGTGGCGGTCAGGCGCACGGGCCCCGCCCGCGTGACTGGTCGTACCGGCCGCCGCGTCAGGTGCGCATCGGCGCGCTCCGCAGCGCGCTCTCGAAGTTCGCGAAGGAAGGCCGCCTCGTCGTGGTCGACAACTTCACGGTCAACGAGATCAAGACCAAGGGCGTGCTCAGCGCGCTCGCGACCCTCAAGACGGATCGCAAGACGATGATCGTCGACAACGCGTCGAACGAGAACCTTCGTCTCTCGATCCGCAACTGCGAGGATCACCAGTTCCTGCCCCCCGAGGGCGTGAACGTCTATGACCTGCTCCGGCACGACACCCTCGTCCTCTCCAAGGACGCGGCGAAGGCGCTCGAGCTCCGCTGCCTCGATCGAGGAGCCGAGAAATGATCACCACCGAAAGCATCATCCGTCGGCCGATTTTCCTGACGGAGAAGTCCAACACCCTTCGCGGTCAGAACCAGGTCGTGTTCGAGGTCCAGCGCGGCGCGAACAAGATCCAGATCAAGACCGCCGTGCAGAAGCTCTTCAACGTGAAGGTTGAGAGCGTCAACACCATGCTCTATCGCGGCAAGGATCGCCGCATGGGTCGTGGCTACGCCAAGATGCAGAACTGGAAGAAGGCGATCGTCACCCTCGCCGAGGGCGAGAACATCGACTTCTTCGCAGAGAGCGCGGAGAGCTGAGATGGCCCTGAAGAAATACAAGCCGACGAGCCCGGCTCGCCGCTACTACACCGGCTACGACTTCAAGGAGCTCACCCCCGGCAAGGAGCCGGAGAAGAAGCTCACCGAAGGTCAGCACCGCACCGGCGGACGCAACACGCACGGTCGCATCACCAGCCGCTTCCGTGGCGGTGGACACAAGCAGCGCTACCGCCTCATCGATTGGCGTCGCGGCAAGATCGGCGTGCCGGCCACGGTCGCTTCGATCGAGTACGACCCCAACCGCACGGCGCGCATCGCGCTCCTCAACTACGTCGACGGCGAGAAGACGTACATCCTCGCGCCGGACGGCCTCTCGGTCGGCGACAAGATCGTCTCCAGCCGCAACGCCGACATCAAGCCGGGCAACTCGATGCCGCTCCGGCACATCCCGCTCGGCACCATGATCCACAACATCGAGATGCGGAAGGGCAAGGGCGCTCAGCTCGTTCGCTCGGCCGGATCCGGTGCGTCGCTCATGGCGAAGGACGGCGACTACGCGCAGATCCGCATGCCCTCGGGCGAGGTCCGCATGATCCATCAGGACTGCCAGGCCACCATCGGCCAGGTGTCCAACATCGATCACGCGAACGTCTCCATCGGCAAGGCCGGTCGTACGCGTTGGCTCGGCAAGCGCCCGCATCAGCGCGGCGTTTCGATGAACCCGGTCGAGCACCCCATGGGCGGCGGCGAAGGCCGCACCTCGGGTGGTCGTCATCCATGCTCCCCGTGGGGCCAGCTCTCCAAGGGTCTCAAGACGCGCAACAACAAGCGCACCGACGCGATGATCATCAAGCGCCGCGGACAAAAGGGTTAAGGGAAGATGCCTCGTTCAATCAAGAAGGGCGCGTTCGTCGACGGTCATCTCATGGAGAAGATCGCCGCGGCTCAGGCCACGCAGTCGAAGAAGGTCATCAAGACCTGGTCCCGCCGCAGCACGGTCGTTCCGGAGGCCATCGGCCTCACGTTCGCCGTGCACAACGGTCGCAAGTTCGTTCCGGTGTTCGTCACGGAGAACATGGTCGGGCACAAGCTCGGCGAGTTCGCCCCGACCCGCACGTTCCACGGCCACTCGGGCGACAAGAAGGCGAAGGTCAAGCAGGGCGGCGCACCGGCGCCCGCTCCGGCTCGCTGACCTCTCCTCCACGTCGCACTCGTCGCGAGCCTCGCGACGCACGAACGCAGCTCCCTCGCTCGAGGTGAGCTGCGTTTTTGCGTTCGGGCGTCGTGGTAGGCTGGCGCCGTGCGTTGGATCCACGTCGCGCTCGCATCCGCAGTGCTGATCGCTTGTGACAGCGGCCCCGACGTGACACCGGTCTCGACCTTCCCGGAGCCGACGCCGGCGTCACGGGAGATCGTCGGCCACGTTCGCGCGGGAACCGAGCCCGTCGCAGGAGCGCTGGTTCGTGTCGATCCCAGCCCTGGATTTCCGGTCGATCCGCGGGTGCTCGCAACGGCGGCCACCGACCCGCGCTTCACGCAGACGATGACGACCGCAGCCTCGGGTGCCTACCTCTTCCAGTTCGCGCCGCTCGTCTACGATCTCTCGGTCGCAAACGGCCGCGACCTCTACGTGATCCACGAGCTCGAAGCGCGGTCGTTCGATCCCGCGCTCGCCACGGAGGCGCCCGTGACCGGCTTCAAGGCGCGCGTGCTGCCGTCGACGAGCCCGCCTCCGCCTACCGGTAACGCGACGATCTATTTCGTCAGCGGCACAGATGCGCGCGCGCTCGATCCGGTCGCCGGCGCGCCGGGAGCGCTCCAAGCCACGTTCCGCCAGTTCGCGAGCACGATCACGCTGCATGCGATCGAGTATGTCGCGGCCTCGGGGCCGAGCGCCGCCGTCGCCGAAGGCAAGATCGACATCGCCGTCAGCAGCGGCGGCGTCGTCAGTCCGGTCGTCACGATGACGCCGGTCACGGCGGTCGCGAACGCGACCTTCTCCGCGACACCGCCGCCGGGTTACGTCCTCGATCCTCTCGAGATGGAGATGGACCTCGGCATCCGCACCGACGCGGTGCCTCTGCCCCTGACCCACATCGTGCTCGGGCAGGTCCTCCACTTCGGCGTCGCGACCGATGCACGCTACTTCGTGCACGCGCGCGCGAGGCGTGGCGGTGCGGTCTCGGACTCCGGTCGTTTTCGTGTCAACCCGTTCGACCAGAACGCGCTCTTGCTGCCGCCGCCCGTCTCGACCGAGGCGCCCATCGACGACAGCGCGCCGCCGGTGGGGGAGGGGACGACGCAATCACCGCCCGTCCTCGCCGTCGGCGGCACTCTTTCGGTGCGCATCAGCACGGGCATCGTCGAGCACGCGCTCCTTCCGCAGAGCGGCACGGGCACGACGTTCCATATCCTCACCGGCAATTGGACGGCGACGCTTCCGGACGCCACCGTGCTCGGTCTGCCCCCGCCGCGCGGCATCTACGACTGGACGGTACAGAGCTTCCCGACCGTGCCCTTCACCGAGCGGCTGGGCGGCGAGGACGGCCGCGTGACGCCGCCGTCGTGGACGTCGGCACCGCACGTGGTCGTGATTCCGTAGACGCCTTCGCTGGTCGTGAGGCGTTCGCGAACGTCACCACCGAAGCCGCTGTTCGCAGGTCGGCTTCGAATTCGCTCTTCGCTTTCTCGTAGGCCTCGGGGTCTTGCATCATCCTCAGCAGCGCCGACGGGTGATACGTCGCGAGCACCTTCGGCGCCCATGGTGCGCCGTCGAGGAGCTGACCGCGGCTCTGCGTGATCTTGAACGTGCGCCCGAGAAAGGCCTGCGCCGCGGTCGCGCCCAGACACACGACGACATCCGGCTTCACGAGCGCGAGCTCCGCTTCGAGCCATCCATGGCACGCGAAGATCTCCGCCGCGTTCGGCTTCGAGTGGATGCGCCGCTTTCCGCGCGGCTCCCACTTGAAGTGCTTCACCGCGTTCGTGACGTACACCTGATCGCGAGGGATCCCTGCCTCGACGAGGGCCGCATCGAGGACACGACCCGCGGGACCGACGAACGGATGTCCCTGTCGATCTTCCTGATCGCCCGGCTGTTCGCCGACGAAGACCATGGGCGCGCGCGTCGGCCCTTCGCCGAACACGGTCTGCGTCGCGTTCTTGTAGAGATCACATGCTTCGCAGGTCTTCGATGCGCGAACCAGGCTCGCGTACGAAGGGTTCGGCGGAACGTACGAGAGCGACGGCGATTCCTTCTTGGTCTGCATGGGTCACGTCACAGGCAGCGTATCGTCTGCGCTGGCGCTCGCCGACGCGCTCCAATTCCGCAGGAACACCACTGGCGCCGCGCTGACGACGGTCGCAGCGACGAACGCGACGAGAAGCCCCGCGTGATCGGCCAGCAGCCCGCCGATCAGACCGCCGAGCCCGATCGCGAGGGCGTTGGCGCTGGTGAGGATCGTGTAGTGGAGGCCGGCGTCGGCCGGACGTGTCGCGCTCATGAGCGCCGCAAAGAGGATGGTGGTCCCGAAGCCGCTGCCGAAGTGCTCGAGCCAGATCGCGAACGTCGTCAGACCGAGCGGCGCATGGAGCCGCTCCACCGCGATGAGCGGCAAGCAGACGAGCGTCTGCACGACGAGGGCGACGACGAGCGCGCGCCGTTCACCGAGCCGTCGATGGAGCACGCCGCCGAGCGTCGCGCCCATGAGCGCACCGGCCGAGCCGACGGTCACCACCGCCCACCCGATGCGTTCCTTGCTCCATCCGAAGTCCTTCGCCATCGGCTTGAGGAGCGAGCCCGCCATGTGGAGCCCGAGCTTGTAGGTGAGCGCCAGCGCGATCACGGCGCGTGCCTTCCCCTGGAGCATGTGCGCGAGCAGCCCGCGCACGCTCGCCGGCCGTGCCGCCCGCGCATCCGCCTTCGCCTTCGCTTTCGCGCTCGCGTCCGCGTCCGCACCCGCGCTCGCGTCCCCCGATCCCGCGAACGCCCCGATGCTCGCGATCCCGACCAGCGCCGCGCATCCGATCAACGTCGCGCGCTCGCCGAGCCTCCCGACGAGCAAGAGCAGCGCAGCGCCTCCGATCAACATACCGAGGCGATATCCGGCGACCTGCGCGATGTTCCCGTATCCGCGCTGCCCGGGCGCGAGCACGCGCACGGCGAACGCGTCGACGAACACGTCCTGCGTCGCGGCAAGCGCAGCCGCAATCGCTGTCAGCGTGAACCACAGCATCGCAGCCTCCGCGAGGGGTGCGATCGCAAAGCCGGCCACGCAAAGCGTCAGCGCCATCTGCAGCGCGAGGATCAGACCTCGAGCGTGGGGACGTAGACGCGGAGAATCGGCGGCCTTCGCCCAGAGGACCTTGAGCTGCCACGGAAGCTGGAGCCATGACAGCGCTGCGATCCCCGCGTAGCTGTAGCCCTGCTCGCGGAGGACGACGGGTAGGTACTCCGTCGCGAAGCCGAACGGGATGCCTTGCGCCGTGTACAAGAACGCGAGAGCGGCCACGATCGGCATCGCGCGCGAGGTTCGCTTCTCCGACAAAAATAGACCCTTTGTCCCAAGTTCTTTCAGGCAGACGCAAGGCCCACTATAAGCGATGAGAATGACCTCGGAGGCCAACCCGAGTGACGCAAGCACGGCGAGCGGGCGACTTGCGAGCGCCCCTGCTCTCGTGATGCTCCACGGCTTTGCCCTCGATTCGCGGATGTGGCGCCGTCAGGTGGACGCGTTCTCGTCCGACTACCGGATCCTCACGCTCGACCTCCCGGGGTTCGGTCCGCAAGCGCGCGAGCTCGGCGAAGTCGACCTTGCCGCCAGCGTGCTCGTCGCGCTCGATGTCGCGAAGATCGATCGCGCTCACTTCGTCGCCAACTCGTTCGGCGCCGCGGTCGCGGCCGACTTCGCGCTCCAGCATCCGGAGCGCGTGCGCTCGCTCACGCTGAGCGGACCGCTCCTGCTCGGACGCCGCACCGGCATCGAGGCGTGGCCACGCTGCGTGTCGCTCGCCGCCGAGGGAGATCGCGCCACCGCCGCCGAGATCTGGCTCGATGACCCGCTCTTCGAAGGACTTCGCCACGACGAGGAGCTCTTCGAGGAGCTCCGTCAGATCGTCCTCGACTACGGCGGAGGTCACTGGACGGGGCGCGTCTCCTCGAAGTGGAGCGACCCCGACCCGGTGCCGAGCCTCCGCAAGCTCGACATTCCGTCGCTGATCATCTCGGGCGAGATGGATATCCCCAGCTTCATGATGATGGCCGAGGCCTATGCGCGGACGTTGCCTCGCGCGCGCCGCGAGATCATCCAGGGAGCCGGTCACCTCGCGAATATCGAGCGCCCGGACGAGTGGAACGCGCTCCTCCGCGACTTCCTGAAGAAGCTCTGACGCGGTTTTTCCGTGTTTTCGAGCAAACCGCTTGCCAAGTGCGCGGTTATGCGTAAAGTACGCGCTCCCTAGCCCCCGGAAGGAGGCTCGGGCGCTGAGAAAGCGCAAGCGTTCTCAGTATTTGTTCCGCGTTCCCGTCTCTGAATCGCCGTAACGGCCCTGTGCATTTGCACTCGGTACGACGGGATTCTGAAACAAGCCGGGCGCTTTCTCCTCCTGAACTGGGAGAAATCGGTCGGCGGAAGGTCCGAAGAAGAGCCATGAGTGTCTCGAAGGCGATCGCCCGCTTTTCGCGCATCAGTCCGCGAAAGGCCCGAATGATTGTGAACCTCGTCCGCGGCCGTCAGGCTGGCGAGGCGCTGCAGCTCCTTCAGTTCACCGCGAAGGCCGGCGCGCCGGTCATCGCGAAGCTGATCGAGAGCGCGGTCGCCAACGCCCGCACCACGAGCCCCGGCGTCGACCTCGACACACTCTTCGTCGAGACGGCCTTCGTCGACAAGGCCCCCAACAAGCACATGCGCCGCTGGCGTCCCCGAGCGATGGGTCGTGCGACCCGAATCCAGAAGGGCCTCAGCCACATCACGATCCACCTCGGAACGCGCGAGTAAATATCACATGGGTCAGAAAGTTCATCCGTACGGCTTCCGCCTCGGCGTCATCAAGACGTGGAACTCGAAGTGGTTCGAGGACAAGAACTACGCAAAGTGGCTTCACGAGGACATGCGCATCAAGCGCGCCGTGAAGGAGTACCTCATGAACGCGAACATCGCGTCCGTCGAGGTCGAGCGCGCTGCGAACAAGGCGAAGGTCATCGTCTTCACCGCGCGCCCCGGCATGGTCATCGGCAAGGGCGGTAAGGGGATCGAGATCCTCAAGATCGGCAACCTCAAGACCGCCGTGAAGGGCGAGACGAAGTTCGCCGGCGTCCAGTCGTTCACCGACAACGAGGTCTTCATCGACGTGCAGGAGATCCGCAAGGCGGAGACCTCTGCGCAGCTCGTCGCCGAGAACGTCGCCATGCAGCTCGAGCGCCGCGTCGCGTTCCGCCGCGCGATGAAGAAGGCCCTCTCGACCGCCATGAAGTTCGGCGCGAAGGGCATCCGCATCCGTTGCTCGGGTCGCCTCGGTGGCTCGGAAATGAGCCGCGTCGAGACCTATCGCGAAGGTCGCGTCCCCCTCCACACGCTGCGCGCCGACATCGAGTTCGGCCAGCACGAGGCCCGCACCAAGTACGGCATCATCGGCGTCAAGTGCTGGGTCTTCAAGGGCGAGGTCCTCGCCCGCCGCCAGCGTCGCCCCCAGATCGCAGGAGCTTAGGTCAGGTAAGTCATGAGCCAGCTAGTTCCCAAGCGGACGAAGTTCCGCAAGATGCAGAAGGGCAACAACCGCGGTATGGCGTACCGCGGCTCTGACGTCGACTTCGGCGATTACGCGATGCAGGCCACCGAGCCGGGCCGCCTCACGGCGCGCCAGATCGAAGCCGCGCGTATGGCGATCACCCGCCACGTGAAGCGCGCCGGCAAGCTCTGGATCCGGATCTTCCCGCACCGCCCCGTCACCAAGAAGCCCCTCGAAGTTCGAATGGGTGGAGGCAAGGGCGGCGTCGAGGAATGGGCGGCCGACATCCTCCCGGGCCGCGTCATGTACGAGATCTCGGGCATCGACGAGAAGACGGCGCGCGAAGCGTTCCGCCTCGCCGGCCACAAGATCCCCGTCGGCTACAAGTTCCTCATCCGCGGCGTCATCGAGGCGAACGCGATCCCGAACGCCGAGAAGGCAGCCGCGCGCAAGCTCGCCGGCCCCGGCATGAAGATTCCCTCACCCCCCAAGACGCCGTCGAAGGACAAGGCCTGATCATGAAGGCGAAGGACCTGCGTGAGCGCAGCAACGAAGACCTGAAGGAGCTCGAGAAGAGCCTCGCGAAGGACACGTTCACCGCGCGCTTCAAGAACTTCACGAACCGGCTCGACGACACGAGCACGATCAACAAGACGAAGCGCGATCTCGCGCGCGTCAAGACGCTCCTCCGTCAGGCGGAGCTCAACGCGACGGCCGGCGAGCCCAAGGCTGCCGCTCCCGCGACGAAGACCACGACGAAGAAGACGGCGGCCAAGAAGGCCTCCAAGAGCGAGGCGAAGTAGTCATGGCCACCGAAAAGAAAGCCCCCGCGGCGAAGGCTGCGGCGCCGAAGGCAGCGGCGAGGGTCCCGCCGATCCCGATGAGCGAAGCGAGCCTCGCGCGCGCTGCCGCCAAGGAGGCCGCGCACGGCTTCCGCCGCAAGATGGTCGGCAAGGTCGTCAAGGACAAGATGAACAAGACGGTCGTCGTCGAGTGCGTCAACGCACGCCGCGACCAGCTCTACGGCAAGTACGTCCGTAGCAAGACCCGCTACAAGGCCCACGACGAGACCAACCAGTACAAGGTCGGCGATCACGTGGAGATCCAGGAGCACCGCCCGATCTCGCGCGACAAGCGCTTCATCGTGGTGCGCCTCGTGAAGAAGTTCGTGGAGGAGTAGGCACCATGATCCAGATGCAAACCAACCTGGAGGTCGCTGACAACTCCGGGGCCAAGCGCGTCAAGTGCATCAAGGTGATCGGCGGCTCGCGCCGTCGCTACGCCCGTCTCGGCGACGTCATCGTCGTCGCCGTCCAGGAAGCACTCCCGGGCGCGAAGGTGAAGAAGGGCGAGACCGCGAAGGCCGTCGTCGTCCGCGTCAAGGACGACACCTCACGCAACGACGGCAGCTCCATCCGTTTCGACGAGAACAGCGCCGTCCTCATCAACGCTCAGCTGGAGCCGATCGGCACCCGCATCTTCGGACCGGTGGCTCGCGAGCTCCGCGGCAAGAAGTTCATGAAGATCATCTCGCTCGCTCCGGAGGTTCTCTGATGGCCATCCAGCGCATCCAGAAGGGCGACACCGTCGTCGTCATCTCTGGCAAAGACAAGGGCAAGACCGGCAAGGTCATGCGTCTCTTCAAGGATGACGACAAGGTCATCGTCGAGGGCATCAACCTCGTGAAGCGCCACATGCGCCCGAACCCCCGCATGCAGCAGGGCGGCATCCTCGAGCGCGAGCAGCCGATCCACGCCTGCAAGGTCATGCCCGTGGACGCTGCCGGCAAGGGCACCCGCATCCGCGTCAAGACCGATGACAAGGGCGTCAAGGTCCGCGTCGCCGTGTCGAATGGCGAAGACATTCCGTCCCCGCGTAAAGCGGCGGCTTCCTGAGGGCTTGAGTCATGGCTGACGAGAAGACCGAGAAGGGCTCCGAGGGTTCGGAGCCGAAGAAAGAAAAGAAGCCGCGCCCCGAAGGCGCCGGCAAGAAGGGCGGAGGCGATCGCCGTGGTGGCGGTGGTGAGCCGCGCGAGAAGGCGAAGGTCGTCTCTGCGAACGCCGCCGTCGCTCCGCGTTTCATCGCGAAGTACAAGGACGTCGCGATCCCGGCGCTCACGAAGCAGTTCGGGTACACGAACCCGAACGAGGTCCCGCGCCTCGAGAAGATCGTCGTCAACATGGGTCTCGGCGCTGCCGTGACCAACCCGAAGATCATCGACTCCGCCGTCGAGGAGCTCCGCGCCGTCACCGGTCAGAAGCCGGTCGTCACGCGCTCCAAGAAGGCGATCGCGAGCTTCAAGCTCCGCGCAGGTCTCCCGATCGGCGCGATGGTCACGCTTCGCAAGGCGAAGATGTGGGAGTTCCTGGATCGCTTCGTGTCGCTCGCGCTGCCCCGCATGCGCGACTTCCGCGGCGTCTCCCGTCGCGCGTTCGACGGCCAGGGCAACTACACGATCGGTCTCAAGGAGCAGATCATCTTCCCGGAGATCGACTACGACCGCATCGACGTCATCAAGGGGCTCAACGTCTCCTTCGTGACGACCGCCAACACCGACGAGGAGGGCCGCGCTCTCCTCCAGCACATGGGCATGCCCTTCCGGGCGACCTGAGCAACCCGGACAAGGACAAAGGAAAACTACGATGGCCCGTGCCTGTCAGTTTGCGAAGCTCAATCGAGCACCGAAGTTTGCCGTTCGCCACGTCAACCGCTGCAAGGTGTGTGGACGCGGTCGTGCGTACTACCGCAAGTTCGAGCTGTGCCGCATCTGTCTGCGGCTCTACTCCCTCCGCGGTGAAATCCCCGGCGTGATCAAGGCGAGCTGGTGATCCCATGATGACCGATCCCATTTCCGACATGCTTGCGCGCATCCGTAACGGTGCGCTGGCTCGCCACGACCGCGTGGAGATGCCGCACTCCACTCTCAAGTTCGCCGTCGCGAACGTCCTGAAGTCGGAAGGCTTCATCGACGACGTCCGCGAGAGCGAGGGCGACGGTCCCAAGACCCTCACGCTCGTCCTCCGCTACGGCAAGAGCTCGCGCCACGACAAGGACTCCGCCATCGACGGCGTGCGTCGTGTCTCGGCCCCGGGCCGTCGCGTCTATGTCCGCTTCGACCGCATCCCGCGCGTCCGTAGCGGCATGGGCATCTCGATCCTTTCCACGAGCCGCGGCGTCATGGCCGACCGCACGGCGCGCGAGCAGCGCGTCGGCGGCGAGCTCCTGTGCGAGGTCTGGTGATCTCATGAGCGATCAACATCACAACGCCGAGAAGCTCGGTGCGGACGGCCAGCCCATCTCGCTCCGTCCGGAGCAGATGCGTCAGTCGCGCGTCGGCAAGCGCCCCGTGGCGCTTCCGAAGGGCGTCACCATCACCGTCGCGAACGGCAAGATCGACGTGAAGGGCCCCAAGGGCACCCTCTCGCGTCCGCTCACGCCGAACGTGAAGGTCAAGACCGAGGGCAACGAAGTCCTCGTCTTCCCGACCGTCACCGGTCGCGACGGCGCACGCTTCCAGGGCCTCGCGCGCTCGATCATCAACGGGATGATCACCGGCGCCAGCACGGGCTACGTCAAGACGCTCCAGCTCGTCGGCACGGGTTACCGCGCCGAGGTGAAGGGCAAGATCTTGAACCTCGCGCTCGGCTTCTCGCACCCGGTGAACTTCCCGATTCCGGAAGGCATCAAGGTCGAGATCCCCGGCGACTCCAAGGGCACCATCATCATCCTGTCGGGCGCCGACAAGGAGACGATGGGTCAGGCGGCTGCCAAGATCCGCGGATTCCGTCCGCCGGAGCCTTACGGTGGCAAGGGCGTTCGCTTCCAGGGCGAAAAGGTCCGCGAGAAGGCTGGCAAGGCCGCGAAGGGCGGAAAGTAGGAAGTCATGGGTAGCCGTCTCATTGGTCGCGAGCGCCGTAAGCTCCGTGTCCGTGGAAACGTCAGCGGAACGCCCGAGCGTCCCCGCCTCACGATCTTCCGCAGCAACGCTCATATGTACGCGCAGGTTGTCGACGACGTCGCAGGCAAGACCCTCGCGCACGCCTCGACCCTGTCGAAGGACGTCAAGCCGCGCGCGGAAGACGCCAACAAGTCCGGCCAGGCCGAGCTCGTGGGCGAAGCGATCGCGAAGCAGCTCATCGCCAAGGGCGTGAAGAAGGTCGTCTTCGATCGCAATGGCTACATGTATCACGGCCGAGTGAAGGCCCTTGCCGAAGCGGCCCGCAAAGCCGGGCTGGAGTTCTGACATGGCGATCGAGCACATCGACGAAGACAAGCTCAAGGAGCGCATCATCCACATCAACCGCGTTGCGAAGGTCGTGAAGGGCGGACGCCGCTTCAGCTTCGCAGCCCTCGTCGTCGTCGGCGACGAGAGCGGTCACGTGGGCGTTGGGCTCGGCAAGGCCAACGAGGTCCCCGAGGCGATCCGCAAGGGCAACGACCAGGCTCGCAAGAACCTGTTCAAGGTCCCCCTCGACGGCGTCACCATCCCGCACGAGTCGCACGGTCACTTCGGCGCAGGCCGCGTGTTCCTCCGTCCGGCTTCGCAGGGAACCGGCGTCATCGCCGGCGGCGCAGTTCGCGCCGTCGTCGAGTCGGCGGGCATCCACGACATCCTCACGAAGTGCATCGGCAGCGCGAACCCCCACAACGTGGTTCACGCGACGCTCGACGCGCTCCGTCAGCTGAAGTCGCTCGACATGATCGCCAGCAAGCGCGGGAAAGAAACCGGCACGCTGACGGTTCACTCGGGCAAGAAGGCGAAGAAGGCGGCCACGCCCGCGGTTGGTGGGGTGACGCCGTGAGCGCTCGCAAGTCAAAGCTCAAGATCAAGCAGATCCGCAGCACGATCGGCGTCGAGCACCGAATGATCCTCAACCTGAAGGGTCTCGGTCTCGGTCGTATCGGCCGCGAGGTCGTCGTCGCGAACACGCCCTCGTTCCGAGGCGCGGTCAAGAAGGTGCTCCACCTCGTGACCGTCGAGGAGGTGGACAATGGCTGATACGCTCAGCAAGCTCGCGAAGCCCGAAGGGGCGACGCGTGACAAGATCCGTAAGGGCCGCGGTGTCGGCTCCGGTCTCGGCAAGACGGCCGGTCGTGGACAGAAGGGCCAGTTCGCCCGTCGCTCCACGTTCAAGCCCTGGTTCGAAGGCGGTCAGACGCCCCTCGCGCGTCGCCTCCCGAAGCGTGGCTTCAAGAAGCACAACCGCGACGTCGTCGCCGAGATCAACGTCAGCCAGCTCGAGATGTTCGACGCCGGCGCGAAGGTCGACGAGCGCGCGCTGCGCGAGCGCGGCATCATCAAGGGCCGCGCGGACCGCATCAAGATCCTCGGCAAGGGCGACCTGACCAAGTCGGTCACGGTCACCGCTCACTCGTTCTCGAAGAGCGCGCAGGAGAAGATCGCGAAGGCGGGCGGCAAGACCGTCCTCGTCGCCGTCGCTCAGGCCGCCGCAGCGGCCGAGTGATCGAGACCACCGCCTCATGAGCGTACTCGCCGGCTTCTCGAACATCAGCAAGGTCCCGGAGCTCCGGCGCCGCGTGGTCTTCACGATGGCGATGCTGGCGGTCTTCCGCATCGGCGCGTTCGTCACCATCCCCGGTGTCGATCGCAACGTCATGCGGGCGGTCATGAACAAGCAGGGAGGAGGCCTTCTCGGCTTCTTCAACATGTTCAGCGGCGGTGCGCTGTCGAACATGTCGATCTTCGCGCTCGGCATCATGCCGTACGTCAGCGCGAGCATCGTCCTGCAGCTGCTCACGATGGTCTTCAAGCCGCTCGACGAGCTCCGCAAGGAGGGCGAGCAGGGCACGCGGAAGATCAACCAGTACACGCGCTACGGAACGATCGGCCTGTCGCTCTTCCAGAGCTTCGGCATCGCCATGCAGGTCGAGGCGCTCAACAACGCCGACTTCGCAGGCGGCGCCACGGGCGACGTCGTCACGCACGCGGGCTGGGGCTTCCGCCTCATGGCGATCATCACGCTCACGACCGGCACATGCTTCATCATGTGGGTCGGCGAGCAGATCACCGAGCGCGGGATCGGCAACGGCATCTCGCTCATCATCTTCGCGGGCATCGTCACCGACATTCCCGGCGGCGTCGTCACGTACTTCACGACGCACAAGGGCTCGATCCAGCCGCTGAACCTCGTCATCGTCGCCGCCATCGTCGTCATGACGGTCGCCACGATCGTGTTCTTCGAGCGCGGGCAGCGTCGCATCCCGATCTACTACGCGCGGCGAACGGTCGGCCGGCGCGTCTACGGCGGACAGACGGCGCACCTCCCGCTCAAGGTGAACACGAGCGGAACCATCCCGCCGATCTTCGCGAGCTCGCTGCTCATGTTCCCGGCCACGCTCGCGGGCATGCATGTCCCCGGCATGGCGCAGCTGCAGTCGAGCCTCGAGCGCGGCGACTGGCTGTTCAACGTCTTCTACGTCGTCCTGATCGTCTTCTTCTGCTTCTTCTACACCGCCGTCACGTTCCAGTCGGTCGACGTCGCGGACAACCTGAAGAAGCAGCAGGCGTTCATCCCGAGCATCCGCCAGGGCAAGCAGACGGCGGAGTACATCGACAAGGTGATGACGCGCATCACGCTCGGCGGCGCCTTCTACGTCGCGGCCGTGTGCATCGTGCCGAGCGTCATCAGCGAGTATTTCAAGGTTCCGTTCCGCTGGGGCGGCACCTCGATCATGATCGTCGTCGGCGTCGCGCTCGACACGGTCTCGCAGATCGAGGCGCATCTCATCACGCGCAACTACGAGGGTCTTTCTGGGGGAGGCGGTCGCGCCACGCGCGTCCGCGGCAGGAGGGACGTCTGATGACGCTGCGTCTCGTCTTCGTCGGTCCGCCGGGCGCGGGCAAAGGCACGCAAGCCAAGGTCATCTGCCAGAAGTGGAAGATCCCGCAGATCTCCACCGGCGACATGCTGCGTGAGGCGAAGGCGAACGGAACGCTGCCGCAGGAGCTCGTCCAGAAGATGGCGTCCGGCGGGCTCGTCCCCGACGAGGCGGTCATCGAGCTGATCCGGGCACGCACGGAGAAGGAGGACGCCGCCAACGGATTCCTCCTCGACGGCTTTCCGCGGACGGTCCCCCAGGCCGAAGCACTGAACAAGCTCCTCGAGTCGCGCGGCCAGAAGCTCGACATCGTCGTCGCGCTGGACGTCCCGAAGGAGCTCCTCATGGAGCGTGCCTGCCTGCGCCGCACCGACAAACGCACTGGACAGATTTATCACTTGAAGTATAAGCCACCCCCCCCGGATGCCGATTTGGAGCATCGGGCGGACGACCACGAAGACGTCGTCCGGAATCGGCTCGATACGTACGAGAAGATGACCGCCGATCTGCTGCCCTTCTACGAGAAGGCCGGCCTCTTGAAGCGGATTGACGGTGTCGGGGATGTGGAAGAAGTCACGAAGCGAGTGGTTGGCGCGCTCGAACAGGTAAAGAGGCTTTCTTGATGAGTGAACGTCGTGAGCGGAAAGAGCCCAAGGGCGACAAGCTCGAGTTCGATGGGGTCGTTCAAGAGGCCCTGCCGAACGCCATGTTCCGCGTGAAGTGTGACAATGGGCTCGTTGTTCTCGCGACGATCAGCGGCCGGATGAGGCAGTTCTACATTCGCATTCTCCCGGGTGACCGCGTCACCGTCGAAGTCAGTCCCTACGACCCGAGCCGGGGTCGCATCACGTACCGGCACAAGTGAGTTGAGTTATGAAGGTTCGTCCGTCCGTCAAAAAGATTTGCGACAAGTGCAAGGTGGTCCGGCGCAAGCGCGTCGTTCGCATCATCTGTGACAACCCGCGCCACAAGCAGCGCCAGGGTTAAAGGGAACGATCATGGCTCGTATTGCAGGCGTTGACCTTCCCCGTCACAAGCAGATCGCTTACTCGCTGCCGTACCTCTACGGAATCGGCCGCGCTCTCGCGAAGGAGATCTGCAAGAAGGCAGGGATCCCCGAGACCAAGAAGACCGAGGATCTGTCGGAGAACGACATCAAGAAGATCCGCGAGCTCCTCGAGACCGAGTACCGCGTCGAGGGTGACCTCCGCCGTGAGGTCCAGATGAACATCAAGCGCCTGATGGACCTCGGCTGCTACCGCGGCCTCCGTCACCGCCGCGGGCTCCCCGTCAACGGTCAGCGCACGCACACCAACGCCCGCACCCGCAAGGGCCCGCGCAAGGGCATCCTCTCGCGCGGCGGCCCGCGGAAACCGGCCTGAGCCGGTTTCCTTCCTATTCAAGTTCGAGGGGCTCCGCCCCTCTGACCCGAGATTCTTAGTGTGACGGTTCTGGAGTAACGAATCATGGCGAGCACGAAGACGGCAGCAGCGACCGGTGGCGCACCGGCGACCAAAGGCAAGCCGGCCAAGAAGAAGGTCAAGAAGAACGTCGCGACGGGCATCGCCCACATCCAGTCGACGTTCAACAACACCGTCGTCACGATCACGGACGTCAACGGCAACACCGTTGCGTGGTCGAGCGCCGGCTCGCGCGGCTTCAAGGGCTCGCGCAAGTCGACGCCCTTCGCCGCTCAGCTCGCCGCCGAAGAGGCCGCGCGCAAGGCGATGGAGCACGGCATGCGCTCCGTCGCGATCTTCGTGAAGGGCCCCGGCGCCGGCCGCGAGAGCGCGCTCCGCGCTCTGCAGACGGCGGGCTTCAAGGTCACGCTGATCCGCGACGTCACGCCGGTCCCGCACAACGGCTGCCGTCCGCCCAAGCGCCGTCGCGTCTGACGACGCTTCTACGTCTGGCCCTGGTTCGAGGGGCTCCGCCCCTCTGACCCGAGAGTGCGAACGACGAGAATGAACGCCGATCTCCGAGAGGAGGTCGGCGTTTTCGTTTTGTCCGCTTGTCCGCGTCGCAATTGTCCGTTGTTTTGCGGGCAACCCCACGCTGATCCGGTGCTCGTTCGGATCATGGGGAAGAGCCGTTTGTAATAGGTCAGGCTTGATCCGAGGTTTTCGTGTGCAGGTGTAAGACAAGCACGCTCGTTTGTGGACAATTACACCATCGCTCAAGTCGCTGACTTCACATGTGAAACGCTGAGCGTCCGACTTCACCTTGCGCAATTCGCGCATCTGGCATTGCCGCTGCAATCAGCCTCAACCGAGGACCTGCTCGGGCGGCTGCTCGAAGGTGGAGGAAAATCTCATGACGTTCGGCAAGAAGATTCGGATGGTGTTCGCGGCGGCGGCTCTCTCGACGATGACGCTCAGCATGGGCTGCGCATCGCAAGAAGCGCCCGCGAAACCTTCGAAGGGAACGAACGGCACCACGTACCACGCGACCGCGTCTGCGCTCACGACCAAGCAGACCGGCGTGAAGCGGTGGCACGCGATCATCGAGCACGGTAGCCACGCGCTCGTCATCGACGGCGTCGACGCCAAGGGCAACGTGAAGTTCGTCACGTCGATCCAGGTGAACCAGGCGAAGCACCAGATGACGCTGGTGAGCTACGCCAAGGGCC
>OUNM010674796.1_pt1 | contig 17530 bp, 24 predicted proteins | sample 1769961 | NCBI WGS metagenome assembly OUNM01 (sample SAMEA3914820, study PRJEB12502) | metagenome | biome: forest; material: soil | place: USA | collected 2012-03-12 | depth 0.3 m
GGAAGTATCTTGTCATGGTGGGGAGGCGGAGGCCGGTGTTGAGTCTGCGGAGGAGGGATGTGCTGCCTGACTTGCCGGTTGGGGGGGAGGGGGAGATCTGGAGTAAGTTGTCTACGGGGGGGATGGTGTTGTATGTGTCTGGCGCGGTGAGGGGGTTGTTGGATCTGGTGCCGCGGGATTTGGAGGGGACGAGCATGAAGGATTTGATGCGGAAGGAGAGTCAGGCGGAGTTTGGGCGGGCGGTGGAGAAGGCCAGGAAGGGGATGGTGGTTGGGCTTAGGCATGAGGTGCTGCATAAGCGGGGGCAGTTGGTGCCTGCGCAGACGGTGCTGTATCCCGGGGAGGCGGGCAAGCCTAGTTTCTTGATTGCCGTGACCAGGCTGGTCAAGGGCGCCGGCGCGGGGCGGGTGATTGCCGGCGGGAAGGGCGCCGCCGCGGCCGCCGCCGGGGAGGAGGCGATGAGCGGCGTGGTCATGAGCAACAACCCGCCCGCGGCGCCGGGCACGATGGCGCTGACGGCAGCGTCCGCCACGGCCGTGACGTTCCGCGAGGCGATGAGCCACCCGGGCGCTAGCGGCGACGACGAGGACGACGAGGGCGGCGACATCTTTGCCGAGCTGCGGCCGACGCGGTGCACCTCGTGGCAGTACGAGCTGCGGCAGATGGAGAAGGTCAACCGGCTGCTGGCCGAGGAGCTGACGCAGCTGATGGCCAACAAGAAGAAGCGCAAGCGGAGGAAGGGCGGCGGGGCCGGGTTCGGCGGGGGGGCTGGCGCCGGCGCGGGAGCCGTGAGGGACTGCGCCAACTGCCACAAGCGTGACACGCCCGAGTGGCGGCGCGGGCCGAGCGGGAACCGCGATCTGTGTAATAGTTGCGGGTTGAGGTGGGCGAAGCAGGTGTGTGATGTCTTTCTCTTTTACTGTTTACTTACCATCTACGGGCATTCCCTCACATTTACCCCTACCAAATCACATTGCTAACAACCCCCCCACCCAGACCGGCAAAGTCTCCCCCCGAAACTCGCGCGCCAACAGCACCGGCGAAGGCAGCGTCGCGCTCGGCGCCGGCACCAGCACCGGCAAACGGGGCAGCGTCAGCACCGCAAGCACCAACTCGCCCGTGGAGTCGTCGCCGCTGAGGTGGGAGCTCTCGGCGGACGGCACCGGTGCGCCGGTCGCGGCAGCGGGCGTGGATGCGGGTGCCGGCGGGAGCGGGATGGAGATGGGGTCTATTCGGGAGGAGTGATGGCCCGTCTTCAGTTTGGCACGGTTTGGACTTGGAGGCGATTCTTAAGCCCGGCCGCGGCTTTGGGTTGGTCGTCCGGTATGGGCCGGGAGAAACTGCTTGCTCGAGGCGTCCCGGTTGCGTATGGGCATGGGTATGGCTGGTTGGCGCTGGGCGTTGGTGGTTTGTGGTAGATGACGGGTTGTGGGAGCACCGTTTACCCCTGAGGTGAACTTTTCGTTGGAACACTTGGGGATCAAGGTCTTGCAACGGATGGAAGTCTTGCAACGGATGGAAGGCACAGGCTGTCATCACTGGGCTCATGGCATTTCGATTCTTGTTTACATTTCACTCGCTTGTTTCATTGGGTTTTGGGGCTCTTCTTCTTATGGTCATGGGATACTTGGTTGGGCAGCGGACTCCTGGGCTCAGGGGTCACGCACGGTCATGAATGGGTTGCTCCAGGGACAACATCAACAAGTCCTCTCGGGACTGGAGCTTTGGAAGGGTCGTTCCGTTTCTGGGTTCCGCGATCGGACACAAAATGTGGATAGGTGAGAATGAAGCTGCTCGGGCTATCAATCACATGGCTCCTCTCGTATGTCCACGTTGTCGTCTGCATGGCGCCAGGCAGCGAATTGCCTTCCATGATGCCTAACTCTTGGCCCGCCATCAGGTGAGAGTTGTCCCTATTCGTGTCCTCGATGGTTTGCTTTGGCGCTGACATCATCTCACCTCGTACATTATTACCGTTGCGGAGCGGCTGACTTTATTTAGTGGCAATTACTCCAGTGCTAACTTGGGCGAGTACGATGTCATCCCTTAGGCCAGGCAACGTTTCTTCCGGACCTGGACTTGGTTCGGTTCGCGTCTCCGTTGACAGACACGACAAGCGTCGACGCGCTCAAAAGAGCCAAGCGAGACTTGACCCGCCGGCTTGGGAAGACAGGGGCATGAAACACGCACAGACCGGGGACGGAGATAATCTGTGCCTCTCTCGCTCAGGGGTAAGCGAGGCAGGAGTCGGCTAAGCCTCAATGGGATCGCGGACTCTCTGCAATGGAACGTCCATGTTTTGAGATGGAGCCAACGGAGACGACGGTTGAAGATTGCCTGTCAATGGCCTCCACATGTCAAAGTTTTCGAGCTCAGCCACGTCTTGGAACAGGGGCCAGCCATCCGTGTCGTCGTCTCGTGCCGCCCTCACCAGGTCCTCGAGCATGGCATGCGGTCCGCGGACGTCAACAACAAGCAACCCTCGGTGCCGTTCCTCCACAGACAGCACAAGCTTTCACTACTCGCGGCGTCGACACCAGCAGCCCCCAAAACGCCCGCTTTCCTCCCGATTGGATACCCGAGATCCGATCCGTCCATCGATAATCGCATCACGGGGCATTGGCAGAGCGTACTCCCGCCGTTGGTGATTGGACGTCTCAGGGAACCTTGCAGCCAGGCAGCAGAATTCTTTTGAGTTTAAATCCTACCTCATCTCGCGCTACCGACGAACCGAGACTCCGTGGAGGGTGTGGGCATGCAGCATGCATCTCCTGTGACGTGATCCGACAGTCCAGGCCCACGCAGGGCGGGGAAGATGCTAACCAGATAACGTTACGAGCAGGAGTCAACTCTGGCTGCCGGCAGAGGGTGTGTGACGAGGTGGTCGAGCGGCTCATGAAGCACCCCCTGCCGATGCCACGCCCCAGCAGCCGTCAGCCAGCCACAAGCATGGCTACTGTACTACTGTGTATGGAGTAGGCCATCAAAGTGAGGCTGTCTTGACATCGTCTGAGGCGGCTCCCTTCCCCTGGCCAGCGGGAGGGGCACATACGGCTGGCATAACACAACGTTGACCGGGCATCCCAGCGCCAGGGCTCGAAAGTTGTTGCCTGTTCCTGCGAGGCGCCATCCGGTGCCGCACAAACACCGCGAGCAGCGCCGAGTGGGCCTCAGATCTGGCCGCGATGCGGGCTTGGCTCCGTCCCTTGCCCGTTCCGTCGACTTCATCCTGCCGCTGGCTCCAGCGTTGCAGTGGTGCTGTTGAAGCTGAGCCTCAACACACTGAAACCTCCAGCGGGTTGAGAACAGTGCCCCTCGGACTCGGAGGTGGCTTCTGCGTATGGCAGGTTGCATTGGGAAGGAGGCTGAATCCAGCGTACATACATGTCGGCACCCAACGAAGGAGACACAGGCTCGGGGAAACATGTCCCTGGATGGCCATGCTACCACCCCCTGAGAACCGCTGTCTTGACACTCAAAAGCCCGCACCCGTCCCCTCCGGCCCGATCACCATGACCTCGAATCCCCCGCTGCAACGTCACTCGTTCCCCGCCCAGTTGGAGCTCTAGGCGGAGCGCGGCGAGCAAACAAACACAGCAAACAAGATTGGAAGGATTCGGGATTTACTCGTCTGATCTTCAGACTGGTTGCCAACCGTTGACCGAGGAGCCGCCTGTGCCGCTTTCAGTTCAGGACGGAAAAAACAGGTAAAAGGAGCTCACCGCTGTCGTCGTCTGATCTTGTCCTTTCAACACGCCGAGTGCCACGCTGTAGACACCCTTGACTGGTCATCGGTCAGTCAAGGGAGCAAGAACGAGTCAGGGCAAGGTCTCTCCTTTGTGGTCTAAGTCTGGCCGACAGAACGGCCAGTGACTTTCGAGACTCGGCTCAAGTTGACAGCACAGCGAATACCCCGTTATCTTGCTGCCTCGGGCCCCCTTCCTGGCCTCAGCCAGCGTTACCGCCGTCCATGCCAGTAAATTTACCCCTGTAAATCTTGGGGCTGCTGTTGCATACGGCCTGCAGAAGCAAGCAGCTGCTTCACTCACGTTAGGCAACGATATTTGATGTCGGGCACCGAACGGCAGTCGGGAACTGCCGGCGAGAGGAGAGCCGGGAAAAGAAAGGCGTGTCCCTCACATCAACACCGTCACTGGACGTCGACAGCATGACATGAGCGAAATTTGGCCCAAGACTATCTCCTCCCTCACGTAAACGCAGCGCCGTCATCACGCCGGTCACTCTTAGCGCCCCCCTTACTCAGAACATCGGCAGCCGATTCTCGCTGCCTAGCTTAGCGCAAGCAAACAAGCTGTCTGTTGTAGTAAGCGGCTCGCCACAGGGACGCCAAACAAGTCAGGAAATGTTTCCTACGCTACGATAGCCTACGAGGTTTGTCCATCTGTAATGCCACCGAGCCGGGTGTGCATCCCAAGGCACCGACCGACACACCGCCTGCCGCCAACCGCCTCCCCCTCCCCGCGGACTCGTCCCGAGAAGACACACCCCACCCCTCGCCAGCTCTCCATCCCCGCCGCGCTCCAGATGAGATCCAACCCCAAATCTCGCAGCCTAAACAGGAGATTAGCTCTCTCCCTCCCCGAGACCATCTCAGCCGCAACAAAGCGCCATGCCTGGCCTCATCCATACACGCCAACACTCCCGAAGAGCCACCGGCTCGTCTCATCAGGGGGTAGCATGCCGGCTAGGGCATTGGGGCAGTGCCTATGGAGGACCATCCCGTCCCGAGGCGCCGTTGCGTTGCAGAACGCACCTCCTCAGGGGCACACCGCTTGGTTCGGCGGCTGTGGGCCCCTGTTGTCACACTGAACCCCTCATCCCTCAATGGCGTGAGTGAACGACGGCCAATATCACGGATGCCTAACCTTATTGCTGCTTTGGCGTGAGAGACACTTCCGTGGGAGTGCCGTTGTCAGCAGCGACTCTCTTGTTCCCAACTGGGCAGAAGGTCCCTCAGCCGGGCCGAACAACGCCCCTGACGACAGAACCGCACGGGTTGGTGTATTGCTAGTCTACAGCACCGAGCTCGCCAGCTCAAACCAGGAAGGCATCCCATTTTTGACTCTCTGGCCTGGTACCTCTCCATCTCTAGCCCACACCCCACCCACTCCACCCTCCTCTCCCCACCAAGAAAACAAAAGAAAAAATAAAGAAAAAGAAAAACACAACCTCCCTTCCCCCTCCCCTCAAGAGAAGAAAGACAAGGAAGGCAATTACAATCTGGACGGGCTGGGAATCGAACCCAGGACCTTTCGCAGAGCCGGCGGGATTCCAGACAGAACCCAGGGACCATGCTAAGCGAACGCTCTACCAACTGAGCCACACGCCCGGGTGGAGTTAGATCCTCTCTTGTGATGGAGACACTGGGGCGGGGGTTGGAACTATCTACGGATAGTGTGTAGTTTGTGGCCGGCTTGGGGAGATGGTGGGTTTCGGTGGTGGTGGATGCAATGAAATGGAGTGGAGGGGGAGGGAGAAAGGGAGATGTGATTGAGGCGGGGTGGGTGTGGTCACCTCAATCCTCAACACCAAGGCAAACAAGACCTCCCCAAAAAGAAATGCGAAAAACAGACACTGCAAGCAACGTAAGCCTTGAAATAATGTAGGCATCATGGTATCATTCATCAACCTCAGGCCACAGCCTCTCCATCACCCCTTAAGATGGAAGCAACAAAAAAACAGCAACAGATTAGCTTTTAGGGAATATCCTCCTCGCAAGATGCCCCAAACTCCCACAACAAACCCACCAAAAAACCCACCGAGACAAGCCTGCCTCAGTACCCAACCCTCGTGTTCTGTTCATACACCACCAACAAAAACACCAAGAAACACCGCTCCCACCACATCCAAAACGCCATCCCCCCCCTAAGCAAAACCCCCCTCCCCCGTAATACCGTGTAAAAGCGATCTACCCCCGCTCAGTAAACCACAACTCCTCACTCCTAGTCGACAAACTCCTCTGCACCCCCACCACCAGCCCGACAGGCACCGGCCCCGCCGGACTGAACGCGGCCTCGGTCATGGGCGACACCACGCCCGTCATCCCCCTTCTTGGCGTAGCCGTGGTCATGACCGGACTGGGTGGTTCCGACAAGACGCCCGCGTCTGACGCGCTCCATCTTTGCTGTTGCTGCTGCTGCTGCTGGTGAGGATGGGGATGGGGGTGAGGATGCTGATAGTGGTGGTGGTGCACGACAGGACTCTCATCCACCTCCTCCCCCGCCCCCGCATGATCCAGGATGCCGGGAGGCGGAGGCAGATCGTCAACGGCCACGCTCTTCCGCGTCCCCTGATACCACCACTGCGTCTCAAACCCATTATCAACAGTCATCATCGCAGCCGACAAATTCCCCAGCTCTCTCGCCCGACCCGTCTCCAGATCCCGCGGATTTGCACCACTCCCACTCCCGCTCCCACCCGCAGCACCACCAGCAACACCACCCGTACTAGTACTAGTACTCGGCTCCGGCGAAAAAGTAGAAACCATCGTCGGATTAGTCGCATACGTCGTCGAGTTCCTGTCCCCCACCCCCCCGACGGTCGTCGCCTGCGGCGAGACAGGCAGCAGGTCCGAGTAAAACGAATTGTGCGTGCCGTGTTGGTTTGTGTCGGCAGGGCTGTCATCAGGCTCATACCCGTCCGGCAACGACCACGTCGACCAGGGCTGGCCGCCCTCGCCGAGGCGGAACTGGGAGGGTGGGGCGGGGAGGGGTTTGCGTTTTATTTCGGTTAGGGAGCGGGTTGGGGTGGTCTGGTCTGAGGTGATCCGGGCGGGGTGGTGGTAGTGGTGGTGGTGGTCGTCCTGCGGGAGGGCGGTGACGTCCCAGGGGTTGTCGCCGATCGGGGGCGGGGCGGAGGAGCCGCGCTCGTGGGAGGGCTGGCGGGCGTCGGCGCGGGAGGGGCGTTCTGGTTCGCGGATGGTGGGGATTTGGAGGTGGGAGGGGGGGTGTTGTTGTGGCCCGTTTTGGTGGTAGTACTCCTGCATCTGGTGGTGGCGGTGCGGGTGGTGGTTGGCGTGGGCATGGCTGCGGCGGGCCTCGCGGAGGGCGGACTGGCGGTGCTCAAATGTGTGGATGGCGGCGAGGTAGTTGGTGTTTGGGGCGGGCACCTGGCGGGGGAAGGCTGGTGTGCGCTCGCGCGGGCCGCGGGAGCGGAAGGTGATCTGGTGGTTCTTGGGCGGCTGCGTCTGCTGCTTCTTGCCGCCCCATGATACGCGGAATTCCAGGTGCACGTAGATCTCGGGTCCCCGTCGCTCGGCCCGCGGCTGCCGCTGTGTTGGGTGGTCCATGGCGGCGCCGTTCAGGATGGTCCTGTGGTGGTGAGAGCGATGAGAGGGATGAGAGGGTGAGTGACCGAGTCAATTCTGCGTGGGTGACCGTCCGTGGGATGTAACTGGGAAACTGAATCCCAGTCACAGTCACCAGTGGCGAAACAAGTTTCCGTCTTTGGGACTATAATTTGTTGAGTGTAATTATTTCCTGGGTCTGTTTCGCGGAGACGCGAACCCGGGGGCGATCTGATGTTTAAGGTGTCCAAGGGGCCTTGACTCCAGGGGTGTGAGAGCGGGTGGGGTGGGAGACTAAAGTGAGCGGAAAAGGAAAGGAACCTGGAATGGACGGACCAGGGTGGCCACTGACCACTGACAAGGGGGGGTGCTGCGGTGGTTGCACTGCCGCTGGGCGGGGATTATTTTGGATTGGGGGGCCCGAGGGGAAGCGGCAACACGGCAGCCTGGGCACCGCATGTCGCCCCTGTGCCTGAGCCAATCTCGTCGGCGCCTGGCGTTACTCTGTAAGAAGAGGCAAAACCTGACAGCACGCCTGCGCGGCTTCGGCAGAATTACTGCGTATTCAGTGATACTCGCTCCTCGGTGCTCCGTCTCCATCTCCGTCCGTCTCCGTCTGTGTCCGTTCCGTGGTCCGCCGTCGTTGCCCGTCTGGGATGCCACCAACGGATATGCACAATGTACGGGACGTATGCTGTATGTGCTGCATTAGCCCGGTGCCCGAGGCAGACTGAGACAGACAGTCCCAAATACTCGCAGGCAGAGGCAAGGACGCGAACAGCCACGCGAACAGCACGGGGTTGGCCGCGGGCGGGCTTGGGAGCCAATCCTCGGCCGGGGCAGTGTCATCCCCCAATTCCGACGGCCAAACAGCCAAACGGCCAAGACGACCATAACCCGACCAAAACCGACCAAAAGGATCCCTGAGAGCGACGGCCGGACCGAGCCACTCACTGCCCACCGCCCACTGCCCACCGCCCGCTGCCCGGGTTGCAGGCGGCAACGGCAACGGCAACGGCAGCGTGACGGCCTGGGAAAGGGGTGCATCGTGCATCGTGCATCTCGGAAACACGCGACCATGAAACAAAACACTTCGCAAACCCCAGACCCAGCCATGATTGCATCTGATCGGAGAATGCCTATCAAGTCTTGGCCCGCGCCACGGCTCATTTCCCCGCGGCCATTTCTGGCATCGGGTGTGGGCTGTGGGCAGGGAACGGGAATGCACTGCGGTTTTGGGGGGGCTCGAGGGGGGTTTGTTGGTTTGTTGGCAGTGTTGAAGTTGGCGGAATGCATCCAGGGCTCCCGATTGAGAACAAACGAAGCGGGGGTCTCGGGCGGTGTCTGTGGTTGGTCAATCCGGCTTGGCTCAGTCGACCGTCTCCATCGGCTTGGATTCGGCCTGTCTTCCCTTCCGCACTTGCTCAAACACCATGAATGAATTACTCGTAAGACGGAGCAACAGAACAAACCAAATCCACCCCAAGATCTGATCTAACCCGCTTACCCATTCACTACTGTATAGCGTATGAAATAGTGCAATTATCTTGAATTATCACTCGTCTTTCCCCGACTCCTGCCGCGAATCCGCCGCTCGTCGTGACCACGAGCTGTGGTCGTGTGAACCCAGGAGGATCCGAGGGAATCCCGCCGACAGTTCAGATGATCTCGTTTTTCAGGGTCGACAGACTCTCGTTCTTCAAGGCTGCTTCTGGCACACGGGATTATTTATATCGTTTCATGTCTTGGCTGAATGGCTAGCTTGACTGCAGTTGTCTTGTTTCTGAAGACCTCGTTGCTACACTCGTTGCTATCCTCGGAACGACAGTACGCCGAGTTGGCCCGACATTGTAGACTGGCTGCAATGGTTGTTGAAGAGCGCAAAAGATTGGGGCGTTGTGGCAGCCAGGCTCTCTCATCTTTCCTTGCATCAACCGTGGACGATTCACTCCCCGATTCCAAAGAACCTTACATATCGTCAAGTCGGACCCTTCGGGAGCCAAACACAAAAGAACCCAAAATCCCCCCCCATCTCGGCTCTTCCCGAAGGATGGAAATGAGATGGCCAGATGCGCGCTTGTGCCGTGGCCCCCAAACCCGATCCCGAGCCGGGGTCGCGTGTAAGCCACGATTGGAGGATCCGCATCCTGCGCGCCACGCTGGCGAGAGAAGGCTGTGTCTTGTTCCTTTGGCCTTCCATGGCTTGTCTGGATTTCAAATGGCCATCCTGCGCGGATCCGTCTCAGGCATGGAATCATTATCGAGGTGCCTGGAGGGAATGATCGACCTGGGTAGAAAGGATGCGAGTCATGATGGGACTGAGCTAACCCTTGAGGACATCAACTCGGCATGCCTGATTCTCTTTATCCGAGCAATATTCAACTTGGTCACGGTTTCTGAAGATAGTCTCAGTCTCAATGTTCTGAGCGAGTTCTCGGGCTGGTAGAAAGATAAACGCCGAGATTAGGTCCCAAAAGAAAGAAACGAGCTCAAACTATCCGCCCGCTACTAGTAATACATGCACCCCATGTCCTCCTCGCCCCAAGCTCCCGGCTAACCTATCCACCGGTGAAAATCTAGGCATCTGATTTCTTGGGAAGAAGAGATCTTCCATACATCCTGGCTCCAACTTTGTACGAATTGAAGCTGCGCTGAAAGCGGTTCTGCCTCGGGTCGCAAACCTCGCGCTCCATGTCACACATCAGGGCAAATGTCTTTGCACTGACGTTGTCCCGGACGTGCTGGGGCAAGGGTGCCAGCCCGCGGAGCGCAAAGACACCGTGAACCACCTTACAGCCGTACTCTTCCACGGCCGCACCCACCTCCGCCAGCTTCACCAGCGGCAGCCTGACCAGCGCCGGCCCCTCCTCTTCCTCCGACAGCGGAACATCATCAATCCCCCCCTCCCAGGAAGTAAAAACCCGCGCGAGAGGCGGCATCTCCAAACTCCACCGGTACCAAAGCCTCGGGCTCTCCTCAATCCACCCACACCCATCCGCACACTCGACCCGCCGTATGTCGCGGTACACCGCGAGCTCGCTGCGCTCGTCGAGAGCAGTCCAGATCGGACCGGCCGGCCAGTTCGGGTCCCGCACCACCCGCGGCATGACAAACCCCAGCCGGCGCATCACGGGCGTCTGCACGGCCTGCACGTAGGTCCACCCCTCGATCGCGGCGCCGCACCCGGCCGCCTGGCAGAAGAGGTGGCGCCGGCCGTGGTAGGGCGACGCCCACTTGGAGTCGTGGCCGTAGTACGCTTTGACGCAGGCGGGTTTGGTGCAGGGCCCGCGGTGCAGGCAGGGGAGGTTGCCGAGGTAGTCGGCGTTGTGCTGGTGGGAGATGGCGGCGGTGCAGATGGGGCAGTGGTATTGGCTGTGGAACTTGGCTGGGGGGGTTGCTGTCGCGAGGGGGCGGGCGACTGCGCCCTCCTGCTGTGCTGGGGGGGTGGAGGGGGTTTCTTGTTGGGGGAGGGGGGTGGAGGGCTCGCGGCGGTGGTCGAGGTAGACGGGCGCGAACTTGGGGTTGACGTGCCGGCTGATCCAGCTGTAGTCTCCGAAGTGCTCGTACTGGGACATTGTTGCTGGGCCGGGTCTGGTTGGTTCGCGGTCTGGGAGGGCGCTGTGGCAGCTGGGTGGGAATCAAGAGTGAGATGGGCACTGTTGGCTTGTGGTACTTGGACTGGATGCTTTGCGGGTGCTTGTTGCTGCTGGTAACTGGCTTCGTGTGAGAGAGGAGGACCAGTATGTTCTGGCCGACTGCCGGCTCCTTTTATTCAGGTTGCTGCCCGATGCGTCCAAGTGCCCTTTCAGATGGCCAACAAACTGCGCCATTGCTCAGTCGTTTACAAAAGTACATTGTTCCCTCGACTTTGCTCTCAAGAACGTGGTCAAGCTCCAAAAAGAACCTTGCCAGATAGGGCAACAAAGAGCGCCTCGGAGCGGCTATGAACCATGAACAGGGCAGCGCACTCGTCATTCGCTGTTTTTGGGCCGCCAAATTATTCTCCATTGTCTGATCCATCAGTCACCGAGCTCCAACGATAGGCCGTCCGACCATGGTGAACTCCCTCAATGAGTCGACGTGGTCAGGCCACACCCAATGTTCGGCCCGGCGTTTCGCCAGGCAATACGCAAGGCGTTGTGGATGCCCCAACTAACAACGCCCACGAGGACCCGACAGTCCGGGTCTTCACCGCACCGTATGCATGTGTTAGTGCATGGTGGTCAGGTCACGGGAGTGGCGGCGGCTAATCTTGACCTCGAGACTCCAGGCCGTACACCCGGCCACACCTCTCTTTTACACCGGGCTAGCGCTTTCTGTTAGCACTTACCGAGGCCAATGTTTAGTTCTTTCAGCGCAAGTTACGATGCCGCCGACAAAGAAAGCGCCGTGTTGGCCTCAAGTCTGCCCTAGCGGAGTGTATTTCGGCGCGTGTTGGCTGCGCCCCCTTGGCCATGCCACCACCACCACAAACGCCTCGCCCATCTCTCATATGCTCCACAGTAAGAACACACCAGCGGTTGGTTCAAAAGACAGCTCACCTCTTCCAGTAATTTCTCGTCATGAATCCCTGAAACCAATCATGGCGTGGCCATTTTTGAGGTTGCAAGTGAGGGATTGGGCTGTCGGCGGCGAGCTCGACCAGCCATGTTCTCGCAGTCGCACAAGCTGTCAAAGGGACAGTGTGCTCTTTGTATATACCTGGATAATGCCAGAGGAATGCCAGCGAATATCTCCCGTTAGAGTTGGTTGGCCATTCAAACCGGCACATGGACGGGTCAGGCAACAACCTGAATACAAAGAGCCAGCACTCGGCCACAACTTTTCAGTCCTCCTCTCTTGCACCATCCTCCCAGCGGCAGCCAAAACCCACATCCAAATAGCCCAACTCGACAGTACCTGAGTATTCAAGGCCACCACCTACACCTCCTCACTCCTCACCATGGAACCCCAACAGCCCTCCCAGCCCACGGCCAGCCAACCCCCCCCAGCATCCAAACCAACCACCAAAAGCACCGTCAAAATCACCTGGCCCCGCAACTACCGCCACCTCCCAACCTTCGAATCCGTCAAGTTCGGCGCCGACCGACCGCCCGAGACCCCCTTCCCCCAAGACCCCTTCACAGCCGCCCCAGCAGATAGTGGGCAGAACCAACAACCAACCGAAACCCGCCCCCTCGCAGCAGCGCCCACCCCGGCCCGCTTCTACACGCAGTACCGCTGCCCCATCTGCGCCGACGAGATCGGCCACCAGGACAACGCCAACTACATCGGCAACCTGCCCTGCACACACCGCGGCCCCTGCACCAAACCCGCGTGCGTGCGCGCCTACTACGGCACAAACGCGCAGTGGGCGTCGCCGTACCGCGGGCGCAGGCGGCTGGTCTGCCAGGCGTCCGGGTGCGGGCACGAGATTGAGGGGTGGTGTCTTGTAGAGAGCAAGACGTATCCCCGCGGGACCGCTGTGTTTCCGCGGGGGGTGGTGGATCCGGTTGTGGTGAAGGAGATTGAGAAGGAGGAGGCGGACGAAAAGCGGGAGCGGACGCGGCGGTATGAGGAGGCGCATAAGCAGCGGGTGAGGGAGGATTTGAGGGTGGAGAAGATGCGGGCGGAGGCGGGGAAGACTAAGTTGGGGGATATTACGGGGGGAAAGTGTTTGGATTGTTGTCTGGTTAGCTTTGTGTGTTTTGGGATCTGTTGTCCTTGTCTTGCCTGTGCCCATATTATGGACTGAGATCGGGGCATGACGCGACAGAGAGGATGGAAATATGAGGGAGGCACGGAAGACACAGGGCACATGTATTGATAGAAGCGGGTGGATAGCTGGAGCGTTTCTCTTCCTTCGGAACCGAAGATTGAACTCGGGGTTTGATGCCTCAACGCGGGACCTGCTTGTGAGAAGCATTGTTGGTGTTCAATCGACCCCTTAGGTCGATCATTCCCTCGAGGCAGCTTGATAGTCCATGCAAGAACTCATTGCCTTGATGAATTTGCGCAGGGTGACCATTTGAAATCCACAAACCCAGACACGCTCGCCATGGTGGACAACCTATCGTTGAAACTAGGTGACTGACGCACTCGACAACGTTCATCAGGATTCGATCGAGATGAAGCTGCTGCTCCCAAGGATGAAGACCCTCAAGACGATTGCTTCATCAGGTCTTGACAAGAAAGTACCAGAACACCAACTGCTGAATTCAAACAACTCGAAACTGTGCTTGAAGGAGCCCTACTATTAGATCAATTAAACTTTCAGTAAGAATCTATGACTTGCGTCGGCCGTTGGGCACGGCGAAGAATAGAAATATCGCTCTACAACCGAGAGATCTATCGAGCCAAGCCGATCCTAATAGGCAATCTTGAGACATGCCAGCCTTGTACTGCACGCAGTCCTCCAAAAGACATCCCCTCTCATTCACCACTCACACCTGCGCCTGCGCCTCAACACCCCCCCGTCCCTTCTTCCCCTCCTCCCCCTGCTGCTCCCAAAACCTCTCCCCCTTCCCCCTCCCCTTAACCAACCCAACCAAATCAAACGGATCCACCAGCGTCACCCAAAACGCCCTCCCATCCTTATACCCCGGCCCCATAACATCCACCCCATCCAGCCCCAAATACGTCTTCCGACTCTTGGGCAAAAACCTCCTCGGATGCCGCCAATTCACCAACACCACATTCGCCAGCATCAAACTCGCCTCCCACACCCAAAAGAACCACTCATACCGTATCACCGGACTGAGCTCACTCACCACCACCCCGCCCGGCCTCCAGAAATCCGTCGCCGCAAAACTCCAGTACTCCACCACGCGATACACCGTCCTCGCCCCCAGCAGCGCAGTCGACATGTACAGCGTCACCAGCGCGCTCCTCAACCCTTTACTCGTCAACCCAGCACGCACACACCGGCGGTGGAACACCGCAGCCAACAGCACAAACGCAGCGAGCACAGCGAGCTGGATGACGAGCGCCGCCTTGAGCAGCGCGCGGCCCATGGCCTGCTTGGAGGGGTCGAGGGACTGGTTGACGCTGTAGGCGACGCCGTTGCCGTTGAGGGCCTCGACGACGGCGGAGATGAAGGCGAAGGTTGTTAGGACGCGGCCTGGGTGGATGGGGGAGTGGTAGGGCACGTAGGAGAGGATGCGGCCGAGGATTTGGTAGTTTGCTAGTTCGAGGAGGGGGCTGGTGGACATGGTTAGATAGGTAGGTGGGGTGGTTAAGGGGGGAGGGGAAAGGGGGAGGCGTACGGGGGGGCGTAGATGAGGCAGGTGCTGACGATGTATTTGATGAGGTTGCTGTTGTCGAAGGCGCCGATCTCGCGGACGATGAAACCGGCGGTGAAGAGGATGGAGCAGAAGACGTAGAGGCCTGTTAGGCGCCAGCTTTGGTATTTGCTGGAAGTAGGTGTTAGAAGGTGGCAGAGGGCGGGAGAAGGCCGGGTCTATGAGGACTTACATGCACTGGTAGGCGTGGAAGCCACCAGATATGGCAAAAGCGACGGCGAAGAAGGCCGGGGCGCCCTTGTTGGGGGCGTAAAAGTAGACGCTACCCGGGACTGGTCGTGTCAGTTTGGCCGTGTTGAACTGGAGTTGGATGGGTTCTGTTACCATATTCACCGTTCTCCATGTTGATGTCCTGAATTCGAACGTGGATAGAATAGAGCGAGGAGCACTTTGTAAGTGAGAGTCTCAATCGGGCAAATCAGAGCACATCCAGCCATCAACGCATGAAACCAAGTCGGCCATTTCTGATGAGCACCCATCCTCCTCCAGCAGCGCCGCGATGTCTTCAACTTATACCCAGTCTCTCTCAGACCCCAACTTCAGCCGTATTTCGCGTTCGACCGTGTGTCTGAGAAGCGGTTGAGCAGTGCCCCTGGCCACAGCCCTGGCAGGTTGTGGGATTGACCAATCGCATTGCTCCGTTGTATACGACGGGCGCCCGGCCGGGGTGAGGATCGGCGTTGCAGCCAATCAACGCCGGGCCGCGAAACGACCTTGGTGCGCCTTTTCCTTCCCAACGGCTGGAGGCTCGTCACGCCTCAGGCATGGAGGTGGGAGTGTTGAAGCATCGGGAAAAGCCGGTACCGTCGTGATTCGTAGTGTTTGGCCCCGACGTCGAGTTAATAGCTCGTTACACAAGTAATTCTTGGGTCAGCCCCAGGCCGATCCACATCGCTGTCAAACATGCAGAAAACCAACGGCAACGGCTGTTAAATCTGGAGAGGCGACTGGTCGCGTGCCGTGCTCCTGGGTCTGCCACGGAAACTCCCGACCCGTCCCATGCGGACCCCAAGACCAAACCTCAAGAGCCTGGCTCTCGGAAGGGACCGAGCAATGCTTGGCCTAACAAACACATGTATGACCTCCAAGGACCAAAGATGCGCCGACCGGCGATTAAGCCAAGACGAAGTACGCCCTCTTGGATATGCGGCCAAGCGACTCTTGCATCCCGTCGGGGAGCAGCCTCGCCTTATCCCCCGTTCAAGGCATCGATTGGAAGCTTGGCCATTCCTGCTCCGAATCCTAGGCTTTTTGGACGATGGTAATTATAGAGAGGGCATGCTGTTGGTGTTCCATGTCAGGCCCAAATCGGAAAGATGAAGAAGAAAAGCCGGGGAGAATCGCTGGGAAGGTGGGATGCCATGCCGTCCAGGCCCGCCAGGCTGACCAGCGGCAGTGACTGCTGTGACCCACTGACGTTAAACCCCGGACCCACTGCAGAAATGCAGCCATCTCGAATTCTCAAACCCGAACTTTTCTCACTCCCAAAAAAGACACCCAATAACTTCACTTTCATCACTTCCGAACCCATCCGCCTCCTCACACAGCCAGCATGCCCCCTCCGCAAAAGCCCGACCAAGAGGTCGCCGCCGAGTTCACGTCCTACTACCTGCAGCGCGCCACCACTGAGTTCGCCGAGGACCTCGACAAGGTGCGCGCCGCCGATGACTTCAAGAACGACGCCCTCCAGATCCTCGTGAGCGCGCTGCAGCAGGGCACCGCCATGTTTTCACCCGAGGAGCAGAGGAGGATCGTCACTGCTACCGCTCAACCTGCCGGCAAGCCCTGAGGTGGTGCGCAAGACTCGGGAGAGGCAGGTCTGGAGAGACGGGGAGACCACAGCATCAGCCATGAAACAGCAGCACGAACCAATTTCCAGCAGCCGTTCATTCTTTTCACTGCCCAAACCCGATCCACCAGCCAAACAAGACCACTCCCGCCAGCAGCGCCACAACACCGCCTCGCCCTGCATGCTGCTGCCACAATCCTCCTCCCGTCCCTTTCCGGCCCGCAGCAGAGCAGGCAGCGAATCCCCTTCGCCCACTCTCATGAGCCAACGAATCCGGCCCCTCCTCGAAAATCACGTAATCCGACAACTTGGCCGAGTGGTTAAGGCGACAGACTTGAATTCCTGCTCAGTTCGCTATCTGTTGGGTTCGCCCTCACAAGTTCGAATCTTGTAGTTGTCGATTCTTTTGCTTTTGCCAGTTGCTGCGACAGCGACCGACGACACTGTCATTCAGACTCTCCGACCTCAGGGTTATTTTTGGCTTGAAACAGAGTCATTCTCTTGAGTTGCTCATTCGCAACTGGGTTAGCATGAGCGCCGTCACCATCGACAATCACCCGTGACGCCGGCCAAGTTCTCACCACTCACGAATTCCACTCACACATCACCCCTCTCACCCGACCAACACGCGAGAGCAGAGCTCAGGATTCATTCGCCTGAGTTAAGCAGATAAAAAATCCACGAGACCCCGTCCCGTATCAAAAAGTCCCAAGATAAATAAACCCCGACCGACTACACACAGACTTTTCCGGCCTTGCCAACTCCCGTGACCCATGACGATGAATGAACCGGATAGACCTCTCCCTCCCTCCAAACAATCATGCGTGTCCGAGGGGCGCAAAAAAATGCCGTTGCCCTCCTCATCCCACACCATATCCCCAAACAAACAAACACCAAGCAAAATGTAAAAAAAAAAAAAAAAAAAAAAAAGAGAAAAAAAGAAAAGGGGTATGCTAATGTTACAACCGCCCACCCACCTCCAAATCAAGTCCAACACGTTAGTACATACACACACACACACACATCAATACCTAACAACACTGCTCCCCCCCATCACCGCCCAAACTGCTGCCCCTGACCCGCCGACGACGACAAGCCCCCATAAAACCCCGGATTCCCCGGATTCGCCGGCCCCCTAGGCACACCCTGAAACCC
>OUNM010343926.1_pt1 | contig 17522 bp, 16 predicted proteins | sample 1769961 | NCBI WGS metagenome assembly OUNM01 (sample SAMEA3914820, study PRJEB12502) | metagenome | biome: forest; material: soil | place: USA | collected 2012-03-12 | depth 0.3 m
ACTTGGGAATCTCGAGCAGCCCCGAGTTCCACAGGTTGTGCAGGAGGCCGTTCAGCAGAGACAGTCGCACGCTGAGCTGCGAGCGCGGCGATGCGAAGAGCGCGTCCGCGGTGAACGTGTCGACGAGCGCGATCCCCCGCGATTTCGGGTGCGCCGCGGCTCCGTGATCCGTGTGCGCCGCGATCGACAGCTTCGCGCGCATCGACTCGAACGGCGTGGAAGCGATCGCGTTCAGGCGCCCGTCGAGCGTGAGCGTCACCTTCGGGAGCGGCGCCGAGTCGATGTTGAACGACTTGTTGGAGAGCGCCGTGTCCAGGCTGTCGAACACGCTCTTCAGCGCGTCCGGGATCGATCCCTGGAGCGCACCGGAGAGAGCGCTCTTCACCATCTGCTCCACGGTGGTCCGCAGATAGCTCGCCGCCAGCGCGAACACGGCGTTCGCCTGCGGATCGACGAATTTGCCGGTCGCCGTTTCGAGCGCCACGTCGAACGTCCCGACCGTGACGACGACGGGGTCGGTCGGCGAGGCCTTGCTGATCTTCGCGTGCGCGTATGCCGAGAGCGACGCGTCGACGCCGCCGTTCAGGTTGACCGGCGAGCCGGCGAGATCCAGCGAGCCGGTCGTTCCGAGCGAAAGCTTTCCGACGCGCACGAACAGATCGAGCCCGTCTGCGGCGATCTCGGTCTCGACGGTGACGTCGGTCATCGTCGCGGAGGTCACGGTGAGGTTGACGCCGTTGCTCGCGATGAGCGGGCTCGGGAGCTTCGACTTCACGTCCATGCCGGCGACGATGCGCGCCACGACGTCCGCCATGTCGGGCAGCGTGACCGGGTGCGGTGCGTTGAGCGGCACGGCCGTTCCGTCGTCGAAGAAGCGCTGCCCGAGATCGAGCACGAGCGCGTCCGGCGCGGTGAACGCCGGCGCGCCGAGCGCGTTCACTCCCGGCGCGTAGCCAGCGCCGAAGACGACGTCGAATTCGTCGCGCACCTCCGGATCGAGCCCGTTGTCGGCCGATACGACGAGGTGATTGACGCCGAAGCTCGCGGCGACGTCGGTCTTGAAGCTGCCGTCCGGGCCGACCGTCGTACGCACGCCGTTGACGAGCACGTTCGTCGTGCGGCCCGTCGTGATCTTTCCTTCGACGGGAAACGTCGCCTTGCCGTCGCCACCGAGCTCCGCGCCGGGCTGCGGCGTGGTCAAGACGAGGATCGGCGCGCCGGGCGAGACCTCGATGCGCGCGCTTCCGCACACCGTCGCGTTGTCCGCAGCGCATGCGGTGAAGGTGACGTTACCGACCTTGTTCAGCGTGAACCCGCCGGAGTCGTTCGTCGCGGTGGCCGCGTCCGCGGGATCGGCTCGCCACGTGACGAGCGCGTCGTGGAGCTCCGCGCCCGACCCGTCGGTGACCGTCGCGGTCAGCGAGACCTGGCTCGTGACCGGGTAGAACGCGAGCGACGGATCGAGATGGACGGCAACGCCCGCTGCGGTGGAGCCGCTGCCTCCGTCGCTGCCGCATCCCGCGACGACGACGAACAACGAGAAGCACGAACCGACGAGTAGTCTGTTCATTGGATCCCCAGCTGGGCGTTGAGGCGGAAGTCGCGCGGATCGAAGCCGAGCGTGGGATTGACGAGCCCGAGCTTCCCGGGCGGGATGCCGTACGCCGTGAGGCTCGCGGGCAGCGCGAACGAGGGGATGGGCAGCGCCGGCAGCGAGTTGTTGAGCGACGAGTCGATGACCTTCTGCAGGAGCGTCTGCAGCATCGACGTGAGCACGCCGTTCGTCGAAGAGTCGAGCGACACGTCACCGGTCGAGAAGTGCATCTCGGTGATGACGAAGCTCCCGAACTTCAGATCGCTCGCGACGAGCGACGGCGTCGACGTGGCGCGCGCGCCGAGCTCGACGCGCAGCGGCGGCAGCGGATTTCCGCCCGAATCGGTGCCACCGAAGAGCCCCGGGTAGGTGACGGCGAGGTTCATCGCACCGAGCGACAGCTCGACGGCGTTGCCGTTCAGGTTCGCGACCGGCGGGAGCAGGGTAGTGACGCGGATCCCTGCGTCCGCCGGCAAGCCGTTGCCGAGCGCGGTACCGGGCATCGTCACGTTGAGCATGCCGCCGCGCCAGAGCGCATGGAGCGCCTGATCGAGCACGCCGACGTGGACCGCGACGCCGGCCGTGCTCGGCGGGCTGACGGTCGTGTCGTCGAGCACGGGCCCGGTCGGAATGGGCACGCCGAGCGACGGAAGGGCCTGCCCGGCCGGCGCCGTGAGCTTGCTCGAGAGCCCGACGAGCATGCGCGACGTGGTGGTCGAGACCGTCGAGAACCCGATGCCGAACGACAGCGGGATCGTGCCCGAGCCGTCCAGCTTCGGGACGTTGAACGACGTGCCGAGCGTCGACACGTCGAGCCCCGAGAGGACGCCGTCCAGGACGGAGTTGAAGTTGTTGGTGATGTAGTTCGTCACCAGCGTCTTCACGGTGTTCTGGAGCGTGCCCTGCGCGAGCGGCACGAGGATGTTGTTGATGATCCAGCCGTCCACGCCACTGAAGTTGGTGCTCACGCTTCCGACGTTCGTGACCACCGAGCCGGGGCGCACCGAGCCGTGCAGCTTTCCGCCCGAGAGCGACGTGTCGATGATCATCGTCACGTCGAGATAGGAGAACGTCGCCCACCCCGTCGTGTCGTACGGAATGGGACCGACCTTGCCGTGGACGCGCATGTTCACACCGACGTTCGGCACGTGGACGTGAGCTTGCAGCCCGCCGTTGACGAGGGCGACGTCGACGGTCTCCGGTCCGGGAAGGCTCAGCGCGTTGTATTCGACGCCCGAGCTGTACCAGCAGATGCAGCCGAGGAACGTGCACGTCTGCGAATCGCACGCCTCGGGCTTCAGCGGGTTCGCGCCTTTCAGCCCGGCATCGAGCGTGTTCGCGAGGCCTGCGCTGTTGGCGACCGAGTAGAGGATGTCGCCGAACGAGCTGACGCCGCCGGAGCGAACGCCGTCGTCGACCGCGGGCTGCGTGAGCTTCAGATCGACGGTGTCGGCATAGAGGCCGGACTCGGGCGCCCACTGGTTGGCGACCAGGAACGAGCAGGTGCGGGTGCTCTGCGCGCCGTTCTTGTCGGTGGCGACCACGTCCGCGAAGTTGATGCCGAAGCGCGTCGTGAGCGGCACCGTGAACGACGACCCCGCGAGGTTCGCCGTGGCGCCGTTGACCTTCACGCTCGTGACGCCGTTCGGGCTGTTGACGCTACCGCCGAACGAGACGACCGAGCCGGGCGCTGCGTTGAGCATCGCGCCGTCGGTGGGGCCGTCGCATTCGATGGTGGGGCCGTTGCCGTCGACCTCGATCTGGACCTGCGCGACGAGCGGCTTTCCGGTCGCCGTGGGCGGCTCCACGGTGGCGGACAGCGTGTAGAAGCCGTTCGCGAGGTACTGGAAGTGGTTCGCACCGAGCGTGGAGCTCGCGTTCGGCGCGCTGCCGTACAGCGTGGGCGCGTTGATGATGGGGTTGTCGTACTGGTCGGCGACGAGTGTCTCGATCGTGACGACCGATCCGATCGGATAGAGGACCTTCGTCGGGTTGGGCGAGAGGACGAGCGTGGCGGGCAGGCCGGGGACGACCTCGACCGGCACCGGATGCGCCGTTGCGCCGGGGATCTCGCACGCGAGATCGTAGATGCCCGCGTGCGTGAGCTTGCCGCTCATGCCCGTGATCACGTTTCCGGCGTCGGTCGGCGTGGACGTGAACGTGGGTCGCGCGTCGGGGACGAGGTTGCCGAACGCGTCGTGCGCGGTGCACGTCGCCGCGATGGTGCCGCCGGCGATGACCGACGTCGTCGTGAGGGCGGTGTCGACCGACGCGACCGGACCGGGGGTGATCGCCATCTGCGCGCCCACGTCGTCACCGACGCCGAGGAGCGGATACGTGCATCGTACAGCTACCTTGCCGGCGCGGACGGCGATGGTCGTACCGGTGGCGTCCGTCTGCACGGAATCGGCGGGCACGTACACGATCGCGGCGTTGGTGCCGGGCGGTGGCTGCGACGCGTTGCCTTGCGCATCGACGAGGACGCACGACACGGCGACCTTGTCGCCGGCCGCGACCGTTGCCGGAGCCGTCGTGCGTGCGCCCGTGTAGACGTCCTGCGTAGGCGGTGGCGGGCTGTCGGGCGCGTCGTCGCTACCGCAGCCCGCTGCTGTCAGCGCTGTCGTCGCGACGAACGCTACGGAGAGCGCACGACGGGCCCAGTCCGAGACGACGATAGGCATCACGCTTCCTCCGGTGATTACGCGGTCATCGCGGCCCTCGAGAACGGAAGCAGGCCGCGTGGCTGGTATCTAGAGGATAGCGGAGTCGAGAGTGCGAGTCGACGCCCGGATCCGACGCGTCAGGCGCCCGCACCGCGTCCGCCGTCGACGGCCACCACCGTGCCCGTCACGAACGACGCCGCGTCCGACGCGAGCCAGACGACCGTGCTGGCCACCTCGTCCGGGAGTCCGACCCTTCCCATCGGCACGGCGCGTTCGACGAGAGCGCGGCGATCGTCCGGTAATGCGCGGAGGCGGTCGGTCAGGATGGGGCCTGGAGCGACGGCGTTCACGCGAATGTTCTTGGCCGCGTAGTCGAGCGCGGCGCTCTTCGTGGCGCCGATGATGGCGTGCTTCGTCGCGGAGTAGGCAGACATCCCTCGCACGCCCGAGAGGCCGGCGGTCGAGGACATGTTCACGATCGAGCCGCCTCCGCTGCCGAGCATCGCGGCGAGCTCGAGCTTCATCGCGACGAGGATGCCTCGGAGATTCACGCCGATTGCGTCGTCGATGTCCTGGACACTGAGCTCGGCCATCGGCGCAGGCATGTGGCCCGAGCCTGCGTTGTTGAAGGCGACGTCGAGGCGCCCGAAGATCTCGACGGTCCTCGCAACGAGGTTCTCTACTTCGGCGACCACGAGGATGTCCGTGGGGATCGCGTGTGCCTCAGCGCCTTCTGCGCGGATGCTCGACGCGACGTCTTCGAGCGCGCGGGCATCACGCGCAGCGAGGACTACCCTGGCCCCGGCTCGCGCGAGCGCAATGGCCGACGACGCACCGATGCCACGGCTCGCGCCGAGCACCAATGCCACCTTGTTCGCGAGAAGACCGCGTTGGGACGGGATCGACGATGCATCAGTCATGGTTGGGTCTCCGGTTGCGGTCGCGCCGAGCGCGCGCCCGGCAATATGGCGCCGACGACGATGAGCCAGACGAGAGCCGGCAAGCGCGCGGCAGGGAGCAGGTAGGCGGCAGCCGGCGTTGCGATCGTCAAGGACGACAGCTCGGCGAGGGCCGCGATGACGAGGCCGAACCACATCACCCATCGCGGCAGCTTGCGGGCGAGCCCGCCCGACACCGAGACGCCTGCGACGAGAAGTCCGAAAGGAACCACGAATCCCGGCCCACCCGTGGCAAACGCGAGCAGATGGAAGCCGCGAACGACTCCCTCGGAGCTCGCGACGCCCGGGTGCGCGAGGACCCACTGCAAGAGGGCCGAAAGCGCGCTCATCGATGCGGCGAGCGTCCCACCGACGGCGGCGATGGTGTGGCCCGCGACCTCGGTGCTCAGGAAACGAAGGCGGCTCGTGACCGTCGCGGTGAAGATGGCGAGCGGTACCGCTGCACCGAACTGGAGAAAGGCGCTCCATCGCACGGCATCCGCATGATCCGAAAAGAACGTCGTCGCAGCAGGCTCGAACGGCGACGGTAGGTGACCACCGCCCGTCATCACCGCCACCGTCACGAGGCTGGCGACGAAGAGCGAGACGAACACGATCGCGACCGCAAGAAGTGACGGTCCGCGATGGCGCGCTCCTCGAGCGTCGGGTTCCGCTGTCGTCGTGCTCATGACCTTCTCCATCGTTCGGGCGTGCCTGGGCGTTGGATGCTGAGCGCGCATAATCGTTCTGACTCATAATGATTCATTCGGCAACCGGTTCTGCGTAGTACCTTTCTCGCGTGGAAAAGCGAGGCTTGGGCCCCCCTACGTCGAAGCATCCCCAGTCGACGGCGTTCCTCTTGGCGCAGGTCGGTGCTCATGCGGCGTCGCTGTTCGCGTCGAGACTGCGCGAGCTCGAGCTCGTCCCGGCGCATGCGGGCATCCTTCGCGTCATCGCGGCAGGCTCGGGCGTCAGCCAGCAGGCGCTGGCGTCACGGCTCGGCATCTTCCCGAGCCGGCTCGTGGCGTTGATCGACGAGCTCGAGGCGCTCGGGCTCGTCGAGCGCCGCGAGGACGCCGATGATCGGCGCGTCTATGCGCTCCACCTGACGGAGAAGGGAGCAAAGGCGATGGCCGACATCGGGCGCGTCGCACGCGCGCACGACGACGCGGTCTGCGCTGCGCTGAGCGAGAAGGAGCGCGCGTCTCTACGCTCCATGCTGATGCGGATCGCCGATGACCAGGAGCTCGCGGCGGGCGTCCATCCTGGGTTCATGCGACTTGCCGACGTTCCGCCGAGCGCGTCGCGGAAGCGTCGGCGAAGGGCGACGCGATCGCGGGAGTGAGAGCGGCCGATCACGCGTCGAGTGCTGCGAAGAACTCCTTCTGCGCCGGGTAGTACGACTCGAACTTCGGCGGCGCCGTTCCCTCGCGCGATGCCACGAGCATGTCGAGATAGAACTCCCAGCCCGGCCCGAGCTCGCCGATCATCTTGCGATTCACCTGATGGTGGATGAGCTCAAGCGTCGTCGTGCCCGACGCCTCGACGAGCTTCAGCGAGAGACGCTTCTCGCCGTAGCCGCCCTTCGTGCGGAGCGTGAGGACGTGCGGCGCGTCGCACTCCTCGATCGTGCCGTCGAGCCACGGCTTGCCTTCCTCGAACGCCATCTGCAGGCGGATCTTCTTGTCGTCGTCGCCGGGGACGCGCTCCCACGGACCGAACCAGCGGGCCGTGCTCTCCGAGCTCGTCACGCTCGTCCAGACGGCGTCGATGGGAGCGCGGAACGTGCGTTTGAGAACGAGATCGCCGCCGCTCAAGCGGCCGGTGGGCTTCGGGGGGCTCATGAGGCTCTTCTCTCTTTCGTGGGTTTCACTCGTTGCTCGGTCTCTGTCTTCTGACGCCTCCGACGAACGCGATGGACTTCCGTCTCCAGGGCATCGAGACGCTGACTCCAGACGCTCGGCGCACGAAGGCGCGCGAGGAACGCCTCGAGCGGCGCGAGCGCCGCGAGGTGGAGCGAGTACTCGCGTTCGCGCCCGCTGACCGTGTCACGCACGAGACCCGCCTCGCGGAGCACGCGGAGATGACGGCTCGTCGCAGGCCGGCTCACGTCGAAAGCCTCCGCGATGGCCCCGGCGGTCCGCGGAGCCTCGTGCAGCATGACGAGGATCTCCCGCCTTATCGGATCAGCGAGTGCCTGGGCGACGGCGTCCACGGCGCAACGTGTAACCTACTCGTTACGCGTTTTCAAGCGAAAGCTCGGATGAAGCCGCACGTGTCATCCGGTGCGGAGATCCGACGCGCTACTCGCCAGCCGGCTTCTTGCGCGATCGGGGCCCGCGCTTCTTCGGCTCGCCTTCCTTCTTTGCCTTCCGCGAGCGCTTCGATTTCGGCTCCGCCGAGGGAGGCGCCTCGGGCTCGATCACGGTCACGACCGGGGGCGGCGAAAGGATCCCCACCGGCCGGAACGCCACGGCCGGCGTCTCGAGCGCCATCAGCTCGGAGTAGGGGAGGAGATCCTGCGACGAGAGAGGCATCGGCGCGTCGTCGTCGTCCGGTAGCGGCAGCGGCTGCTTCGGGCGCAGATGCGGAAGCGGTGGCGGCACCGACCGACGCGGTGGCGGCGCAGGCGGTGAAGGCGGAGGAGGCGAAGGCGGAGGCGGCGAAGGCGGAGCAGCCTCGCGCGGCGAAGGCGGCGGCGGCGGCGCGGACGGTCGTTGCAGCGAGACCGGCGCGTCGACGCGATGCCTCTGCTTCGCGCGCGCGGCGAGCTCGGCGATCGCCGCGCGTTGCTCGTTCGCCGCCGCGGCCGTCGCGAGCGTCATGAGCAGCGACGTGACGTTGCCGGCGGAGATGCGTCCGCGTAGCCCCGCGGGAAGGTCGATCGCGGCGCGCATCCACTCGACGAGGACGTCGACGTGCGGTGCGAGCGCGTCGTCGTCGCCGCGCGCGACCTGCTTCACGACGTGGAGCGCCTCGTAGAAGGCCTCCAGGTCCGAGCCGAGAGCGATGCGACCGAGGCGCGCGAAGAGCAGCGCGTAGACCTCGCGGGAGGCCTCCGGAGAGAGCGCCGCGTACGCGCGGAAGAGCTCGACGAACTGCGCGCGCAGCGCCGCGGGATGGGCTTTTCGCAGGAAGAACGCGTCGGCGACGGCGTCGAGGAGATCGGCGTCGGGGCGGCGAATCGCGTCGACCATCGCCCGCGCCCAGTCGAGAGACTGCGCGAGGGCCGTCGCATCGGCGCTCTCGCTGCGCAGCGCCGTGAGCACGTCGCCGCGCGAGCCACGAGACGCGGCGGCCGGTACGACGCTCGGCATCGCGCCGAGGGGTGCGAGGAACTTCTCGACGACGACGACGTCGCGCCACTCACCGTCGAGCTTCGCATGGCGATAGTGAGTGCCGACCTCGCGGAAGCCGAGCGCGGCGACGAGCGCGCGGCTCGCCTCGTTCTCGACGAAGATGCCCGAGAGGAGCTTCCACGCGCCCGCCTCTCTCGCGCGCGTGACGAGCTCGCGCATCGCGAGAAGACCCGCGCCCCGGCGTCGCGCGGCGCGGTCGGTGAACACCGTGAAGTGAAAGACGCCGCGATAGCAGTCACGGGGGCTGTATTCGGTGGCGCGCGCAAAGGCGATGACGTCTTGCTTCGGCTCGTCGACGACGACCACAATCGGATGCACGCCGTCGAACCAGCCGAGCACGTCGTAGTCGGAGCGCGGCGTCGTCTCGAAGGTCGCCGCGCGATCTTCGATCCCCTGGTTGTAGATGCGCGCGAGGCTCGGTGCGTCCGCGGCCGTCGCAAGGCGGACCAGCATCACGCTCTTTCTACATCAAACCGGGAAAGATCGCGCCGGTGCCGAGGGCAAAGCGGCCCGCCACACGAGCGCCCGCCAATCCCCGCGCTCGTACACCTCCGCTCGCTGGCCCTGTAAAAGCGCTGCGTAGCGGACGCCGACCGGCGCCACGTCCGTCGAGACGAGCCCGGAGAGCACGAGCGTTCCGCCGTCCGCGAGCCCCGACACGAGCGCGATCGCATGCTCGAGCAGAACCGTGCGAAGGATGTTGGCCACCACGAGCTCGAACGGGCCGCGCGTATCGTCGAGTGTCCGCGCGTGGCGAATGCGTTCGCTCACGCCATTCACGCGTGCGTTGCGCTCGGCGTGCTCGATCGCGCGCGCGTCGATCTCGACGGCATCGACGACGGCGCCGAGCTTGGCGGCACCGATGCTCAGGATCCCCGAGCCGCTTCCGAAATCGAGCATGCGCCAGTCGCGCTTGCGCGGGGCGAGCGCCGCGATGGCCTGGAGACACAGCTGCGTCGTCTCGTGCAGGCCGTCGCCGAAGCCCGGTCCGGGATCGATCACGAGCTGCACCTCGCCTTCGCGCTCCTTGCGCGGGGTCGAGATGATCCGCCAGCGCGGAGCGATCTCGATCTCGCTCTCGATCGCGTCGCCCGGTCGTGAGGACGCCATCGACGCATCCTACCGCGTGGAGGGTGCAAAAAAACTCCGCCTCACGCAGGCTGGGGCACGCCCGCTTCGCTGGCGCGCTTGATCTCGCTCGCGCCTCCAGCGACGAGCAGCGCGCCCGAGACGATCGCCTCGAGCCCGAGCAACCATGGCAGCGCCACCGTCGTCGGACCGGGCCACGCGAGGATCAGGATGCCGATCATGACGGCGGCAACGCCGCCCAGGCTGAGGAGCTCGCTCTGCTGCTGATGACGCGGCGAGAACGCGTCACCGGAGCCGCTGGCGATCGCGCGAACGCCGCCGACGACGCGCAACACGAGCATCGAGGGAGCGACCAGCACGATCACGACCGCAGCGACGTCCACGCCGGCGACGAAGAGAGCAGCCCAGCTCCGCCAACCGACGTGCTTCGCGCGCGAGGCCATGTAGGAGCTCAGGAGGCCGTCGCCGATCAGGTACGCCGCGAAGATGCCCGCGATTGCGCCGATTGATCGCTGCGTGCTCACCATCAAGAGCATGCCGAAGATCGCCGCCATGGCGCCACGTCCGGCGCCGGCGTACCAGAGGCGTATCTCGCGACGCTGAAGGCTGGGATCGTTCATCGCCCTCCGCTCCCTCGCGGATCGACGTGCATCGCGCGCGCCAGGTGGTTCGATGACGGGCCCGACTACGGCGTTCCAGGCGCGGCCGCGCAGGCGGCGAACGCTGTCGCCAGCGCCTCGCGGTCGAGCCCGAAGCCCACGAGCACGAAGCGGCCCGTGCGCGGCGCGTCTCCGAACGGCGCGCCGAACGTCACCTCGACGAGGTCGGCCACGCCTTGCACGATCATCCGCTCCGCGATGCCGGCCACTGCCACGATACCCTTCGTGCGGAAGAGGCGGCCCGCGAAGCGCCCGACGTCGACCTCCATGAACGTCGCGAAGCGCTCTTCGTCGACGTCGCCTTCGAGGACGAGCGACACCGATTCGTAGACGCGATGCGCGTGCGCGTGCGGGTCGCGGCGCTCCGGTGCGCGCGTGAAATCGGCAGTCCGCGCCGCCAGGAGCGCGTCGAGCGTCACCAGCGCTCGCTCTTCGACCTCTCCTCGTGCGGCCTTCACGATCCGCGCCGCCTCGTTGTGTCCGGCGATCACGCTCTCGGCTCGCGCGAGCTCCTCGGTGCCTGCGCGATCGGCGCGCGACAGCACGACGAGGTCCGCGTAACCGAGCTGCTCCAGCGCGAGATCGTGCTCGTCGAGGACGCTCGTCCGGGTCGCGTCGATCACGGTGATCACGCCGTCGAGCACGTGCGACTGCTCGCGCCCACCTCTCGCGATCGCTCGCAACACGCCGCTCGGCGAGGCCGCGCCGGACGTCTCGACGAGGATCCGCGCCGGCGGCGAAGGAGCGGAAGCGAGCTGCTCGAGCGCCCGCGCCAGCTCGGCGCTCGTCGCGCAGCACACGCAGCCGCCCGTGATCTCGACGAGCTCACGAACGCGATCGGCGAGCGTGGCGCCGTCGATGCCGACCTCGCCGTGCTCGTTCACGATGACCGCGATCTCACCGCGCGCGTAGTCGCCGAGCCAGCGATTCACGAGCGTGGTCTTGCCTGCGCCGAGAAATCCCGTCACCACCGTGACCGGCACCGGAACCGCGTCGGCGACGAGATCGGAAGCCATGCGACGGGTCAGGCGGGCGTCTGCAGCTTGTCCTGCGTCTTGGTGTCGAAGTCGCTCGCGTCGTGACGCTCGTGGAGCTGCTCGGCCGGATCGCCGAAGACGCGATTGACCATGCGCCCGCGCTTCACGGCGGGACGCGCGCCGATCGTCGCGGTCCAGCGCTGCACGTGTTCGTACTCCTGGACGGAGAGGAACTCGCCGGCGCCGTAGACGAGGCCTCTCGCGAGCGCGCCGTACCACGGCCATACCGCCATGTCGGCGATCGTGTACTCGCTTCCTGCAAGGTACTCGGTCTCGGCGAGCCGGCGGTCGAGGACGTCGAGCTGTCGCTTCACCTCCATGGCGAAGCGATCGATCGCGTACTCGATCTTGATTGGGGCATACGCGTAGAAGTGACCGAAGCCGCCGCCGAGGTACGGCGCGGCGCCCATCTGCCAGAAGAGCCACGACAGACACTCTGCGCGCGCTTCTGGATCGGTCGGCAGGAACGCGCCGAACTTTTCCGCGAGATGGACCAAGATCGCGCCGGACTCGAAGACGCGGATGGGCTTCGGCCCGCTGCGGTCGACGAGCGCCGGGATCTTCGAGTTCGGATTCACGGCGACGAAGCCGCTTCCGAACTGCTCACCGTCGTTGATCTTGATGGGCCACGCGTCGTACTCGGCGCCCGTGTGACCAAGCGCGAGGAGCTCCTCGAACATCACCGTGACCTTCACGCCGTTCGGCGTGGCGAGCGAGTAGAGCTGGAACGGGTGGCGCCCGACCGGCAGCTCTTTCTCGTGCGTGGGTCCGGCGACGGGACGGTTGATCTTGGCGAACTGGCCGCCACTCTCCTTCTCCCAGGTCCATACCTTCGGCGGCGTGTACGACGTTTGATCGCTCATGGAGGGCGGCAGTCTAGCGGAGGTTCGCGCGAGAGCCACCTCGGCCGCGCGCGGTCACGCGAGCCGTTCGGGCGACGCGTACACGGAGAAGCCGTCGCCGCGCACGAAACCGCAGAGTGTCACGCCGGCGGCGCGCGCCAGGTCGACCGCGAGCGAGGACGGCGCCGACACGGAGACCACGACCGGAATCCGCGCGGCGATCGCCTTCTGCACGATCTCGAAGCTCGACCGTCCGCTCACGACGAGCACGCGGTCGTCGAGCGGCATCGCGTTCCGCCGCACCGACGCGCCGATCACCTTGTCGACGGCATTGTGTCGGCCGACGTCCTCGAACGTGTCGACCGGCTCGCCCGCGAACGTGACGAGCGAAGCGGCGTGGCAGCCGCCGGTCGCGGCGAAGAGCGGCTGTCGATCACGCAGCGCTGCGATGCTCGTGGTGATCACGCGCGGCGCGAGCGTCGAGTCGACGCGCAGCGGTGGATGCCTCGTCACGAGGTCGTCGATCGTTCGACGGCCGCACACTCCGCATGCGCTCGTCGTCAGCGTCCCGCGTCGCGCGAAGGGCGCATCGGCGTCTTCGGGGGGCTTCACGCCGGGCGCGAGCGTCACGTCGACGACGTTCGGCGCGCGTGCGCACGGCGCGAGGGACGACACGTCCCGAGGCGAACGGATGACCCCTTCGCTCCACAAGAAGCCGAGCACGAGCTCGCGATCGTGACCCGGCGTCCGCATCGTCACGGCGAGGGTGTCGCCGGAGATGCGGATCTCGAGCGGCTCCTCGCCGGCGAGCACGTCTTCGACGAATTCCGGTGTGCGCGACGTCCGCGACACGTCCCGCCAGCGCTCGACCGTCCGTTTCGCGACGCCATCCACGATCGCGCGTGCGGAGCACGACGCGTGCCGTACATTGCGCGGATGACCCGGAAGCTCGTTGCCGGCATCTTCATCGGCGGCGTTTCGTCGCGGATGAACGGAGGCCCCGGCGGGCCGCCGAAGGGAATGCTCGCCGCGCCCGACGGACGCGCCATCGTCGCGCGCTGCCGCGATCTCCTCGTCGAGGTGGGCGCCGTGCCGCTCTTGATCGGGCGGCGTGATGGGTACGCGTCCGTGGGTCTCGAGGTCGTGCCCGACGCGCATGAGGACGCCGGCGCAGGGCCGCTCGCCGGCTTGTGCGCGCTCCTCGCGCGTGCCGGCGACGACGCTCATGCGCTCGCGATCGCCTGCGACATGCCGTTCGTCACGCGCGCGCTCCTCGAGCGCCTCGCCTTTGCACCGCCTGCCGTGGCCGTCGCGCCGCGCGATGACGAGGGCCGCTGGCAGCCATTTTTTGCTCGGTACGACGTCGCGCGTGCTCGTCCGGTCGTCGAGAGCCGCCTCGCTGCGATCGTCGGCCAGAGCGCCGACGCTCCGCCTCGATCGCTCCAGTCGCTCCTCGATGCGCTCGGGGCAGTCCCGCTGGACGCCGACGCCGCCGACTCCGAGGCGCTCGCCGATTGGGATACGCCCGAGGATCTCGAGGGCACGCCGTGTGCTTCGCCGCGCCGCGCATGAAGCTCCGCATCCGCGCCAACACGATTCGCCTCCGGCTCACGCAGGGTGAGGTGCAACGGCTCGCATCGGGCGAAAGAATCGAGGAGCGGACGACGTTCGAAGGGGGCGCCGTCCTCGCGTACGCCATCTCGTCGTCGGAGATCGCCGCGCCCCGCGCGTCGTTCGCGGGCGGCGCGGTGGAGGTCGTCGTTCCGCGCGGAGCGGTCGGCGTGTGGGCCGCGAGCGATCGCGTCGGCATCGAGGGGGGCCACGGCGCGCTCTCGATCCTCGTCGAGAAGGACTTCGCGTGCCTGACGCCGCGCGTGCACGAAGACGACGACGCATTTCCAAACCCGAACGCGACGTGCTGACGCTCCCCGATCGCGTGTGCGCCTGCGCCACGCCCTGCCGGAACGCCCCACCCGTGTGACCGTGTCTCGAGGCCGCTTCACGAGGCTCTCGCGAGGCGCGCGCATTGCAACGCGCGCGACCCATGCGGAAGCTCCCCGTGCTCGGCGCCTGGCCCGTGGTCGATCAGCTCGTGTCGGGCGACGTCTACGGCCTGGACGGCACCGCGGCGTCGTCGCGGACCGACGCGCTTCGCGCACGCACTGCCGACGCCGATCGCGTCGTGAAATCCGTGTGCCCGTACTGCGCCGTGGGATGCGGGCAGGAGGTCTTCGTCCAGGACGAGAAGATCACGAACATCGAGGGCGATCCCGACTCGCCCATCTCCGCGGGCTGCCTCTGCCCCAAGGGCTCCGCGACATTCCAGCTCGTGTGTGGATCGCACCGCACGAAGACCGTCCTCTACCGCCGCCCGTTCGCGCGCGAGTGGGAGCCGATCCCGCTCGATCAGGCGATGCAGATGGTCGCGGAGCGCGTGAAGACCACGCGCGACAGGCACTGGCAGGCGAAGGTCCAGGACGATCGCGTCAATCGCACGATGGCCATCGCGCACCTCGGCGGCGCGACGCTCGACAACGAGGAGAACTACCTCCTCAAGAAGCTCTACACCGCGCTCGGCGTCATCCAGGTCGAGAACCAAGCTCGAATATGACACTCCAGCACGGTCCCGGGTCTCGGGATCTCGTTCGGCCGCGGCGGCGCCACCACGTTCCAGCAGGACCTGGCGAATGCAAATTGCATCGTCATCCAGGGCTCGAACATGGCGGAATGCCACCCCGTCGGCTTCCGCTGGGTGATGGAGGCGAAGCGTAGAGGCGCGACGATCATCCACGTCGACCCGCGCTTCACGCGCACGAGCGCCGTCGCCGACGAGTTCGTGCGCCTTCGTCCCGGCACCGACATCGTGTTTCTCGGCGGGATCATCCGCTGGGTCCTCGAGAACGAGCGCTACTTCCGCGAGTACGTCGTTCACTACACGAACGCGGCGAACATCCTCCGCGAGGACTTCGTCGATGCCGAGGACGGCGACGGCATCTTCAGCGGATACGACCACGACAAGCGCAGGTACGAGATCGAGTCGTGGCAGTACGAGGGCATGGAAGAGGCCGTGCCCGCGGCGGGTCACAAGGAGGTCTTCGCCGAGCCAGGCGCCGGCGAGCCCGGGAGGAGCAGCAAGAGCTCGCCGCACGATGCCGAGCGCGACGAGACGCTCCAAAATCCGCGCTGCGTCTTCCAGGTCTTGCAGCGCCACTACCAGCGCTACACGCCGGAGATGGTCGAAGAGGTCTGCGGCGTACCGAAGGAGCAGTTCCTTCGCGTCGCGCAGACGCTCGCCGACAACTCCGGTCGCGAGAAGACGTCGGCCTTCTGCTACGCCGTCGGATGGACGCAGCACACGGTAGGTGTACAATACATACGAACGGCGGCCATCCTCCAGCTGCTCCTCGGCAACATCGGGCGGCCGGGCGGCGGGATCCTGGCACTGCGCGGCCATGCGTCGATCCAGGGATCGACCGACATCCCGACGCTCTTCAACCTGCTGCCCGGCTACCTGCCGATGCCGCACTACAAGCACGCGCAGGATCTCGGCAAGTACATCGCGAGCATCGAGTCGCCGTCGGCGTGGTGGAGCGAGGTACCGAAGTACGCCGTGTCGCTGCTGAAGGCGTGGTGGGGCGACTTCGCGACGAAGGAGAACCACTACTGCTTCGGCTACGTCCCGCACCTGACCGGCAATCACTCGCACATGCAGTCGGTCACCGAGATGTGCGACGGCAAGGTGAAGGGCTACTTTGTCATGGGCGAGAACCCGACCGTCGGCTCGACGCACGGCTCGTTGCATCGCAAGGGCATGCGCCAGCTCGACTGGCTCGTCGTTCGCGACTTCGCGCCCACCGAGACCGCGGAGTTCTGGCGGATGGGTCCCGAATTCGAGCGCGGTGAGGTCCGTCCCGAGGACATCGCGACCGAGGTCTTCTTCTTTCCGGCCGCGGCGCACACCGAAAAAGACGGCTCGTTCACGAACACGCAGCGCCTCTTGCAGTGGCACCACACGGCGATCGATCCGCCGGGTGACTGCCGGAGCGATCTGCATTTCGTCTTTCACCTCGGGAGGCGGCTCCAGGAGATGTACGCCGGCTCGACCGATCCGAAGGACCGTCCGATCCAGCAGCTCACGTGGAGCTACCCGACCAAGGGCAAGCACCAGGACCCCGACGCGGAGGCGGTGCTGAAGGAGATCAACGGCTACACGATCGCCGACGGAAAGCCGGTGTCCGGCTTCAAGGACCTGAAGGACGACGGCTCGACGGCGTGCGGCTGCTGGATCTACTCGGGGTGCTTCGCGGATGGCGTCAATCAGACGGCGCGTCGCAAACCGCGCACCGAGCAGACGTGGGTCGCTCCCGAGTGGGCGTGGGCGTGGCCGTCGAACCGGCGCATCCTCTACAACCGCGCGTCCGCGGATCCCGAGGGTCGTCCGTGGTCCGAGGAGAAGAAATACGTCTGGTGGGACGCGGACAAGAGCACGTGGACCGGCTTCGACGAGCCCGACTTCATCCAGACGCGTCCGCCGTCGTATCGCCCGGCGGCCGATGCGGAGGGCATCGACACCATCGCCGGCGACGCGCCGTTCATCATGCAGTCCGACGCGCGCGGATGGCTGTACGCACCGAGCGGTCTGCTCGATGGACCTCTGCCTACCCACTACGAGCCGCAGGAATCGGTCGTTCCGAACGCGCTCTACGGGCAGCAGTGCAACCCGGTGCGCCACGAGTGGAAGCGGACTGACAACCCGTACCATCGCGCGTACGAGGACCCGCGGTTCCCGCACGTCCTCACGACGTTCCGCCTCACCGAGCACCACACGGCCGGCGCCATGTCGCGATGGCTGTCGTGGCTTTCGGAGCTGCAACCGGCGCTGTTCTGCGAGGTCTCGCCCGCGCTCGCGAAGGAGGTCGGCCTCCGGCATCGCGGGTGGGCGACGATCGTGAGCATGCGCGGCGAGATCGAGTGCCGCGTCATGGTCACCGAGCGCATGCAGCCGCAACGCATCAAAGGACGCGTCGTGCACACGATCGCGCTCCCGTATCACTGGGCGGGGATCGGTCGCGTCACGGGCGACGCCGTCAACGAGCTCATCGGGTTCGTCGCCGACCCCAACGTGAGCATCCAGGAGTCGAAGGCGCTCACGGTGAACATCGTGCCGGGTCAGCGCGGCCGCACGCGCCGCTCGGCGACCGACGCCCCGCTGCCGTACGATGCGTCGCTCGTCGCCGGCGTTCCCACGACCGAAGCTCCCGCCCGCGATTTGCCGGGCGTCGGACAGAAGACGCCGCATCCACCGGAGGTGAAGACGTGAACGGACCGCAACGCTCGCTTC
>OUNM010026713.1_pt1 | contig 17509 bp, 12 predicted proteins | sample 1769961 | NCBI WGS metagenome assembly OUNM01 (sample SAMEA3914820, study PRJEB12502) | metagenome | biome: forest; material: soil | place: USA | collected 2012-03-12 | depth 0.3 m
GTTGGCGGTAGCCTTGGTCGCGCTGCCATTGGTAGGCGCGCCAGTCGGTGGGGCGGTATTTGCTGACGAAGGCTTTGAGGTAATTTTGTGCGGTGGCGGCGGTGCTGGCGTTGCGCGGGGAACGGGCGACGTGGATGAGCTCGGGCCACGCGGTGGGGCCGAGGTTGGCGAGGTAATCGATGTCGAGGCTCTTGCCTTGTTCCCAGCGGGCGACATTGACGTGTGCGACCCAGCCGGCGACGTCGGCGAACTGGAGCGCGAAGAACAGCGCGAAAATGGCGAGGGCGTTGCGGCCCAGCAGCCAGTTGAAGCTGTGTCGCTTTTGCACAAACCATGCGAGCAGCACGAAGCCGACGGCGACCAGCGCGAGGAAGCAGCCGACATACACGCGCTTTTCCGTGAGGTGATAGGCGTCGGTGTAGAACATGAGCCGGCGCAGGACCCCGGCCAGCAGGACGAAATTTTGCAGGCCCCAGAGATGGGCGAGCGCTTTGAGCCAGCGGTTGCTCGCGATGGCGTCGCTTTGCTGGAACATGCCGGCAATGATCGCGGCGGAGAGGATGACGGCGATGATGAGATTATTGACGCCTGAGTGTAGAAATTCCGAGGCATTGATGCCCGCCGGCGGCGTGCTCTGCGCCCACAGGAAAATCGCATCGAGCGTGTTCACCATGCAAAAGAGCGCGTTGACGGCGAGGAGCGCGAGAGCGGTCTGCCACGTGGCGAGGCGGGCATCGGCGCGCGGGATGCGCGGGAGAAGGCGGGTCCACCAGCGCGGGGATTCGGGAGCGCGCATGCCGTGAAAGAGACCGAGGGCTGCGGTGGCGACGAGGGCCCAGGAGGCGACGCGGAGCGGGGTGATATCGAGATGGAGCCAGAAATTGAACAGGGTGTTGTCGGCGCGTTTGAGGAGATCGCCAAAGACGGCGTGGCCGGTGGCGAAGATGGCGCCGAAGACGGCCAGCAGCGCGAGCGAGGGGAGGAGCATCTTCATGAGGAAGACGGCACGAGCGCTGAGATCGGGAGTGCCGGCGCGAACGCTGGAGAGTCCGCGAGCCGCGGTGGCGCCGAGACCCATCCAGCGGAAGGGAGCGGTGATCAGGCCGAAGAGTGCTTCCGAGACCCGCGCCCAGAGTGCGGTGAGTTGTGGCTGAAAGACGTCGCCGGCCAAGGCGAGCGTGAGCGCGCCGGCGGCGATGAGATTGGAGAGCGAGAGCGCGATGGCCGATTGCAGGGAGGTGGCCGCGAGCAGCAGCGCAATGAGCCACGTGCGCAGACGGGGCCGGGAGCGATGTTGCAGGAACAAGAGCAGACCGACCCCGGCGAAGAAGACGCCGACGGAGGCGCCGAGGTAACCATCCCAGAAGAGGAAATCGAAGAGGGCGGTGGTGAGGCCGGCGGGGATGAGGATGCGTGCGACTTGCCAGAGCGCGGCGAAGTCCACGGTGGTGGCGGTATTGGGCGTGGTTTCGGTGTTCATAAAGCGGCCGGTGTTTCAGAGATGCTTTGTGTGACAAAGTATGTGGACAAAAAGAGGATAGGATCTGCGGGACCAATAGGACCGATGCGAGCGGGCTGGTGAATCATTGGGCGGTGAATACGGGAGTGGTCGGGCGAATCTTTCATTTCGATTTTCCGGCTTTCACGATGCTCTCGAGCACGGCGAGGTACTCGGCGAAGGCGGCGCGGCCTTTTTGCGTGAGGCCGTAGCTGGTCTGCGGGCGATCGAACACTTCCTTGATAATCGAGACGTGGCCGGCGTCGTGCAGGGTGCGGAGGTGCGTGACGAGGTTGCCGTCGCTCATTTTCAACTCGGCTTTCAAATCCTGAAAGGACCAGCTCGGACGCGTGGCGAGCAGCGTCATGATGCCGAGCCGGCCGCGCTCGTGGATGAGCTTGTCGAGTTTTTCGAAGTCGAACATGGCGCGCTAGGCGTGGATGCCCTCCGGGGCCCGCTCGGCGCGCGGCCAGGTGCAAGCGGCGTAGACGAGATGGAAGAGGCCGAAGGTGAGCGCCATGGTGGCGTTGGAGATTTGCGTGGCGCTGAGGCCCGGCGGCAGGCTGATGCCGACGCCGTACCAGAAAAAGAAGACGCCGCCGGCGGCGAGTCCAGCGAGGAGGAAAATCCACCCCAGCCAGGTGAGCGAGCGCGGCGCGAAGTGTTCCATGGCCAGCAAGCCGAGTCCGTAGCCGAGGCACCACACGCCGGGGAGGCCGAGATACACGCCGGCGGTGTAGTCGTACATGGTACCCAAGGCGGCCAAGACGGAGGCGAAACCGGTGAAGACGTGCGAGGGCGCGAGGGCGCGGAGGGCCATTTTCATACCCGCGGAGATGAAGGGCTCGCCGCGGCGCTGGGATTCGCGGCGGAGAAAGTAGATATTGGCGATGCCGCTGAGGATGAGCACGGCGAGCCACGGGGCGAAGAACCAGGTGGGGTGCTCGGCTTTGACGTGGAACGGGCCGGCGAGGAGGGCTCCGACGGTCAGGGAGAGCAGGCCGCCGACGAGCGCCGTGGGGGCGGAGATGGCGCGATAGACCGTCGCTTTTTCCATGAGGGAGCGGATGACGCGCAGGTGTTCTTCGGCTTCGGAGCGTTGCATGGCGAGATGGACTTTGCGGAGCAAAGCTATACTTTGCAAGACAAAGCTGAGCTGAAAATTGAGGGATGCGCGGTCATCGACGATACCGGCCTGAACCGTGGACCATGTCGGCTTTCGCAAAGGAAAATTAGCGAGGATTAGCGAAAATTTGCGGTTTCAGAAATGCGCCGGGCTAGTTTTTGAACCGCTAATTTCCGGCAAATCTTCGCTAATCAGCTTCTGCAAAGTGAGCGCTCTCAATGCAGTGGTGCAGAATGACCGGAAAGTGGAACGGCTTTTCAAGCCGTGGTCTTTGACATGCCCTCTCTGCAAGGCGTCTTGAGAATCTCAGAAGCTCACAGCCACGGCTTGAAAAGCCGTTCCACTTTCTGGCACTTCGCTGCGTCCGGCCTTGGCGTCAAATTCCCGGCCTTGGCTATACTTTCTCCTCGACCACGGGGTTCTTGAGGATGCCGATGCCTTCGATTTCGATTTCGACGACATCGCCGGCTTTGAGCCACCGCTGAGGGGTGCGGGCCATGCCGACGCCGTGTGGGGTGCCGGTGATGATGACGGTGCCGGGGAGGAGCGTGGTGCTGGCGGAGAGGAATTCGATGAGCGTGGGGACGTCGAAGATCATGTCGGACGTGGTCCAGTCTTGCAGCGTCTCGCCGTTCACGCGGGTGGCGATCTTCAGCGCGTGTGGATTCTTCAATTCGTCGGGCGTGACGAGGACGGGGCCGAGGGGGCAGAAGGTGTCGAAGGTTTTGCCGCGGCACCATTGGCCGCCGCCGCCTTGCTTTTGCCAGTCGCGGGCGCTGACGTCATTCGCGCAGGTGTAGCCGAGGACGTATTCGTAGGCGCGCTCCTTCGGCACGTTGCGCGCGGCTTTCCCGATGACGACGGCGAGCTCGCACTCGTAGTCCACCGTGTCGCTGCGCAGCGTGCGCGGAAGCTGGATGGCGCCGCCGGGATTTTGCACGGCGCCGGGGGATTTCATGAAAAGCACCGGGTGCTCGGGGAGCGCGGCTTTCGTTTCCTCCGCGTGTTTGCGGTAGTTGAGGCCGATGCAAAAAATGGCGCGCGGCTCCACGGGCGCGAGCAGGAGGCCGTCGACGCGCACGCCGGTATCGGTGAGGGGCGCGAACATGCCTCCGGTGAGAATGGTGTAGCTGCCGTCGGAATGTTGTTGGGCGAGCGTGGTGGTTCCGTCGTCGAGTTGCAGTCGGGCGATGCGCATGGGAGGTGGGTAGGCGCCGGAAGGGGGGAGGGCAAGAGCGGGCGCTTTTTAGAAACGACAAAATGATGAGGAAGCAAATGATGACCAGCCCTGAAGTTTTAGGACGCGCCGCGGAACGGAAGCTCAGGGCAACAGAGGCGACGGGAAGGCGGCACGAACTCCTTTCGCCAAAACGGCGACGGTTTAGCGACTACTTCATCCGTTATTGACGCTCAGGCGTTACTCCTTATGAATCGATGTTTCCGTCACAGGACTTTTCGAAACACACACAACCAAACATAGACATGATCAAAATCGGTATTAACGGATTTGGCCGCATCGGGCGGCTGGTCTTTCGGGCAATTTGCGACCAGGGCTTGCTCGGCAAGGAAATCCAGGTGGTCGCGGTGAATGACCTCGTGCCCGCAGACAATCTCGCCTACCTCGTGAAGTACGACAGCACGCAGGGGCGCGCGAAAGAGGAAGTTTTCAGCAAGAAATCTTCGCCCGACGTGGCGGAGGACGACGTGCTCGTGGTGGATGGCCACGAGATCAAATGCCTGGCGGTGAAGGAAGGCCCGGCGGCGCTTCCGTGGAAGGCGCTGGGCGTGGACATCGTCATTGAGAGCACCGGTCTTTTCGTCGACGCAGAGAAGGCCAAGGGCCACATCACGGCGGGCGCGAAGAAGGTAATCATCAGCGCTCCGGGCAAGAATGAAGACATCACGGTGGTGATGGGCGTGAACCACGAGAAGTACGATGCGGCAAAGCACCACATCATCTCGAATGCGAGCTGCACCACGAACTGCCTGGCGCCGGTCGTGCACGTGCTGTTGAAGGAAGGCTTTGGCGTGGAGGAAGGTCTCATGACCACCGTCCACAGCTACACCGCCACGCAGAAGACGGTGGACGGCCCGAGCAAGAAGGACTGGAAGGGCGGCCGTAGCGCGGCGATCAACATCATCCCGAGCGGCACGGGCGCGGCGAAGGCCGTGGGCCTGGCGATCCCGGAGGTGAAGGGCAAGCTGACGGGCATGTCCTTCCGCGTGCCGACGCCGACGGTGTCGGTGGTGGACCTCACGGTAAAGGTCGCGAAAGACACGAGCTACGAGGAAATTTGCGCCGCGATGAAAAAGGCGAGCGAGACCTACCTGAAGGGCATTCTCGCCTACACCACGGACGAAGTGGTGAGCTCGGACTTCATCCACGATTCGCACAGCTCCATCTTTGATGCGGGCTCGGGCATCGGGCTGAACAAGAACTTCTTCAAGCTCATCAGCTGGTACGACAACGAGTGGGGCTACAGCAATCGCTGCGTGGACCTCGTGAAGTACATTGCCGCGAAAGGGCTGTAATTTTGCGACGCGTGAAGACGCGTTAAATTTTGCATGAGCGCGCTGAATTTTTGGCGCGGTTCGTGCATCCAATAAACAACGACGCCTGACATCCAGCGAGCCGTCCTGCGAGGCGGTTCCGGGTGTCAGGCGTTGTTGCGCCCGTGGAGTGCGGCAGCTTGCTGCCGCTGTGGGTGGGCGTAGCTTGCTGCGCCGGGGTGGGAATTGGCAGCGTGATTACGGGATGGTGTTCTACCTTGCTTTCGATTGTTGGAATGATTTCGTCGCGACATGAGTGAGGTTCCCATCCCCAGCGACGAGGAAGCCAGATTTGGATCTCGTGACTGGCCGCACGCGCCACCGCATCGATTGGCGGAGAGCGGAGTTTATTTTGTGACGGCGCGATGTGTAGACCGGCAGCACCTGCTACATAGTCCGGAGCGACGAGATTGGTTTTTGCGTGCGCTTTTTACTCTCGGCGAGAAGTACGGGTGGCGGTTCGAGGCATGGGCGGTGCTCTCGAATCATTACCATTTCGTGGCACAGAGTCCGGCGGATGGTGCGTCGTCGCTGGGAAAGTTTATTCGCCATCTCCATGGGATGGCGACTCAGGAGATGAACAGGCTCGATCGACTTCCGGGGCGTACGCGATTGTGGCATAATTACCGCGAGACTCATCTCGATCTTCTCCGCGGTTACTATGCGCGGCTCAATTATGTGCACAATAATGCGGCCCACCATGGACTGAGACCCCGCGGTGCAGATTGGCGGTGGAGTAGCGCAGCCGCTTTTGAGAAGCTCGTGACGCCGGCTTGGGTACAGACCGTGTACTCGTTTGGATACGATCGCATTGCGGCGGTGGATGGGGAGTGAGCTCTAGCGAAGGGGGACACTAGCGATGAGTCGAAAGACTCTCCCCGCCGCGGCGCAGCGAGCTGCGCCCGCCCATAGCGGCAGCAAGCTGCCGCAGTCCACGGCAGCACCCGCGCAAATAGCAAGTGAAAGCCATCCGAAAGGTTGAGAAATTGTTGCGCGCGCGGCGTTGACGGCGGGCAAAAAAATTGACGGTGTGGGAGCGGATGAAGACTGAGATTTCCCGCTTTTGCGAAGTTTGCTCCCACAACCTTGGAACCCTCCCCGCCGCGCTGGATATTGCAGTGGGACAATTTGAACACGGACGCCAGCAATTGCCCGGCTCGCTGGCGGCGCTGAATGAAATTCGCGCGCGATTGCGATCGCTGACGGACAAGCTGAAGAGCCAGCAGGCGTATCTCCTCATCTTCGGGCCGCTGAAGAGCGGCAAGTCCACGCTGATGAATGCGGTGAGCGGTGCGTATGTGAGCGAGGTGACGTCGCTGCCGGGGTATCCGTGCCTCGTGTTTGTGCGGCATTCGCCGAAGCCGCGCTATTCCATCACGCGCTACAATGGACGTGAATCGGCGTTCAGCGGACCGGCGGCGCTGACGGAGGTGGTGACCGAGGCGCACCATGCGCTCGCGCGGGAGATTCGCGTGTCCGAGGAAAAGGGGAACGAGTTTGATCCGCGCACGACTTTTCCGGAAGCGATCCGGCGCATCGACATGCAATTGCCGGTGCCGGCGCTGGCGGAGTCGGCGACGGTGCTCGTGGACACGCCCGGGCTCTACAGCCGCATGAATTTCGGCTACGACGTGCTGACGCGCGAGTTTCGCGACAGTGCGGCGTGCGCGGTGTTTGTCGTGAAGACGGATAATCTGTTCCTCGAGCAGGTGTTTGCGGAGTTCAACCAACTGCTCGGACTCTTCAGCCGCATTTTCATTGTGGTGAACGTGGACGCGGGGAAGCGCGATTTGCAGCCGGACGGGTCTTTGCAGCCGAGCGCGGAGAGCCAGAGCCCGGAACGCATCGTGGAGGCGTTTACGACGCTATCGATGGGCGGTCCGCTGCGCACGGCGTATCAGCAGGGGCGCGTGCGGATTCATGCGGTGGATTTGCTTGGGGCGGCGTCGGCCTTTTTGTCGGGCAATGAGGAGGACGCGGGGAAGCATCGCGCGGCATTCGATGCGTTCCAGAAAGATCTGACGGAGTATCTGAACAGCAGCGACTACACGAAGGAGTTCATCCGCGACAGTCTCAAGCAGGGGCGCACGCTGTGCGGGGAGACCGTGGCGGTGCTGGATGGGAAGGAATTCGAGGCGGTGCGCACGCATCAGCAGGCGCTGGCCATTAAGTTGCGCGAATTAGATCTGCGCATCACGGCGGTGGAGCGGCTGCAAAAGGCGGATTGGGCGGGGATGTTTGGGCGGCTGCGCGATGAGAATGCGCGCGGGAGTGAGGACGCCATCCGGGCGCGCGCGGCGCAGACGCGCGAGGAGATGCGCGCGGGACTCAAGCGGTGGTTTGGGAACGACGACAGCTTCAGCACGCTCACGAACAAGCACTGGAACCCGGTGCTCACCGAGGCGGGGCGGTCGCTGGCGGAGAGCAGCAAGGACCGCATGCGGCGGCTGGCGTCCGCGGATCATGGCGGGCTGGCGCCATCGGCGGAGGTGCTGTCCGACATGCAGGCGGCGGGATATTCCGTGGCGGCGGCGATCCGGCGCGTGCTGGGTTCGATCAAAGCGGAGGATGACAGCAAGCCGTATCAATCGACGCTCGCGCCGGAAAACGTGCCGGTGCGGAAAACGTTTTTCGATTGGATCTTTTTCCGCAGCGTCGCGTCGGTGCGCCGGCGATTGTTTGGCGAAGACGGCACCAAGGAAGTGACGCCGGAGGAAAAGACGAAGCGGCTCGCGCAGGACAGCCGTGCGGCGTTTGAGGCGCATATCGAGGATTCGATCCGCGCGCGTTTCCCGGCGTTGCCGCAGAAGTTTTCGGATGCGCTCACTGATACCTATGTGAAGCAAACGGTGGCGGAGGTTTCGGCAGAGCTCGTGGAATTGGCGGAACAGCTTCGCCGCGAGCGGGCGGCGCGGCAGGCGCCGTTTGAGGTGAATGCGGGGATCATCGATGCCGCCGTGAAGCTGGCGGAGCAGACGAATCACGTGGCGATGGATCTGGACCTTCTCGCGGAGGCGGAGATGGCGCGCTTTGCCGTGGCGGAGCGGCCACCGCTGCTGCCCGCGGTGGTGGAGGAGTATTTGCCACAGGTGGGGTTGCTGCCGTTGGTGGTGTAGCGTTCGAGAACTCGAGGCGCCCCGAGGAGCGGCGACATTCCTGTCGCCGTTGATGTGGGCGTGAGTCATCACCACCGCCTGGCCGAGATTAACCGCTGCTCCGCAGCGCGCGTGGGTCGGCGACAGGAATGTCGCCGCTCCTTGGAGCGCCCCGACTAGGGGCCGAGTTGCACGGGCTCGCTCCAGTGGCTCCAGCGGCCGGTGTTGTCCTGGTGGCGGGCGCGGATGCGGTAGATGTGGCCGGGCTGGCAGAGATTGGGCAGGGTTTGCGTGAGCGCCGCAGCGGGGAGCGGCTCGCTGAGCCAGAGCGGCTGGATCTCGTATTTCCACGGGCTGGTGGCGGGGGTGCCGATTTCCGCGATGCGCCATTGGATGGCGGCGAAAGTGCCGGGGCGTTGCGGATCGGCGAAGGGCGAGGAGGCGAAGGTCATGCCGCCGGTGCGCTTGACCGCGGGGCGCTCGGGGATGTCGTTGTCGCGGCACTCGCTGAGCAGGTGGCCGAAGCCGTAGCCGAGCGGGTTACCGTCATTGGGCTGGTAATCTTTTTTTGGGCGGCTGTCGGTGCAGAAGTCGACGATGTATTTGCAAAAGCCGGAGAAAGCCGGCGGCATGAGCGTGCGGCGGAAAGGGCCGCCCATCATGCCTTGATCGGCGGGGCTGCGGAAAAATGCACCTTTGTCGCTGGTCTGCGGAGCGTAGTTCCAGCGGCACATGTCGAGCATGGCCCAGCTCCATTCCGGCGCGCCGTGGTGGGCGGGCGGTTCGATGAGGCGCGCGTACTCCGCGACGAGCTGGCCGATTTGGCCGCCATTCGGCGCCGGGTCGCTGCCGAGGAGATCGAGGATTTCGCGGCCGCGATTTTGAAATTCGAGTTTCAGCGCCGCTTGGTTGAGCGAGCTGTTTTGATCGATGTAGCCGGGCTGATGCGTGCGCGGGATGAATTGCATGTCGAGGTCCCACGGCACGGGCTCCCAGCCGTGCTCGGGGTGCTGGTAAAAGGCGTGGTTGGCGCCGGGGCGGATGTCGACGTTCGACACAAAACGATTGATGGCGTGAAAGCTGTAGAAGGCCGGCATGTCCATGTGCTGGCGCCACCACGCCACGGCATCGCCGCGCGGGCCGTTGCGAAATTCGTTCCACACAGCGTTCGGATCCTTGGCGAGGCTGGTCGGCTTGTGTTTCACGCCGTCCTCGGGCTTGAACACGATGCCGTCGGGGAGGTGATGATTGTCGAGCCACGCGCCGTCGGTGTCCTCGATGGCCTGGTAGAGGCCCCACAGATCGCCGTCGTACTGCGTCTTTCCTTGCTCTTCGGGTGTGCTGACGACGCGGAATTGCACCGGCAGGCAGTCGCTCGCGGGCACGCCGGCGAGCTGATACGCGCGGAAGGAAATGGCCTCGTCGAGCCCTGCCATGCCGCGATTGATTTGCACCCACGGGCTGGCACACGCGTTCATCGCGAAGGAATTCCACGTAGAGCCGTAGGGCCGGCCCCATTGGTCGCGCATCGGCAATTCGTGTCCGGGCAAAAAGTGAAAGCCCCATTTGTTTTTGCCGGCCACATACGTGCTCGCGCTGCCGCGATTATTGAACTGCATGTGGTCGAGCACGCGGCCTTCGTAGACGAACGTTCCGAGGAAACGGTGATGATTGGCGCCGCCGTCCCACTGGCTGTGCGAGACATCCTGCGTGTTGGCGATGAGCGTGAAGAGGGGCAGCGAGCGCAGCATGTCGCTGCTGAACGTGATCGCCGGGGCCTTGCCGGGCTGCGGCGAGCCGGTCCATGCGGGCGGACCGGCCCATACAAAGTAGGCGAAGTTCGGCGAGGCGTCGTCGGCATACGGCACGCGCACGCGGGCGTTGTCGGGGCTTTCCACCGTGATGCGGTAGCGGACGAGGCGGCGGTTCTTTTGCTGCTCGCCGGGGATATCGGCGATCCAATCGCCGTTCTCGTAGCGCATCGGGAAGTCCTGCCAGCGCGCCTCGTATTCGGGGTCGCTCTTGCGCACGTAGGCGCCGGGCTCGACGAATTGTACGTGCAGCGTCGCCGCGCGCACGGTGCCGCGCGTGGTGGTGGCAATGACGCGCACGGGCTCGCCGGGGCGCGGTTGCAACGGGAGATTTTTCACCGCCGAGACCACGGGCGGCATGATGGAAAGGTAGACGCTATTCTTCGCGCCGGGCGTGGGCCGCTTCGCCAGCGTGGCCGGGCCGGCGGGATTGGCGGCGTCCTCGAGCGCGAGGTCGAAGGAGAGGTCGCTGCTATCCCGGGTGGAATTGAAGACCTGGGCGGCCACCACGTTTTCGCCGGGGACAAGGAATTGCGCGGCATTGGGAATCGCCGCTTCCTCCCAATCTCCCGCCTCGTGATCTTCGCCGAGCGAATCGAAATGCGGCTCGCCCTGCGGCGCGTGGAAGCGCGCGGCTTCGCGGCCGTTGATCCAGATGATGCAGCCGTCGTCCACGCGCACGCGCAGGGTCAGCGCCGCGGGCACTTTCGTGAGGGCGACCCGGTGGCGAAGGAAGAGCGTGGAGTAGTGGCCCTGCATGTCGTTGATGACCGTGGCATCGTCATCATCGCCATAGCCGAAGCCGGCTTTGCCGGTCTGCCAGTCCGTGCCCTCACGGAATTCGCGCAGGCGCCAGGCGCCCACGGGCTGGGAGGCTTCGCTCGTGCCTTTGCGCCAGCGCCATTGCGCGCTGCCGGGCGGCAGCAGGGCAGGGGACTTCACGCGCTCCGACGCCGTGTAGCCCGAGGCACGCCAGTGGCCGGGCTGCGAGCCATCGAGAAAAGGATTCAGGCGCTCGAGGGAACTGCCGCCGCCTGCGCAGGCGGAGGGCCACGGAAAGCCGACGCCGTAGCGCACTTCTTCCACCACGCGGCCGGTCGCGGTTTTGAGGGTGAGCTTTTCGCCGTCATTGCTGAGCTTGCCCGGGAGCGGGCCGAGGGCCTTCACGCCAAATTCTTTTTCCAGCGCGGCGGGGTCCTGCGCGACGACGAGGTATCCGCCCGCGGGCAGGACGGTATCCGCGGGGAATTTGAATTTCTCGAGCAGCCAATCACCCAGGTTGGCGGGCTGATCGCCGGCATTGTGGAGCTCGATGAATTCCAGCGGCTTTTTGTCCTTCGGGTCGTAGTGGATCTCGTTGATGACCACGTGATCCGCCGCACATGCGGCACTCGCGATCAGCAACACCAGGAAACGAAACATGCGGGTGTGGGGATACGCGATTTTGCCGCGGATGCCAGTGGGAATGGGGAAGTAAAAAGGGATCTGAGGGACCAAAAGGACCTAAGAGACGGTGAAAAAAATAGAGGAGGGCCGCGTTGCGGGATGCGGAGGCGTGGGCAAGGCGCGACGAGGGAGCATCCCCGAGAGCGGGCTGTGACTGAGGAGCAACGCCGCTCACGCCTCCGCACCCCGCAACCCGGAGGGCGAAGGAGCCTTGGGGTGTCTGGCGGCGTTGCTCGCTCCTCACAGCCTTACTGCGAGGATGCTCGTCGCTCGCGCCTTGCCATTCACCCCAAGGCTCCTTCGCGCGGCCCTCCTCTACTTTTTTCACCGTCTCTAAGAGATTTCTAGCTCCCGAACGCTTTGCGCAGCATGTCGATGCTCTTCGGCACGGCGGTGTCGGCCTGCTCTTTGCCTTCCATTTCCAGCGAGATATAGCCGCTGTAGTTGGCCTCGGCGAGAATGGCGGCGATGCGGTTGTAGTCGAGGTCGAGAGTGTACCAAAGGCCGCCGCCGTGGTAGGTCTTGGCCTGCACGAAGACCGCTTTCGGCGCGATGGCCTTGAGCTTGTCGTAGGGGTCTTCGAGAAAATTGCCGGTGTCCATCAGCGCGCCGATGAACGGGGATTGGAAGGCATTCAGGATGCGCATGAGGCCTTCCGGCGAGCGGGTGAGGCCCCAGTGATTTTCCAGCGCGAGGGTGACGCCGAGTTGTTCCGCACGTTTCAGGCATTTGCCGAGGGCCTCGATGCTCCAGTCGAAAGCTTCGTCCTCCGTGCGGCCCGCGATGGGCGGCTCGAGGCCACGCTTTTTCATGAACTCATCGAAGTCCGCGATGGTGTTCCAGCGGCCGGCATTGACCCGGATGCAGGGCGCGCCGAGAGCGTCGGCGATCTCCAGGCATTTCAACGTATGGGCCACCATGGCTCCCCGGGCTTTGGGATCGGGCGAAACGAAATTTTGGTGTGTGCTGAGGCAAATGAGTTCGAGGCCATTGCGAAAGGCCTGGTGTTTCAGTTTGCGGCAGTACGCGCGGCCCGCTTCGTCCAGCGGTGCTTTTTCCTCCAGATCCATTTGCCGGTGCAGAACGTCCACGCCCTCGACGCCGATCTCCGCGGCGCGGTCGATCACGTTTTCGACCGGGTATTTTTTTTCCTCAAAGTGCCAGTACGAATACGTGGAGATGCCGAGCTTGATCCGGCGTTTGAATTTAGGAGCCTCGGGGGGCGCGTTTTTCTGGGCGAGGGCAGTGGCGGCAGCAAAGCCACCCGCGGTAGCGAGGAAGGCGCGGCGATTCATCGGGCGAACGATGCACGGGGTGGGGAGGAATGCAAAGCTAGCGTTTTTTGGGGGGGAACCGCAGATGGATCCGGACTAAGTGGCTCGCCATCGCGGAGCCATCCGTGTTATCTGCGTTATCTGTGGAATCTGCGGTTATTTTACCGCGGATGTCACAGATAACGCAGATAACACAGATGCGGGCAATCGGTGGGACACGACGAGCATAGAACCATCGCTTCCGCGTCTTCCGCGGTCTCCGCGAAATTCTGCGGTAGATTACCGCGGAGAGCGCGGAAGGCGCGGAGTACGCGGAGAAAGGGCAAGCCTTCAGGGAGTGGCGTCTGCGGCCTTCCGGCCGCAGCTACGAGGCTTCGGCGCCACTCTTCGTTATGCCCGGTGTGCGCCGAGGCGGGAGGCGATTTCGAGCAGCTTGGCTTTCTCGGCTTCGGACCAATCGTAGGCGGTGGCTTTGGCCACACCGAGGACGCCGCGGAGTTCGCCGTTGACGAGCATGGGGACGGCGACGGAGCCCTCCATGCCGGTGGTTTTGGCGGCGGGGCGGGCCTGGCCGCTGGTGTCGGTTTGCAGGTTGCAGAGGGAGACCGGTTCGCGGCGCTCGGCGGCGAGGCCGGCGATGCCTTTGCCGATGGGAACGGTGGCCACGATCTGCGTGATGTGCGGCGGAATGTTATGGCTGGCGGCGAGGTGCAGCGCGCCGTCGGCGCCGAGAAAATGCACCGTGCCGGCCTGGCTGCCAAATTCCGCGATGGTCTCGCGCAGCGTGGCGGCGGCGTCGCCAGCGGCGATCGCGTTTTCGAGAGGTGTGCTCATAGGATGCCAAGTAGAATCTGCGGGGAGGGAATGCAAGAGAGGGAAATCGCCGTGTGCGGTCTGTGAAGTTCGGAGCAGTTTCCACTCGACACTGGCGGCGTCCCGCTCGTCATTGGCTGGGTAATGGTGCCCGATCGTTTAAAAACCATCCTCGAAGTAAAGCAGCAGGAAGTGGCGAAGCTGCTGCCGCGTGCCGCCCATTTGCGGGCGGCGGCGCTGGCGCGGAATGATTTTCGCGGCTTTGCGGCGGCGCTGGATCGTGGCGAGGAAGAACTGGGTCTCGTGGCCGAAGTAAAAAAGGCGAGCCCGAGTGCCGGCGTGATTGCCGCGGATTTCGATCCGGTGGCGATTGCGCGCGCCTACGAAGAGGCGGGCGCCCACTGCCTGAGTGTGCTGACGGATGAGCAATTTTTCCAAGGGCATCTCGGCTACCTCGCGCAAATCCGCAAGGCGGTGAGTGTGCCGCTGCTGCGCAAAGATTTCATGGTTCACGAGACGCAGATTTGGGAGGCGAGCGTGGCCGGGGCGGATGCCATCCTGCTCATTGTCGCGGCGCTCGATCAGCCGACACTGGAGCGGCTGTTTGCGGAGGCGGAGACCTGCCAGCTCGATGCCTTGGTGGAAGTGCACACCCGGGAGGAATTGGATCGCGCCCTCGATCTCGGGGCGCGGCTCATCGGGATCAATAACCGCAACCTGCACACCTTTGAAGTGGACGTGGCGACGACGGAGGAACTGAGCGAGGAAGTGCCGGAGGGAGTTTTGCTCGTGAGCGAAAGCGGGCTGAAAACCAGGGCGGACACGCAGCGCGTTTTCGACGCCGGATGCAATGCCATCCTCGTGGGTGAATCGCTCATGCGCGCCGGTCTTGTCGGAATTCCGGCGCAGGCGGCGGAGCTTTTAGGGGTCCGGCCCAGGAAGGATAAGGAGCAATAATGACGCGCCCTGCGAGGCCGCGTGCCCATCATCACTAAACCGTTACCAGGATCCCTTGTCGCGTTGTTTCAATTCCCAGACGCGTAAGGCCGCCCGGAGGAGGCGAAGATTCCGTCCGCTCCAGGGGCTGCGACGCACCCGGCGTTTGGGCGAGGCATGGATGGCTTTCATATCGGGAGGTATTTCGTATCTCGTGGGAGCATTGGGCGTTCCAAGTGTCGGAAAACGGCCATGCGACCGTTTCCTCTGTTGCAGACCTGCGACATTCCGATCCAAAAGCGGCACACTCTTTGCGTAAGAAGTAGTGAAATGTTCGACTTCCAGCCCACGGCATGAGCACGAAACGTATCCTTTTGATCCACGACGACCGCCAGTTGGCGAACCTCTATCGAGAAAAGCTCGAGGGGAGCGGTTTCGTTGTCGATAGCACCCGGAATCTGGACCAGGTGTCAAAGCTGATCGAAAACAAGAAACCCGATCTGATTTTGCTCGATGTGGTGCTCTCCGGCGGCAGCTCGATTGAATTCATCAAACAGCTCCGCTGCGAACCCGAGACGCTGGAAATGCCGGTGCTGGTTTTTCCCACGACGCTGATTCCGATGGCCAATGCCGCCACGCAGGCCGGAGCGACGAAGGTGATTTCGCGCGGACTGCATCCGCTGGCCTCGGTGATCGACACGGTGAAGACCACGCTGGATTTGCCGGGACTGGGCGTGGCGGCCGATACGCCGCTCTTCAAGCCCGACGAAGCGTGGCTGCAGATGGTCGCGGAGGGGGCGTACGAGCATTTGAATTTCATGCGGCACTGTCTGCCGGGCTTGGTGACGCCGACGCCGGAACTCAAAACGCTGCACAACTTGTGGGCGCTCGTGCACGGTTTTTCGGAAAAAGCCGGGCTGATTTCCAACAAGCCGCTGGCGCTCGTGGCCAACGCGTTTGATTTGCTGCTGTGCGACCTGAATGAAATGCCGGAGCAGGTGAATCAATCGGCCCTGCGGACCATCGGACAGGCCATCGATTTTCTGCAAACGCTGTCCTCACCGAACTTCGACGCCGCTGAAATCGATTCCACCTCCTCGCGGATCCTTGTGGTGGACGATGAAGAGTCGGCGCGGCAATTCATCTCCGCGGCCATGAGCCTCACCGGTCTCAAGAACGACTGGGCGGCGAATCCCGCCGAGGCGTTGCTGAAATTGCAGACGCCGGGAATCGACATGATTTTCCTCGATGTGGGCCTGCCGGATATGAACGGCTTTGAGCTGTGCACGAAAATCCGGGCGCTCGATGCACACAAAAAGACGCCGGTGATTTTCCTCACGGGCATGGCCACTTTCCAAAACAAAGCGCAGGCGAGCCTAAGCGGCGGAAACGATTTCGTGGGCAAGCCGTGCAACTTGTCGGAGCTGGCGCTGAAGGCGCTGATCTGGCTGTTCCGAGGCAAGCTGGGGATGATGTAAGAGGGAATCGTCTGGCAACTCCACGCGTTTGCGGTATGCGAGCGGCGATGGCTCCGAGGCCGGCAATTTTCGCGAGGCTCGTCAGGACGTTGCTCGTTCCTGGTGCGCTTCTTTCCGTGTCGCTGGCGGCGCCGAAGGACGAATCGTCTACGGGCGCGAACGAGAGCGATGGGAAAGTCGCGGCGGTGTCCGCGGCCATGGAATCGGCTTACGGAAAGCTCTTCGAGGGCGCGAAGCGCGATGCGCAGGGACGCGTGGTGCTGCGATTTTCCGGGCACGACTTTCTCTTCGACGATGGAAAAGTGAAAACGGCGGAAGAGCGCATCAACGCTCCGGACATGGAGGACATGTTTGCGCAGCTGTATCCGCTGACCAATCCGGTGGGCGCCGTGGAGAAGGACTCAGATCCGGGGCGGGCGCGGGTGGAGGAATTTTTCAAGCTGCTCTACGGAGGCACGGAAGCGGAGGTTTCCAAGAACCTGCAGGTCGTGAATTTTTGCGGGACGAAGGTGCGTTTCAATTCCAAGTGCGGCGCGGCGGATGCGCTGACAGCGGTGGCAAAGGATTTGGAGGCGCTCATCGAAAAGAAACCGGCGCTCCGGATTTTCACCAAGGACCTGGGCGGGACCTTCCAGTGGCGGGTGGTCGCAGGCACGAAGCGGCTCAGCAACCACAGCTTTGGCACGGCCATCGATCTCAACGTGAAGAAGTCGGACTATTGGCAGTGGGACCCGCCGGCGAGGATGGCCTCATTTTCGCGCAAGAGCTGGCCCACGGAACTCGTGGAGATTTTTGAGCGGCACGGCTTTGTGTGGGGCGGGAAGTGGTGGCACTACGACACCATGCACTTTGAGTACCGGCCGGAGCTGATGGCGTTTGCGAAGGCCGCCATCAAGGAAGAGGGGCGCCCTCGCCCTTAGGCTCGAATCGAATTTTGAGCATCCTTTTGCGTCTATTGTCGATATGGTGCAGTTTGCCATGAAGAAGCTCATCCTCCTTTTTTCTCTTATCTTCAGCGGGATGCTCTACGCGCAGGAGGAGCCGGCGCAAGAGCCCACCGTGAAGGCGGTGGCCCAGGCGCTTCCGGCGGTGGTGAATATCAATACGGAGTCAATGGTGCGGCGGCAGGTGCGCGACGCGTTCGATACGTTTTTCAACGAATACCATGGCGGCATGATGCGGCCACCGCGCACGATCAAGCAAAAGGTGGAGAGCCTCGGCAGCGGATTTTTTGTGGATGCAAATGGCTACATCGTGACGAACGCGCACGTGGTGGCGCGGGCCGCGGAGATGAAGATTTCGGTGACGACGCAAGATGGGAAAACGTACACGGCGAAATACATCGCCGGGGACGAGGAACACGATCTCGCGTTGATCAAAGTGGACCGCCCGGAGCCGTTTCCTTTCATCCCGCTGAATGATCTTTCGCCCAATTTGCTCGGCGAGACGTGCCTCGTGCTGGGCAATCCGATGGGCTATGGA
>OUNM010011026.1_pt1 | contig 17498 bp, 14 predicted proteins | sample 1769961 | NCBI WGS metagenome assembly OUNM01 (sample SAMEA3914820, study PRJEB12502) | metagenome | biome: forest; material: soil | place: USA | collected 2012-03-12 | depth 0.3 m
GACCTTCGAGATGACTTCCGGCTTGAGTTGGCGGAAGGTGACGATGGCATCGAGACGGTTGCGGAATTCCGGCGTGAACAGGCGCTTGATGGCTTGCTCGTCCTCACCGGTGACCTTTTCACGGCCGAAGCCGATCGAGTTCTTCTGGTTGTCGGACGCACCGGCATTGGTCGTCATGATCAGCACGACATTGCGGAAGTCGACCTTCTTGCCCACCGCATCCGTCAACTGGCCATGGTCCATGACCTGCAGCAGGATGTTGTAGATGTCGCTGTGCGCCTTTTCGATTTCATCGAGCAGGACGACGGCGTGCGGTTGCTGGTCGACGGCGTCGGTCAGCAGGCCGCCCTGGTCATGGCCGACATAGCCCGGAGGCGCGCCGATCAGGCGGCTGACGGTGTGGCGTTCCATGTATTCCGACATGTCGAAGCGCAGCAGGTCGATGCCCATGGTCGCGGCCAGTTGCTTGGCGACTTCGGTCTTGCCGACGCCGGTCGGGCCGGAGAACAGGTAGCAGCCGATCGGCTTTTGCGGGTCGCGCAGGCCGGCACGGGCCAGCTTGATCGCGGTCGACAGCTGTTCGATGGCTTCGTTCTGACCGAAGACCACGCGTTGCAGATCGCTTTCGAGATCGCGCAGCGCCTGGGTATCGTCACGCGACACCGACTTGGAGGGCACACGGGCGATCTTGGAGATCACGTACTCGATCTCCTTGGGCCCGATGACCTTCTTCCGCTTGCCTTCCGGCAGGACCATCTGCAGCGCACCGGCTTCGTCGATGACGTCGATGGCCTTGTCCGGCAGCTTGCGGTCGGTGATGTAGCGCGCCGACAGCTCGACCGCCGACTTGATGGCGGCATCGGTGTATTTCAGGTGGTGGAAGGTCTCATAGTACGGCTTGAGGCCTCTCAGGATCTTGATGGTGTCGTCCAGAGTCGGCTCGTTGACGTCGATCTTCTGGAAGCGACGGACAAGCGCCCGATCCTTCTCGAAGTGCTGACGATATTCCTTGTAGGTCGTCGACCCCATGCAGCGGAGCGAACCCGCAGCCAGAGCCGGCTTCAGCAGGTTGGACGCGTCCATGGCGCCGCCCGACGTCGCACCCGCACCGATGACGGTGTGGATTTCGTCGATGAACAGCACGGCGTTCGGGTGGGCTTCCAGTTCCTTGACGACCTGCTTGACGCGCTCTTCGAAGTCGCCGCGGTACCGGGTGCCGGCCAGCAGCGTGCCCATGTCGAGCGAGTAGATGGTGGCGCCGGCCAGGACTTCGGGGACGTCGCCGTCGACGATCTTCTTGGCCAGGCCTTCGGCGATGGCCGTCTTGCCGACGCCCGGATCGCCAACCAGCAGCGGGTTGTTCTTGGTGCGGCGGCACAGGATCTGAATGCAGCGCTCGACCTCGGCCGAGCGTCCGATCAGCGGGTCGACCTTGCCGTGGCGCGACTTTTCATTGAGGTCGACGCAGTAGGCCGCCAGGGCGTCGTTGGAACCGCCCTTGCCTTTTTCTTCGCTCGACGGGCTGTCTTCGGTGGCGCCACGAACCGCACGCGGCTCGGACGCACCCGGCTTCTTGGCGATGCCATGAGCGATGTAGTTGACGGCGTCGTAGCGCGTCATTTCCTGCTCCTGCAGGAAGAAGGCGGCGTGCGATTCGCGCTCGGAGAAGATGGCGACCAGGACGTTGGCGCCGGTGACTTCGTCACGGCCCGACGACTGGACATGGATGACGGCGCGCTGGATGACACGCTGGAAGCCGGCGGTCGGCTTCGCCTCCTCGGACTGCGGCTCGACCAGAGACTTCAGATCGGTCTCGATATAGGCGTCAAGCGCGGTGCGCAGCTTGGCCAGGTCGACATTGCACGCGGTCATCACGGCCGCCGCATCGACATCGTCGATGAGGGCCAGCAGGAGATGTTCCAGCGTCGCATATTCATGATGATGCGCATTGGCGTGCCCGACGGCACGGTGCAGAGTTTCCTCTAAAGCGCTTGAAAAAGACGGCATGACGATCTCCTAAACCTGAAACCAGATGGTACTCATAAACGCAAAACTTGAATCAAGGCTTAGGACGTATGGTACGCGTTCAATCTGAACCCGGCCTGAACCTGAATGATAACTCAGCCTTAACCATCATCCGCCCGCATCCCTCACCGAAAGATTAACGAAACCGCCGCTTGGCGCCTTATGGTTAATCACGTTTTCGAAGTCGTATGGAACGGATGGTGATGACGACATTTCCTGACTATTGGCCTGTCGTCATCAGCATCCGTTTCAGTCTTTTTCCATAGTGCACTGAAGCGGGTGCTGATGACGACGGGCCATATCGACAACCTGGGCGACCTTCGTCTCGGCAACCTCATAGGTATATACGCCGCAGACCCCTACACCGGTTTGGTGGACGTGGAGCATGACGCGCGTGGCCTCTTCGCGCGACTTGTTGAAGAAGCGCTCGAGGACGTAGACGACGAATTCCATCGGCGTGTAGTCGTCGTTGAGAATCAGGACGCGATAGAGCGACGGCTTCTGCGGCTTCGGCTTGGCCTCGACGACGGCCACGGGCGCAGATCCGGGACGGGTCGACGCCGTGCCCTTGTCGGCGGCCCTCACGGCCTCACCTAAAAAGACCGCCATCTCTTCAAACTTAAGCCAACTGCGCGACAACGACGAACCTCTTGTAACTCATCCGAAAAAAACGGATCACAGAAAAACCGGATGGGCGCCTGCCCTTCGTCCCGTCCCCATTCCAAAGATATGGGTGCCGGGCGAAATAACAAGATAGTCCAAACCCGCAAACTGTATAGGGGGGATAGTGCCGGATCGGCCGTTCCGCCGATCACAGTCTGTTAAATGTGATGTCAAAGGCGCATTGCAAGGGCAGATTTGCCACAGGCCGCCCGGTCAGGTGACCGGGTCGCACCCCGAATGCGCGAAAAGCCCGGCACACGAAGCGCTCGGGGCACGAAAAAAGCCCTGGCCAGATCGGCCAGGGCTCATTTGTCAGGAATACCGCTCCCTTTCGGGAACGCTTAGCGGTACGACTGGAACTTCTCGACCGCCGCCGTCATGCGGGCGTTGATCGGCTTGAAGGTGTCCTTGAACGAGGACGACAGGGTTTCGGTGAGCAGGTTCAGCTCCGAAACGTAGGCTTCCATCGAAGCCTTGGCATACTTGGATTGCAGTTCGACGACTTCCTGGACCGACTTGGCGGTCGACAGGCTCTTGGCGGCGGCAACCGCGTCGTCCCAGTTCTTCTTCGAGAAGGCCATGGCTTGCGCGCCGACCGTTTCCGCGCCCTTGGTGGCAGCGGTCAGGCTTTCGACGACGGCTTCGACATTGCCCTTCGACATGGCGTTGACTTCGTTCAGAGCGCCGAGGCTCTTTTCAACGGAGTCCTTGAAGGCTTGGTTACCGGCTTGCGCCATCTTTTCGACAGTGGTCTTGATCGTTTCGGAAGCGACGTCATCCATGTGACAAACTCCTAAGGTTAAGGTTTCAGCTCTGGTCGAGTAATTTCTAGGCCCCGGCCTGGAACGGAGTTGCACTTTTGGCGGGTCCGTTCGCCCCGTTTCGAAGATATGTATAACGCAGGTGCAGCATCGGGTCAAGCTTTATTGTGCGCCGCACAAAAGATTAACGCAAAAGTGATGCCGGCAATTCGCGTGCCGATGGAAAAACCTGAAACTTTAAGAGGTTACATCCTTACTTAGCACACCTGTACGGGGAAATCCGGTCACATGCGCGTGTGCTTTAAGCTTTGTTTAAGGAAACCCACTGACAGATTATATAATAGGCACTATGTTCGATCAGCGACGGGTTGGGCTTGACATCTGATTTGCGATGTTGCCGCGGAGCTGCTGGAAATCTTGGATTTCATCCGGCGCTTCATCCGGTTCGGGGGCTCTAAAACATGACGTTGGTCGAGTTCAGTTAGTACAAGGATGCTTTGATGCGTAAGGCCGGGCAAGCTTTTTCAGGTTGGTGGCAAAACGGGGGTCATATGGGTGCGCGCACGGTTTGCGCCGCCGCGATCGTTGCTGGAGCGGCGCTGAGCGCCCTTCCCGCGGCTGCGAACGCGGAAGATCTCTCCTACAACAGCCGCTATGCCGGCATCGTCGTCGACGCTCAGTCGGGTGAAGTGCTGTATTCGGCCCGCGCCGACGCCGCCCGCTATCCAGCGTCGCTGACCAAGATCATGACACTTTATATGGTGTTCGACGCGCTGGAACGCGGTGACATCAAGCCGACCGACATGATCACTGTGTCGGCCCACGCCGCCGGCCAGGCGCCGGTGAAGGTTTATCTGCGCGCCGGAGACGAAATCGACGTCGATACGGCGATGCGCCTGGCTGCGATGTATTCGGCCAACGACATGGCGGTCGCCCTGGCCGAACGCGTGGCCGGCAACGAGCAGCGCTTCGCCGCCATGATGACAGTCAAGGCGCAGGAACTGGGCATGACCCAGACTCACTTCGTCAATGCCAACGGCCTGCCCGATCCGCGTCAGATTTCGTCGGCGCGCGACCTGGCCATCCTGGCGCGGGCGGTGATGCGCGATTTCCCGCAATATTACGCCTATTTCGACCTCAACAGCGTCACCTATCGCGGCCGCACCTATTACAACCACAACCCGCTGCACGGCGTGCCGGGCGTGGACGGAATGAAGACCGGCTACACCAATGCCGCCGGCCAGAACCTGGTGGCGTCGCAGGTGATCGGCAATCACCGCCTGATCGCGGTCATGCTGGGCGCCGCCGACAAGGAACAACGCCGCGAGACGGTGTCGGAACTGCTGAATGTCGGCTTCGACGTCGAGAACCGCCGCGATCATGGCGAGGTCATCCAGATCGCCCAGGCCGAGTTCGACAAGGCGTTGAGTGGCCGCGAAACGCATGGCTATGGCTACACCCTGCTGGCCAGCAATACGGCGCCGGCGCCGGCCAAGCCATTTAGCGATTCGGAACTGCGTGACACGCTGCAGGCGTCGGAACAGGCCAATGCCACCGATTCGGGCGTTGAACAGGCCAAGGCGACCGTCAAGGCGCCTGAGGTCGTGGCGGCTCTGACGGGCACGACGCCGCAATCGCAACCGATCCCCTATGCGCAACTGGCCTCGGCTGATCAGGCGGCGACGCCGGCCGCGGCTGTGGCCACGCAGGCCGCGCCGATGGCCAAGCCGATCCCGGCCAATGTCGCTCAGCAGGAGGCCGCGGTGAAGGTGGCCCTGGCTCAGCGCGCCAAGGCGACAACGGTTGCCAAGGCCGATGACGACAGCAGCGACGACGATCGCTCGGCTGGCCGTAAAGGCAAGCACAAGAAGAACCCGGACGCCGTGTGGTCGATCCAGGTCGGCGCCTTCAAGGAAAAGTCGCTGGCCAATAACTGGATCCACAACATCCAGCGCCGTTTCGACGATGCGCTGGCCGATGCGTCGTCGTCGGTGCAGAAGACCGGCGAAGGCTGGTACCGGACGCGGTTTGCGTCGCTGACCAAGGAGCAGGCGCATGAGGCGTGCCGCTCGATGACGGCGAAGCATCTGGATTGTATGGTTGTGCGGCCGGACGAAGGCTAACGAATTACGGGGTCGAGGGGCCCGAGGCCCCTCGCCTTTCTCTTTTCAACAAAAAAGCCTGCCCTTCTTCGGGCAGGCTTTTTTGTTGAATGGGTAACGCGCGGTCCTTGGCTTCCTTATCACCGTAATTCGTCAGCTACGCCGACGGAGCAACGTGTCCCTCGCCGCGTTGAGCGCCGCCGCGCGCCCGGCACTCCCCCCACTGTCCGGATGCGCGCTCTTCATCAGCCGCTTCCACGCCGCCTTGATCGCCGCCCGGTCAGCCCCGATCGGCAGCTCCAGCACCTGATAAGCGCGTATCTCCTCGGCGCTGTAACTCGCCGCCGTTTTCGGCGCCATCGATCGCATCCCGGACACGCGCACGCTGCCACTCAGCACCACCACCGCGATCAGGCACGCCAGCCCCGCCTGCCAGTCACCATGCGCGATCAGGAAGGCGCCCACGGCCATCAGCAGCAGGCTTGTCACGCTACGCACCGCGCGGAACTGGCGAATCCAGGGCCCAGCCGCCAGCCGGCCCAACCGGCTTTGCCGCCCGACCCACACCAGCAGCGCGAACGCCGCCACAATCGCCAAAACCCACATACGATACTCCGCGACAAAAGCGCTTCCTCAGCCCCTAGCCTAACGGCACCTCACCGTCTATATTCCTCACATGATCACAGACGCCGATTTCCTCACCCGTTCCGAAACCATCCGCATCCATAGCGATGAGGATTTCGCAGGCATGCGCAAGGCCGGCCGGTTGGCCGCCGATTGTCTCGACATGCTGATCCCCTATGTGGTGCCGGGCGTGGTGACCTCAAAGCTCGACGACCTGGCGCGCGAATTCATCCTCGACCACGGCGCGCTGCCGGCCTGCGTCTTCTATCGTGGCTATCAGCACACCGTGTGCATTTCGCCCAACCACATCGTCTGCCACGGCATTCCGTCGGAAAAGACCCTGCGCGAAGGCGACATCGTCAATATCGACGTCACGGCGATCCTGAATGGCTGGCACGGCGACACCTCGCGCATGTACGAGGTCGGCGCGGTCGCTCCGAAAGCTCGCCGCCTGGTCGACATCACCTATGAATGCATCGAACGCGGCCTGGCCCAGGTCAAGCCCGGCAATACCTTTGGCGACATCGCCGCGGCCATCCAGGCCTACGCCGAATCGCAGCGCACCTCGGTGGTGCGCGACTTCTGCGGCCACGGCGTCGGCCGCGTCTTCCACGACAATCCCAACGTCTTGCACTTCGGCCGCAAAGGCATCGGCCCGGTGCTGGAAAAGGGCATGTTCTTCACCGTCGAGCCGATGATCAATCTCGGCAAACCCGACGTGAAGATCCTCAATGACGGCTGGACCGCCGTTACCCGCGACAAGATGCTGACCGCCCAGTGCGAACACAGCGTCGGCGTCACCGCGACCGGCGTCGAAATCTTCACGGCGTCCGCGACCGGTCAGTTCCGCCCGCATATCGGCGGCACCAAAGCGGCCTGATACAGCTTTCGGGGGGCGATATGAGCGGTCTCGACGAAGCCTCGCCCCTGTTCGATGCGCCCGCGAGCGTCACCGTGCCCGACGCGATTTTGCCCGACCACGGCGGTCATCGCCAGCGCTTGCGCGATCGGGCCCGCAAGGGTGGTGTCAGCGCCCTGCCCGAATACGAACTGCTTGAACTGTTTCTGTTTCGCTCGATCCCGCAGCGCGACGTCAAGCCTCTGGCCAAGGCGCTGATCGCGCGCTTCGGCAGCTTGGCCGCCGCCCTGTCGGCGCCGCTCGAGGACATGCTGCAGGTGTCGGCGATCGACAACAAGGGCAAAGCGCTGCGGATGACGGCCGACATCGCGCTCGATCTGCAACTGATGTTCGAGGCCACGCGCCGCCTCGTCGCCGAGCCGCTAAAGCGGTCCACGGTCATCTCGTCGTGGTCGGCTTTGGTGTCGTATCTGCGCGTGACGCTGGCCCACGAGCCGCGCGAACAGTTCCGCATCCTGTTTCTCGACAAGAAGAACCAGCTCATCGCCGATGAAATCATGGGCGTCGGTACGGTCGACCACGCGCCCGCCTATCCGCGTGAAATCATGCGCCGAGCGCTGGAGCTATCGGCGTCGAACATCATCCTGGTGCACAACCATCCGTCGGGCGATCCCAAGCCCAGCCAAGGCGATATCGACATGACGCGCGCCATCGTCGCCGCCGGCCAGCCGCTAAAGATTACCGTCCACGACCACATGATCGTCGGCCGTGAGGGCGTCGTCAGCCTGAACCAGCTCGGCAAGATGTAATCCACGCATGAAAACGCCGCCGCGGTTTCGCAACCCCGGCGGCGGTCATGACTTAGCTCAGGCTTAGTTGTGCTGAATATCGACGCCCAGCGCCTTGACGGCCTCGACCGAGATCTGGCCCTGCGGCAGGCTCGAATCGGCTTCGAACTTCTGCATCGCCGACACCGTCTTGGAGCCCAGATGACCATCGATGGCGCCCGGGTCATAGCCCTTAGCGGCCAGGGCGCGCTGGATGTCGGCGATCACCGCCGGCGAGGCGTTCTTCTGGCACAGAACTTCACGCCACACGGCGCGCGGTTCGGAGGTGACGCGGCTCTTGGTTTCGTCGTGATAGACCGCCGGGATGTCGACGGTTTCGGTGTGGGCCGGGCTGACGATTTCCTTGACGCGGCGCTTTTCGTAGACCGCCGGAACGGTCTGGTCTTCGATATGCTCGGGCACGTCGACCACAGTATGCGTCACCTGACGCGTCACCGCCGGGATCTCGATGCGGCGGGTGGTCGCCGGCGAGACTTCGACACGGACCTGTTGGTCACGATAGACGGCCGGCACGACCTGCAGGCACCAGATGGTCTGGGCGCTGCCCTGACGCAGATAGTCGGCGGTCTCGTCCGAGGTATGAACGACGGTGCCGCCGTCCTTGCCCGGCCATTGCAGCGTGCCGTCGGCGCGATAGCGCACCGGTTCGTGATCGCCCGGCGTCACCAGGGCGGCGCCCGTGGCATAGCCCGCGCTCTTCACCCATTCCTGATGCTCGGGCGCGACCATTACGTGCTGGGTATGCATTTCGTATTGGGCCGGGATGGTCTCTTCGCGGAATGAGGCCGGACGGACGATTTCGCTGACCATTTCGGTGTGAGTCACGGCCGCGATGGTGTGGTGGATATTGTGCGCCGGCGTGACCAGAACGTCCTTTTCGGCCATCTGCGACACTTCCGGCACGGTGCGCGTCTCGGTGCGCGCCTGTTGCACGACGACGTGGTCGGTATAGGTTTCGACGCGCGGCGCGATCAGCAGGCGCGAATAGCAGGCGCCCGGGTGGGCGATCTTGCGCAGGTCGTCGGGGATGCCCTTCCAGGCGGCGTCGCTGGGCGCGCCATCGGGGCAGTCGACGATCGGCGTACCGTCAGGGCCGATGACGGCGGGATCGGCCGGCGTCGCATCCGAGGTGCCCGTCGAGGTCACCGAGACAGTTTGACGAGCGACGGTACGCGCCTGGTCTTCGAAATCACGGCTGACCGTCACCTGGGCAGCCTTGGTTTGCTCACCGGCCATCACCGAGGCAGGCGCCACCGCCATGACCGTGGCAAAAAGCGACCAGGCAACACCGGATTTCAAACGAGACTTGGACACGACAGACCCTCGAACAGCAGGAAAACAATAGGAAAACGAAGCGCAATTAACCTTTTATAAACCACACTGCCAAGCCTTCACACCATCCGGGCGTAAATTAACTGAATTTTGATAACGACGGTTCGCCGGGACCGTCGCGGCATAAATGACTTGACTTGGCGGGCGGGACTCTCAATCAAGCGCGCGACATTTTCGCGCAAAGGTACGCCATGATTTCCCGCTATGCCCGCAAGGAGGCCGCCGCCATTTGGGACGCGGCCGTCAAGTACAAGATCTGGTTCGAGATCGAGGCCCATGCCGCGACCAAGATGGCCGAACTGGGCGTCATCCCGGCTGACGCCGCCGCGGAAATCTGGGCCAAGGGCAAGGACGCCACCTTCGATGCCGACCGCATCGACGAGATTGAGCGTACCGTAAAGCACGACGTCATCGCCTTTTTGACCCACGTCTCGGAAATCGTCGGCCCGGAAGCGCGTTTCCTGCACCAGGGCATGACCTCGTCGGACGTGCTCGACACCTGCTTTGCCGTGCAGCTGCAGCGTTCATCCGACCTGCTGATCGAGGGCGTCGACCTGGTGCTGAAGGGCCTGAAACGCCGCGCCGAGGAGCACAAATATACGCCCAGCGTCGGCCGGTCGCATGGCATCCACGCTGAACCGGTGACGTTTGGGCTGAAGCTGGCTGGCTACTACGCCGAATTCACCCGCGCCCGCGCGCGTCTGGTCACGGCGCGCGCCGAAATCTCGACCTGCGCCATTTCGGGCGCCGTTGGCACCTTCGCCAATGTCTCGCCTGAGGTCGAACAATACGTCGCCGATAAGATGGGTCTTAGCGTCGAGCCAGTCTCGACCCAGGTCATTCCACGCGACCGTCACGCCGCCTTCTTTGCCGCCCTGGGCGTCGTCGCCTCGTCGATCGAGCGTTTGGCGACCGAAATCCGCCACCTGCAGCGCACCGAGGTCCTGGAAGCCGAGGAATTCTTCTCCGCCGGCCAGAAGGGCTCGTCGGCCATGCCCCACAAGCGCAATCCGGTGCTGACTGAAAACCTGACCGGCCTCGCCCGTCTGGTGCGCAGCGCCGTTGTGCCGGCGATGGAAGACGTCGCCCTGTGGCACGAACGCGATATCAGCCACTCGTCGGTCGAGCGCGGCATCGCGCCGGACGCCACCGTGCACCTCGACTTTGCCCTGCGCCGTCTGGCCAATGTCATCGAAAACCTGATGATCTACCCGGAAAACATGCAGAAAAACCTGGATCGCCTCGGCGGCCTGGTGCATTCGCAGCGCGTCCTGCTGGCTCTGACGCAAAAGGGCATGTCGCGCGAGGACAGCTATTCGGCTGTCCAGCGCAACGCGATGCGCGTGTGGCGCGGCGAAGGCAACTTCCTCGACTTCCTGGCGGCCGATCCGGACGTGTCGAAGTTCTTCACGCGTGAGGAACTCGAACCCTTCTTCAATCTCGACTACCACACCAAGCACGTCGACACGATTTTCAACCGGGTTTTCGGATGATCCTGAAATCGGAGGCCTTCGATGCGGCGGGCTATGTCAGCCGCTTCACCAACAAGGGCCGCATCCGCCTCGAAGGCGCGGTGTCCGAGGCCGATGCCGACGCCGTGCACCATGCGCTGGAACAGCAGACGCCGTGGGAACTGCAACTGGTCTCCGCCGACGGCAAGCCCGAGGTCATCAACCGCGCCGAACTCAACGCCCTGCCCGCCTCGACCATTCAGGCGCGGCTGCAGGAAGCGGCCGAACGCGCTCAGTCAGGGCTTTCCTACCTGCGCCTCGGCGTCGATCTGATGTCGACGACGGTTGACGGCCTGTCGGGCCTCGCGGACCTCGTCAAATCGGACGGTTTCGCGCGGTTCTGCGAAAGCCTGACCGGCCTGTCGGGGCTTGAGCTGCATAGTTTGCAAGCCGTGTGCTACCGGCCGGGCGACTTCTTCACTCAGCATACGGATAGCGGCGCACGGCTATGCTTCGAGTGGAATTTCACGAAAGACTGGCGCAGCGACTGGGGCGGCCAGGTGCTGTTTCATTCGCCGTCGGGCGATCTCGAAGGCGGCATCATGCCGCGGCTGAACGATCTGGCCCTCTATGCCGGCGATCAGCCACGCAGCATCGCGTCGGTCGCGGCCTATGCCGCCGCCCCGCGCTTTTCGCTGAGCGGCCGCTTCGTCTAACCGTCGAGAAACGTCAGAAGGCGGATATTCAGGTAATGGTTTTCAGGGCCTCGCGCGCCTGGGCCAGGAATTCGGCCGCCTTGGTGCGCACTTCCGATTCGCGGACCTGGATGTTGGAAGCGACCAGATCGCCCCACACCTTGCGAATCACGTCTTCTTCCGACGGCCGCTCGGTATGGGCGCGCTCGACGGCTTTGGCGTAATTTTCAACCTGCTCGTCGTTCAAGCCCATTTTTTCCGCCGCCCACAGCCCAATGAGGCGATTGCGGCGCACGGCCGCCTGCGTCTCAAGCGCGTCGGTGACAGGTTCGGGGGAGAACGCGGGCTCGATGGTCATGTCGGCAAACCTTTGGCTCAGGCCTCACGTTAAATCCGCTTCCCGGCGCGCGCAACTGAAACCGTTAGCCTGCCACGAGAATTTTGCGCGCTACGGTAAACGAAGGCTCAACCGTGTTTGCCTCCGCCTTCTGGAGGGCCTCGTATAATGCTTCGTGGACATTGCCGCGCTTTTTGTTTATTTGCGGCGCCAACGCGCATCCGTTAAAATGCCGGCGCTGTCCGGCGAGTGGCCCAAGCCCCTCGATTCGCCGCGCTCCGCCTTATTTCCCCGAGGATTGCCGCTTTTCCGGCCCGATGTCCTCATTGTTTGGAACCGCCCAGTTTGGAACCGCCCATGACCACCCGCCGCAAAAAAATCTACGAAGGCAAGGCCAAGATCCTGTACGAAGGTCCCGAGCCCGGCACCCTGATCCAGTACTTCAAGGACGACGCCACCGCCTTCAACGCCCAGAAAAAGGCCGTGCTGGAGGGCAAGGGCGTCATCAATAACCGCATCTCCGAATTCATCATGACCAAGCTGACCGGCATTGGCGTGACCAACCACTTCATCAAGCGCTTGAATCTGCGCGAGCAACTGATCCGCGAAGTCGAGATCATCCCGCTCGAAGTCGTCTGCCGCAACATCGTCGCCGGCTCCATGGCCAAGCGCTTCGGCCTGCCCGAAGGCCAGCAACTGCCGCGTTCGATCATCGAATTCTACTACAAGAACGACGCCCTCGAAGACCCGATGGTCACCGAGGAACACGTTACCGCCTTCAACTGGGCGACGACGCAGGAAATCGACGACATCCTGGCCATGACCGTGCGCGTCAACGACTTCCTGTGCGGCCTGTTCTCGGCCGTCGGCATCACTCTGGTCGATTTCAAGATCGAATATGGCCGCCTGTTCGAAGGCGACTTCTCGCGCGTCATCCTGGCCGACGAAATCAGCCCGGATTCGTGCCGCCTGTGGGACTCGACGACCAACGAGAAGCTCGACAAGGACCGCTTCCGCCGCGACATGGGCAATGTCATCGAAAGCTATACCGAAGTCGCCAAGCGCCTCGGCATCATGGGCGACATGCCCCGCGTTATCGAGGGTGGCGCTCAATAGGAGACGCGCCTAAATGCCCTCGATAACGCAAAGACCAAAATGCATGATTGAAGGCGGCGCTCAGTAAGCGCCGCTCTACCGCCTGTACGACACTATCTGCGAGACGAATTTTATGAAGGCCAAGGTCCACGTTTTCCTGAAACCCGGCGTGTTGGACGTCCAGGGCAAGGCCGTCGAAGGCGCGCTGCACGGCCTGGGCTGGGCGGGCGTCAGCAATGTCCGCGTCGGCAAGCTGCTCGAGTTTGACATGGACGGCGGCGACGCCGAGGCCGCCAAGGCCGAGCTCAAGACCATGTGCGAAAAGCTGTTGGCCAATACGGTCATCGAATCCTACAAGGTCGACGTGGCTTAAAGCCCGTCGCGACCACTTGCGAGTAAGCCTATGAAAGCCGCCGTCATCGTCTTCCCCGGGTCCAACTGCGACCGCGACTGCAAGGTCGCCGTCGAGCGCAGCCTGGCCGCCAAGGGCGCCCGCGCCACTGTCGACATGGTGTGGCACGAAGACACCTCTCTCCCCTCGGGCCTCGACCTGATCGTCATTCCGGGCGGGTTTTCCTATGGCGACTATCTGCGCTGCGGCGCCATGGCGGCGCTGTCGCCGGTCATGGCCGCGGTGCGTCAGGAAGCCGAACGCGGCGTTTCGGTGCTCGGCATCTGCAACGGCTTTCAGATTCTGTGCGAAACCGGCCTCCTGCCCGGGGCCCTGCTGCGCAACGCCGGGCTGAAATATGTCTGCAAGCCGATCGAGATGAAGATCGAGAACCGCGCCACGCGCTTCTCCTCGAATTTCGGCAACAAGCAGACGGTGTGGATGACCCAGGGCAATGGCGACGGCAACTACTTCGCCGATGCCGATACGCTGAAAGCCATCGAGGACAATGACCAGGTGGTGTTCCGCTATGTCGAGAACCCCAACGGTTCGGTCAACGACATTGCCGGCCTGATCAACAAGGCCGGCAATGTGCTGGGCATGATGCCGCATCCGGACCGCGCGTTTGAACCGGCGCTCGGCTCGGCCGATGGCGCCCTGCTGTTCCAGTCGATTGCGGCGGCATTGCAGGTCGCCTGATCAGGCCCGGCGTCGGTGATTTGCGGACGCATATTTTTTCTCGGTTGCCAAGGCGCCCCAATGTTTCCGCGGGCGAGCATGATGTGGCGGCCTTCAAGTCAAATGACTGGAAAAGCGTCTATGAGCTTAGTTTTCTGAGCTCTTGCGGACAATGCAATAGAAGCACGTGCAAGCAAGAGGGTTAACACTCGCTTGACAAGACATCCAAATGTAGGGTTCAACCTATACGTAACGGAGGGGCCGTCATGAAAAAACTGTTCGCACTTTGTGCGCTTCTTACGCTATCAGCCTGTGCTACTGCCGAGCCGGGGCCAGTCGATCAACGCAATAATCAATTAACGCAGGGTAACGTCGAGCTAAATCTAAAGGTAGGGGCTACTCGCAAAAGCGAAGTTCTTCAAGCTTTTGGTTCACCCAACATCACTACTCGAGACGCTTCCGGGCAGGAGGTATGGTCTTATCAACGCCATGCAACAGTTTCGCAGTCAACATCGTCAAGTTCATTCTGGACCATTGTGCTAGCCGGTACAGGCACTTCTGCAGAAGGTTTTTCACAATCATCTCGCACGATTACTCTTATTGTGAAGTTTGATAAGAATGACGTTGTTTCGGATTTTATGAGCAGAACCAGCGATTTTTAATCCAGGGGGTGAACTATGAGAATCATTTCAATCGCAACAGCAGTTTTGTCTTCGTTAGTTCTCTTTTCCGGCCCTGCCATAGCTGGTAAGCCGGCTATGACTCCTTTGGAAATCCAGGCTCTTCAATCCAAAGAATTTGGAGCTTCTAAAGAAGATACTTTTTCGGCTGTTTTGAGTGTGTTTCAAGATTTGGGTTATCAGGTCGATACCGCAGACGTTAACAGTGGTTTCATAACAGCTAGTAGTGCAACGGTCGCGAAAACGAGCTTTTTTGAAGCGATGGCTGGTGTAACAGCCTCCGGTAACACCAAAGCTACTGCTACGATTCAAAAAATGCCGGACGGCCAGACTAAGGTCAGATTGAATTTCTTGAATAAAAGAAGCGAATCATCTCGATATGGCCAGCAATATCAGAATGATGCTCAAATATTGGATCCCAAAATATATGAAAGTGCTTGGGATAAAATTGATGAGTCTTTGTTTACTTCCGGCGCGTTAAAGAAAACCGATACGAGCGGTACGGCAGCAGCTAGCGCCTCAGCAACAAGTGCCCAATAAGTCAAATAGACGAAACTCGGCTGCCTCAAGGTCAAAATCGCATTTCGGCACGACCGGCGCTGTACGATAACACAAGCGCCGGTCGTCACTGATATCCCAGTAGTTGAGCCCCCGGTCGTCTCGCGCTCTAGCCCGCCAGCGCCAGCATCCAAGAACGCCGGCCTGCAAAGCGAACGTCGACGTCGATACAAACGTAACCAATCAGGCGATTTCTGCTGGCGACGGCCGATAAATGGGTTAAGGGTTAAGCATGTTACGCTTTACGCCCCTGATCATGCTCGCCGCGGCCACCATCCTGGCCTCCGCTTGCGCCTCCAAATCCGAACCCGCGCCGACGACGCTCGGCTTCCACGCCCACGATTGCGGCATCGCCTATGTCGGTTTGCCGATGAAGGTCGACTGCGGCACCCTGGTCGTCGAGGAGACGCGCGGCGCCCATAATGGCCGCACCGTCGCCCTGCCCGTGGTCATTGCCCGCGCCACAGCGGCCGACAAGAAGGCCGATCCGGTCATCATGCTGCACGGCGGCCCAGGTGGCGGCCTGGTCGGCGGCGTGCCCTATCGTCTGCGCCGGCCGGGCTCCGTGACGCCCGATCGCGACTGGATCTTCTTCGACCAGCGCGGCACCGGCCTGTCGAACCCATCGTTCGACTGCGGCCAGGCACCGCTCTCGGACGCCGGCATCACGTCGGACGCCGGCGTCAAGATCCTGTCGGACTGCATGGCCAAGTATCAGGCCCAGGGTTACGACCTGACGCAGTACAATTCCGCGGTCATCGCCAAGGATGTGCGCGACCTGCGCGCCGCCTTGGGCATCAAGACCTATAATCTTTACGGCGGCTCCTACGGCACGCGCGTCGCCATGGCGGTGATGCAACACGACCCGGCCGATCTGCGCGCCGTCGTCCTGTCCTCGACCTGGCCGCCCGAAGCCAATGCGACCAAGCCCCTGCCCGGCCTGGTGTCGCGCGAAGTGCGTCAGGTGCTGGGCTATTGCGCCGCCGACGCCGTCTGCAACGGCAAATACCCCAAGCTTGAAGCCCGCTTCGATGCGCGTCTGACGCAGTGGCTGGCAACCCCGGTCGTCAAGGACGGCAAGACCTATACGGCCGATGAGGTCGGGGCCTTCCTGCTCGACGAAATCTATGGCGACACCGGCGCGCGCAGCCTGCCGACGACGATCGACCACCTGATGAACGGTGACTACGCCAAGCTCGACAAGTTCATCCAGGTCCAGGCCGGCTATACCGAAGGCCAGTTCTTCACCACCCTGTGCAACGAGGAATTTCCGTTCGAGGACGTCAATGCCGTCACCGACGACCAGGGCGCCCATCCCGACCCGATCGCCGCCTCGGTGGCGCGCGATACCCGCCGCTTCTTCCCGGTGTGCAAGGCCTTCAATCCAGGCAAACCCGATCCGGTGGAGAATGAGCCGCTGACCTCGGACATCCCGACCCTGATGCTGTCCTCGGATATCGACGCCGGCTGCCCGGCCGAACTGTCGGAAGCCGCGGTCAAGCGGCTGAGCCATGGCAAGAACTTCTTCTTCCCCAACCGCATGCACACGCAGCAGGGCAGCGACTGCGCCAAGAAGATGATCGCCCAGTTCCTGGAAACCGCCGATCCCAATGTTGATGCCTCGTGCCTCAAGACCGACCGGCCGACCTTCCCGTTCATCTATGACTGACGAGACTTGACCCATTACGCTTGAGCCCGGGCGGTGAATCCCCTATATGCGCGGCCATGAGCACGAGCATGATCGCCCCCGCCAAATCCATGGCCCAAAAGGCCGCCGAATACGGTCTGAAGCCGGACGAATATCAGGTCGTTCTCGACCGCCTCGGCCGCGAGCCCAACGACGTCGAACTCGGCGTCTTCAGCGTCATGTGGTCGGAGCACTGCTCCTACAAATCCTCGCGAAAGCATCTGCGCAAGTTCCCGGTGACCGGCCCGCGCGTGATTTGCGGCCCAGGTGAAAATGCCGGTGTCATCGACATCGACGACGGCCAGGCCTGCATCTTCAAGATGGAGAGCCATAACCACCCCTCGTTCATCGAGCCCTATCAGGGGGCGGCGACCGGCGTCGGCGGCATCATGCGCGACGTCTTCACCATGGGCGCGCGTCCCGTCGCCCTATTGAACGCCCTGCGCTTCGGCGAGCCTGACCATCCCAAGACGCGCCGCCTGGTCGAAGGCGTCGTCGCCGGCATCGGCGGCTATGGCAATTGCGTCGGTGTGCCCACCGTCGCCGGTGAGACCAATTTCCACTCAGGCTATAACGGCAATATCCTGGTCAACGCCATGTGCGTCGGCCTGGCCGATGCCGACAAGATCTTCTATTCCGCCGCGCCCGAGCCCGGCCTGCCCGTCGTCTATTTCGGTTCGAAGACCGGCCGCGACGGCATCCACGGCGCCAC
>OUNM011301407.1_pt1 | contig 17490 bp, 23 predicted proteins | sample 1769961 | NCBI WGS metagenome assembly OUNM01 (sample SAMEA3914820, study PRJEB12502) | metagenome | biome: forest; material: soil | place: USA | collected 2012-03-12 | depth 0.3 m
ATGTTGATCGTCGCAGTCTCCATCCCGCTCTCGATCCTCTCCTCTATCTGCCTGCTGAGTGCGCTAGGCGAGACGCTGAATATCATGACGCTCGGCGGTCTGGCGCTCGCGGTCGGAATTCTCGTCGACGACGCCACCGTCACCATCGAAAATATCAACCGTCACCTTGAAGAGGGCAAAGAGATCAAGCCGGCCGGAGCTCCAGGACACGGCAGAGGGTGTGTTCTTGACGATGCCGCCAAGCGACTCCCAACCACCCCAGCGGGAGCCATCCCACCAACGGTGATAGACTGCGGAGTCCTTGCCGACGGCAAAGACGTCGAGGCGGTTGGAGCCCCAGGACACCGCGGACGGAGGAGACTGGATCATCCCACCGAGGGATTCCCATCCGCCCCAGCGGGAGCCGTCCCACCAGCGATGCCTGGATGTTGAGTCAGTTGGCGTTGGAAAAGGTGGAAGGACGGAGGGCACAGTACCAGAGGGCCGAGTCAGTTCCCTGAGCAAAGAGGTCGAGGCGGTTCGGTCCCCAGGACACGGGGACGGGATCTGTCTCAAGTACGCCACCGAGTGATTCCCATCCACCCCAGCGGGAGCCGTCCCACCAACGGTGCCTGTGTCGAGAATCAGTCAGTCAGGGGTTGGAGAAGCTTGGGGTTGAGGGAGACTCACCAGCAAGCGGAATCAATGCCACGGGCAAAGAGATCGAGGCGGTTCACGCCCCAAGACACCACGGACGGCGCGGACATCAGCACGCCGCCGAGACTCTCCCAACGACCAGGCACGGTGGCGCGAGTGTCGAGCTTTTCGGAAGAAGGGGCTGCCGAGACAAAAGCAAGCCCATGAGCCAAGAGGCCCACGAGAGCGGTGACCCGGACCATGATGCGAGACTTGATGCGTTGCAACGAGTTGTTTTTCTTTTCTTCAGCCCAGAGATTGCTGCTGCTGATGATGATGAAGCAGAGACATGATGCACCGAGTTGAGCGCCATGACGACCGTCTTTATACCCGCCGGCCCAAAACCTCCTGAACGTCAGGTACCGGCCGGTAGGCACCGAGATTGTACACTTGGAACCAAAAAAAAGTGTTAAATTAGATCTCCGCCGCTTGGGCTGTGCCGCGCCCCGATGTCCTGGCTCGAGCGACAACAAACGAGCCAAGACCTGCCGCGGCGCGGCGCGGCGACGCCTGGGCCGACTGACGACAGGGACCGCGATACCGCATCAGGACGTATCTTGCCGTTGTTGATTTAACGAGTGCAATGCCAGTGGCTCGAGTCACATGCACCGATTCGGACAAGTAGGTTTCAGCAAAGCTGCAAAGGGGCAGTGCAATCGGCCAGCGAGTCGCGCGGCGCATTCGCGGGGCGCCGTCCGAAGACGGGCCTCTCTGGGGCTGCCAGCCGCATTGGGCGCAGTCATTTATCTCCGCGACAGCCGCAAGCCGCGGGTACGCGCAGCCCAATCACGTTGTTTGCTGGCGGCTTGCGACATCGCCATGACCGCCGAGTGGAATGTCTCCACGACCGAGTTTGTCAGAGTCAGGGGAAAATGAGAGACTGAGTCGGCCCAACCAGAGTTGCGGTTGGGTAAGAGCATCGCCACGACAGGCTTCAGTCTGGAATGTTGTCAGGTGATGGACAACGCTGTAGGCAGAGGTTTGTGTTGCGGCTAACAAGCCATTTCCGAAATCGAGCCTGTCGTTGTGCGAATGACCTGGCTGAGATGACCCAGGTTGATGAAGGGGCGCCGTTGATACGCGCAGAGAAAACTTGGCTCGGTCATGAAAAGATGCCCGGGCGGGGTCATGTCGCCATGCTCAGGTGCAGTCGTTGCACACACCTGGTAATACCTGGTACGTTTGGTCTTGACCCTTGCCTGTCTTGGTGTCCGCCTTTCCTCCTTTGCCAGTTGCAAGGGCGTCGTGCCTGCTGAGTGAGCTGTCGAGACTCGCAAATCACCCCAGTCGCTCCATCCGGGACTGGGAGCAGACTCGCAGGCCGGTATTCCATGCCCATGACGATGCGGAAGCTGTGCTGTTGGGCATCGTTGATGGCGGCAAATCTCCAACGGGAATCCAGGAGCCCAAGCGTTTTGGGCTCGGCATCTCGATGACGTGTGTTCGTGGCAGCAAACCGCGGGGCTAGCCCCGGGTGACTGGGCGCGAAGCCGCCGTCCAGCATCCTGCACGAGAAAGAGGTTAGTCGACAGGGCGGGCTCGCTGAACTGGGTGATCCATACTATTCTATTAATAGAATGCAGCTCGAAGCCAGAGAGCTCGTGGTGCAAGTGAGTCGCATCATTCTATTCTATCGTGTGATAAGTAATACACCAGTCCGAACTTGTCGACCGGGAACGATCAGCCTCGGAAGGGGCACTGCCACTGGAACCGCGCTTTCGGACGAAATGCCCCGGTCTCCGGCTCTCTCCCTCCAGGGACAAGCTCCAGGAACTGCATAAAAGGCAGGGATCCGTTGCACACAAGGTTTCTGGCCTCGACCTCAGACGAGAAGGGCGCGAGCTTGACAACCCCGCGTGGCGGCCCTCCCCGTAAACTCGCCCCGATTTCGGACGGCGCAGTTCCAAACTTTGTTTCCCTTCATCTGCCTGCCGTCCGGCTGGGCAGGACGGAGCCACTCGCATCCAACGGTCTTGGTGGATGCGGCCCCAAGACAGAGTCCATGTTCCCCCCGCCCCTCCAGCAGAAGACGTCGAGTATGGCCCCAGTACCTAAGCCGATCAGCCCGCAAGCAGGAATTCCAGACGAGAGAGAGAGAATCCGGTATCAATCTTTCACGCCTAGTTGTAAGGTCCTGGCGACTGGTTGTGGTCTTGTCGAGACCCTGTTCCCATCCCCGTTCCTATTCCGACCCTCGGTCTCCTCCAGCGGCCCCGTGTCTGGGTCGTCCTTCATCCAGAAGATTTTGGACAGCCACCTTCCGGGCCACCCGTGTTTTCGGATTGTGCTTGTGCTTGTATTCGTTCGGGGAAGTCGGTCGAGGTACGGCGACGGCGGAGTCTTTTCCCCGAGGGGAAGTGCGCGCAGGCGTTCGTTGATTTTCTCTATCTCTGCCTGTGAGTGCAACAAGACGCATTAGATGAACCGTGCCTCGCACGCTGTCGACGAAAACTTGCCTCGGTCAATTGCCTCGGGGGCCGCAGGGTGAACGAGTATCTGGCATCCCCGGATATATTCGAGACGCCGACCTTTGTTCTCTATGACGGTGCTGAGTTAACGCGAAGCATCACATGGAGCTGGCAAAGTTGAGGCACGTACGTTCTCCCACCCGCCAAAGTCAGAGCCTAACACCTTTTCCATGACTTCATAAATTTGGAAGTCCTGGGGGTTTAGATCCTCAAGTACCATCACCCATCTTCCAGGCGGAAAAGGGACGCTTGTGAAGGAAGCCATTTGGGCTAGAGTTTGGTGTAAACAGCCAGCGGGAAAATAAAGCGTGGTGGAAGGGTACGGGTCGGGTGCGGTCGTGAGAAATGAGAATCGAGGAGGAGGATGACCGAGATGCGGCGGTTTGAACGGCAGGAGAGCGGGGCGGGGTGGCGGCGGCGCAGGCAGGATGGGGCGATGGAAGAAGCCCTCGGGTTGCGCTGGCGGCCGGGCGTTGGTGGCGCGACAACGGAGCATGAGTAACCGACCACCTGTTCCGCACCCGCCTTCGACTCGTGCGGAGACGTGGCTTCTGACGACCAGGGCAGGCCACGGGCTGCCCAGGAGAGACACGATGACAGGGGGCTCAGCGAGTGAGGGAGGGGTTGCGGGCTGCTGGGTGGCTTCATGCATGCAGCCACAGCCAGTCATCACGCGCCGACTTCCCTCCAATCGCAGGACAGTCGATGCTGTGCCTCAAGGCGTCTTGCCCAATATGGGAGACCTGCATACCCATGCAGCAACTAGTGGCGCCCAGCGTCCAGGCAGGTTCCGGCATTCTCACTCGGTCACTGCTCCGTACCAAGGCTCACTCGGCTGGCCAAAAGTTGAACATTACACCGAGCCAGTCCCGACTGGCAATGGACGATCGATTGACCGTGGCCCGTTTTCCGGCCTCCTCTCGGAGGGCATCAGAACTGTGTAGGTAGGGACCTTTTGTTGCAATCCAAGCGCGTTCTGAATAATCATCAATTAATTCAGGAACCTACTCGCCATCATCTGTCGAAACAGAGCACCGGCGAACCATGCACCTCCGTCGATCGCCTCCACGGAGTACTCTGTACTTGCAATTGCATCTATCCCTGGACATCGGGCCCCAGACGTGGTTGGATCGTTCCCAGTGTAGACGCCCCGAGACGGCGCCATGAGATGCCCCCTTCATGCACCTCGCCATGCGAGAGCGCCTGCACTCATCCCCGGTGGCTTGGCCCAGCGCGGCGATTGGTGGCCTCGCGGACGCCACCGCGGCCCGTCCCCGCACTGCTGCCGCTACCAGGGATCTTATTTTACACTGTGTACTTGGGAATCGCACTCGCTGCAGTTCAAGTTGAAGTCCCTCGAGGCTTGCAGAAGGGGGCTCTGCAGGAGCCCTGCATGAGTTGGTGTTGCAGGAGCTGGTGTTGCAGAGAGAACCGGCTGTGACTGGTGAAGCCTAGATGCAGGCGGCTGTCCAGTCTGCCGTCTGGCATATTAAATGGACACAATGGGCCACCACCACTAAGGTCAGTGTGCATGTGCCTCCCCCTCTTCCTCCAGTCAGCCAGTCCCTCAGCCCCGCGCACCGCTCGTTCTGTCCGGCACAATGGATTGGGCTCCCACCGTTGAACCCTTCATCGCTGACAAGCATCTGGAGCAATACCTGTACGACCAAGACTACAAGCGCCCCTCTCAGGCTCCAAGAGTTTTGATAAACCAGGTGAGCACGTGTTGCAAACTGCAGAGCGGCGCACTGATCGAAGATCTAACTGGCTGGCTCAGCAAAGGGAGTTCAAATCTATCGTCCTCAAGGACGGCCAGGACTGGGAAACATGGTTCCAGGTGAGCTCCCTCGTCTTCTCTCCAACTGGGCCCTCCGACCTCGCTTTGGTTGCTACGTCTTACCGCCGGTCTTGCGCTATTAACATTATGGTTGGTCAGAGTGACATCTTCACGAGTCATCGACACCACGATGGTGTGGCGCGCTCAGACCAGGCCGGGTTTCATATCCTGTATGTCCATCCTTTCTGCATTTATATCCCCTTACGTATCGTGCGGCGCGTGGCAGTCCTAACGTGTGATATCTGGGATAGAATGTCGCCTCCTGTCAAGCCACCCAGATCCTTTGATCCTCCGTCTCGCCCCGTCGCCTCTATCTCGGGGCCCGTCTCGGGGCCCGTCTCAGGGCCCGTCTCGGTGCCCCATACCTATCTCCCCTTTTCTCGCTCCAACTGGGCAACCGTTAGCCGGGCTTTCCTTCCCCACAGAGAAATACTCCATCGTTCGAGGCGGAACAAATGCCACTCCACATTCCTGGCATACAAACATGGTCCCGCAGACCTGGAGCTTCACACAGCGGTGGCAGCCCCTCACACCCTGTCGAGCAGCTTCTCCCTGTCATGCACCTACTTTGCTGCCTCTCAGCTCTCCTTAGTTGTCTTCTACGGATGCACCGCTGGGCAAGTATCTCGGGTCACCGAGCTTCTCGAGGAGTGTCCAGACGTGGCATCTCACCCACTGCTGATGGTTGGGATTTTCGCTGAATTGCAGCTCGGCCGAATGCAGGAGCTAAGGATGAATGCCAAGGTGGAGTTCGCAAAGAACGATGTCTATTTCTCGGAGACTTGGCAATCTGAGAGGGCTTCAATGATCCAGCAAGTCAGCAACAGCTTACGCATGGGCGTGCTGATGGCCAGGACAGCCGCGGGGGAGATGGGAGCTGCCAAGGCCCAGCTCAAGGAAATGGCTGAAAGAATCGAGGAACAGAAGAAGACATGGGAGAAATGGCCAGGGATGGAGCCCGCCCGTCTGGACGAGCTGGTGTCGGCCGCCAACAAGTTCAAGTGCCGGTTCAGAGAGATCGATCTCGCCATCGATGCTCTGATGACCGAGTGCCGCCTGATGGCAGAAGAGCAGACGTACGCCGGAGGCTTGGTCAGTATCCCCGCCGCTTCATTCTTTCAAGAGCATGCCGGTGACTGATTCTTCTCGCAGTTTATGTCAGACATCTCGAGACAGGAGGCGGTGGCCAGCAGACGCCAGGCCCAACAAAGCACCTTCTTGACCTCGATCGCGACCATCTTCCTTCCCATCACAAGCGTTGCCGTAAGTTCAAAAACCAGCCCGTCCACCTCCCCTTTGTCTTAGACAACCTCACTCACCTTTATTGGCCTGTGCTGCAGACCATATTTGCGGTGCCTGTCTTCAAATTTGACAACTGGTGGGTGGATTACCATTTCCAACCAGTCAATACTACTGCCGACGACGGCGGGTCCTCGACGCCATCCGACTCTGGGCCTGTCTTTTCTGGTTATGGAGTCCTCTTCTTGGTGATCTCCAATCTCCTGACCTGCCTCACCGTCGGTCTCTACTTTCGCCACAAGCGGCGTCATGATGAAGCGGACCGCGAGCCGGCGCTGGACTGGATGCAAAACTTGGGACCGCGGAGGTTTGGCCAAAGCTTTACCCTCACGAGAGAGATGGGTTCCAACAGAGCCCTCTCAAACCATTCTGGAAATGCCAAAGGTGCATCAGCGTGGTTTCGAGCAAAATGGAAAGCCATGGGGTCATGGTCTGGCTGGCCGTCAATGAGGAGGAGAGACAAAAAGTTGTTGTTCAGGGAAAAGGGGAACGGGTATGCGAGTAGCGGATCTCCTGTTTAAGTCGTTTGAGTGCCTCACGAAGATATTTTGCTTGTCATTGGAACCAACACTCCGTTTTTGGTCCGTTGATTTCAGGGGTAACATGGCCCAGGGGCCAGCCGCCAAAAAAAGGCGTACAGGTACCTAGGTACCTAGTATTTCTGGCTCTCTGATATCTTTACCCATGCTAGAAGGCAATGATAAAATAAAACAACGCGGACACTACCGTCAAGCCTATAACCTCGAGGGTCACATGGTCGGCGTGCCACCATCCCTCCGGGTGATTTTGGCTGCGTTACCGCGCCACAAGGCGTTCAGCACAGCCCGCGGCAGGGAGCTGACACGCATTTTCGAAGGCGGATTGGCCCCTTGTTTGCCGCTGGTGGTACCTTCAGCTTCTCACCAGGCAGACTGCATGGCGGAGCGTGCCCCAGGTAGGTACCTACCTGGTAGGTACTTGGTTCGCTGGTACTGACTGGCTCTTAAGGCGGGAAAAACGAGGCACGCCACCTCCATCAGAACGGGGCGGTATCTTGGTGTGAGAAGGAGGGAAGAGAGCGGGGAAAAGTGCAAAAGAAGGATAAATAACGAAAGGGAAACATCTCAGAGAGAAGAAAATTAGCATTGAGGAAGCAGGGAAAGAAAGCAGTAGGATCTCCGGAAGGACAAAACTTTCCATTTGCGCCCCACAAATGAGCCCGCTGACAGCGTGCAGCTGAACATTCCCGCCTGCAGCAGCACCGTTGCGGGCAAAACATTTGCTCCCCTTCAGCTCGGGCACCGACAGCAGCCTAGACTCAATCACCAGCGAGACGGCGATAAAAAATCAGGTACCGCGATGAGTCTCGGATTTGGAAACCCCTTGATGCACGTCTCCAAAGCGCCCGCTCATCCACAATTACTTTGCATGCCAGCATGTTGCATTCTTGCTCAGCCTGGGCGCTGCCACTTGGCGTTTATTGGCGTTGGTTTCTAGGGGTTTGCACCTTCACCGGGCCTGATTGGGCGAGGGAGCGCCGGGCTCCACGTGGTGAAACGCCCCTTATGCAGCTCGACTGGGGCATCTGGCGGCCCTGCAGTCGCCCTGCAGCAGCCTGCATGAGGGAGCGGGCGCGTCGGGGATTGTTTGGAACCGGTTCTCCCTTCAATCTGCGCCGCAAGCACGGTCCAGTTCTCATAACGAGGTATTCCTGGGGGCAATAGCCCGCCCCCGACTCAGCTTGGCCACGACCCGAAGCTGAAGTGCTGCTCTCCTCTGCTTTACTGCACTCCAAGTGCTCGATTCACCCTCTCAACGGCGTGTCACCTCGTCGTCATCATGGACTGGGCAACCACTGTCGACCCTTTTATCACTGATGAGGGTCTGGACTCCTTCGCATGAGTGTGACCAGCGAGCGCCCAGAACCGACGTTCCCACAGTTTTTCGAAGTCAGGTGCGAACGGAACGGACTGCTCGCGGGCTCCAGGTACCGTACTAATATCGTGATGCAGAATGGAGTATTTGACACCATTACCCTCGAAGGCGACAAGGACTGGGATAACTGGTTTCAGGTGAGGGTTCCCGCCTTCCAGTTTTCACCACCGATCCCTGACCAAGCTCCCGTTACCTGATTATTTTAGAGCGACATCTTCCAGGGACGTCACCTCAGTAACCTAACTGATGGCCAGGATATATCCGGCTTTCATCTTCTGTCAGTTTTGCCTCCTCCGCGGCTCCAACGCTGTCTGGGCGGCTTAAACCAACTCATTCCCCCCACAGAGCACCGAAGTGCTGACATGTTTTCTGCCTACTAAGGATGTCGCCCCGCGCCCGACCACGGGACACGATGTCCCGAGCTGCCAACAGCGGCTTTTGCCGCATCCCCGGAGTTGAACAGCCTGACGTGAGGCCAGAACCTTGTGCCGCGCCTCTTTCGTGCCTGCCGTTCTCTCGCTCTCGATGGACGAAAATTACGAAAGCTTTCCTGATCCACAGAGAAATCATCCCACCGCAGGAGCCACAACTTGGACGGGTCCACGTTTTTGAGATACAGACACGGCTGTGTTGACGTGGAGTTTCACACTGCTGTGGCGGTGGCAGACTCCACCAGCCCAGAGCACATCGCGATGTCATGCACCTATTTCGTTGCTTCCCGGCTTTCATTGGCAGTGCTGTATGGCTGCGCCTCTGACGATGTGCGACGGGTGAATCAACTCCTCAAGAAGTCGCCCGAGGTGGCATCTCATCCACTGCTAATGGCTGGGATCTTTGCCGAGCTTGCACTCTCCCGCTGGGAGAATGACCTGATCAAGCACGTCATGCCCAAGTTCGTGGTCAACGATACGGAATTTTCCTCTGCGAGCTCTAGGCCTTCCATGGTACGGGACCTTAATGGCAGGTTGTACAATGCCATCGTCCGGGCTTCAGCGTTTGGTGAAGAACTGGTGGTTGGCAAGGCTGCCTTCAAGGAGATGGCGAACAGGATCGATGAACAGAAAGTTGTGTGGGAGAAATGGGAAGGAAGAGACAGCGCGAGGGAGCAGGATCCTGTGGTTGTTGCCGACAGGTTCAAGGAGAGGTTCGGAGAGATCTGCATGCGGATGGACCGATTGATCATCGGGTGTCGTGCCGTTGCAGATAACCAAGCACATGCGAGGAACTTTGTGAGTCAATCCCCCACCTACCCAACAAAATCCTGCCAAAAGTCCGAGCTAACTGTTTACCGTTATCCTTGCAGTTGATGACCGAGATCGCGAGGCAAGAGGCTGTAGCCGCCAGGCTCCAGGCTAGGCAGAGCACGTTTCTTGCCCTCATTGCCACCATCTTCCTCCCCATCACGACTGTAGCGGTAGGTCTGATTGCCAATCGCCTCGCACAAGCCAGCGCTATCCAGTAATTGCTGCCTGTCTGCCCCTACTGACTCTTGGCTGCCTCGCAAACCATCTTCGCAGTGCCGGCCTTCAACTTTGACAACCAGTGGCTAGACGTCAAGTTCAACCCGGCCAGCGGCTCTAGCGACGACAACGGCTCCTCGCCAGGCTCGGGGTCCCAAAAGCCCGTCTTCTCTGGTTACGGCGTAATTTTTATCGCCGTCTCTACTCTGCTCACATGCCTGACTGTCAGCGCCTACTTCTACCAAAAGTCCCGAGCTACGAGGAAACATGAAGACGAGCCCACCAATGGCAAGGACGAGCTCTGGTACAAGTCTGCTGAGACTTGGGCGTAGGTTTGGATGGGGGACTTTGGGATTGTTTTGGACAACTCGCCGGATTATTCGTCAGTGAGAGTGGCTTGTGATTTGGGTAAGTGGCGTTGTCGGGTCTTGGGTATCGGGTTCAGGACTACTTGTCGAGTTCAGGGGTAGCTGAGTCTGAGTTGGCCGGAACAGGTTGGGCCGGCGGTGGATGGAGAGAAAGGGATCCATAATGCCCCTGAACTAGTACTGCAAGTCATCAACATATCTAATGTACCCTACGACCTTGTCTCATGTTCGCTCGGGGTGTAACTGCTCTCAAGGTCGATGTATGCGCCTTTCTCCCTCGCTCCAACAGCACCCTGCGCCCCCGGCAGACTCTCCATCCTGAACGCCGCCCCCTTCGAGCCGATAGTCTGCACGCCGTCGGCCCTCGCACGTGCAGGCGTGTTGCCGGTACCTCCCGTCAAGCTCGTGTCGCCGCGCTTACGCCACGACTTGACCAGCGACTTGAGCCACGGCACGCAGCCGCAGATGATGCCCAGGTTGGCCTCGACGGCGACCCACATCCACAAATGCGTGCCCTCCCAGGTCACGTCGTACGTCTGCCGCACCACGATATCAAGGTAATGAATTCTAATGGCGGCAGCTACAACAACGCACAGGCCGACGCTGAAGAGCGCAATGAGAGCCAGCCGCTGAGAGAGTGGCAGGCTCGTGCGGTAGATGGTCGGTAGGGGGAGCGCCCATACGATGAAGTCAAAGATGACGGTGAGGATGGCGTAGGAGAAGAGGATGGCCGTCTCGTCAATGCAATCGCGGGCTGTGTAGCGTAGGTTCCAGTAACTGGTGAGGGGTCTGAAACAAGGGTTGGTAAAGTCAGTTCGGATTGTGTAGATTAGGGGTAAGGGGCAACGGAACGGACCTGCACTCTGTGAACAGTATAATCCAGAACGTCCCAGTGGTTGCGCCGATGATCCAGGGCAAACCGACTATTAATCCAAGTTAGCCAGGCCGCAGCATCTTGTCGAGTCCCTCTCCCCGTGTAGCAGGGAGAGCCAGGGAGTTGCACATACGAGAAAGGCGACGGAACCACGAGTTCTGTGGCGCTAGACGCAGGTAGCTGAGCAGGATCGAGATCTTGGTCAACATGGTGGCGGGGATGAACAGGAACTGCGTGACGAAGGAGGCCCGTCGTCCACCGATCAACTGTTCCAGGGTCAAGTCCCAGACGTGATATCTCCAGCCATACACAGAGAAGCCCAACACAATGCTGATGGTGGCTGCGGCAGACGAGAGCTAAACCGGGAGGAACGTGTCAGCTATCATCGCTTCTCGAAGTAAGAAGTTGCAGTAGCAGGGCTGCAACGGAACTGCGATGAGAGACCGGGAAGAACACAATGTGGACCGAACATACCGTAGCAACCACCATGACCCAGTCATCCGCCGCCGTTTTGCGCTGCATGACGAGCCTGACATACATGCGCAAGCCCAGAGCGATCAAGGCCACGACGAGGGTGAATATGCCGGCCACGATCAGATCAGGGCCCTGCGACTCGGGATCGACATAGTTCGGCTTTGGCCAGGCGGCCACAACCTCCGGCGGAGCGGATCTCATGACGACAATGGGCGGGGAGTGGCCGGCCGGTGCGCACTCCGGACGACGGCGGTGTCGCAGGCGGGCGGAAACCTCGAGATGGAGATGGAGATGGACATGGGCCCAACAAGCATGGACACATGTGGTGGAACATCCGGGGTCGGAACATGGGGGAGGAGTTTATATACCTCCGAGGCAGACTCCACGTCGGGGTCCATCGGCTCTTCTCATTTCTGCGCTCTGGACCGGTGTCTTGGAAGGGGAACAATCCAGGTTTGGTGCCTTGGCCGGTCCTGCTTGATTGGAAATCGGGGACTGAGCTGGGAATACGACACTTGCAGCGGCCCCGCCGATGGGCTTTGACAGGTGGGGGCGTCTGGGGACGGCGTCTCCTCTGCTTGGGATGTCCATGCGACAGGGAGAATGGATGCTGGAGTTTGGGATCGGGTGTGTTGAGGTGCCTTACGTCGTGCGCATGGACAGTGGCGCTCGGGTTTAACGTGAGAAGGAGTTTTTACACTTCCAAGTTATTCCCTTCAGGGCTCGAGGCCCGATCTTGCCCCTGCCGAGATTCGTTGCCGTCGCTGCCGCTGGGCATCGGCGCCATCGCCACAGCGCGCACCAGAAGTGCGCCACTGCAGTGGGCTAACGGCCTTTGGGAAAGACTGGGAATCCCTCTGCAGCCCGCTGCTGCCCGGCGCAAGCATCCTCCAGCCAAAGTCCCTGCAAAACGGCGCAACAGCTTTCCACCTCCTCCACGTGGAAAAATGTCCGCTCCTTGTCTGCAGGCTGGGGGTGGCGATTGGATCTAGCGCAGGGTCCGCGCAGGGAGGTTCATTTCCCAGCATGCCTGCGAGAAGCCTGACATCTGCTTTCCCTGGACGTCCGAGATGGGTTTCCGACGTCAAACCCAGGCGATTGGACGAGGATCGTCGACTGCAGAAGGCGATGTAACCCTCGGCAGGGCCGTGAGCACATCAGACGGACGACTCCATCTGATGCAGACAATGCCTTGTGTGCATGTGCGCTGAGCCGAGGAGTTTGCCACCGACTGCGCCAAGCCACGCTCTTCTTCATGTGAGGAGAGGCACCTCTGATGATGGCGGGAGCCTCGCCGGCGGGTAAATTATTCGTCTCCCCCACGGCCACCGCCGCTGGTCTTGTTCCTCCCGACGCGGCGCCAGCGGCCGATGCCACGCGACGCACGAAATCATCCGTGCGAGTGCCCCTTGGGCCTGACGTGATCGCAGTTCAGGGCCCGTCAGCGGTCTCGGCTCTGTTGGACCGTCCCTGCCAAGCCCCTAACGAACCGCCCGTCCAAGTCAAGCCATCAGACCATCTGTCAACCAAACCTGTTCTCCAGATTCCATTCCCCATGATCCCAGACGCACCAGTTGACAAGTTGACGTTGTGGAACCCATCGCCACGGTCTATCCCTGCGATGATCGCCTGTTGATTGATAACCCCTCATGAGATAATATTGGCCGTCTATTCTATTCCTTCACACGATGTGGAGACCCTCCCTCTGCACGTCTTTCCCGTTGCGAGACCCGAGGTACAAAATGGCACGCATGACCAACCAGTATTAGCGAGTGAATCCGACCCTTTCCGCTCACACCGGGTTCGCAGCATCGTACTGTGCCATATCCTCCTTCTTCTGCCTCTCCGTCCGGCGCATCGACGGCAATACCTCGCCAATACTCGCCCTCCACGCCCTGTCCGCAATGTTGGTCACCTCCCTCTTCTTGTACATGTTCAGAAACGTGATCTGGTCAATCTCTTTCGCCATCTCCTTCCGCCTTTCGCTGCCCTGGAAGTCGCGGCAGACTTTCTGCACCTGCTCCAGGCACAGCGGCAAGGGCCTCGTGCTGCCGTCGTCACGGCGGTGCTGCAAAAGCCAAAGGTCGTGCAAGATAGCGTTGAGCCCCACGACGATGGTCACCAAGTCCCGCGCCAGCTTGGACGCGGCCAGCAGCCCGACGACGTCGGCGACGCGCGCCGCGCTGAGCAGCGCCACGACGGTGGCCCTCTTGATGTCGAAGATGGATCGGACGATGAGGCTGGTGAGCTCGCCCTCGAGGGACGACATGCGGAACCCGGCTTCCGTCTCGATCTTCCAGATGCGCTGGGCCTTCTTCATGGTGAGCATGTAGACCGTGGCGAGGCTGCCGACGGTGAGGAAGGGCAGGATCGGGACCGATTTGACCACGATGGCGCTCCAGTAGAGCTTGGTGCATGCCTCGACGGCTTCTGTGGTAGGGGGTTACTCGCCGTCAGCTGCCTGATTCTTGCTCTCCGCGATGGATTAGACCTTCGTGGGCGTCTGAGGTCTAAGGGATGCAACTTACCCTCCAATTTGTTCCTCGGGTCCGCCACTTGCACGGCGGCGAGCAGCGGCCTGAGTTCTTCCGACAGGTTGGCCCTCATCAGGCTGACCAACTGTGTGGACCCCCAGTGCTTCATCCCTGCCGGTTTGACGTGGACCGGCTGGAACTCGCGCTCCCGTTTCCGCAGGCCGACGGTGCAGATCTCGACGTTCATACCGTGCTGGGTCTGTGCCTCCTTCACCAGCGCGCGGAGGGGATCCAGTGTGCCGCGCTTGAACTCCTTGAAGGCCTTCTCCTCGATCACCTTGTCAGAGGCTTTTGGTTCGTCCTCGCGGAATGCGTCGATGATCTTGTCGTACTTGGTGATGACGATGAAGACGGGAATTTGGGCAACCTTGAACTGGTTCTGCAGGAACAGCTCGTCGATTGGGTGGATCGGCTTGGAGCCGTTGCACGCAATGACATACCAGATGCAGTGCACGCGTTGCGTAATATCGGCCGTCTCGGGGTCCCGCTCCTTGAGGAAGCTCTGCAGGGCATCGGTCGCCTTGGTGCTGCCGTTCTCGAACCCTCCCGAGTCATGGATGATGAGGTCGGGGTTCGCCCCGTCAAACGTCTGCTCCTTGTGCACGTTGTCGAAGTCGGTCGAAGTCCCAAAGATGGATTCTTTTCGTTCCTGATTCACACCGTTCTTAAGGATAGGACTCTTTTAAGAGAGAACGAAAAGAGCACGTACCTTCAGGTCAATCCCCAAGACCCTGTTACAGAGAGTTGTTTTTCCGTTCCCTTGTTTCCCCATGAGAAGGATCCGGAACTTCAACTCGGGATGTCCTTCCACGAGGGCGCCAGCTCTGAGCTTCAGCGAGTCCAGCGCTTTCTGGGCCACGTCGGCGCTCGCCGTGAGAAACTTCATCTTGCCCTCGGCCTGGCGCTCAGGAAGGGCAGCCACGGCATCGAGATCCTTCTCAACCTCGTCTTGAAACCCGAGTGAACCGTCAAGGTCTACCACCAGATCGTCCGACTCGGGAACGACGGTTGGAGAGGGGGATTCCAAGGCGTTGGGGTTGGGGGCTGTTGTCGAGTTCTCGGCGCTCTCTTTTGCTGCGTGGGACCAATAGTGGTTCTGACTGCGCATCGTCAGTTCAAAGGCCACTTCCTAGCTGATGTAGTTTGAGGAACTCACACAGTCAACAGGCTGTTTAAATGACTGACTTGGCGGTCGAGGATCTTGTCCCACTTGTCGAGCTGCTCCTCGTCCCACACCACGAGCATTTTCTCCCAGATCCTCCATGCGGTCGGCTTGTAAAGTCGGCGTACCGAGGCCAAGCAGTCCCAGACATTGTCCAGCGTGGATTTGATGGCCTTCATGGCGTCGTTCAGGTGGGCTGCAAAGTCGAGACCACCGATCGACTTCTTCACCCGGAAGCTCTGCAGTGTCTCGGCTAAGGTCGCGATAGTTCGGCGGGCCGATTTGAAGTTGGTGCAGAATGCTTCAAACACCGCGGGCGCGTCATGGTAACGTTGGATCATCTGGTCGAGTTGATGGGCGATCTTGGTGGCCAGGCCAGCGATGGCCACCAAGGATGCCGCGGCACTCATGGGATCCATCTTTTCAGTTGTAGGGACAGTCGGTATAAGCACAGATGGATCGTTGATGATGGGAACCTCGATGCCAAGCAGCCAAGCACACACTGGATGGACACTCTCGAGATAAAACATCCGACCTGGTTGACCAGGCTCTCGGAGCGGGAAGAGGATCAAACCCCGCCGCCGCCACGCCAGCTAGCCACATCGACCGGGGCTCTCCCGCATGGGGCTGAGCTGAAGCGCCGAACTAACGACGCCGCATTTCCAAGCTTAGCCCTCTCACAGCGCGGATCACTGTGACAGAGCCCGACTCCGCCGCCGCTGATTTGGAATCAACCGGGCTGTCTGCTGCGAGACCGAACCCTGGAAAGGAAACGCTCCAGACGTGCACTCTGCGCCACAGGCGTTACTTTGTGGTTTGTACACGTGTTCCCGTGACTCCAGGGGATGAGGCGCAATCTTGCAGGCACATTCTCCATTCAACCCGACGCAAGGCTTATTTTATTGGCTGAACTCAAGTGAGCCTCTAAATCCACCACACCCGCCCGATCAAACGGCCCAGCAGGTGGTGCTGAACGAAGCAGCCCTGTTGCGCCAGTCCTCCACGAGAGCCTTCTTGGTGTCGACGCTGAAGAACGGGCCCTGGTTGCCGCTGCAGTCGGTGCTCTCCCACAGCTGCAGCTTGCACCGCGTCGTCGGGCTGGTCTGGCTGTTGTACGCGTAGTACTCGATCGAGTTGGCCTGGTAGCGGTGGTCCGAGGGGATCACGTCTAGGGTAAGCGGTCGTATGTTAGGAGCTGATTCTGTCATGGGAATATATGGGTATAGAGGCATGTGACGTACGGCAAGCGGTGCCCGTGCCGCCCGGCCCGGAAGCAGTGTAGGTGCTGCCACTAAAATCGGTAAAGCTGTACAAATATACACGCCAGGCAGAGGCACCCGGGGCCAGGGCCAGAGTGGCGGCGGCAGCAAGGGCGGCGAATTTCATGGTGTCAAGAGCTGCGGAGGGGAGGTCAGCAATCCGGGCAGATTCGTGTTGTTTTTATCTCGGAGGCGTACGTGATGTGAGAGGAAGGCTCGTGAAGATGGCTTGGTCTATCTACGAGAGTTGCCTGGAAACACCGTAGAAGGACCATTGCCCCTTTATAGCTCTGGCCTTTCTATCGATGACAAGTTGGCCACCTAGGCATTGCCGGGCAGATTCAGGCCCGGCAAGGGCCGCAGCCGGCGATCTTGTCCTTCTCAGGGGTTCAACTTGCTGAGTTGTATCTCGATTTCAAATCCGCACCCGGCTTTCACCATTGAGTGGTTCTCTCAAGCCCACGTGCTTTGTGAGGAATGCTTGTCGTGTGCTCAATTCCTCCGGCCAAGAAGTAATCAACACGGCATGCCCAGTCTTCCTCCGACCATTTCCATGGCCTGCGCAAGGCCACGTGCCCCGGCACACGACCGCCGTCAAGAGAAGAAAAAGTAAGCCCCCGGCGACCAGCCCCTTTCGACACCGAAACTCCAGATCAAGATCCAGACGGAGATTGCGCGTCGTAGTCGGGAGAATGGAGGTTGCGAGAGCGGTGTGAATATGGCCCCTGGTTTTCGTCACAACGTGAATGCATCGGATTTCAAAAATAAGCACTAACCCAGGGGAACGCTAGTCATCCGCGAGCGGGCCGGTTGTCTGCCGAGAGCGGGACGAGCTGCCAAACATGGCACGTCGTACTGTATAAATCTGGATTTAGACCGGAGTTGTTGACTTAAAGCGAGCATAGATGCAACCTCAAACTCCAGGGACTCCGCTCGCAGGATTCTATCTCCACCTTGAACCTTACACAACACTTTTCTTCGCCCCAAGGCTCGAGACTGGTAGTGGTACCGTCCTGTTATCGCAGGGCTTGTGAACGGGGCGGAAACACGATCAAGCTGCGGGCAATCTAGGAAAGGATTCCCCGTCCCTAACCACCTCCCCGATAGCAACGAGACGCTGGCCCTGCGGGAGCGGCATGGAGAATGTGGGGGGGCGTTGCCAGCGC
>OUNM010283095.1_pt1 | contig 17484 bp, 12 predicted proteins | sample 1769961 | NCBI WGS metagenome assembly OUNM01 (sample SAMEA3914820, study PRJEB12502) | metagenome | biome: forest; material: soil | place: USA | collected 2012-03-12 | depth 0.3 m
GCTGATCACCTTCGGGATCGAGTCGACCACGAAGACGAGACCGTTGAAGGTGTTCAGCTGGAAATTCTTGTACTTCTGGTAGAACACCGCGACGTTGAACAGCAGCTTGCGATCGAACAGCGTCGCCTTTTCGCCGATTTCGTAAGCGTCGTTGGTCTCGTCGCTGAACCGCGTGTTACGGATCGGCGTAATGAGGGCTGCGCTGCCCGGCGCGCAGCCGGGATCCCCGACCTGGCACTGGACGCGATCGAGGTTGAAGCCCCCCGCCTTGTAGCCGCGTGCATAGGAGGCATAGAGCATCAGGTCGGGATCGACGCGATAGGCAAGTTTCGCTGTCCCGGTCGGCGCATGCTCGCGCTCATGCTGGAAGTTGTTGAAGTTGTTGAAGCCCGGGCTGAGGAAGGGCAGGCACATCGTGGCGTTCACAGCCTCGAGCTGCGCCGCGGCCGCCGGATTGACCGCGTTCAGGATCGCGAACGCGGCATTGGCCTTGGCACAGCCCGCGCCGCCGCCGATATTTGTGCTCGCCTGGTTCAGATCCTTGACGTCGATCGAGTAGCGGAAGCCGCCGTTCAGGCTGAGCTTGTCGGTGAAGTGGAAAGTCTCATTGGTGAAGATCGCATAGGTGTCGTCGGTCTGCCGATATCGATCCACCGAGCCCGAGCCCGGCGCGTAATTGACCCCGCCCACGAACGGGAAGGTCAGCCCGGTCTGCAGGAAGTTCGGATTCGGGACGTGTGGCGGTATCAGCGAGGAAAAGAGCAGGCTCAGATAGGGCGTGAACTGGGTGCCGACGAGGATGCTGGTGTTCTGCCGCAGCTTCTCGTTCGAATAGAAGCCGCCGATCAGATAATCGAGCTTGCCCTCCGTGCCCGCATAGCGGAGCTCCTGGCTGAAGGTGCGGAACTGGGTCGAGTTGCTGTCGTCGGGCGGCAGATAGTCGATATCGGCGGTCGAGAAATCGGCATCGAAGCCCGCCGTGGTTTTCCAGTCGCGATAGGCACTGATCGAGGTCAGCGTTCCGGGCCCGATCTCCCAGTCCGCCTGGATCGAGGCGCCGCCGTCGTGGATGCGCTGGCCGTCGGGGCGGTTCGCATAGGCTTGGCGCCTGTACGGATGATTGGCATCGCCGTCATTGCCGCCCAGCGCGGCTACGATGTTGTTCGCGAGATTGCCCGCGCTCGGGCGGGTGATGACCGCGATGCAGCATTCTTCCTTGCGGCGCGAATAATCGCCAATCACCCGCACCTTGAAGTTGTCCGTCGGATCGAAGCGCAGCTGGCCGCGGATCGTGTAGAAGTGGCGGTTGGTGTCATGCGTCGAGGTGCGAGGACCCGGGCCGGTGTTGACGTCGAAGAAGCCGTCGCGACGGCGATCGGCGAAATAGAGGCTGGCGGCCAGCTTGTCCGAGGCGATCGGCCCGGTGATTTCGGCGGAGCCGCCGACGTCGCCATAATTGCCCGCCTCGAATTCCGCGTTGACCCCGAACTTATATTTGGGCTCCGCGGTCAGGATGTTGATCACGCCAGCGGTCGCCGACTTGCCGAACAACGTGCCCTGCGGGCCCTTGAGCACCTCGATCCGATCGACATTGCCCAGATCGCCGAAGCCGACGCCGTTGCGCGGCCGGTAGACGCCGTCGATGACAACGCCGACCGAGGATTCAAGGCCGGCATTGTCGCCGACCGTGCCGATGCCGCGGATACGCGCGGTGGTCGATGCTTCGCTAGTGGTCGAGGTGACGAGCAGGCCCGGCGTCAGCAGGGTCAGATCCTTGATATCCTTGACGCCGCTGTCCTGCAGCAGCTGGTGGCTCACCGTCGTCACGACGATCGGCACGTCCTGCAGATTCTGGGTGCGCTTCTGCGCGGTGACGATGATCTCATCGACACTGGTTGGGGCCGTTGCCGTAGAAGCTTCCGTCGTGGGCCGTTGCGGCGCCGGTGCAGGAGCGGCAGCCGGAGCGGCGGCTGGAGCGGCGAACGCCGACGATGCGTGCATGGCAATGACGAGCGCCGCGCTGGACGCAAACAGGCGCAGGTTGCTTGTGGACTGCATGATCCCCCCTTCTCCCAACTCTTATTGTGGCATGATCGAGAACGACTGCTTGAGTTTCGCCCTCGACTTGCGGCGCCCGAAATTTCGGTACGCGTCGTCTTCTTTTGATGGGAGGATGATCGACGGCTGACAGCCCGTCAAGGCAGATTGAACATCCGGTATGGTCGAAGTGTAGAGTGTTGCACGAATGCTTAGGCGCGCCCATTTCGACTTGATGACCAGTTGCGCCTTGAAACTGGACATTGTGGTGAATCCAACCGCAACAAAGAGTGACCGCAAGCTGAGGGTCGGTCAGGCGGTTCGAATGAACAGTCAGGCGCCATCGAGCCAATAGAATCTGGCACAGCCCGCAAATGAGGGCAGGGCGAACAGCTTCCATCCCCACGTTATACAAGACTCAGTATGCACATGCAGTCACCCGAAAGCTTTCCGATTGGGGCGCCTCGCATCGACATTTAGCAAGTAATATACTGAAAAATATGACTCATTGTTCGAGCGATGCCGAGCCGAGCGCGCGCTATGGCTCCCCACAGTAGACGCCTCGCCAAAAATCGGAATAAACAGTATGGAAAGCGGGACATGACAACCCGACTCGCAACCGCGGGAGGCAGACCTTGAATTTCACGCTATCTGATCGCGAAGCCCATTTTCGCGACGCCGTTCGCCGCTTCATCGACGAGCATATCCGCCCGCGACAGGCGGACTATCGCGCCCAGGCGCATGAGGGCGATCGGTGGACGCCGATCCCCGTCATCGAGGAACTGAAGCCTCTCGCCCGATTACAGGGGCTCTGGAATCTGTTCATGCCCCCCCATTCGGGCCAGCCGCCGGTCGATGACAGCTTCACCTTCGAGGGCACCCAGCTCACCAATCTCGAATATGCGCTATGCGCCGAGGAGATGGGGCGGATCGAGTGGGCGTCGGAGGTGTTCAATTGCTCCGCCCCCGACACCGGCAACATGGAAGTGCTCCACCGCTACGGTACCCGTGCGCAGAAGGATCGCTGGCTGAAGCCGCTGATGAACGGCGAGATCCGCTCTGCCTTCCTGATGACCGAACCCGACGTTGCTTCGTCCGACGCCACCAACATCCAGTGCTCGATCGTGCGCGACGGCGACGACTATGTCATCAACGGACGCAAATGGTGGTCGTCGGGCACCGGCGATCCGCGCTGCAAGATCGCCATCGTGATGGGCAAGTCCGACGCCGAGGGCGGCCGCCACGCCAGCCAGAGCATGATCCTGGTGCCGCTCGACACGCCGGGCGTGAAGATCGAGCGGATGCTCTCGGTCTATGGTTATGATCATGCGCCGCACGGTCATGGCGAGGTGTCACTCACCAACGTGCGCGTGCCGGCCGAGAATATGCTGCTCGGCGAGGGGCGCGGCTTCGAGATTGCGCAGGGACGCCTCGGGCCGGGCCGCATCCATCATTGCATGCGCACCATTGGTGTGGCCGAGACCGCGATCGAGGCGATGGCCAAGCGGCTGCTTGGCCGTGTCGCCTTCGGCAAGCGCATCGCCGAGCACAGCGTGTGGGAGGAGCGCATCGCTCGCGCCCGCATTGACATCGAGATGAGCCGGCTACTCTGCCTCAAGGCCGCCGACATGATGGACCGGGCGGGCAACAAGTCGGCCAGACTCGAGATTGCGATGATCAAGGTGCAGGCTCCCAGCATGGCGCTCCAGATCCTCGACGACGCGATCCAGGCGCATGGCGGCGGCGGCGTCTCGAGCGACTTCGAGCTCGCTCACCAATGGGCGGCGCTCCGGACGCTGCGCTTCGCCGACGGCCCCGACGAGGTCCACGCCCGCGCGATCGCGCGCGAGGAGTTCGGCCGATATGGCGAGTGGAAGGCGGAACGGCCCGCGCGCTAGCTGCCCCTTGTCCCTCTCCCGTCATCACGGGAGAGGGTCAGACCCGCTCGCGCAGCTCGCGCTTCAGCACCTTGCCGATCTGGTTGCGCGGCAGCTCGTCGACCACGCGGATCGCGGAGATGCGCTGGGTGCGCCCGAGCCGGCCATTGACGTCACGCAAGATCGCCGCCGGGTCGGCGGCGGGGTCGTGCAACACCACGAAGGCGACCGGCGTCTCGCCCCATTCTTCCGACGCCACGCCGACCACCGCAGCCTCCACCACAGCCGGATTCTTCGCCAGCTCGGCCTCAAGGTCGGACGGATAGACGTTGAACCCGCCTGAGATGATCAGATCCTTGGCCCGGTCCATCAGGATCAAGAAACCGTCCGCATCGAAGCGGCCGACATCACCGTGGCGGATATAGCGCCGTCCCTCAGCGTCGTGCCATTCGGCCTCGCGCGTGTTGGTCGGTAGCCCGCGATAGCCGGTCATCATCATGCCCGATCGGCCGACCACCTCGCCGATCTCGCCCGGCGGCACCTCGCGACCATTCTCGTCGATCAGGCGGATGTCCTGACCGGGGGCTGGCTGGCCGACGGTGTGCAGCTTGTCGGGATGCTGGTGCGCGAAAAGCAGGCAGGTGCCGCCCCCTTCGGTCATGCCGTAGATGTCGACCAGTCCGCCGGGCCAGCGCGCGAGCACCTCCGCCTTGAGCTCGGCCGAAAATGGTGCCGAGGTGCAGGTCTTGAGCCGGAAGCTCGACAGGTCGAAACGATCGAAGTCGGGCAGTGCCATGATCCGGCGATATTGCACCGGCACAAGCATCGCGTGAGTGATACGCTCGGCCTCGGCGATCTCGCAGAAGCGGCGCGCGTCGAACCGCTCCATCAGCACGACGCGCCCGCCACCCGCCAGCGCCGGCAGGAAGCTCACCAACGTGGTGTTGGAATAGAGCGGCGTCGAAATGATTGTGCGCGCGGTCTGGTCATAGCCCCAGGCATGGCTGTGCTGGATGTGTCCCATCCGCATCCGGTGGCTCTGGACGATGCCCTTGGGGGTGCCGGTCGTACCCGACGAATAGATGATGTTGAACGGATCAGCGGGATCGATCGCGACGGGCTGGGGCCGCGCACCCTCCTCCGCCATCCAGCGCGACAGCGGCTCACCCGCCGTGCCATCGTCATAGGCGATCCGGACAAGGCCCGGCGGCAGCACGGTATCGGCCAGCTTCTCTGCCATCGCCGTATCGAGGAAAAGATGGCGGGCGCCGCAGTCCGCCACCATCGCCGCGATCGCCTGCGGAGTGGCCGAGGCCGTGAGCGGGGCCGCCGCCGCGCCGATCCGTACCGCCGCGATGAAGGCCAGTGCGTAGCCGATCGCATTGCTGCCCGCGATCGCCACGGCGTCGCCCCGTCCAATGCCCTCAGCCTGGAGCCGGGCGGCGACGCGATCGATCCGCGCGTCGAAGCTTTGCCAGTCGAGCCGTTCGCGCTCGTCGGCAATGGCCTGCTCGTGGGGGCGCTCTCCCGCATGCGCGCGGAGGAAGTCCGGAAAAGGCACAAAATCCTGCGCGAACATCTCGGCGGCGAGCATGGACGTGCCCCCTCTTAATATCCCGCGAGCCGTGCCAGCCGATCAGCGTGATAATCGGCATCGCCGAACAGTTCGGCGAGCACGCGATGGCGCTTCATGTAGAGGCCGATATTATGCTCGTCGGTCATGCCGATGCCACCATGCATCTGCACACCCTCCTGCACCGCGAGTTCAGCGGCGAGCCCAGCCATCGCCTTGGCGACCATCACCGCGCGGTCGGCGCCCTCGTCGTTGGCGTCGAGCAGCTGCTGCGCCTTGAGCGTCGCGGCACGCGCTACCTCCAGCTCGGCGTAGAGGTGCGCGGCACGGTGCTGCAGCGCCTGGAAGCTGCCGATCGGTACGCCGAACTGCCTGCGCTCCTTGAGATAGCCGATGGTGAGATCCATCGCGCCCCCGCCCACGCCGAGAAGCTCGGATGCGGCCCCCGTCCGCACCACATCCAACATGCGCGACAAGGGTGCCCAGCCGGTGCCGACCTCGCCGATCACGGCATCCGCATCGACGTCGACGCCATCGAAGGTGACCCGCGAAGCAAGGCTCGCATCGGCGAGCCGCTCGGGCGTGGCGCTCAGCCCTTCCGAGCCGCGCTCGACCGCGAACAGCGTGATGCCGTCCTCATCACCGGCAGCGCCCGCGTTGCGGGCCGCAACGATCAGCAGGTCAGCGACGTGGCCATGTTGCACGAAGCTCTTGGTGCCCGACAGCCGGAAGCCGTTGCCTGAGCGCTCGGCCCGGAGCGCGGTGCGCGCCGGGCGATGATGCGGCCCCTCGTCGATGGCGAGCGCGGCCACCGCCTCGCCCGACAGAATGCGCGGGAACCAGGTGGCGCGCTGCGCCGCGCTGCCGCTCTTGAGCGCGGTCACAGCCCCCACCGCGGTCGAGAGGAAGGGCGATGGCGTCAGGTTGCGGCCGACCTCCTCGAGCACGATCCCCGCCTCGACATTGCCGAGCCCCAGCCCACCATCGGCCTCGTCGATCATGATACCGGTGAAACCCATCTCGCCGAATTGCCGCCACAAGGCGGGCGAGTAGCCGGTCGCGTCCCCGGCATTGCGAAGCTGGCGCATGTGGCCGACAGGCGCCTGCTCCGCCATGAAGGGCCGCGCGGTATCGAGCAGCATCGCCTGCTCGTCGGTGTGGAAGAGCGGCATGGTCAGGCCCCCGGCAGTTCGAGAATACGCTTGGCGACGATGTTAAGCTGGACCTCGGAGGTGCCCCCCTCGATCGAGTTGGCCTTGGTGCGGAGCCAGCTCCTCGCCGCCGCCCCGCCCCGCGATCCCTCACTCTCCCATTCGAGCGCGTCCGATCCCCCCGCCGCCATCGCCAGTTCGTGGCGCTGCTTGTTCAATTCGGTGCCGTAATATTTCATCATCGACGGCTGTGCCGGATGCGCGCGGCGGGCCTTCAATTCATCGATGAACTTCTCCGACATCGCGCGGAAGGCGGCGGCGCGCACCTCGAACAGCGCGATCCTCGCGCGCAGCACGGGAGCATCAACGCGACCGTCTGCCTCTGCCCCACAAGCCTTGAGTGCCAGCGCGCCGAGCGACAGCTCGCCCCCGCCCAGCCCCATGCCCGAGATCATTTCGCGCTCATGGCCGAGCAGATATTTGGCGACGTCCCAACCCTTGTTCAGTTCGCCGACCAGATTGGCCTTGGGCACCTTCACATCGTCGAAGAAGGTCTCGCAGAAGGGCGAATAGCCGGAGATCAGCAGGATCGGCTTGGTCGAAACACCAGGCGTCTCCATGTCGAACAGCACGAACGAGATGCCGTTATGCTTGTCGGCCGGGTTGGTGCGGACGAGACAGAAGATCCAGTCCGCCTTGTCGGCATAGCTGGTCCAGACCTTCTGGCCGTTGACGAGGAAATGGTCGCCTTGGTCTTCCGCGCGCGTGGCGAGGCTCGCGAGGTCGGAGCCGGCATTGGGCTCCGAATAGCCCTGGCACCAGCGAATCTCGCCACGCGCGATCGGCGGCAGATGTTCGAGCTTCTGCGCCTCGCTACCATATTTGAGCAGCGCCGGCCCGAGCATGGAGATGCCGAAGGAATTGAGCGGCGGCCGACAGCCAAGCCGCGCCATTTCCTCGCGCAGGGCCTTGGCCTCGGCGGACGAAAGGCCACCGCCGCCATATTGCTTCGGCCAATCGGGCACGGTCCAGCCGCGCGCGGCCATGCGCTCCAGCCAGAGCCTCTGCGCCTCGCTCGCAAAGGTGAAGTGGCGCCCACCCCAGCACAGATCCGCTTCGGAACGTAGAGGCGTGCGCATCTCGCGTGGGCAATTCGCCTCCAGCCACGCACGAGCTTCGGCGCGGAAGGCCTCGACGGTCTCGCTCATGCCGTGAACCTCCCGCCGTTCGCCGCCTTATCGCGCAGCATCGGTGACAGGCGGAAGTCCTTCATCCGGGCGGCGTGCTTTTCCAGCCCCGCGACGACCCGGTCCAGCCCCACCGTATCCGCCCAGAACATCGGCCCGCCGGTCCAGGCCGGCCAGCCATAACCGTTCAGCCAGACGATATCGATGTCGGAGGCGCGCTGCGCCTTGCCCTCCTCAAGGATCAGCGCGCCCTCGTTGACCAGCGGATAGAGCAGCCTTTCGAGGATCTCCTGGTCGTCGACCTTGCGCTGTTCGTTGCCCGATTTCAGCGCGAACTCGGTAATCACCGCCCCGGCCACGGGCGAGGGCGTGCGGTTGCGCTTCTCGTCATAGATATAGAAGCCGTGGCCGGTCTTCTGCCCACGCAAGCCGCGCTCGCACAGTACATCGCGCACAGTCGCGCCGGCGCTCGTCTTCGGATCCCAGCCGATGTCGAGGCCTGCGAGATCGGCCATCTGAAACGGCCCCATCGGCATTCCGAATTCGGTCATCACGCGATCGATGTCCCAGGGCTTGGCACCTTCCATGAGCAGCGCATTGGCCTGATCCTGCCGCGCGCCGAGCATGCGGTTGCCGATGAAACCGTGGCAGACGCCTGCCACCACCGCGACCTTGCCGATTTTACGGGAGAGCGCCATGCAGGTCGCCAGCACATCGGGCGCGGTCTTGTCGCCGCGCACGATCTCCAGCAGCTTCATCACATTGGCCGGCGAGAAGAAATGCAGCCCGATGACATGGTCTGGCCGCTTGGTGACGGCGGCGATCTCATTGACGTCGAGATAGCTCGTGTTGGTGGCGAGGATGGCGCCCGGCTTGCAGATGCCGTCGAGCTCCCGGAACACCGCCTTCTTGATGTCCATCAGCTCGAACACCGCCTCGATCACGAGGTCGCGGTCGGCAAGGTCGGCGAGGTGGAGCGTGGGAGTGAGCAGCGCCATCGCACGCTCGACCTGTTCGGGCTTCATGCGGCCCTTGGCGGCGGTCGCCTCGTAGTTCTTGCGGATGATCCCAACGCCACGATCGAGCGCCGCCTGCTCGCGCTCGACCAGCGTGACGGGGATGCCCGCCGACAGGAAGTTCATCGCGATGCCGCCGCCCATCGTGCCCGCGCCGATTATGCCGACTGTCGCGAACGGCAGCAGCTTTATGTCGGCGGCCACGCCGTCGATCTTGGAGGCGGCGCGCTCGGCGAAGAAGAGATGGCGTAGCGCCTTGGACTGATCGCCGGTGACGAGCTTCATGAACAGCTCGCGCTCCTTGGCAATTCCTTGGTCGAAGGGCAGCGTCGCAGCCGCCTCGACCGCCTGGATGCAGGCCTCCGGCGCCTCGAAGCCCCGGAGGCGGCGGGCATTCTCCTTGCGGAAATGATCAAACATACCGGGCTCGGCCCGCGCGGTCTGACGGCTGGCGACAGGGTGGCTGGCCTTGGCCGCCACCTCACGCGCAAAGGCGATCGCGTCTGCCTCCAGACTGTCCTCGCCGACGATGCGATCGATCAGCCCGATCGCCTCGGCCTTCTTCGCGGGAATCGGATCGCCCGACACGATCATCGGCAGCGCCGCCTCGACACCGACCACTCTCGGCAACCGCTGCGTGCCGCCCGCACCCGGCAGGATGCCGAGCTTGACCTCGGGAAGCCCCAGCTTCGCGGACGGCACCGCGACCCGATAATGGCAGGCGAGCGCGACCTCGAGCCCGCCACCGAGCGCGGTGCCGTGGATCGCGGCGACCACCGGCTTGGCGCTCGCTTCAATCAGGTCGACCACCTCGGGCAGTGCGGGCGGCTGCATGGGCTTGCCGAATTCGGTGATGTCGGCGCCGGCAAAGAAGGTGCGGCCCGCGCCGCGGATTACCACCGCCCTCACCGCGGAATCGTTTGCCGCCTCGGCGATCGCATCGGCGAGCCCGCGCCGGACCTCGGCGCCCAGCGCGTTCACCGGTGGATTGTCGGAGACGACGACCAGCACATCGCCCTCCCTGCGCGTCGTGATGGCGGTCAAATCACATCTCCTCGGAAAGAACGGATATCTCGGCCGAGAGCAGAAAGGTGCGGGCGACGCGGGGCAATCGGATCGCAGTCCGCAGCCATCGCACGCCATGCCTCCATTTCCATACCTCTCATTCGATGCACAGCCTCTGTCGTACTGCGTCTGGGGTCGATTCTTACAGCTTGTTTGCCGAATTGATCAAGAATATGCATTCGAAAAAGACGGCACGAACAAACCGTGTTTAGGATTGGAGAGGGAATGGCGGCGCAGAGCAACGCGAATCCTGGACCCGTCGCAGGCATACCGACCGGCTGGCCGGCGGCGTCGTTGACTGCGATCGAGGCGCTGCTGTGCGCGCCAGGCGAACCCTTCGAAATGGAGACAGTGACGATCCGGGGCGTGCCGACGCGCACTTGGAAGAACCAGCCGCCCTCGCTCCCAACCCTCGCCCGGATGGCGCGCGCGGCGTACGGATCACGCACCTTCGTCGTCTATGAGGATGAGCGCGTCAGCTATGAGGCGTGGTTTCGCGCCACCGTCGCTCTCGCCAACGAACTCGCGCGGCTAGGCGTCGGCCGCGGCGACCGCGTCGCGCTGGCGATGTGCAACCTGCCCGAATGGCCCGTCGCCTTCTTCGCAGCGACCAGCCTCGGCGCGATCATCGTGCCGCTCAACGGTTGGTGGACGAACGCCGAGTTGCGCTACGGGCTGGCGCATTCCGGCAGCCGGGTGCTGATCTGCGACGCCAAGCGGTGGGAACGGATCCGGCCCGAAATGGCTGAGCTGCCCAATCTCGAGCATGTGCTGGTCGCGCGCGCGGACGGCGATCTCGCATCGCCGGCAGTGGCGCTCGAATCGCGGATCGGCCGCACCGCCGACTATGACGCGCTGCCCGACGCAGACCTGCCCGCGATCGCAATAGCGCCCGACGACGACGCCACCATCTTCTACACCAGCGGCACCACCGGCAGCCCTAAGGGCGCGCTCGGCACGCACCGCAACATCCTCACCTGCGTGCTGTCGGCGGCCTATCCCGGCGTCCGAAGCTGTCTGCGCCGCGGCGAGGTGCCGCCCGAGCCCACGCCCAAGACGGTCCTCATCGTCGTGCCGATGTTCCACGTCACTGCATGCAACGCCCTGCTGATGGGGGTGCTGGCGGCGGGCCACAAGCTGGTCTTCATGCCTCGTTGGGATGCCACCAAGGCGCTCGCACTGATCGAACGCGAGCGCGTCAACATGACCGGGGGCGTGCCCACCATCGCCTGGCAGATCCTCGATCATCCCGATCGCGACCGCTATGACCTGAGCTCGCTGGAGGCGATTGCGTACGGCGGCGCGCCGTCCGCGCCCGAGCTGGTGCGGCGCATCCAGCAGGATCTCGGCGCCGCGCCCAGCAACGGCTGGGGCATGACCGAAACCTCCGCGACTGTCACAAGCAATAGCGCCGAGGACTATCTGTATCGCCCAGACAGCTGCGGTCCGGCGCTCCCCGTCTCTGACCTGAAGATCATGAATGAGGACGGCACGCGGGTGTTGCCGACGGGCGAAGTCGGCGAGCTGTGGGCGGCAGGGCCGCAGGTCGTGAAGGGCTATTGGAAGGATCCCGAGGCAACCGCGCGAACCTTCGTCGACGGCTGGGTGCGCACCGGAGACATCGCCCGGCTCGACGAGGAAGGCTTCTGCACGATCGTCGATCGCGCCAAGGACGTAGTGATCCGCGGCGGCGAGAACATCTATTCGATCGAGGTGGAGAACGTCCTCTACGCGCATCCGTCGGTAATCGACGCCGCGGTAATCGGCCTCCCCCATCGCACGCTGGGCGAGGAGCCGGCGGCGGTGGTGCATCTGGTGCCCGGCACCACCGCTACCGAGGCGGAGTTGCAGGAATGGGTGCACGCCCGCCTCGCTGCGTTCAAGGTGCCGGTCTACGTGCGCATCTGCCCCGACACGTTGCCGCGCAACGCCAACGGCAAGATCCTCAAGAAGGATCTGCACCGGCTGTTCGAGACCGAAACGGCGGCGTCAGGCCAAGCTTAGACAAGACGCCACCCGCTTCAGAAGATCGCGACGCTCTGCATGCCCTGTACGACGCAAAGGCCATGGCGGTTCCACATCGTCATCGACTGGCTGGAGAAGCCGCCCGCCGCGTGATGGGCGGTGGATCGGAGAAGCCACCAGCCGTCGGTAGTGGAAGGGTGCGACGACAGCAGGTTCATCATCCACGTGATGCTGCTGATCGGGCGCCGTTCGGTCAGCAGCGGCATCGCGCCGGGCGGAAGCGCATCGGCGACCGCGAGGATTTCGGTGACCGGATCGAGTCCCTCCCGATCACGCAGCCTGATCCAGCACAGCAGATCGGGAATGCCACGCCGCGGCTCGGGCCAGGCATGACGCCACTCGAAGTTGGTGCCGAACCTCGGAACGGTCTTGGGCGAGACCGGTGCGGCCGTCTCGGGGTCGGTCGCCACCGGCATCGGATTGTCGTCGTGGCGGAGCGCGGAGTCGCGCTCGGCAACAAACACGAAGCCTGCCTTGAGCCCGGCACCATCCTCGCCTGAAACCTCGGCATCGACGAAGGTGGTCGAGCGACCGCGCCGCACCGGCACGGCCCGAGCCTCGACCACGCCGGCGAGCGGCCGCACGAACGCAATCGTCGCAGAGCGCAGCGGCGGCAGATCGTCGGCAAGGCCCCTCGCCGCCTCGAACGCCAGTGCGGTGCTGAAGCCGCCATAGCTGGTGCGGCCTTGCAGCCACTCCTCGGGGACCTCGACCGAAAGCGAACCCCGGTCGCGCTTTGCACCGCCGAGAAGGGTGCCCAGGCTCACCATGTGGTCTGCCCGGGCTTGCGCTCGCCCGGCGGTATGGCGGTCGGGTGAGAGGTCGACAATCCGCCGTCCACTACGACTGCCTGTCCGTTCACATAGCTCGCCGCCGGCGACGCCAGGAACAGCGCTACCGCAGCGATCTCCTCCGGCTCGCCGCCGCGCAGCAATGGGTTGAGCTGGCCGATCTTGTCCTCGCGACCCTTCGCGCGGGCGAGATCATAGGCGAAGCGCGTCATGCCCGTCTCGATCAGGCCGGGGCAGATCGCGTTGACGCGCACACCCGTGCCGGCCAGCTGCTGCGCCGCCGTCTGAACGAGGTTGATAACGCCGGCCTTCGACGCCGAATAGGGCGCCGGCCCCGCCCCGGCGCGCAGCCCGGCGACCGATGCGGTGCAAATGATCGCGCCGCCGCCGCGTTGCTCGATGGCGCGGGCGGCGTGCTTCACCGCGAGGAACGGCCCAACCAGATTGACGCGCAGCGTCTCCAGCCAGACCTCGGGGGTCGCATCGAAATAGCCGCCGAACACGCCGCCGGTGATGCCGGCATTGGCGAAGAACAGGTCGAGTCCACCGAATTCCGCAACCGCGAGCGCGACCAGCGCCTCGACATCGGCCTCGCACCCGGCATCGGCCTGCATCGCCACCGCGCGGCCGCCCGCCTCCTTGATCGCGGCGACCGTCTCCTCGACTGCGGGCACGACGTCGGCCGCGACGACAGCAGCCCCGGCCTCGGCGAACATCCGCGCCGACGCGCGACCAATTCCCGAAGCCGCGCCGGTAACAATCGCGACCTTTCCCTCAAGCACGCCGCTCATATCGTCATCCCCCCGATCGTCACGCCGCCATCGACGACGATGGCCTGGCCGGTCACATAGGCGCTGGCATCCGAGGCGAGGAACACGGCGGCGCCTGCGATGTCGCGCGGCTCGCCGATCCGGTGCAGCGGCGTCGCCGCGTTCACGCGCTTCTCGGCCTCGGGATTCTCCCACAGCGCGCGGGCGAAATCGGTGCGGATGAGTCCGGGAGCGATCGCGTTGATCCTCACATTATGGTCGCCGATCTCCACCGCATAGTTGCGCACCAGCTGGAAATCCGCCGCCTTGGAGACATTGTAGGCTCCGATCACCCGCGACCCCTGCAATCCGCCGATCGAAGAAACCACGATGATCGCACCGCCCCGCCGCTCGGTCATTTCGGGCAGCACCAGCTGGATCAGCCAGTGGTTGGAGAGGATATTGTTGTCGAGGATCTTGCGGAATTGCTCGTCCGCGATGCCGTTCATCGAGCCATAATAAGGATTGCTGGCGGCATTGCAGACCAGCACGTCGATGCGACCTAATGCTGAGCGCGTGCGCGCAACCAGCGCTTCCAGATCGGGCTTGGAGGAAATGCTGGCGGCGATCGCAATCGCCGTGCCCTCGCCATGGCGGGCGTTGATCCCAGCAGCGACCTCCTCGCAGGCCTCTTGTCGGCGACTGGAGATGACGACGCGCGCACCCTGGGCAGCATATTCCTCGGCGATCGCACGACCGATGCCGCGCGATGAGCCGGTAATGATGGCGACCTTGCCGGTCAGATCGAACAGGGACATCCTCTCTCCTCTCCTCAGTCCTTGGCGCCGGCGCGGCGCGCGAACTCCCAGGCGCGCTGGGCCAGCATTGGCACGCGCGATCCCGCCTCTTCCGCCCGCGCGCTCGACGCAGAGCCTTCGAGGAAGCGCTTCTTGATACCCTGGACGATGCCTACCAGCCGGAACAGGTTGTAGGCGAAGTACCAGTTGAGATCGGGGAGCCCGGCCCGGCCCGTCGCATCGCAATAGAGCGCGACCGCCTCCTCCAGCGTGGGGATGCCGAGCGCGACGAGATCGAGACCGCCGAGCGTCGCGGGATGCTCGCCCGCCGGCATCGCCCAGTTCATCGCGAGATAGGCGAAGTCCGCGAGAGGATCACCCAGCGTCGACAGCTCCCAGTCGAGCACCGCGCGGGCCTCGCCCTGATCGGGTGCGAAGATGATGTTGTCGATGCGGTAATCGCCATGGATGATCGACACACGCTCCTGTGGCGGCAGCGTCGCAGGCAGCCACGCGACGAGCTTCTCTACATCGGGCAAGTCATCGGTCTGCGCGGCGCGATACTGCTTGATCCAGCGCGCGACCTGGCGCTCGAAGTAATTGCCCGGCGCGCCATAGTCGCCAAGCCCGACCGAGATTGGATCGACGTTGTGCAGCCGCGCGAGCGTCGCGATCATCGACCGATAGATTACACCCCGCTCTTCGGGCTGCTGGTCCGGTAGAGCGCCTTCCCAAAAGGTGCCGCCCTCGACCATCTCCATCACGTAGAAGGGCACGCCGATCACGTCGCCATCCTCGCACAGCGCGTATGGACGAGCGACCGGGAAGCCAGTCGGATGTAGCGCGGCGATCAGGCGATATTCGCGATCCACGGCATGCGCCGAAGGCAGCGTCGGCCCGGATGGCTTGCGGCGCAGCACATAGCGGCCGCTCGCAGCGTCCAGCCGATAGGTCGGGTTGGACTGGCCGCCCGGAAACTTCTCCAGCGTGAAGGGCGCCCGGAAGCCGGGAACATGGCCAACAAGCCAGCGTTCGAGCTGCGAAAGATCCATTCCATCGCCGGCGCGGCGCGCATCGGGCGCGGTTCCTGCCATATCACCCTCTCCGTGCGCGGGGTCGCCTTATGATGTCCGGCTATACGATACCGGCTATTCAGTAAATAACCAAACTGCTATGCTTTATGGAACAGATAGGGGGATTACATGCGTACCCCATCTTCGGATGAACGTTTTCCGCCCGATGGTGGCGCCGTGCACAACGGTGCGGCATAAGCGCAGCATGTCGACCCAACCCGCCCTCCGACCGGCAACACCCGCCAAAAAGCCCAGCCGCTTCGAACGCAAGCGCGAGCGTATCCTCGATGCGGCGACGGGCCTGATCAACAAACGCGGCGTCAAGGGCATGACCTTCGCCGAGGTTGCACAGACGGTCGAGCTCAACACCACCAGCATCACCTATTATTTCCGCTTAAAGGAGCAGCTCGCGGCGGCCGTCTTCGAGCATACGCTGGAGCGGATCGAAGCGATGGCGATCGAAGCAGCCGCCGAGCGGGATCCGCATGCGCGCGTCGGCAAATATCTGCAGCTCCATTTCGATCTGCACGCTCGCGTGCTGCGCGGCGAGGAGCGCCCGATCGCCACGCTCTCTGATATCCGCGCGCTCGAAGACAGCGCTCGGGTACCGCTAGAACGACATTATCAGGCGATCTTCCGGCGCATCCGCGGTTTCTTCGGCGATGTTGGCGAAGGAGACCGGAAGGCGCTGCTCACCGCCCGCGCGCACATGCTGACCGAGGTCACCTTCTGGATGCCGGCGTGGGTCAACCATTATTCAATCGGCGATTTCGAGCGCGTCTGCGCCCGCCTGTTCGAACTGCTGTCGCATGGCATCGCGCCGGCCGGCGGCCACTGGACGCCCACCGCCCCCGCCGCGCTCGACGATGGCGACGACCTACAGCCAACGGGGCCCGGTGCCTTTCTGCGCGCCGCAACCCGACTGATCAACGAGCTGGGCTATCGCGGCGCCTCGGTGGATCGCATCGTCGCAGAGCTCAACGTCACCAAGGGCAGCTTCTACCACCACCTCGACGCCAAGGACGATCTGGTTCTCGAATGCTTTCGCCGCTCATATCGACGCGTGTCGCTCGCGCAGCATCTCGCCGACCAGGCGGGCGGCAGCCATTGGCAGCGCCTGTCGACCGCCATCGCGACGCTACTCGACATCCAATTCGCGGACGCGTGGCCATTGTTGCGCACAACCGCGCTGCACGCGCTGCCGACCGACGTGCGCGCCAACGTAGTGGAGCGCTCGAACCGCATGGCGTTGCGCTTCGCGGGCACGCTCGTCGACGGGATCAGCGAAGGATCGATCCGCCCGGTCGATCCGATGATCACCAGCCAGGTCATCATGGCGACGCTCAACGCCGCCTATGATCTCCGCCACTGGGCGCAGCGCCTGCCGCGCGACAAGGCGGTGGCGATGTACGCCTCGACGCTCGCCACGGGTCTGTTCGACCAGGATCGATAAGACCCATACCCATTATTTGAATTTCGACTTGCCCACCGCCTTCAACCGCTTCTAGAACTCTGTCGCAGTGGAGGAAGGACGGGCATGGCCACCCAGATTCTGGACGAGCTCACCGCACAAATCGGGCAGACCTGGCATTCGGATTGGCTAACGGTCGATCAGGCGATGATCGATGCGTTCGCCGACGCGACCGGCGACCACCAGTTCATCCACGTCGATCCAGTGCGGGCAGCGGCGACCCCGCTCGGGGGCACCGTCGCACATGGCTTCCTGACATTGTCGCTGCTCCCGCGCCTTTATGCCGAAGCGCGCGAGCAGGACGCAGCCTCGGTCAAAATGAGCCTGAACTACGGGTTCGATCATCTCCGCTTCGTGACGCCGGTGCGGTCGGGAAGCCGCGTGCGCGGCGTGTTCACGCTTGAATCGATCGAAGAGAAGCGACCCGGTCAATTTCAGCAGGTGCTGGCGTGCATTCTGGAGGTCGAGGGCAGCGACAAGCCCGCGCTGGTTGCGACGTGGCTCGGCCAGTTCTTCATCTGACGCCCTTTCGGGAGGATACTTCATGCGCGATGCCGTTATCGTCTCCACAGCCCGCACGCCGATCGGCCGGGCGTATCGCGGCGCGTTCAACGACATGCGTGCCCCCACGCTAGCGGCCCACGCCATCCGCGCCGCTGTTGAGCGTTCCGA
>OUNM010526245.1_pt1 | contig 17477 bp, 11 predicted proteins | sample 1769961 | NCBI WGS metagenome assembly OUNM01 (sample SAMEA3914820, study PRJEB12502) | metagenome | biome: forest; material: soil | place: USA | collected 2012-03-12 | depth 0.3 m
GTCGGAGAAGATGACCCTGTGGGACTTCCTGACCCCCGGCGGCGGCGACTCCATCCTGGTGCGCGGCCAGCCAAAGCACGTGGCCGGCTACGCCAAGGACTTCCTGTTCACCGAGGCCCAGCTGCGCCAGCCGGTGACCAGCCTGTCGGGCGGCGAGCGCAACCGCCTGCTGCTGGCGCGCGCCCTGGCCAATCCCACCAACCTGATGGTGCTGGACGAACCGACCAACGACCTGGACATGGACACGCTGGACCTCCTGGAGGACCTGCTGGCCGACTTCGACGGCACCCTGATCCTGGTCAGCCACGACCGCGACTTCATCGACCGCCTGGCCACCTCGACCATCGCCATGAACGGCCACGGCAAGGTGCTGGAGACCCCGGGCGGTTGGACCGACCTGATCGATCAGAGCCCGGACTTCTTCAAGGGCGCGCGCGGGGCCGGCGTCGGCTCGTCCTTCACGCCCGTGGCCCGCAACACCAAGGCCGCCGCCCCTGCGCCGGTCGCGGCGCCGCCGCCAAAGAAGGCCGGCAAGCTGACCTTCAAGGACCAGCGCCGCCTGGAAGAGTGCGAGGCGCTGATCGCCAAGAGCCCGGCGATCATCGCCGGCTTCGAGAAGACCCTGGCCGACCCCAACCTCTACAGCCGCGATCCGGCGACCTTCGACAAGACGATGAAGGCCCTGGACAAGGCCCGCGCTGATCTGGAGCAGGCCGAGATGGAGTGGCTGGAGCTGGAAGAGAAGAAGGAAAACCTGGCCGGCTAAGCTTCGTCGCCTCCCTCCTTATGCGTCGGAATGCCGCATGAGCCGCTCTCCGGCCTTGGCTTAACCCGTTGTGGGCCTTTCGGCCGCACGTTACGTGTGGGCGTGGGGGCCTTCAGGAGCGGGACTTGGGGGACGTTAGGGGCACAGGAGGCGGCACGACAGGCGCGAGCGCGCTTCGTGACGCCCGTCGCCAGAACCTGCTGCTAGCCGGCTTTCTGCTGGCCTATGTCGCCAGCTTCTTCTTCAGCGACCAGCTGACCCGCGACGCCGACGGCATGCCGGCCTTGTGGCCGGTCAACGCCATCGCCGCCGTCGGCCTGCTGCGGCTGTCGCCCGGCAGACAGGCCTGGCTGTGGATCGTCAGCATCGCCACCCGCCTCATCAGCCACCGCCTGGCCGGAGATCCGTGGCCGACGGTCGTGATCTACGCGACGCTGGATTCCACTGAGACCCTGCTGGCCGCCGCCATCACCCGCAGAGTCACGCGCGGCCGGATCTCGATCCGCAGCGTCGGCCAGGCGTTGGGGTTGATCGTCGCCGTGCTGCCGCTGACGGCGGCCATGGCCGCGATCGGCTCGGCCCTGGTCAGCCTGACCGAGGGCGAGCCGTTCTTCGGCTTCTTCCGCGACTGGGTCACCTGCACCTCGCTGGGCATGGCCATCGCCCTGCCCGCCGCCCTGGTGATCACCGAGCCCGGCCGTTTCTCGCGTCTGCGCCGCCCGCCGCCGGCGGTCCAGATCGGTCTCTACCTGCTGGTCGCGGCCGCCACCGCGGTCGCCTTTACGCAGCAGGGCGCGCCGATGCCCTTCCTGATCTTTCCGGCCGCCATGCTGGTCGCCTTCCAGATGGGACCCAAGGGCGCGGCTTGGTGCGCCGCCATCGTCATGGTCATCGCCGCGCCCCTGACCGTCGCCAACGCGGCCCACCCGGAGCTGCTGAGCAGTTGGCGGGAGCCTGATCGCATCCGCCTGGTTCAGACCTTCGTCACCGCCCTGTTCATGACCTGCCTGGCCGCCGCCCTCTCGCTGCACCGCGAGGACCGCCTCAAGCAGCTCATGGCCCGCCGTAGCGCCACCGCACGCGCCGCACGCGCCCGCGCCCTGGCCGCCAGCCACGCCAAGAGCGAGTTCCTGGCCACCATGAGCCACGAGATCCGCACGCCCCTGAACAGCATCCTGGGCTTCTCCGACCTGCTGGGTGCGACCGAGACCCTGTCGAATGAGGGCCGCCGCAAGCTGGACCTGATCGCCGGGGCCGGCCAGTCGCTGGTCACCCTGGTTAACGACGTCCTCGATTTCTCGCGGCTGGAGGCCGGGCGCATCACGCTGGATCCGCAGCCGGTCTCGCCCGCCACCCTGTTGCGTGAGACCGCCGCCATCGTCGCCCCGGACGCCGAGGCCAAGGGCCTGTCCCTGACGGTGGATCCGCGCGCCGACGAGACCGCCTTCTATCGCCTGGACGAAGGCCGCCTGCGCCAGGTGTTGCTGAACCTGCTCAACAACGCCGTGAAGTTCACGCCCTCCGGATCGATCGCCGCCAGCCTGGCGGTCGAGCTCGCGCCCGACGGCCAACGCTTGCGCATCGAGATCTCCGACACCGGCATCGGCATCAATCCTGAGCAACAGGCGCGGCTCTTCCAGCGCTTCTCGCAGGCCGACGGCTCGATCCGCCGCAGCTTCGGCGGCGCGGGCCTGGGGCTGGCCATCTGCAAGGCCCTGGTCACGCTGATGGGCGGCGAGATCGGCCTGGTCAGCGCGCCGGGTCGTGGCTCGACCTTCTGGATCGCCTTGCCCGCCGAACCGGCGCAAGCGCCGGCGCCCCAGCCGGACGAAGACGAGCGCGAGACCGCCGCCCGCATCCTGCTGGTCGACGACCATCCGATGAACCGCGAGCTGGGCATGGCCATGCTGATGCTAGCCGGCTGCGAGGTCGAGCTGGCCGAGGACGGCGACGAGGCCGTGCGCCTGGCGACCGAGCGCGATTTCGACGTCATCCTGATGGACATCCACATGCCGCGCATGGATGGCCTGGAAGCCACCCGCGCGATCAAAGCCCTGGACGGGGCGCGGGCGCGCACGCCGATCATCGCGCTCAGCGCCGACGCCCTGCCTCAGCAGATCGAGCGCTGTCACAAGGCGGGCATGGTCGACCACATCGCCAAGCCGATCGACCGCGAGACCTTGTACCGCGTCGTCGGCCACTGGCTGGGCGAAGGCCAAGCCGCAGCCTGACCGGGCGCGCCGCGGCGACGCCCTCTTGAATTGTGGTTAAGGCCATGCATTCTCAGCGCCCCGGGCACGCGGGACATGCGATCGCAGAGGGTTCAAAACGCCGCGCGGCGTGCTGCGGCGAAACGACACACAATGCGATAAGCCGGCAACGGAAGGCCCGGCGGGCGTATTCATAGTCGCGCTGGTCTCCGCGTGGGCGGCGAGCCGGCGCAGTCATGGCGTGGTCTCCCGACACCGGGTCTCGATGGCGACGCTACCGCCGCACACGCCTGCTGGACCAGGCGGACGGGTTTGGGGGGAGCCGATGGCGCAATCGTTGGCGCGGCAGGAACAGAGACGGCAGGGCGTCCTGCTGCTGAGCCTGTCGGCCGCCATCGTCGCCAGCCTGGCCTTCAGCGAATACCTGACCCGAACTCTGCTGGGCGTCGCCGCCTTCTGGCCCGCCAACGCCCTGCTGGCCGCCGGCCTGGTGGCCCTCGGCGGCTCGCGCCGGGTGTCCCTCGCCGTGGTCTTCGTGGTCTTCCACCTGGCGATCGACCTGCTGGTCGGCGACAGCCCCGGCCGCGTCCTGCTCTACACCGCCGTCGACACGCTGGAGGCCCTGGCCGTCTGGACCTTGGCCGTACGGATCGCCGGCGGCCTGCCGCGTATCCGGTCTTTGCAGGCTCTGGCGCTGCTGCCAGCCGTGACGACGCCCGTGGCGGCGGCCTCGGCCCTGCTGTGCGCGGCCGTCCTGTCCGTCGCGTTCGGCGAGCCGTTCCTGCGCAACCTGATCGACTGGTTCCTGCGCGGCGCGCTGGGCCTGGCCGTGACCCTGCCCGCCACCCTGGTGCTGATCGACGCCGAGCACCGCCGCGCCTTCCGCAGCGACTGGCGCGAGCAGCTTCTGCTGCTATTCGCCGTCGCCGCCGTCACCATCCTGTGCGCCCACCCGCTGTCGGGCGCGCCGCCGTTCCTGATCTTCCCGATCGCCCTGGTCACCGCCTATCGCCTGGGCGCGCGCGGCGCGGCCATGGCCTCGCTGATCGTCGCGGTGATCGTCATGCCGTTCGTGATCGGCGGCGCCTCGCCCCGGTTCAACGCCGTGCTGGGACCGATCGCCCAGGTGCGGACCATCCAGGTGTTCCTGGCGGTGCTGTTCTACACCAGCCTGGCCGCCGGTCTGGCCCTGGCCCAGCAGGACCGGCTCAAGCGCCTGCTGCTGCGCCGCGAGCAGCTGACCCGCGCCGCCCGCGCCCGCGCCCTGGCCGCCACCGAGGCCAAGACCGAGTTCCTGGCCACGATGAGCCACGAGATCCGGACACCGCTGAACAGCGTGCTCGGCTTCGCCCAGCTCTTGGCCGCGCGCGACGACCTGCCGCCCGACGCCCGCCGGCAGGTCAACCTGATCGACAACGCCGGCGCGGCCCTGCTGACCGTGGTCAACGACATCCTGGATTTCTCGCGCGTCGAGGCCGGCCAGATCGAGCTTCTGCCCGCCCCGACCTCGGCCGCCGGCCTGCTGCGCGACACCGTGGCGATCATGGCGCCCGAGGCCCGCGCCAAGGGCCTGACGATGGACCTGGAGATCGTCGATCCGGTCGATGGCCTGCACGAACTGGACGCCGACCGCCTGCGCCAGGTGCTGATCAACCTGCTGAACAACGCCGTGAAGTTCACCGACGAAGGCCGCATCGACGCGCGCCTGATCGTCGAGCCCGGCGACATCGAAGACCGGCTGCGCTTCGAGATCATCGACACCGGCGTCGGCATCGACCTCGACAAGCAGGCCCTGTTGTTCCAGCGCTTCTCCCAGGCCGACAGCTCGATGAGCCGGCTGCACGGCGGGGCGGGCCTGGGCCTGGCCATCTGCCGGGCGCTGGTCGACGTAATGGGCGGCAAGATCGGCGCCGACAGCGTGCCGGGGCGCGGCTCGTGCTTCTGGATCGAACTGTCGGCCCCGACCGCCGAAGAGGTCGTCGTTCCCGAGCGGCCCAAGACGTCGTCGCCCGGCGCAGCCAAGATCCTGATCGTCGACGATCACCCGATCAATCTCGAGATCGGCCAGGCCCTGCTGACCCTCGTCGGCTGCGAGGTCGACGTGGCCGAGAACGGCAAGCAGGCCGTCGAACGCGCGGAAGCCGGCGACTACGACATCATCCTAATGGACATCCACATGCCGCAGATGGACGGGCTGCAGGCGACACGGGCGATCAAGGCCCTGCGCACACCGGCCGGCAAGGTCCCGATCATCGCCATGAGCGCCGACGCCCTGCCCCGCCAAGTCGAGCGCTGCTACGCCGCCGGCATGGTCGACCACATCGCCAAACCCATCCAGCGCGAGGTGCTGTACGCTAAGATCGAGCGCTGGCTGAACCGGCCGGCGGTTGGGGCGTAGCCACGTCTCCCTTCTCCCCTTGCGGGAGAAGGCGGCGCGACGCGCCGGATGAGGGGTCGAAAGACCTGTCGGAAAGGCCTGCATGACCCCTCACCCGACCGCCTGCGGCGGCCCCCCTCTCCCGCAAGGGGAGAGGGATATAGGCTTGGAACTCTCCCCGCTCGCCCCTAACTTGACCGCGAACTAGGGGAACCGTTCCATGCGCCGCCGCGCCTTCGCCGCACTGGGCCTGATGGCCTTCATCGCCGCCTGCTCGCCCGCCGCCAAGAAGGACGCCGAGCCCGCTGGCGTGACCAAGCTGAAGCTGGCCACCGACTGGCGGGCCGAGGCGGAGCTGGGCGGCTACTATCAGGCGCTGGCGACCGGCGAGTACAAGAAGCGCGGCCTGGACGTGACCCTGATCCAGGGCGGGCCGGCGGTGAACGTGCCCCAGCTCCTGGCCACCGGCGCGGTCGATGTCGGGGTCGGCTCCAACAGCTTCATCGTCATGAACCTGGCCAAGGAGAACGCGCCGGTCAAAGCCGTGGCGGCCTTCATGCAGAAGGACCCGCAGGTCCTGATCGCCCATCCCGGCCAAGGCGTGAACGGTCTGGCCGACATGAAGGGCCGGCCGATCCTGCTGGCCGACGCCTCGATCACCGCCTTCTGGGTGTGGCTGAAGGCCAAGTACCAGTTCAGCGACGACCAGGTGCGCAAGTACAACTACTCGTCCGCGCCGTTCCTGGCCGACAAGCGGGTGATCCAGCAGGGCTACGCCACCAGCGAGCCCTACCTGATCGAGAAGGAAGGCAAGGAAAAGCCCGCCGTCTTCCTGCTGGCCGACAGCGGCTACCCCGCCTACGCTTCGATGGCCCTGGTCCCCGACAGCCTGATCGCCAAGAACCCTGCCGCCGTGCAGGCCTTCGTCGAGGCCACGGCGGCAGGCTGGAAGTCCTACCTCTACGGCGACGCCAAGCCGGGCGACGCGGCGATCCTGAAGGACAATCCGGAAATGACCCAGGACGTCCTCGACCAGGCCCGCGTGAAGATGCGCGACTACGGCATCGTTGGGAAAGACGGCGAGATCGGCCAGATGAGCGACGCCCGCTGGGCCGAGTTCTTCAAGGTCGCGTCCGAGCAGGGCGTCTATCCCAAGGACATGGACTTCAAGAAGGCCTACGCGCTGCAGTTCCTGCCCAAGGGCCAATGACCGCATCCGTCGCCAGCCTCTCCGGCGTCGAGGTCGACTACGATCGCGGACGCGCCCTGGGTCCCGTCGACCTGGCCCTCGCGCCCGGCGAGATCGTCGCCCTGGTCGGGCCGTCCGGCTGCGGCAAGTCCACGGCCTTGCGGCTGCTGGCGGGCCTCGAAGCCCCGACACGCGGGACCGTGACGCGCGCCGCCGGCAAGGGCGAGACGTCGGTCGTCTTCCAGGCCCCGACCTTGGCGCCATGGCTGTCGGCGCGGGACAATGTCGCCCTGCCGCTGGAGCTGTCCGGAACGTCGAAGACCCAGGCTCGCGCGGCCGCCGAGGAAGCCCTTGCCAAGGTCGGCCTGGCCGCCGCCGTGGCCGCGCGTCCCGCCCAGCTGTCCGGCGGCATGGCCATGCGCGCCTCGCTGGCCCGCGCCCTGGTCACCCGCCCGCGCCTGTTGCTGCTGGACGAGCCCTTCGCGGCGCTGGACGAGATCACCCGCCGCGCCCTGGCCGACGACGTCCTGGCCCTGGCCGATGACCTCAAGCCCGCCGTCGTCTTCGTGACCCACAATGTCGAGGAGGCCGTCTACATGGCCCGTCGCGTCGTGGTCATGACCCCCGGTCCCGGCCGCATCGCCGGCGAGATCGCCATCGATGGACCCGTCGTGCGCGCCCCGGGCTTTCGCACCACGGAGCCTTTCCGCGCCGCCGCAGAGGCGGTCTCGACCCTGCTGGCGCAGGCCACGGAGCGCGCCGCGTGAAACGCGTCCTCGCCCCGCTGATCCTGATCGTCGTGCTGCTGGGCGGCTGGGAGGCCGCGTGCCGGATCCTGTCGGTCCCGCCCTACCTGTTGCCCGCGCCCAGCGCGATCGCCGCCGCCTTCGCCGCGTCTTGGCCACTGCTGCTGGCCTCGGCCTGGGCGACGCTGTCGACGGCCCTCATCGCGCTGGCGATCTCCAGCCTGATCGCCTGCGCCCTGGCGCTCACCGTCAGCCTCAACGGCCTGCTGGAAGACGCCGTCCGCCCGATCGCCGTGACCCTGCAAGTGACCCCGCTCGTCGCCATCGCGCCGCTGGTGACCATCTGGGCCGGCATCGACCATCCCGGGCGCGCGGTGACCGGCCTGGCCGCCGTGGTGGCCTTCTTCCCAATCTTCTCGGGCGCGCTGACCGGACTGAAGGCGGTCGACCCGGATCTCGCCCGCTTGTTCGACCTCTATGGCGCCACACCCTGGCAGCGCCTGGTCCGCCTGCGCCTGCCGTCGGCCGTTCCCGCGCTTCTGGAAGGACATAAGGTCGCAGCCGGCCTGGCGGTCATCGGCGCCGTGGTGGCCGAGTTCGTGGCCGGCTCCGGCGGGGCCCAGGGCCTGGCCTGGCGGATTCTGGAGGCCTACAACCGCCTCCAGACGGCCAAGGTGTTCGCCGCCGTGGTCACGCTGGCCATTCTGGGCGTCGCATTGCACGCGCTCATGGAGCTGACCGAGCGTCGACTCCTCCACACTTGGCGCGGACGTTAGCCCAAGATTAAGCGGCTCTGGCTAGGACAGGATATCGATAAGACTTCCGTCCGGACCCGCCCCATGCGCGCCGCCGCCCTCATCGCCGCCCTGGCCTGCGCCGCGACCGCCGCGCATGCGCAGGACGCCGCGCGCGAGAGCCGCTACGGCCCCGCGCCCGATCGCGCGCCGACGCCGGTCAATGGCCAGGGTCCGCGTTTCACCGCAACGCCCTATGGCGGCGCGATGCTGGGCTGGTCGGGCAAGCGGGAGGCGGTCGATCCGGCCGCGACGCCGCAAGCCGCTCAGCAGCCCTGGTGGACGCGCCAGGCGCCGTCCGCGCCACAGGCCCCCGTCGCATCGCAGGCCCCAGTCGCGCCGACGCCGCGCTATGCGCCTCAGCCGCCACCGGCGCCTGTCGCGCCTCAAGCCAACGCCGCGCCGACGCGCGCCCTGCCGCAAAGCCTCTACGATATCCATCCGGAGCCCGTGAGCGCGCCGCAGGTCGCTCCAGCCTACGCTCCGCCGGCCCCGCCGCAGCAGCAGGCCGCCCTGCAGCCTGGTCAGATCACGGCCCGCACCTATTCCGTCGGCCGCCAGTTCGGCATGCAGCCCGACCCCATTCCCGCCGCCGGTCCGACCCGGATGGTCCTGATCGCCCCGCCGGCCTCCGCGCCGAAGGACGAGGCGGAGGACGCCCCGCGCGACGATCGCGACTGGCCGGCCAAGACCGACAAGGACGGCGCCCAGTGAGCACGCCTCAAATGAGCACTCCGCCCGAGACGACCGCGTCGCGCCTGCACGACCTGATCGCCCTGGCCAACGAGCCCTCCAGCGCCAAGCGCCGCGAGCTGCTGCGCGGCGTCACCGACCTGTTCTTCCAGGGCGAAGGCCACAACGGGGTCGAGATGGCCTTGTTCGACGACGTCATGAGCCAGCTGGCCGGCGACATGGAAGAGGCCGTCCAGATCGAGTTGGCCACGCGCCTGGGCGAGGCCCCGGCCGCGCCGCGCGGCGTCTCGCGCACCCTGGCCGCCGGCTCGATCGCCGTGGCCGCCCCGATCCTGCGCAGCTCCAGCGCCCTGACCGACGAAGACCTGCTGCACGTGGCCCGCACCCAGGGCCAGGACCACCTGCGCGCCATCTCGCGCCGCACCAGCGTGTCCAGCGCCGTTTCCGACACCATCGTGGCGCGCGGCGATGACGACACCCTGGGCGTGCTGCTGCGCAACGAAGGCGCGGTGCTGTCGCGCGCCGCGCACGAGACGGTGGTCGACCGCGCCGCCGCCAATCCGGCCCTGCACGCGGCCGTCGTCGACCGCCACAGCCTGCCGGTCGACCTGCTGAACGAGATGTACTTCATGGTCGAGGCGCGCCTGCGCGACCGGATCCTGGAGCGCAACGCCGACGTCGATCCGGCCACGCTGGAAGCCGCCCTGACCGCCGGTCGCAAGCGCATGGCTGTGGAGGACGGCGCCCTGCCGGCCGACCACGCCGAGGCCGAGGCCGAGTTCAGCGCCCTGCGCGCCAAGTCGCAGATCTCGCCGCAGCTGCTGGCCAACATGCTGCGCAACAAGAAGACGACGCTGTTCCTGGTGGCGCTGTCGGACCTGGCCGATGTCGACTTCCACACCGCCCGCAAGATCCTGGAGCGGCGCGAGATGGACGCCCTGGCCGTCATCTGCAAGGCGGCCGACTTCGACCGCTCGCTGTTCCTGACCTTCGCCCTCTTGATCCTCGAGCCGTCGGACGAGGTGATGCTGAAAGCGAAAGCGTATGGCGAGCTCTACGCCGCCCTGCCGCGCGAGTCGGCCCTGCGCACCATCCGCTTCTGGCGCCTGCGCCGCACGACCGGCGACGTCGCGGCGGCTTAGGGGGACGTTCATTCTAACAGCGAGACGGTTTAGCGCCCCCTCCGTCTCGCTGCGTATCCGCAGCGATCCACCTCCCCGTTTCACGGGTGAGGAGAACGATCCTCCTCCCTTGCGCAGCGGGGGAGGTGGCGCGGCGCGAATACGCGCCGTGACGGAGGGGGCGCTGCCCAGAGCCAGTTACGCGACAGGCGAATAAGGCTCAAACCCGCCCTCCTCGCGCCTTGCCTGCGCCATGCCGGACGGCCAAGGTGCGCGCCTTGTCTACTCCTACCCTGGATTCTCGATGATCAGCGCTTCGCGCTTGGCGCTTGTCGCCGCCGCCGGCCTTTCGGTCGCTGCTTGCTCGCATCTGCCCAAGCCTTCCATTCCCTTCACCAAGAAGGGCGAGGCCTCCGCGCCCAGGATCCCCGAGGCGCCGGCGCTGAGCGGTCCAAAGCTGGCTGACCTGAAACCCGGTCATTGGGCGCAGGAGCTGTCGGACGTGACGCCCGATCCGTCCTGGCGCTTCGGCGTGCTGTCGAACGGCATGCGCTACGCGATCCGCAAGAACGCCACGCCGCCCGGCCAGGCCAGCTTGCGCCTGTGGTTCGACGCCGGCTCGATGATGGAGACCGACGACCAGCAGGGCCTGGCCCACTTCCTGGAGCACATGGCCTTCAACGGGTCGAAGAACGTGCCCGAAGGCGAGATGGTCAAGATCCTGGAACGGCACGGCCTGGCCTTCGGCGCCGACACCAACGCCCAGACCAGCTTCGACGAGACCGCCTACCAGCTGGACCTGCCCAAGAACGACGACGACACCATCGACACCTCGCTGATGCTGCTGCGCGAGGCGGCCGGCGAGCTGACCATCGCCCCCGACGCGGTCGACCGCGAGCGCGGCGTGGTGCTGTCGGAGGAGCGCACCCGCGACACCCCCGGCTATCGCGTCGCCATCGCCACCCTGTCGGCGCAGATGGAAGGCCAGCTGCCGCCCAAGCGCATCCCGATCGGCAAGACCGACATCCTGAAGAACGCCCCCGCCCAGAAGATCCGCGACTTCTACGAGGCCTATTACCGCCCCGAGCGTGCGGTGCTGGTGGCGGTCGGCGATTTCGACGTCGACGCGATGGAAGCCAAGATCAAGGGCAAGTTCGGCGACTGGGCCGGCAAGGGCCAGCCAGGCAAGGATCCCGACGTCGGCCCGGTGATGAAGCGCGGCGAGACCGCCAAGCTGATCGTCCAGCCCGGCGCGGCCTGGTCGGTGCAGATGAACTGGCTGCGCAAGCCCGACGGGCTGATCGAGACCCGGGTCGCCGACGAGCGCGACACGCTGGAGAACCTGGCCTTCGCCGTCCTGAACCGTCGCATGCAGGCCCTGGGCCGCTCGGCGGAGCCGCCGTTCATCGCCGGCGGCGCCTTCAAGGGCGACCAGTACGGCGCCGTGCGCGTCACCACCTTCGGCGCCACGGCCCAGCCGGGCGAGTGGAAGCAAGCCCTGACGGCGCTCGACGCCGAACAGCGCCGCGCCGTGCAGTACGGTCTGCGCCAGGACGAGCTGGACCGCGAGATCGCCAACATGCGCGCCGGCCTGGTCGCCGCGGTGGCCGGCGAGGCCACCCAGCGCACGCCCGCCCTGGCCGGCCAGATGCTCGGCACGCTGAACGACGGCGAGATCATCACCTCGCCCAGCCAGAACCTGGCGGCCTTCGACCAGATCGTGAAGGGCCTGACCGCCGAGCGCGTCTCGGCCGTCCTGAAGAGCGCCTTCGCCGGCTCGGGCCCGCTGATCATCGTGGCCGCGCCCGACAATATCGAAGGCGGCGAGCCGACGATCCTCAAGGCCTATGACGCCGCCAAGGCCACGGCCGTCGCGCCGCCGGCCGCGCCGGGCGTGACCGCCTGGCCCTATTCCACCTTCGGCCCGACCGGCAAGGTGGTCGAGCAGAAGGACATCACCGACCTCGACACCGTCTTCGTGCGGTTCGAGAACGGCGTGAAGCTGACGATCAAGCCGACCAAGTTCCGCGACGACCAGATCCTGGTGAAGGTCCGCACCGGCCACGGCCTGCTGGACCTGCCGTCCGACAAGCAGAGCCCCCTGTGGTCGGGCTCGGCCCTGATCGAAGGCGGCCTCAAGCAGATCAGCAGCCAGGACATGGACCGCGTGCTGACCGGCAAGATCGTCGGCGCCCAGCTGGGGGTCGAGGACGACGCCTTCACCCTGAACGGCCGCACCCGGCCGCAGGACCTGGCCACCGAGATGCAGGTGCTGGCCGCCTACGCCACCGAGCCGGGCTGGCGTCCGGAGGCCTTCGCCCGCGTCAAGACCAGCTACGCCACGCTGCACGACCAACTTCAGACCACCACCGGCGGCGTCCTGGGCCGCGACCTGGGCGGGCTGATGCACGTGGGCGACCAGCGCTGGGCCTTCCCGACCCGCGAACAGATCGCCAGCGCCTCGCTGGACCAGCTGAAGGCAAGCGTGTCCGAACCGCTGGCCAAGGGCGAGCTGGAGATCGTCATCGTCGGCGACACCACCGTCGACAAGGCCATCACCGCCGTGGCCGACACCTTCGGCGCGCTGCCCAAGCGTCCGGGCGAGCCTGAACAGCCCGACGCCCGCAAGGCCGCGTTCCCGGCCCCGTCGATGACGCCGATCGTCCTGACCCACAAGGGTCGCGCCGACCAGGGCGCGCTGTTCATGACCTGGCGCACCGACGACCTGTTCGCCAACCTGCAGCGTTCGCGCGACGTCTCGATCCTGGGCCAGGTGATGCAACTGCGCCTGATCGACGAGCTGCGCGAGAAGCAGGGTGCGACCTACTCGCCCTCGGCTTCCTCGACCGCCAGCGTCGTCTTCAAGAACTGGGGCTATCTGGCCGTCAGCCTGGAGGTGCCGCCCGAGAAGCTGGACGGCGCCGTCGACTCGATCCGCAAGATCGCCGCCGACCTGCGCGACCACCCGATCAGCGTCGACGAGCTGGAGCGGGCCAAGAAGCCGCGCATCGACTCGATCGAGAAGGCCCGCGTGACCAACGAGTACTGGGCCGGCGTGCTGTCGGGCGCCCAGGACGACCCGCGCCTGCTGGACGCCACCCGCTCGGTGCTGGCCGGCCTGTCGCGCGTGACGCCCGAGGACGTGCAGAAGGCGGCCAAGACCTATCTGGGCGACGACAAGTCGTGGCTGCTGCTGGTCAAGCCGGAAGCCGCGGCGACACCGCCGGCGGCGAAGTAGAGCGTTCAAAGCAAAGGCCCCGCTGGATGGCGGGGCCTTTCTTTCTACGTGTCATCCCGGCCGTAGCGAAGCGGAGAGCCGGGACCCAGGGGCCGATGCAGTGCGGTCGCCCCTGGGTCCCGGATCGGCCCTGCGGGCCGTCCGGGATGACACGGCTTGTGTGGTTCCTTAGTACACGACCCCGCCAACGCCGCCGTCCAGGCTAAAGCTCGTGCTCAGCGTCTGGCGTTCCTGCACCGTTTCCTCACGGTAGGCGGTGTAGGTCTCGGTGGTGATGATCGTCAGGATCTTCACGCCGGCGCCGAAGCGGCGCAGCAGCGAGCGTTCGTTGCAGTCGCGGGCCGGGCGTTGCGGGCGGCACGAGATCGCGCCCTGGCCTTGGCCGGCGCCGGGCGTGTGATAGAGCGACTCGCCCTTCTGGCAGACGAAGGTCTGGCCGCCGCCGCCGGTCGAGATGTCGATCTGGCCGCTGTAGTCGGCGATCACGTACTGCATGCGCGCGCCGGCGATGCAGCGATAGAGCTCGCCGTCATAGGCGTCGTCGATGTCGCGGTCGGGGGTGACCTGCGAGGCCGGGTGCGGCACGTCGCGGTCGTCCAGGCAGACGGCGCGGATGATCACGCGGCGCGTGCGGGTGCGGGTGGCCTGATAGGCGTCGCGGCGCACCTGGCCCGCGCCCTGGACGTCCAGGCCCTGGATGTAGCCGGTCGACATCGGACCCGAATAGTAGCCGCCATGCGTGCCGCCGCCGTAATAGACCGTCGAGCCGGCGCTGGCGCCCGCGCCCGCGCCCGCCGATGAGCCTGCGCTGGAGCCGGCCGAGCTGCTGGCCGAAGCGCTGGCGCTGGCGTTGACGATCACCGTCGCGCCGATGTTCACGTTGACGCCCGGAATGTTGACGTTGTGACCGCCGCCGCAGCAGTTGGTCGGCGGCGTCGGGGGCTTGGGCGGGGCCGGAGGCGGCGAACAGCAGTTCGTCGGCGGCTTGGCGCAGTTGCAGTCGCCGGCCAGGGCCACGCCGCCGACGAAGATGCCGGCCAGCAGCGCCCCGAGGGCGATCAGCCAGGTCCGCAAGGATAGTTTCGGCGCCTTCATCGCGGCGGTTCCCTTCGCATCGGGTCGTTCCGCTCTGGTTAAGCAAGAATCGGGCCGAAGCGGCCGCCGGTCTGGATTGCGCCAGAATGGGACGGTCGAGCCTCTGGCCCGGTTCTCCTAGCAAGCACCATGCGGTCGAAAACAGCCGCGAAGCGCCCGCCAGGGGACGACGATGTTCCATCCAAGCACGGAACGGTTGATAGACTATTGGCGAGACAAAAAGGGTGAATCCGCCCTGCCCCGTCGCGCCGACGTCAATCCGGGGGATTTCCTGGAGCTTCTACCGCAGGTCTTCGTCCTGGGCCGCGACGGCGGCAAGCTGCCTTTCCGCCTGGCCGGCGGCTTCGTTTCCGACCTGCACGCCCGCGACCTGCGCGGCCACGATGCCCTCTCGCTGTGGGCGCTGTCGCATCGCCTGGAGCTGAAGAGCGCCCTGGACGTCGCGCGCAAACGCCGCACGCCGGTGGTGGTCACCGCCGACATCCGCGCCCACGGCGTGCCCAGCGTCGGCATGGAGGTGCTGTTTGCGCCGCTGCAGGGCGCGTCAGGCGAGACCGACCGCTTCCTGGGTCTCTACCAGCCGATCGCCATGATGGCCCGCCTGATGGGCCGCCCCGCCTACGAATTGGCCCTGCGCGAGATCAAGCCGCTGGGCGAGGGCAATGAGGACATGCCGCGCCTGCGACTGGCCACGCTGGATGGGCGGCGGATCGCTTAGCGGTTCAAGCGTTCAAAATTGGCGTGTCATCCCGGAAAGCCCGCAGGGCCTATCCGGGACCCAGGAGTCGGCGCGATGCGGTCGCCCCTGGGTCCCGGCTCTCCGCTTCGCTGCGGCCGGGATGACATATTGGATGAGAGAGCGACTACCGCCCCGCTGCATCCAGCCGCTTCCACACCTCGCCCGGCAATTCCATCCTAGCCGCAGCCATCAGCTCGTCCAGCTGCGCGACGGACGTCGCACTGGCCAGCGGCGCGGTGATCAGCGGGTGGGCCATGATCCAGGCTAGGGCGACCTGAGCCTGCGAGGCGCCGACCTCCTCGGCCGCCGCATCCAGCGCCGTCAGCACGGCCCTGCCCTTGTCATTCCAGTAGTCGCGCTTGATCGTCGCCGCGCGCGCCTTGCCTTCGAAGTCGGCCTCGGTGCGGTACTTGCCGCTCAGGAAGCCGGCGGCCAGACCGTAGAACGGGATGATCCCCATCCCCTCGGGTTGTGTGAGTTCAGCCAACGCCCCCTCGACCTGATCGCGGTCGACCAGGTTGAACTTCGGCTGGATCGTCTCGTAGCGCGCCAGGCCCCTGGCCTTCGACGTGTCGAGGCTGGCCTTCAGCCGCTCGGGCGAGAAGTTCGAGGCGCCCACCGCCCGCACCTTGCCGGCCTTCACCAGGCGGTCGAAGGCTTCCAGCGTCTCGTCCAACGGCGTGGCCGCGTCGTCCTGGTGCGACTGGTAGAGGTCGATGCAGTCGGTCTGCAGCCGCTTCAGCGAGCCCTCGACCGCCGCCTCGATATTGGCGGCCGACAGGCCCGGCTGCTTGGGCCACATGGCCACCTTGGTCAGGATCAGCACCTTGTCGCGCTTGCCTGACGCTTTCAGCCAGCGTCCGATCACGCTCTCCGACTCGCCGCCCTGGTGGCCCGGAACCCAGGCCGAATAGACGTCGGCCGTGTCGACGGCGTTGAAGCCGCCATCGACGAAGGCGTCCAGCAGGCTGTGCGAGGTCGCCTCGTCCGCCGTCCAGCCGAACACGTTGCCGCCGAACACCAGCGGCGCGGTCGAAAGGCCGGAGCGGCCGAGGGGACGCATCTTCATCGTGTTTCCTTACTCCGCCGCCACCGCGCGGCCGTCCTCGAACACCGGGACATCCATCGGAGCTAGGGTCGCCTTGCCCAGGATCAAGTCCGCCGCGCGCTCGGCGATCATGATGGTCGGCGCGTTGGTGTTGCCGCCCACCAGGGTGGGCATGACCGAGGCGTCGATGACCCGCAGGCCCGACAGGCCCTGCACGCGCAGCTGGTCGTCGACCACCGCCAGCGGATCGCCGGCCACGCCCATGCGGCAGGTGCCGACCGGGTGGTAGATCGTCTCGGCCTTGGCGCGGATCCAGGCGTCCAGGTCGGCGTCGGTCTTCACGTCCGCGCCCGGCGCGTATTCGGCGTCGCGATAGGGATCCAGCGCCGCCTGCGAGACGGTCTCGCGGGCGATGCGCACGCCCTCGCGGATGGCGCGGCGGTCCTCGTCGGTCGCCAGGTAGTTGGCCAGGATGGTCGGGTCGGCGAACGGATCGGCCGAGCGCAGGCCCACATGGCCGCGGCTCTCGGGACGTAGCTGGCAGACGTGCAGGGTGAAGCCGTCCTTCTCGACCACCGTCTTGCCGTGGTCTTGCATGATGGCCAGCACGCCGTGGATCTGCAGATCGGGACGGTCCAGATCGGGTCGTGACTTCAGGAACGCGCCACTCTCCAGGAACTGCTGGCGGCCCAGGCCCTTGCCCATCAGCATGTACGACAGGCCCACGCCCAGCTTGTTCAGGCCCTTGTTGGCCGAATAGGCGGTCTTGAGGTTCTTGGCTGTCCACGAGACGCAGACGTCCAGGTGGTCCTGCAGGTTGGCGCCGACGCCCTTGGACTCGTGAACCACGGCGATGCCGTGCGGCTTGAGGTCGTCGGCCGCGCCCACGCCCGACAGCTGCAGGATCTGCGGCGACTGCACCGCGCCGGCGCTGAGCAGCACCTCGGCGTCGGCATAGGCGGTTTTCTTCTCCGCGCCCTTGCCCACCACATATTCGACGCCGACCGCGCGGCGCTTTTCAATGAGGATCTTGGTCGTGCGGGCCTCGGTCACGCAGGTCAGGTTCGGACGCGACAAAGCCTGGCTCAGATAAGCCATGGCCGCGCTCCAGCGCTGGCCGTCGCGGATGGTCAGGTCGTAGGGGCCAAAGCCTTCCTGCTGGAAGCCGTTGAAGTCCTTGGTGGTCTTGTAGCCAGCCTGGCGGCCGGCCTCGACCAGCGCGCCGTAGAACGGGCTGTCGCTCTCGCCCTTCGACACGTGCAGCGGCCCGGTCCCGCCGTGATAGGCGTTCGAACCGCCGTGGTGATGCTCCGAGCGCTTGAAGTAGGGCAGCACGTCCGAATAGGCCCAGCCGGTCAGGCCCATCTGCCGCCACTGGTCGTAGTCGCGCGCGTGGCCGCGGATATAGATCATGCCGTTGATGGCCGAGCTGCCGCCCAGGCCCTTGCCGCGCGGCCACCA
>OUNM010005101.1_pt1 | contig 17473 bp, 15 predicted proteins | sample 1769961 | NCBI WGS metagenome assembly OUNM01 (sample SAMEA3914820, study PRJEB12502) | metagenome | biome: forest; material: soil | place: USA | collected 2012-03-12 | depth 0.3 m
CTACACGGGCTCGTTCAGGTTCGCGCGCGAGAAGGACGGCGACCGCCTCTTCGCGAACATGTGGGTCGAGGCGCACGCGCGTGTCGCCCTCACCAACGGCCCGCGCCCGAGCAAGGACGCGCCACGTGAGCTGGTCGGTCGGATCTTCGCCGAGCACGTCCTCACGAAGCCGTTCGCGCCTCCCGCCGAGCGACGCGTGACGAGCCTCGACGGCCCGGGCCTCCCCGCCATTCCCGAGGACGAGCACGTCTACGAGAGCGCCGAGGCGCTGATCGAGAGCGCCGGCGGCCCCCTCGAGGACGCCGGCGACGTGCCGTTCGCGATGATGCACACCGACTCGAACCAGCACGTCAACTCGCTCGTCTACCCGCGCGTCTTCGAGGAGGCGGCGGTCCGTAGACTCATGCATGATGCACGCATCCGGGAGGCGGCAGGCATCACGAAGCCCCACGAGCTGCTCGCGCGGGCCGTCGAGCTGCGCTGGCGAAAGCCTTTTTTTGCCGGCGAAACGGCAAAGCTCCGCATGCGCTTCCCGGACGCGCCTGGCGAGGGAGCGCCGAAGGCGAAGGTGCCGAGCGTCGGCGTCACCGGCGCCTTCCACCGCGCAGATTCCCTGGAAAAACCGAGCAGCGCCGTCAAGATGCTCTTCCGCTGAGCCTTCCGCGCCGGCCGCGCGTCCCTTAGGCTTGGTGATGGATGAGGCGGCTCTCTCTCTTCCGGCTCGTCATCGTGGCGCTGGTCGGGCTCGTCGCGTGCTCGGCGCCGTCGTCGGCGCGGACGCCGTCGAGCGAGAGCGACACGAGCAAGTCGAGTGATGGAATGGCCGATGCCGTACCGACGCCCGCCCTTGATGCGGGCGCCGCGCCGCCTCCGCCCGCCCCCGTGTCGTCGAGCGCCATGCCGCCACCGACCCCGAAGAAGGCCGGCTGCCTCGACTCGACGCGCGGCGCCAAGCACACCTTCGTCGGCAAGCTCGAAAAGCATCCCGACGGCTCCGGCGCGGTACGCGTACACCTCGCGAAGAAGGTGTGCTTCTCCGGCGGCCGCTTCAGCCAAGGCGAGACGGACGAGGTGATCCTCGACATCGACGACTGGAAGGCCAAGCCACTCCTCGCCAAGAAGGTGAAGGTGGTCGGCACGAGCCAGGATTTCGCGCCGCTCGACCGTCATGCCTACGTCATGCGCCTCGAGGTCACGTCGCTCGTCGCGTCGAAATAGAGCGCCATCGAGCGGCCGAATAGACTGAACCGTTACGGACCGCCGGCCGTTCGGTTGGGCGTGAACGATCGCGACGTGCTGCATGCCATCTCCGACGACGCCGACGACCTCCTCGTCGACGAGGCGCGCCGCGGCGCTCGCCTCGTGCTGCCCTTCACGCTCTCGACGCTGGCTCTCGTGTGGTTGGTCCTGGGAGACGCGACGCGCGGCGCCGATGTGCGCGCGGCATTCGTGGCGACGGTGGGCGCCGCGCTCGTGCGCCTCCTCATGTTTCGCGTGATCGGCCGTCGGAAGGGCGCGATGCGTAACGCCCATGCCTCGCGCAGGTGGCGGCTCGCGTTCGGGGCGTCGTCATGGCTGCTCAGCGTGTCGTTCGCGTCGACGTACGTGGCCTCCGCGCATGCCGTGAGTGCCGTGCAGCTGCTGCTCCTCACCGTCGTCGCAACGGCGATCTGTGCGGTCGCGATCCTGAGCGCCGCCACGAGCCTGTCCACCTACTTCGGTTTCGTGACCATCCACCTGTTCTCGCTCGCGGTCGCGATCCAGCGGCATCCACAGCTCGACCTCGTCCCGGCGGCGCCGGTGGTGATCGTGTTCCTGACGGCGGCGCTGACCATCATCGCACGGGAGAACATCAAGGCCGTCCGCGAGAAGGTCGCGCTCGCGATGAAGGTGCGCGAGTTCGGGCTGCGAGATGCCCTGACGGGCCTTCGCAACCGTGCGTTCGTCGAGCTCTTCACCGATCAGCGCGCGAGCCAGATCATCGAGCAATGGTCGAAGACGAGTAAGGCCGAGCGGCGCGGCGGAGCACCGCGCACGAGCCTCGCCCTTCTTCTCATCGACATCGATCACTTCAAGAAGATCAACGACCGTCACGGCCATGCCTCGGGCGACCAGGTGCTCGCGTCGTTCGCCAAGCTGGCGCAGTCCGCGGTGCGCACGGGTGACATCGTTGCGCGGTGGGGCGGCGAAGAGTTCCTCGTCGTGATGGAGGTCGAGGATCGCGAAGCGGCGCACGCGGTGGCGGAGCGCCTCCGCATGACCGTGGCGAGCACGCCGGTGACCGACGCATCCGGTCGTGCCATGGCCGTGACGTGCTCGATCGGTGCGACGCTCTTTCCACTCGATCCGCGCTTCCCGGACGAGCTCACGTGGCGCGAGACTCTGGAGCTCGCGGACGGCTCGCTCTATCGCGCGAAGTCGAGAGGTCGCAACGGCACGGCGTGGGCGAAGCCCGAGCCGGAGCTCTCGCCGCGGCAGCTCCTCGAGCAGGAGCGCCGGAGCGACGCCGAGACGTTGACCTTCCGGAAGGCTGCCTGAAACGCGGCGTGCGGCTTGCAGCGCGGATCCCTTATCCGACTCATCGGGAGGGAACCTCATGAACCGCACGGCACTGCTGAACGACATCGACGAACACGACGGCACGACGTACGCGGAGCCGCTCGCCGGCCTCCGCGTGAGCTGGGGCTCCATCCTCGCCGGAGCGCTGGGCTTCCTCGCCATCGGGCTCCTCTTGTGGGCATTCGCGGCGGCGATCACGCTGAGCGCGACGAACGCGACGCCTCACTCGCTGAGGGGAACGCTGATGGCGCTCTGGATCTGCGGAATAGCGACCACGATCATCGGGTCGATCTTCGGCGGATGGCTCGCGGGTTATCTGCCCGGCAACAAGAACCGCGCGATCGGCGCGATTCACGGCTTCCTCGCGTGGGCAGTCGCCTTCGTCGTGATGACGATCAGCGGCGGCGGCCTCGTCCGTGCGCTCACGCAAGCGACCGACGAAGCCGCAGCGGCCGACGCTGCTGCCGAGGGAATGAGCGGCACCGTTCCGAGCACGCGCATGATGGACAGCCTGATCAACTGGATGGCCGGGTTCACCTGGGCATGGTTCGCCACGTGGGCGATCGCCGCCGTGCTCGCGGTCATCGGCGGCCTCGTCGCGGTGAGGCAGCTTCGTCCCCGGCCGCGGCGCATCGAGCCCGTCATCCCGCCTCCTCCGACCGAGCGTGTCATCGTCGAGGAGCCGGTCCCGCAGGCGATGTGAGCGCCATGACTGTCCAGAGCTTCGAGGTGGGTGTCGAAGAGAACGTCGCGCGCGGCAAGCAGGTGCTCGATCGCGTGTTCGTTCCGGTGGACTACTCGATGAGCTCGCACCGCGCGCTCGGCGTCGCGCTCGAGCTGATGCGAACGCATGGGTCCGCGGTCTGCATCTTCCATGCGGCAGAGAGCGATCCCTCCGACGATTGGCTGGGCGGCGTCGGCAGCCCGGCCGTCGGAGGAGACTGGGCCGCCGCCGCGCTCGATCGATTGCGACGCTTCCTCGACAACGTCGCGCCGGGATCGTCGGAGCGCGTCGAGGTGCGCGCGCTCGTGGGCGAGCCGCTCGTGATGATGCGGCGCGCGGCCCGGGACTGGGGCGCCACGCTGGTCGTCGCGCCCGCGAAGGTGCACGCACGGTTCATCCACTCGCTCCGCACGCCGGCCGAGCGCCTCGTTCACGACAGTGACGTACCGGTGCTCGTCCTTCCCGCGGAGAACGAGAGTTAAGTCGGTCCGTGCGTTGCAGGCTGTGAGGAGCATCACCAAAGCACGTCTCGATGTCTTGCGTATTGCCCGCGGCAGCTCGCCCAAGCGCAACGCGACAGCGGGCCCAGAAAGGAAATCCCGATGACGCAGAAGATCGAAGTGCGGGGCATGAGCACGCTCTCGGTGTGCCGGCGGCAAGTTGCCAAACACTCGGGCCAGCTGTTCGTCATCGCGGTTCCACTCGCGCTCGCCATCGTCACCGCGAGCATCCTCGCTTCGTTGCTGCTGCTGATCGTCGCGGAGACGCTGCTGCTCGGAGTGCTCCCGATGGTGCCTTCGTTCCGGCGCCGCGTTCACGAGCAGCTGGCGCGTGAAGCGCGTGCCGCCAAGCTCGCCGAGCGCGCTCGCCTCATGCCGTCCATCGCGCCATGCCACCGGAGCGAGCTCGAGGAGCTCGAGTCGAGGGTGGGCGCGATTCGGATCCGCACCGGGTGTGCGCTCGATCGTGACGACTGGCTCGGCATGGATGGCTTGTTGACGCTCTACTTGCGTCTTGCCCTGGCGTACCGGAAGAGCTCCGAGGCGGCGTTCTCGTGCGCCGCGGCCGCGGAGCTCGATCGGCAAGTGGCATTGACGGAGCAGGCACGCTTGTTCGCCACGGACGCGGCGAGGCCGCGCATCGAGCAGCACCTCATCATCCTGCATCGGCGTCGCGAGCTGCGCGCAACGGTCGAGGAGCGTCGATCGGTCATCGCATGCGACCTCGCGTCGATCGCGGATCTGATTCGCTGCCTCTACGAGGAGTGTGTCGCGGCGGATGGTGCGTGCGCCTCCAGCGAGGTGCCGGAGGCGGTCATGGAGGGCTTGCGCAATGCCGCAGCGCTGAGCGAGCTCGCGCTGCTACGTGCGTCGTTCGTCGACGAGCTGGAGACGGCGGTCGAGCCGCCGGGCCATGGCGGCGATGCGCAGCCCGCGAACGACACGCGCGCGGCGCTGGGCACGATGCCTCCGCATGCGGAGCTGTCGGCGTAGCGAACCGCATCGATGTAGCGGTACGCTGAAGGACGGATGCCTTCATGGTCCGAGCGCGCCAGGGCCCGTGTTGGGCGTCGCGCGCGTTCGGCGCTCTTCCTCTTCTTCGCGCTGGTCGTGACGCTGTGGGCTCTTGCGCCGCGCATCCTCGCGATCCTCTACGTCGACCGCGTGAACCTTCCGCGGTCCGCGAGCACGACGCTTCCTTATCGCGAGATCACGTTCCGCTCGGGTGACGCGGTGCTCTCGGGGTGGCTCTTCGAGCCCGCCGCACGGCCGCGTGGGCTCGTCGTGCACCTGCACGGGCGCATGTACACGCGGGTCGGTGGGATCGCGACGGCGGAAGCGCTCGTGCCGCGAGGCTACGCAGTGCTGACCTACGATCAGCGGGCGCACGGCGCGTCGGGCGGCGAGCACTGCACGTACGGGATGCTCGAAAAGCAGGACCTCGCGCGGGCGATCGACGCCGTGGGCATCTCGCCCGTCTACGTCGTGGGTCACTCGCTGGGAGCCGCGGTTGCGCTGCAGGCGGCGGTGATCGACCCGCGGATCCGCGCGATCGTGGCGGCGTCTTCGTACTCGGATCTGCGCAGCGCGTTGCTCGAGCGCGCGCGATCGGTCGGGGTCTTGACGGAGGGCCAGTGCGCAGAGTCGGTGAGCCGCGCGGAGGCGAAGGCCGGCTTCCGGGTCGATGACGTGTCTCCGCTCGCCGCCGCGGCGCGCCTCGACATCCCGGTGCTGCTCGTTCACGGCACGCGCGATACGGCGACGCCGCCTCGTCATTCGGAGCGTCTGCTCGCGGCGCTGCACGGGCCGAAGCGACTCTTCCTCGTCGAAGGCGCCGAGCACACCGATGTGCTCGACTCGCCGACCGCGCCGGTGTGGACGGAGATCGCGCGCTTCCTCGACGAGCAAGCCGCGGATGCCGGCGCTGCCCCTTCGCCTGCGCCTCCGCCGTGATACTCGCTCGCCTCGCTCGCTCTCAGCTCGCGAGGATCGCCACCCCCACACCCGCGAGCAGGGCGCCGGCAATCGCGAGCGCACGAGGCCGCTCGCGAAGCGCGACCCACGCGTACAGCACGGTGATGGTCGCGGAGAGGCTCGCGACCGGCGCCACGAGCGTCGTCGGTGCGTAGCGCCTCGCGAGCGCGACCGTCACGAAGCCGATCGTCTCCACCGCGCCGGTCGCGAAAACGAGGCCCCATGCGGAGCGCGGTGGCGGGCGCAGGCTGATCCCGGCGATACGTCCGACGACGAGCGCGAGGAAGATGCCCACCGCATACACGGTCGCCGTCGCGCCGAACGCACCGGTGGCGGGCGCGATCCGTCCCATGGCGGGCACCATGACACCGAAGCCGACCGATGACCCGAGCGCAGCGACGAGCGCGCCGCGCGCGCCGGGCCCTCGTGTGAGCCGGCGCGGGATCGACACGAGCACCACGCCGACGAGCACGGCGCCCGCACCGAAGAGGCGCGGCCCACGCAGCGATTCGCCGAAGAAGGCGATCGCGATCACGCTCGCCACGAGCGGCCAGCTCGACACGAGCGGCACCGCCACCGTGAGCCCTTCATTCGCGAACGCGTGAAAGAGACCGATGTACGCGATCACGCCAGCGACCGAAGCTGCTCCGATCCAGACCGCGACCGAGGTCGAGAACGGCGCCGACCGCTCGTCGAGCAAGAGCGCGAGAGGCACGGCAAGCACGAAGCCGGCGCCCAGCGCCCAGAGCATCGCGCGCGGCGCTCCCACGAGCTTTCCGAGCCGCTGGGTCAGGACGTTCCCGATCGCCCAGCTCACGCTCGTCGCGAGCGCGAGGACGACGCCGAGCCACACCATGCGCTCTCTACGGCGCGGCCGCGGCCTTGGCGGCCGGCGGTGCGGATTCGGGGTCGTGCTTCCGGTCCTTCATCGCCGTGAAGTACGCGAGCAACGCATCGAGATCACCGTCGCTGAACGCGGGGTGCGCGGGCATGCTGCTGTAGCGGAACGTCCGAGGGTCCTTTATGTAGGCGCGGATCTGCGCTGCCGGCCGATACTCGACGACGCTCTGCGGCACGTTGAGGTCCGGACCGACGCGACCGCCCTCGCGGTTCATCGCGTGGCACGCGATGCACGTGGTGCGAAAGAGTCGGAAGCCGACCATCGCCGGCGCGTCTGCGGGCAGCCCGCGGGGCACGGTGTGCGGATAGGTGACGTCGAACGGCGCGATCTCGATCGTAGCGAGCTGCCAGGGACGCGGGTAGCTGTCGAGCGAGGCTTGGGAGGGCTCGCGCCACACCAGGTAGAACGGCCCGGGATTGGCGCGCTGCGGGCCGATCGGCTCCCAGTCCGGGACGTCGACGTCGGCGATCGCCAGATACGCGCCCTTCTCGAACAGCTTCGAGCCGGGGAACGGAACCGCGTATCCGTCGCGCGCCTTGAGCACGAAGTCGAGCTTCTCGAGCTCCGACGCAGGCGCACCGAAGCCGAGCGCGAGGACCGGCGCGAGCGGCATCGCTCGGAACGTCTTCGGCTTGTTGTAGTACGGGTCGAAGGCGGTCCACGTCTCGGGCGGCACCGCTGCGACGAGCGCCGCACGCTCGAGCGTACGCACCGGCTTGCCGTCGCGGACGAAGGCGACCTCTGCGATCTGCGTGGCCTTTGCACCCGCGTCGCCTTTGGAGACGCCGCTCTCACCGTGGCAGCCCGTGAAGAGGGCAATGACCGCGACGCACGCGAGGCAGGCGAGGAACGAGAAGAAGAGGAGCAGCGACCTCACCGTCACGCTGCTTTCGCGTGGCGATCCGAGAAACGGAAATGCTAGCAATGTAGCGCGGCATAGTGCGCCGCGTTCAGCACGTTGGCAACGACACTCCTTCGCGATCGCGCGCTCCCTACAGCGCATGGAACGTTCACGACTCGGCTCTACGAAGCACGCGGGGGGCGTGTCGGCGTCGCGCTCTGGTTGGGAGACGTCACGGGCGGCGCCGTGCTGCCGTGCCGGCTTCATTCGTCGTGCTTCACGAGCGAAGGGCTCGGCGGGCTCGACTGCGATTGCGTCACGCAGCTCGATCGCGCCCTCTACGAGATCGCCAAGCAAGGCCGCGGCATCATCTTCTATCTCCTCCAGGAAGGGCGAGGCGCCGGGCTCCGCGCGAAGATCCGCGACCGCGAGATCGTCCAGAGCAGCAACGGCACCATCGACACCTTCGGGGCGTACGCGAAGCTCGGCCTGCAGGGCGATCCGCGCACCTATTCGCTCCTCAAGGCGATGTGCGCCGATCTCGGCGTCCCGCCCGCGCTTCGCTTGATGACGAACAACCCCGCGAAGGTCGCAGCGCTCGGCGCGGCCGGCATCGACGTCGAGCGCGTCGAGCACAGCCTCCCCGCTTCGGACTTCAACGGTGCGTATCTCGATTCGAAGGCGCGCCATGGCCATGCGCTGGCGCTCTCGAATGGCGGACGCGCACGTGCGCCGGCGTCGCTCGAAGCGGCCGATCCGAAGCTCGAGACCGTGGGACGCTTTCAGCGCATCGCTTCCTATTCGCTCCCCATGGCGGTGGGGAATACGTCGGTCTGGTTCCGCGCCACGGCGTACTCCGAGCCGTCGAGCGGACACGATCGCGTCGTCCTCAGCTATCGCAGCGGGGACGCGGAAGAGAAAAGTCACCAGCTCCGGCACGTGTACCGCGAGAACCTGTACGAGCGCTTCGTCGAAGGCGAGCGCAAGCAGCGCTACCGCACCGCGGTCGAGCGGATCGTGAAGCACGGCGCCGGCAGCGTGCTCGCGGTGCCGGCGGACGCCGACCTGCTCTCCGACAACGTCGGGCCCACCGAGGCCGAAGACCGCGCGCTCCTCGAAGCGCACGGCGCCGCGCTCGGAGCGAAGACCTGGGAAGAGCTGACATGAACGAAGGCCTCGCGATCCTCCGCGAGCGTCAGGCGCGGCTCCCTGCGCTGACGCGCGCGGCGCTCGAGCGGAGCGACGATCTGCCTGATTTTACGGGCGTTCGTGCGGTCGTCACGACCGGCGTGGGGAGCTCGCGCGCGCATGCGCGCTACCTCGCGTTTTTGCTTCGCGAGCATCGCGGCATTCCGGCGTGGGACGTGCCGACGGGAGCGTGGCTCGCGCCGCCGCCGGAAGCGGCGGCCGAGCAGGCGCTCGTGGTGTTCTCGCAAGGGCTCTCACCGAACGCGCGGTTCCCGCTCGCGTACGCCGATCGCTACAAGCTCGCCGTGCTCGTGACTGCCGCGGACGAAGACTCGCCCGATCGCGCCGCCGCCGTCGCCGCGGCGCGCGCACGCGGTGCGGTGGTGGTGCCGCTCGGGTGTCCGCCCGAGTACGAGGTGCTCGTTCGCTTCATCGGGCCGATGCTCGGCTATGCAGCGGCGCTTCGGCTCGCGGGGATCGCCCGTTCGCCGGCGGCAGATGCGGTCACGGTCGCGGCGGCGATCGAGGATGCCGCGAAGCGCATGCGTGCGTCGCTCGCGAGCGTGGATCCGGGCGCGCTCGCGGCTCCGATCACGATCCTCGGGACGCACGGCTACGCCGACCTCGCGCACAACCTCGCGGCGAAGGTCCAGGAGGGCATGTACCTCGGATGGCCGACCGTGGTCGACGCGCTCGAGCTCGCACACGGCGCGCTGCAGGACGCGGCGGGAAAGCCGCGCACGTTTCTCGCGCTCGGCCGCGGCGCGCCGCTCGAGAGCGAGCTGCTCGCGCGCGCGTACGCAACGCTCGAGCCGCAGCATCGCTGGCTCGACGCAAGCGCGCGCCTGCCCGATCCGTTCACGATCTTCGAGCACGAGGCGATGATCAACGAGCTGGTGCTGGCCGCGATCGGGCATCGGCGTCTCGATCAGCAGTCCTGGCCGGGCAAAGGCCGCGACGGCGCCGTGTATTCTCTCGGCAGCGCGGCGGACCTCGCGTCTCCCGCAGCGTCGTCGTCGTCGCCCGGAGGCTCCGTCGCCACGCCGCGCGACACACCGAGCCGTCGCCTGGCCGATCTCACGTGGTGCGAGATCGAAAAACGGATCGCGTCCGGCGCGCGCACCGCCGTCGTGCCGCTCGGCGCGATCGAGCAGCACGGTCCACATCTCCCGCTCGAGGTCGACGCGCTCGTGGCCGACGCCCTCGGCGAGCGCTTCTGCGCGCGCGTTCCCGAGGCGCTCCTCGCCCCCACGCTCGCGTTCGGCTGCTCGATCGAGCACCTCGGCTTCGCCGGCACGCTCTCCATCGAGCCCGCCACGCTCGCGCTCGTCATCGGGGACCTCGTCGCGTCGCTCGCGAGTCACGGCTTCGAGCACGTCGTCGTCTTCTCGGCGCACGGCGGCAACGACGCGATCCTCGCGGAGTCGGCGAACGCGCTTCGCGAGCGCGCCAGTCCCGCCGCGATCACGGTCGTGCACGGCATCGATCGCGTGAGCCAGATCTGGCAGGCCGCGAGCGCGCGCGAAGGTGTCTCGTCGATGGAGTCCGGCCATCATGCCGGCGAATACGAGACGTCGATCATCTCGGCGCTCCGCCCCGAGGCCGTTCGCTGGAGCGAGCTGCGCGCCGGCACCGACGGCAACGTCCCCGACCCGCAGGTGCTCTTCTATCCGAGCCTTCGCCCGAATGCGCCCGACGGCGTCGTCGGCGATCCGCGAGGAGCGTCGGCCGATCGCGCGGAGCGCTATCTCGCCGCGTGGACCGATCTGCTCGTCGACGAATATCGAGCGACGACCTCGCGCGCGCGCGCACCTGAATAGGAGACGAGAAGTATGGCCTTCGACGTGGACCGTTTCGCCAGCCTCTCGAAGGCTCTCGACCTCTCGGACATCGATTGGGCCGAGGTCCGGCGCGTCGGCATCACCGACGAGGAGGACCAGATCCTGCGTTACATGCAGGACACGGAGTCCCATACGGTCCTCTACCTCCGCGATCTGCTCACCGGGTTCACCGCGAGGGATCCCGAGGTCACGACCTTCCTCGCGTGCTGGGTGTACGAAGAGACGTTCCACGGGCGTGGGCTCGATCGTGTCCTCGTCGAGAGCGGGCGCCCTTCGGCGCGCACGTACTACGACGAGGTCCACATGCGTCCGAGCCTCCGCGAGCGGCTCAGCGGCTTGGTTGGACGGCTCGCCGCCAAGACCACGCCGCACTTCGCCGCGGTCCACATGTGCTGGGGCGCGACCAACGAGTTCCTGGCCGCCACGGCCTACACGCAGCTCGCGCGACGGACCTCGAACGAGCAGCTCCGCAAGGTGCTCCATCGCATCGCGAAGGACGAGCGACGACACTTCGCGTTTTATCACGACCAGGCCGACATGCGGCTGCGTCGCGGCGGGCGCTTCGCGCAGAAGCTGTGCGCCACGCTCCTCCAGACGTGGCAGCCCGTCGGCGCCGGGATCGGCGGCACGAACCTGCTTCCGCTGATCGGGAGCTATCTCTTCAGCGATCGACGCGGCCGGCACGAGCTCGAGCTGCTCCAACAGATGGTGAACCAGCTGCCGGGGATGGAGTCGTGGGACCTCGCGTATCGATGGGCGGAGGAGGCGCGCGTCCAGTTCCAGGCGGCCGACCCGGTGGCCTGGGCGAGGCATCGCGCATTCGACGCGCGTCGTGAGGCGGAGACCGCGGAGCTCGCCGAGACCGATGCGGCGAGCGCACACGGGTAGCGGCGGATAGCGGCGTTTCACCCGATGTTCCAAGCGCTCTACGACAGTCCCTGGGTTTCGACGCTGGCGCTCGCCGTCGTGTCGGTCGTCGGCTATGCGCTCTGGCTGCGCCGTCGCTCGTTCCTTGCCGGATACGTCGGCTTGTTCACGCTGCTGGCGGTGGGCGACGCGCTGCGCTCCGGTTCGTGGTCCCCGCTTCATCTCCTCGCGTCGCCGTGGGAGGACACGATCGGCCTGGGCTTCGTTCTGCTCGGAGATTTTCGGTACTTTCTCGTCGTCGAGCGCTTCGCGACGCGGCCGGCGAGCAAGGCGAACGACGCGACGTCGGCGAGGGCGTGGCTCAGCGCGATCGGTCTGACGTTCATCGTGCCCGTCCTCTCGCTCGGGCTCATCAAGACGATGCCGGAGCGCTTCGCCGGACGGGGCTCGTATCTCGTCTGGGAGCTCCTCTTCGTCGTGCTCGCGCTGGCGCTGCGCTTCGTCGTGCTGCCGCGACGGCTCGCGGCAGCGCCGGAGGCGGTGCGCCGGTGGCTCCTCGAGATCACGCACTTCGAGATCGCGACGTACGCGCTGTGGGCGCTCGCGGACATCATCATCCTCGCCGGCGCGGACGCGGGCTTCGCGCTGCGCATCGTGCCGAACGTCATGTACTACGGGCTCTTCGTCCTCGTGGTCGCCTTCCGCGCGCCGCCGGAGGTGAGCGGGACGACGAGCTAGCGATCGCGCTCAGCGACGCGCGGTCTTGCGGCGGCGACGCGTGGCGACGAGCAGCATCGACGCGACGACCACGGAGAGCCCCGACGAGGCGCCGCCGACTCGGCTCGGTGATGTCGCGCAGCCGCCGTCGTCCGCCGCGGGTGCTGCGAGCTCGGTGTGCGCCGGCGCGGCGTCGCCGGCGTTCGGATCCGGGTGGACGACGGGCGCCGACGCGTCGCGGTTTCCACCTCCGGCGTCCGGCAAATCGTCGACGATCGCGGCGAAGCGGATGGCGCTGAACGTGATGCCGTTCTCGACGACCGTGATGGTCATGCCCTTGATGGTGACGTCGGAGTCGACCTGGTGGGCGTACGGCGGGTTGTTGCTGCAGCCTGGCTCTTCGATGAACCTGGCGCGCTTGCCGGGCGTGAGCCACTCGACGAAGAGCATCGTGTGGTCGCTCGGCTTGTTCACGGCGTCGCCGGGCATGAGCGTGAGCGGATCGATCGTGTGCGTGATGTCGACGACGGCGGGCGCGAGCTCCGCGGTGGTTCGTCCGGGAGCCGGGAGGCCCCACGACCACGACACGAAGCCGGAGCAGTCGGACCGATAGGGATCCCAGAGGACGTTGTCGGGGCGGATGCACGTCGAGTTGCAGGCCTTGTCGTCGTCGTGCTGATGATTCGGCGCCTGGCAGTAGGGCACCTTCGCGGCGACCCACTCCTGGCCGCGGGCGACCGCGGTGCTGCGCGCGATCATCGTGAGCTCGGACGCGACGGCGCCGGTGTTCTCGCGCGTGCCGGTCGTGTCTTCGGAGGACGGCGCGTTCCCGCACGCGGCGACCACGAGCGTGGTGAGCACGACGCCGGACAGCGCGAAGAGGGTTCCGGCGGCGCCGGCAGGACGAGCTCGATTCACGCGGAAGGTGTACCTAGCGGAGGCAAGCTCCGCCATGGGAAAAGCACATCCGCTCGGGTCGGCCGAAACGAAGCCGTTTTCGTGATGAAACCCCGCCGTTTATCGAGGTGCGCGTGGGTGTTGTTCGCCTTTTCATCGGGCGGTTCCTCCCGCGGCAGTCGTCCGGCACGCGTCGAGGGCGGCGACGGGATAAACCGCGCCGCCGGGTGTCTCGGCCACACGTTCCGGTGGGTCGCCTGACGCACGCCGGACAGCCCGCATCGCACGAGCGCGGCACATTGAAGAGGCACGATGAAGACCGCGCCAGCCGCCGGAGCTGGCGCGACGACGCATCACGTCAACGCGGCGATCGCTTCACGCAAGACGTCGGCGAGCGGCATCGCGTCGACACACGGGCTTCGACGCTGCGCGACGGCGGCGAGAGCGCGGCGCGCATCGGACCTTCGGAATCCGAGGTTCACGAGCCCGCCGAGCGCGATGTCGATCGCGCCAGTAGCTCCGTCTGGGGCGCCGGCTTCCCGCGCTGTCGCAAGCGGCCCGGGCGGGGTGGACGTCGGCAGGGTCGACGGTTCGACGCTCTCGACGCGGCGTGACTTTCGTTGTCGAAAGTCGATCGCCTGCGCGACGTGCGCTTTGCCGAAGACCTCTTCGGCGTGAAGGCGATTGTGCGCACGGCAGCGTACGCGCAGGTTCGAGGGGTCGTCCGCTCCGCCCCGCGCGTGGGACTCGACGTGATCCAGCTCCAGTCGCGCATGCGACGGACAACGCCGGCCTTCGGAGTCGACGAATGTGCACGTCTCGCCGTCTCGCTCGAAGACCTCGCGACGGACCGCACGCGGGATCGCGCGGCGCGAACCGTCGCTGCCACGCGTGTCCCGCGAGGTCGTCGCCGGTCGCTCCGCCGGTGTCTTCCGTATCCGTGTCTTCACCTTTCCGAGGCGCTCACGTTCGAGACGATCGAGCAGAAGATCGAGAGCGCGCTCCACGACGACGGCGAGCTCGCCGCTCGGATTCGCATGGCTCATCAGATCGCGCGCGCGTTCCAGCTTGTCACGGACCTCCGCGGTCACCGTGAGCTGCACTTTGAAGCGCGACTCCGACAGAGGTTCGATACGAGCCGGCAGCGGGCTCACTTTACGTCCGCGGGCGACGGCCGGTCCCAGCTCGACTTGCAGCGGAACACGCGGCAGCTCGACGATCGCGCACGGCACGTCGGGCCTCGGGGCGATCCGCGCGAGGAGCTCTTCGACCTCCCGATGTGTCTTGTTCGCTGCCGCGGCTGCGAGCTCGTCCGCCTCCGCCGGATCGAGATGAATGAGATGCGGCCGCAACAGAGCCAACGCCGAGAGATGCAGCTCTCCGCTCTCGATGCGCGCAAGCAGCGCCGGGAATCGCTTCACGAGGCGCGCCGCGTTCAAGTGCCGGAACGCCGTGCCGTCGCTCATGCGGAGCCGTCGCACGCAGAAATCGAACATCGATGTGCACGCCGACTTCAGATCCAGACGCCGTTCCTCGACCTCGATCAGGCAGCCGACCAGCCGCGCTGTCAGTCGACGCCCCTCGAGACAGATGGCCGCGAGCTGCGAGAGAAGTGCTTCGTCGGAGAGTTGCGTGAGCTCCATGGCAGCCTCCTAACATCGAGAATTTCGTCGCTCGGAGCGCCACGGAGACGCGCTGCGAGCGAAGGGAGCGCGTCGCGCGTCGTCTGCCTCGAGCCGCGAGCGTGGAGCGCGAACCGCGCGCCGCGCAGGGCAATTGCGCGCGCCGACGCGATGATCGGCGGCGAGCACGTTCAGATGTCGTCAACGAAAATCGAACGAGCGCATTACGCTTGGCTCATGTTCGCGAGGAAGAGCGAGAGCGAGAGCGAGAGCGAGAGCGAGAGCGAGAGCGAGAGCGAGAGCGAGAGCGAGAGCGAGAGCGAGTGCGAGAGCGAGAGCGAGAGCGAGAGCGAGCGCGGGCGCGGGAGCGGGCGCGGGAGCGACTGGGGGAGCGAGTGCGAGAGCGGGCGCGCGTTGGGCGCTGCCACCATCGAGATCTTCGCCGTCGTCATCCTGCTCGCAACCGCCGCGTGCTCGCGCGCCGCTGAGCGCGCGCCCGCACCGGCGACGAGCGCCCCAGTCGCCTCCACGTCAGCGCGCGCGCCGACTGCGGCCTCGACCGTGACCCCGACGCCGACCGCGACCGCCGCCGCGACCCCGGCCCCGACCCCGACCTCGCCCCCGACACCTACTCCCTCATCACCGCCGCCCGCGCGATCCGAGCTCACGATCACCTCCGTCGGCGCGCCCTTGGCCTTCGACACGATCAAGGGCACGACCGACGTCGTCGACCACCTCGGCGGCGACCGCACCGCGATCGGCGCCGCCTTCGTCGCGTGGGCTCGAGGCTCTGCCGTTCACGCGCGACGCCGATAGATTCTGCAACACTCGACCGCGTGGTCGGCCGCCGGACGCGCCTCCGCGCCGCACTTCCCACGCAGCTCCACTGAAGCGTTCGACGTTCTCCTGGTAAAGTCCCGACATGGCTTTTCTCTTCGGCGATCTGACGCCGGCGCCGTTCACGACGAATTTCCTCGAAGAGCTACGCGACATCATCGACTTCGCCGCTGCGATCGCGGAGACCGACCAGACCATCGTGAACGCCGACGCGATGCGCGCAGCGCTCCGTCATCGAGCCGACGAAGACGCCGCACGGCTCGAAGCGCTCGTGCGTTCGGTGCTCGCGGCCGCCGACGCCGCCGACAAGGGCGGTGACGACTCGCTCGCCGGAGGCCTCGCCGCGGACATCGCGAAGGTCGTCGCGGCTCGCCACGAAGCAACGAGCGCAGCGCTCACGACGAGGCTCGCCGCCGCCATCGCCGCCGTCGACGCGGCGACCGTGAGCGCGCGCAGCAACTACTTCGCGCTCCTCGAAGAGTTCCTCCTCGAGCAATCGCCTCCTAGCGCCGCAGAGACGCTGCGCATCGAGCTCGTCGCGACGCCGAAGAAGGACGACCGCCACTACACCGGGCAGACCGTCGGCCGCTCCGAGCTCGGTCTCGACTGGTCGATCGAGATGTCCGTGCCCGCGGAGACCTGGAAGGCGCCCCTCCGCGTCGACGCCATCGTCGATGACCTCTCGATCCTCGCGCCGCAGCTGACCGGCCTCATCAAGAAGGAGGTCAAGCCGAAGAAGCAGAAGCTCGATCGCCATTGCGTGACCAAGGTCGTACGCGACGACGCGAATCTGCACATCGAGCTCCGCGCGGAGATCGGCGGCGACGAGGGTTACGACATCTCGGCGGGGCTCGACGAAGACGGGCTCGTCGTCGTCAAGGTCGGTGCGCCGGACGACGTGACGGTGGGGCCGTTCGCGGTCGCCGCGGAGGACCGGACCGCGCTCCTTGCTCTCGCGACGAAGCTCCACGCGATGACGAAGACGCTCTCCAGGAAGCGACTCGTCGCGGCCACGTTCGACGGGCTTCCGTTCGACGGCACGAACGACGAGGCGCAGCCGCGGCTCGTCGAGCTCGTCACGCGGCTCGTCGCGAAGCTCGCTCCGCACCTCGATCAGATCGCAGCGCGATCGCGATCCGACGACGAGCTCGTCCTCCGCGTGACGGTCGACGACGGACGTCGCGAGGAGATCTTCATGCCGAAGGCGCGCCTTCGCGAGAACCTCTCCACGCTCGACGACGCGCACCGGAAGCTCTTCCGCGGCTTCGCGGCCGCGCTCGATTCGAAGCCGCCGGCGAGCGCGAAGCCTGCAAGCGCGGCGACGCGTACCAACGCGGCGAGCGCGGAGCCGCCCGACGCGCCGCCTTCGGTCCGCTCCGAGGTGCCGCCGCTCGTCCGTCGCAAGTCGGGCAACATGCAAGCCGTCGTCGTTCCGGCGGCCGCTCCCGTCCCTGTCGCGCCGGCGCCCGACTGGGAGCCCACGCTCCCGAAGCGCGCGCCGGCGCCTGCACCTGCAGCAGCCGCGCCCACGCCCGCGCCTGCGCCCGCGCCCGCCTCCACGCCCGAGCCGGCACCGGCGAGCTCTCGATCGCCCGACACCGCCTCCGCGGAGCTCGTCGCCACGCTGAAGCACATTCGCGGCATCGCCGAGAACGGCCATCTCGACGAGGCCTTCCGTCAGTACGCCGCGCTCTTCGCGAGCGCCGCCTTCGCCAAGTGTCCTGCCGACAAGCAGCGACAGGCGCTCAAGCTTCTGATCTTCGGCAAGACGCCCGCCTCTCCTTCCGACGAGATGCGCGCCGCGCATCGCGCCGCGGTCGCGCCCCTCCAGGCGCTCGTCGTCGTGCATCGCGATCCGGCGGACTACGAGATGCTCGGCATGGCGTACGTCGCGAGCGATCAGCCCGACAAGGGCAGCGAGATGTTCAAGAAGGCGCTCGAGCTCGAACGCGCGCGCAACCCCGCGTCGGATCTCTGCGGCAACTTGATGCGCCGCGTGAGCCAG
>OUNM011167811.1_pt1 | contig 17473 bp, 15 predicted proteins | sample 1769961 | NCBI WGS metagenome assembly OUNM01 (sample SAMEA3914820, study PRJEB12502) | metagenome | biome: forest; material: soil | place: USA | collected 2012-03-12 | depth 0.3 m
CCATTGCCGATCACCGGGATTTTCACGCTCGCGGCCACCTGTGCGATCACATCCCAGTCGGCTTCACCGGAGTATCCCTGATCCTTGGTCCGCCCATGGACGGCGATCGCCTGAATCCCAGCCCCCTCGAGAATCCGCGCCGTCGTGGTTGCATTGATCGTCTCACGGCACCAGCCGATCCGAATCTTGGCAGTCACCGGCAGCGGCGCGACCGCCTTGACCACGGAAGCAGCCACCCGCTCGAGCAGCGGACAGTCGCGCAAAAGCGCCGATCCGCCGTTCTTCGACACGACCTTGTTCACCGGGCAGCCGAAATTGATATCGAGAAAATCGGGCTGCTTCCAATCGGCAACCATCTTCGCCGCCTGGCCCAAGTGCTCCGGATCAGCGCCAAAAAGCTGAACCCCGAGCGGGCGTTCATCTTCCTGAAACTCCAGATACTCCAGCGTGCGCTCGTTCCGGCGAAAGATTCCTTCCGCCGATACGAATTCGGTCACCATGACATCTGCCCCCTGCGCCTTGCAGAGCCGTCGAAAAATAGAATCCGTCACCCCGGCCATCGGCGCGAGGTAAAGCGGAAATCGGTTCTGTTGAAACCAAGGCAACATACAAAGGGAGAAGCATACGCTGGCGACAGCCATTCGTCCAACTGTCGCGCCAATTTCCGGTCCGAAGCGCCCGCCAGCGTCCGATCGGCGAACAACCAAGCCCGACGTGTGGCGCGCTATTCCCGCGATTCCGTCCACCGGACGGAGTGACGCACGAGATCGATTACCGTAGCAAGCCCCAGCTTCGTTTTGATGTGGCCACGATGCACCGCCACCGTCTTCTCGCTCAGATGGAGTTGCGCCGCGATCTCCTTGGTCGTCTTTCCCTGGCCGATGAGCTGGTACACTTCAAACTCCCGGTCCGACAGCTTCTCGATTGGCGAAGACGAACCACGAGGTTTGTGCGAGGAAAACAGATCGATGATCCGTGCTGAAAGCCGCGAGCTGACGGCGACCGCACCATCGAGGACCAGCCTCACCGCTTCGACCAGCTTCTCGCTGCCCGCCTCCTTCATCAGATAACCACGTGCGCCCGAGCGCAAGGCACGCTCCGCGTACAGCATTTCGTCATGCATCGAAAACACGAGAATCGCCACGTCGGGATGCATCACCTTCATGTCCTTTGTGAGTTCCATGCCGCTCCGGCCAGGCAGGGTGATGTCGGTAATCACGAGATCCGGCTTGAGCTGCCCCACTTTCTCCAGCGCCTCTTCCGCGTTGCTCGCCCAACCGCAACACTCGAGATCCGCCTCGCTTTCGATCAACCGCACCAGACTGTCGCGCATGAGTGGGTGATCGTCCACGATCATTACCTTCTTCCTTGCCTTTGCTGGCTCTGCGCCGTGAGGAAGCGAGCTTTTCTTGGTCATCGCGGTCTTGGAACGGTGCAGACGATGCGGACCCCCTGCCCCGGAGTCGATTCAATTTCCAGTTTCCCTCCCATCAATCGCGCCCGGTGGCCCATGACCTCCAGCCCCATCCCCGGACGTTTCGGCTTATTTTCTGGAAATCCGAAGCCATCGTCTGAAACGGACATCTCCAGGTTTGCTCCCCGCTCCTTCAAGGCGAGAACGATGTGTTTGGCCCCGGCATATTTGAGCGAATTGCACACCGCTTCCTGCGCGATCCGGTAAAGGTTTGTCGCAATCCCCAGGTCGTCCATGGTGACCGGCGCGTCGCATTTGAAATCGCACGAAGTACCTGCGCGATCCGTGATGTAGGCAAGATCGTTCAATGCGGCCATCAGCCCCTCGGATTCAAGCCGTACCGGCGCGAGCCCATGCGCGAGTCTCCGCGACTGGGAGACCGCATTGCGGGTATATGCAGCGATCTCTTCGGCCAGCCCAGCCATCTCCGGATTGGTCGAAGCAAGCTTCCTCGCAAGCGTGTGGCTCATCAATTCGAGCGCCGTCAGTTCCTGCCCCAGCCCATCGTGAAGCTCACGCCCGAACCGCCTCCGCTCATCCTCACTGATTGCCAGAACTTCCCGCTCCAGCCGTCGCTGTTCGGAGATGTCGTGAATGAAACAAAAGCAGTGCCACTGATCCGCATGCATCGAGACGTCGACTTCGACCAAGCCGCCGTCCTTGCGGCGGAGCCGCGTGAAGAAGCGTTCGCGACCTTGGTGTTTCAGCCGTGAAAACACCGCTTCAATTTCCGGCGGGAGCATCATCCCATCGAGATCGACCACCTGCATCTCGAGGAGCTCCTCCCGGGAATAGCCCAGCAGGTCAGACACTGCGCGGTTCACGTCTGTGATTCGCCACGCCGCGTTGAAACTCACGAATCCATCGAGAGCCGTCTGGATCACGCTCTGGTAACGGCGCTCACGTTCCGCTATGGCCGCATGGGCCTCCTGAAGTTTCCTGTCTCTTTCAACCACTCCGAGAGCCCGCCGCACCACGGTCGGCAGCAGATCCAGCAAACCGCTTTCCTTCATCACGTAATCGAGGGCTCCCTGCCGCATGATATCCACGGCAGTCCGCTCGTCACCGTGACCGGTGATTACGATAAAGGGCACTTCCAGACCGCGAGCCCGAAGCTTCTCCACCACCTTTGGAGCCCCCATATCGGCCAGCTTCAGATCGAGAAGCAAGAGATCGGCCCTGTGTTTTGCCAGCCACTCCACGGCTGCCGCGCCGCTTTCGACACCCGCGACGACATACCCCTCCCGCTCAAGCACCTCGATCATGAGATAACGAAGTCCCTCCTCGTCGTCTGCGACAAGCAACTGCGCCTCGGGGGATGGTCCAGACAATGGCATAACCGCAACAGGGTAGCTAACCTCGCCAAACAGCCTTCCAGCCGGCGATTTGGGGGTATCGCGCCAACAAAGACTCACTCCAGTTCTCCATAAACTCGCTCAGATGCGATGCTCGATAGCAGGAACCTGCAGCAGGCAAAGAAACTTGCCCAAGTGATTGATCGCCGCAGCGAAGTTATCCCACGAGACCGGCTTCTGAATGTAAATATTGCAGCCCAGATCATGGCAACGCGCGACTGCCCTCGGATCTTCCGTAGTCGTGAGCATCACGACCGGAATCTTACGCAATTCCGGATGCGACTTGATGCGGCGGAGGACTTCGATTCCTTCCACCTTCGGCATCCGGATGTCGAGCAGTAGCAGGTAACGCCGCCCGGGTTCAAACTTGGGCGCCGTCGTCTTGCCCATGAGGAAATCGAGAATGTCCTGGCCATCCGCAAAGCGCAGGAACGTCGTATTCACCCCCGCATGGCGAAGGTTGTCTTCCACCAGAAAAGCGTGCCCATCATCATCCTCCGCAATCAAAATGGTGGGTGTCTCGATCATGGCCGCATCCCGACTCTGACATCATTTTTGGCCGGGATCAATTCCGGAAGCGAAACATAGAATGTTGTGCCTTCGCCAATATTCGATTCTACCCAGATCCGCCCTTTCTGCCGCTCGAGGATTCGCTGCGCAATGGTCAAGCCCAGGCCTTCTCCCTCCGTCGACTTCGGATCCAGTCGATGAAAGAGTTCGAAAATCCTGGGCAGATGCTCGAGATCAATGCCGATCCCATTATCCCGCACCGCAAAGATGGCGCTTCCACCATCGCAATGGCCGTCCACAGAAATCCGGCATTGCCGCTCTGCCGACCGGTATTTGAGTGCGTTTTCCAGTAGATTGGAAAAGACCTGCCCCACAAGCGTCGCATCGCCATAGCAATCCGGAATCGTCCCCACCGTGATCACCGCCCCGGCTTCATCGGTCTGAAATTTCAACGCCTGCACCGCGGCCATCACGATCCGGCGACCATTGAGATTTTCCAGATGCATATCCACCCGTCCCAACCGCGAAAAATGGAGAAATCCCGTGATCAACGCATCCATCTTGGCAACCCCGGCTCCGATGAATCTGAGCGAACGCTGAACGTCGGTCTCGAGCAGATGTTTGATGTCCGGGAGCTTTCCGGCTTCCAGCAGCTCTTTGACTTGATTGCAGGAGCGTCTCAGCGCCGCGCCGAATCCTTCAACGTTTAGCAAAGGCGAGCGCAAATCGTGCGAAACGACATATACGATCGTCTCCATCTCCTTATTCTTCGCCTCCAGTTCCTCGGCCAGCATTTTCAGCCTGAGTTCGTCTTGCTTCTTTGCGGTGATGTCCGTGCGAATGGCCACATACTGCCGCGGCTTTCCATTTGGACCGATGAACGGAAAGATTGTCGTATCCACCCAGTAGTAACTTCCGTCCTTGGCTCGGTTGCGGATTTCGCCCTTCCAGATCCGGCCGGAACCTATCGTGCCCCACAGGTTTCGAAAGAACTCCTTGGGATGATAGCCCGAATTGATGATGCGATGGTCCTGTCCCAGCAATTCTTCGCGAGAGTATTTTGAAATCTCGCAAAATTTGTCGTTCACAAAAGTAATCCGGCCGGCGGCATTCGTAATCGCGACGATGGAATGCGCATCCAGCGCGGCCTTGATATCGAGGATCTCGCGGTTCGCTTGCTCAGCCTCGGCTTTGATCACCTGCATGAAGCGTTCAACGGATTGTACGACCACAAAGTGAACGACCGCCCATACCGCAAGGCCGCCACCGAATGTCCACGCGGCAAAATGCCGGGCAACGCGCCACGCTTCACGATGCGCCTCGTTGACTCCGGCGCGTCCTACCGCAGCGTCATAGCTGACGTACCAGGCGACGACAATATTCGCCCCCCAGAACAACAGCAGCGCGAGCGGGATCAGCCAGCGTAGTCGGCGGGCGCGTTCCATTCCTACCCATGTTCGCCCCCGATGAGGCTTTTACAAGAGGGAATGCCTCGAGCATCCGCGCCGATTACGCCGCCCGACCGCGCAGATCGCGTCCGACCACCGATGGCCGGTGCTCGATGCATGGCGAAAAGTACCCCACGCCGCGCGGCGGACATTCTGGTCCCAGAAGCGCCATGACGTAGCGATCGCTGCAATCCTCGCAGATCTCCCAGATCACTGGGGAAGCGCTCAGTCCAGCGCGATCGAAGCGCGAACTCCATGACCCGTCCAGTCCTCGGATCCGAAGACAGGATTCGCACGCGTGACGAGTAACGATGGCAGGGGAGGGTGTGGAAGCCATTTGGAAAATCGGGTGAATACTGGGAGGTTTTCGAGCCAAGTCCGGCGCACCGATGCACCAAACACGGCGCGGAGAATAACCGCGCTTCGATTCCCTTCACAATTGGGTGGAAGTCTAGACCGTCCATAGCCACCCCGCCTAAAGCGATAAGGGTGCCCCTTATTCCCAAATGGCACTTCGAATTAGGCCGTCGGTAAAGCCACGATCCGGCCTTCCCTACGCGCTTCTTCCGCAGCAAAAACTATACGATGGGCCTCCAAAGTTTCGTCCGCGCCGGAATAAATCCCGGAAAAATCCCCCGTGGCCAAGGCCTCCACGAAACAGCGCATCAGGTGATAATCGCCGCCTCCGTGTCCCGACGAGGCATCTCCGGAATTCCGCGATCCTGCGGTCTCATAGACGGTCTCTTTCTCGGTGAGAAAATCGAAGACCTTGATCTTGGAAAAATCGGTTTCGAGATACCCGCGCGTACCGAAGATTCGCGTCATGCGATCGAGCGCGGGAGTAAAGGCCGTCATCGTGAATGTGGCAGAGATCGGGCCTTCGTACTCGAGCATCACGGTCTGATGGTCCACCACATCGTTGTCACAGGAATAAACGCAGCGCCCATAAGGTCCTTCACGCAACGCATGCTCCACCGCCTCGCGCGTATTGCGGCCTTCGGTGATAACATCGTTGATGTAATTCGCGCGCCGGTCGCGACCGAAATTCTGATAGTAGATCCGCTTCGCGGAATACGGACAATTCGACTCGATAGCGGACGCGCAATCCCAGCAGCGATCAGCCGCGCCCTCCGGCTTCTCGGAGGCCTTGAAGTGCCGCAGAGATCCAAAGCTTGCGACGCGCGTGCAGCGTCGATTCACAATGTGGCGCATCCAATCCATATCGTGACAGGATTTCGCCAGTAGCATGAAGGAAGAGTCCTCCTCGTTGCGCCAATTGCCGCGGACAAAGGAATGCGCCTGATGCCACCAGGCCACCGGCTCGGTGTGCTGGATGCTCACAATCTCGCCGATCGCTCCACCCCGTACCAGTTCGCGAAGTTTGGTAGTCAGATCCGTATAAAGCAGGACATGGCAAACCGCGAAGGCGTTCCCGTGCTCTTTAATGCATGCGACAATCTTCTCGCATTCAGAAAGGTCGGGCGACATCGGCTTTTCCAACAGAATGGCATAGCCCTTCGGCGCGAGCTTTTCGACAGGGGCCAAATGCATCCGGTCTTGCGTGCAGATCGCTACCGCGTCGGAAAGCCTCGGGGCCTGCGCAAGTTCCTCGTACGAACGAAAGCAATGCTCCGGCTTGATTCCATGTGCCTCGGCGAGTCGCGCGCGCAGCAGATCGCGAGGCTCGGCCACAGCTACCACGCGCAACTGATCCGGATGCAGACGAGCGTAATTGGCGTACGCTTCGCCGCGTTTGCCGGCTCCGATAATGGCGATGGTGACAGGGGCTTTCATGAGAAATTGGCGGGAAAAAGCTGCCAGCGCGCGGCGGGCAACGACGCATTTTGGCAGGATCCCCGCAGCCCCTCTAGCCAGCTTTCTGGCCTTCGCGAATAAGATCTTGAGGCCTCCGTCATTTATGACGGGAATTCCACAGCTCAAAAAATCGCACCCCGGCTTGCACCCGCCCCAGCAGAAGTCCAAGAATGCGTCGCTCACATGATCCGACCTGGCCGCCTCTGGTGGCAGTTCCGCCGCGACTTGCGCCGTGGATGGAATGCCTCCAGGAACTATTACAAGTTGCTGCCGCTCATCGCCCGCTGGCACTGGCCCTTTTGGAATGAGCGGACCAAGGATATTCCCATCCACGTGCTGACGGGCGCGGAAGACTGGCAGCTTGCCGCGTGGATGCTCGCCAGCTTCTTCGTTTACACCGGAGAGGCCTGGCCCATCGTCGTTCACGAAGATGGCACTGTGCCGGAAGCGGCGAGGCAGGCATTTGCGGCCATGTTTCCGCAGGTCCGTTTTATTGGCCGGCCGGAAGCCGACACCGCCATGGCCGCAGCACTCAAGCCCTTTCCGCACTGCGCAGAGTATCGGGCCTCTCATCCACTTGCTCTCAAGATCTTCGACGTGCCACATTTCACGGCAGGCGAGCGCTTCATCATCCTGGACAGCGACATTCTTTTCTTCCGTCGCCCTCGTGAAATTCTAGCCTGGGCCGCGGCGGGCAATGACGAATGCTGGTTCAATGAGGACGTCGCCGAGAGCGCGCTGATTACCGCAAAAGAGGCCTTTGACGAACTACACGTTCAGCTTTGGCCGCGCGTGAACAGCGGCCTTTGCCTGCTCCACAAATCCGCGCTCGATCTTGCCTTTTGCGACGAAGCCTTGGCCAGGACCACCATCCTGCGAGGCAAGATCTGGCGGGTCGAACAAACGCTCTTTGCGCTGTGCGCCTCGCGGCATGGCAAAGGCGGCCTGCTGCCGAAAACCTACGAAGTTTCCTTGGGAAAAGCCGCGTCGCCCGACGCCATCTCACGCCATTACGTGGGCGCGGTGCGCGACCACTTTTACGGAGAGGGCCTCCCCCGCGTGGCCTCGGCCATCTTTAACAGCGACGAGTAAAGTCTCTGCCTATGCGCGAGCAGTACCGCGCCTTACGCCGCCACCTTCTTCGAGGCCTTGTGGCCCATCATCCGAAGGGCCTGCTCAAGCTGGTCCGCCTGCAACGGCTTCTTCAGCACCGTCACCGGTCCATGCTGCAGGATATTGTCGAGGAGCGCGCTATCCGGATAGCCGGTGATGATCACGATCGGCAGATCGGGATACTTCTGCTTCGCCACTGAATAAACTTCGTCGCCTGTGACATCCGGCAATTGCAGATCGAGAAAGCAGAGATCGAATTTCTGCTTGTTGAGCGCAGCAATGGCATCCTTGCCCGTGCCCACCACCAGGCGGCTGAAACCTGCTTTCTTCAGGAACAGCTTGAACATGTCCTGCAAGCCCACATCGTCATCAACGACCAGAACGGTTGGCTGCCCCTGCTCTTCCGCATGCAGAACATCGCGATCGAGCGCATCCTTCTTGACCCGCCAGCGTCCTCCAATCTGTACGGCAGGCAATTGGCCGCGCTGGACAAGGTAGTAGACAGTGGGAAGCGGAATGCGCAGGTATTCAGCAGTTTCCTTGACGGTCATCAGGTTGTGGGATGGGTGCTCGCCTTCAGACATAGGAGTCATAAAAACCAAATACCCCCGGAAGGAAAAGCGCAAACTGTAATTTCCGGACCCGCCTTCGATTAATACTGCTAATGTTCAAACGGTCGGACCATGCGTGTCATCTACAGATTTGCGAACCTCGGTCTCTATGACATGAAACCCCGCGTCGCCAGAGTCACGTGGGCCAGAATCCACTGGCATGCTGCGACTCCATCATTAGATAAGCGATCAACCTCACACACTATGATAGCGGCTTCAGGAATCACTTCCCAAACTTCCATCAATGGAACTTCGGCGCACTGTTTGTCTATCATCAGTGCAAAGCTAAAAGGCTTTCTTCGCTGGAAACGGATCGCGATGAGCGGCGCTCTGTGTATCGTTTCAGCGATGTCCCTCACCGAGAGCGCAAACGCGGCGAGTCATAGCTTCACGTTTGGTGGCCAGGACAACTCGGAGTTTCTGCTCGACGGAAAACCTTTTCAGATCCGCTCAGGCGAGATGCATCCGGATCGGATTCCGCCGGAATACTGGCGTCATCGGATCCAGATGGCAAAGGCGATGGGCATGAACACAATCGCCATCTACGTCCTGTGGAATGCGCACGAAACCGAAGAGGGCCGATACGACTTCTCGAGCGGACCACGTGACGTGGGCGCCTTTCTCCGAATCGCAAAGGAAGAAGGCATGTGGGTGTTATTGCGCCCCGGCCCCTACTGCTGTGGCGAATGGGATCTCGGCGGCCTTCCCACATATCTCCTGCGCGATCCCGGCGCAAAGCTGCGGACGCTTGCGGATGCACACTATAAGAAAGCGGTCGAAAGTTATCTGCACGAACTGGCAAAAGTGATCCGTCCGCACATGGCTGCGAATGGCGGCGCAATCCTCATGGTGCAGATCGAAAACGAATACGGAAGTTACCAGCGCCGCGATCATGACTATATCGTCTGGCTGCACGATCAATGGATCAAGGAAGGCGTGCACGGCCCATTTTACACAGCGGACGGCGCGGGAGAAAACTATCTCAAGGGAGTAACTCTGCCCGGCGTTGCGGTGGGGTTGGACAGCGGCGAAAGCGAGAAGGACTGGGCCGTGGCGAGGAAGGTAAATCCGGGCGTCCCGGTCTTTTCTTCCGAAACCTATCCCGGCTGGCTGCGTCACTGGGGCGAAGGCCCGTGGGCTCCGACGAATATCAGTAAAACCATGAAGTTTTACATGGAGAAGAATAAGTCATTCAATCTCTACATGCTGCACGGCGGAACAAATTTCGGCTTCACTGCCGGAGCCAATTCCGGCGGCAAAGGTTATGAGCCGGATCTTACAAGTTATGATTACGGCTCCCCAGTGAATGAGCAGGGAAACGCAACACCGGCCTATCATGCGCTCCGCAAACAGATCGCATCCTATCTGCCTGAGGACCAGAAGCCGCCGGAAATCCCCGCTCCGATTCCGACAATGGAAATCCTGGAGATCAAGCTGGAGCGCTGGTCCAGCCTTTGGGAGCAACTGCCCGCACCCAGGTCGGCTGCGGAGCCCGCGTACTTTGAATCCCTCGGCCAGAACCAGGGAATGATGCTCTACCGCACGACGATCCCGACCGGCGCGGATAGAAAGCTAACCTGCGCGAATCTGCACGACTACGGCCAAGTCTTCGTGGACGGCAAGCTCATTGGCACGCTCGATCGTCGTCTCGGCCAGCATGAGATAACCCTGCCCGCAACCGCCAAACCCGCCACGTTGGACATCCTCGTCGAAGGGATGGGGCACATAAACTTCCGCATCGAAATGGAATCGGATCGGAAGGGAATCTATGGCGACGTCAAACTCGACGGAACGCCGCTGAAGAATTGGCAGATGTACCAGCTACCGCTGGGAAGCGATTGGGCAATGAGGCTGGCCAGGACTGCACCGATCGCAGGCCGTCCAGGCGGAATTTTCAAAGGCCAATTCAATCTCGCCACGCTCGCCGACACCTACCTCGACATGTCCAAGTGGAAGAAAGGCGTGGTATGGATCAACGGCCATAACCTCGGTCGCTTCTGGCATGTCGGTCCGCAGCAACGCCTCTATTGTCCAGCCCCGTATCTCAAGACCGGCGCGAACGATATTGTCGTGCTGGACCTCGAGCTAACCGAAACCACATCGATCGTGGGTGCTAAGACCAGCAGCGGAAACTAGTTAGTGGCCTGAGTGATTACCAAGGACACTAGCCCTTCTTCCGCAAAAGCCGCATCCATTCGCGACCCTCGCGGCCAGGATACGAACTCCGTGGCGACCACTCTTCGACCAGGTCGAACCGTGAAAGAAAGAGCCGATCGAGCTCCATGAGGGAGGTCTCGAACGGCGGTCCGCAATCACGGCGATCCTGTCCGGGATCGAGATAGAAGATCCCCAGCAGATGGCCGCCCGGCCGAAGAGCCGCGGCCACTCCGGCCACGTAGTCCGGACGCCGCGCCGGCTCGATTGCGCAGAAGCAGGTGTGTTCCCACACCCAGTCGAATGCCCCGCGAAGATGTTCCGGCAGCGCAAAGAGATCCGCCTGCTCGTAACGCTCCCGCCCAACGGCAGGAATGCAGCTCGCGGCGGCAATCGCCCCCTGTGCGATATCGACACCCACGACCTCAGCCGCGCCGGCTGCAATCGCCCGAACGTCATTTCCGAAACCGCAACCAGGCACGAGTACCGAGCCTTGGATCGGGCGTTCCTTCAAAAACTCGGCAAGCCCAGGACTTGGCGCGCCCTTTTCCCACGGGGTTTCTCCGCAGCGGTATTGATCTTCCCAATCAGTCGGCATTGACGATGGATATGGTACAGGCTTAGCGCCGATGCCACAGACTGGCTTGGGCAACGCTCCACTGGAATTTCCGGGCGTGCTCCCGGATGAGGAATGGCAGATCGCGAGTGCCGGTCAGCTCAAACGATTCACCGAGCGCCGCGCGCAAGCCATCGAGCGTCGCAACGCGTTCCCCCGCCCTCTCGAAACCGCCGAGCCAGTTCGCTTTCGGCGTGAATTCTTCGAGCCAGGTATAGGGCGAAGTGATGATCAACTGCCCGCCCTGTCGCACCAGTGAAGACAGACGTTTGAGACAACGAAGCGGCTCCGAAAGGCGATCGATCAAATTCGCCATCAGCACCACGTCGAAAGTCCCGAGATCCGCGCGCAAATCCATGGCATCGCCCGGCTCAAAGCTCACACGGCTGCGATCGATCTCCGAAGGAACTCGAGCCACGAGCGCGGTCGCGAGCTCTCCTTCGTCCGTCCGGCGATACGGCGCTTCGCCCCTTGCGGCTAGCAGGCGAGCGGCTTCGACAAAGCGCCGCGAGTAATCGATGCCGATGACTTCGCTGACGTGCCGGGCCAATTCGAAAGTGGAACGGCCCACGGCACACCCAAGATCGAGGGCGCGCGCCCCGGAAGGCAGCGCACCCGCGTCGAGGCACTCAGTCACGCAACGCACCGGATAATCGAGCGCGTCGCGTGGACCGATTCCGGATGGCAGGATCTCCTCCGCCGTTCCGTAATGGAAAAGCAGATATTCGCCGAGGAGCTTGTCGGTTTCGTAAGGATTCATGCGCATCGCAATGGCCGGGATAGGGCCACGGCTGCCGGTTTATCCCAACAGGCTGCGCATGTAGGCTGCCGGCACGAAGTGCTCGATCAACACATGCGTCTGTCCGTCGCGATGCAGGCGCACCTGGGGCACGTCGATTTCAGGGGTCTTGCTCGGCGAGAAAAGGATGTCGTCGTGCGTCGCGTTCTTCTTGCTCGCGAAGCGGTCCGGCGTGAGCGCGCCGCCCAGATGGTCGCTGCGGCCAGTGGCCACGTGCAGTGTTCCGAGGATCTTCTCGTCCTGGATGTCGCGGCCGGAAACGGGCAGTTCCTGCGTTCCAAAACCCAGTTCACCGAGTTCGCCCGTGACGGGATCGGTCGAGAGCTTGTGATTGTGCTCGTCGACTGTCGCCTGGCTGCCGCGCAGCAAGCTGGCCCGCGCGATCCGTCCGCCGGTCACATGCATGAGGCCGATCGTGCCGTCTTCGTACTGCAGCGGGAATTCACCCTCCGCGCCTGCGGGAACGTAATAGATTTCACCGGCCGGCAGGTTCGCCACATCGGGAACTCCGGGTTCGCAAATGCCATGGCTCTTCTGAGCCTCCTGGCACGCGAGCTCCAGACGCAGTGTGCAGGTTTTGCCATCGAAAGCGTAATCGATCTCCGCCCAGTCGGCCTTCGTCATGCCAAGCCGCAGCTTCTCCGCCTGCCGGCTCACGTCGTGATAGTCCACCGCGAGGCCGCTGGAGAGGATGATGTCGTTGACGCCATGGAGCGTTGCCCCGCGGAAGCCGAATTTCTTGGCGAAAGCCGTCAGCGGCGCAGTGGCCGAGTAGGTCGAGATGCAAAGCACGATGTCGTACTTCTTGAGCACGTCGTCGACGAGATCGAGCTGACGTCCCTCCGCGCTGAAAGCATCTTCGGGAAGATCGAGGTTGCTGCCGCCGGTGACTTCATAGGCGTACATCTCGCCGCCCTTGAGGCCGAGTTCATATGCCACCTGATTCCGCAGGCCCTGGTAAAAGACATCGTGCGCGTGACGCTGAATCGTGAGCTTGGGATCCTGGAGAAAGCGGAACCCCTGCATCTCACGAGGATCGGCAAGGTCGATCAGGATGCACACCCGTTCTCCGTCCTTCGGATCGAAGACCGTCCGCAACAGACGGCTCAGCGAGAAGGGCGGGAAGGTACGGGACGAGGGAGCGTGGATCGGTTCCATGGCTGTTTTCATTTCAGAAAGAGGTCGCATAAACGGATTCAGGTTTTGCGGCAATCACATTGGCGGGTGATGTACGCACCCAGCGGGCCGGGAGGTCGCATCATAGGAACCGATTCCACTTCCGTCCCGTAAAATCGCCGCCGGTTTTCGTTTGCATCCATGCGATCTACCAGCACTTTGCGCGCATGCTCTGGAAAACCCGCACCCGTACCTTTGATCTGACATCGCGGGGGCTGGTTATGGGCGTGCTAAATGTCACCACGGATTCGTTTTCCGACGGCGGATGCTTCTTCGATCCAGCCCGCGCCGTGGATCATGCGCATCAGATGGCGGACGACGGAGCAGAGATCATCGACATCGGTGGTGAATCCACGCGGCCTGGCGCCGAACCGGTGCCGGAAGAGGAGGAACTGCGGAGAGTATTGCCAGTGATCGATCGCCTCGCAGGCGATTCACGCTTCGTCATTTCGATTGATACCATGAAGCCTGGCGTGGCCCGCGCCGCCATCGAACATGGCGCGGCAATCGTCAACGATGTGAGCGGCCTCGGCGACGAAGCGATGCGCGCGGTCGTCCGCGACTCCGGCGCGGGCGCGATCATCATGCACATGCAGGGAACGCCACGGACAATGCAAGTATCGCCAAAATATGAAGATGTGACGTCAGAAATAGGGAATTTTTTTCGACATCGTTTAGAGGCGTGCGTACGCTTTGGCATGGATGTCAAGTGTCTTGCCTTCGATCCGGGAGTCGGATTTGGAAAAACGGTCGCGCATAATCTCGCGCTTTTAAAAAACCTTGAATCCATGCGGGTCGGTCACCGTCCACTGGTCCTTGGTGTCTCTCGCAAATCCTTTCTTGGCAAAATCGTCGACTCGCCCACCGAGGCGCGCCTCTGGCCGACTGTGGCTCTCACGAGCTACGGCCGCAGCCACGGTGCCTCGGTATTCCGCGTGCACGACGTGCGTCCAAACACGGAATCCCTGCGGATGACCGAAGCCATTCTTTCCGCATGATTTCTGCCGCCGACATTCTCCAATTTGCATCCGAGCACTGGCGCGACGCGCTGGAGATCGCAATACTGTCGGTAGGCATCTACTACGCATGGCTGCTTCTTCGCGGCACGCGTGGCGCGAGGATCCTGACGTCGCTGGCGGTTTTCCTCCTGTCGATCATGCTGCTCGCGCAAGTGCTGGAGCTGCGTGTCATCGGCTGGCTGTTTCACAACATCTCCGCGTTCCTCGCCTTTGCGCTGGTCGTCATCTTCCAGCCGGAAATCCGGCGCTCCCTCGCGGCCTTCAGCAGTCATCGACTCCTGTCGTTCGTCACGCAAACTCCAGAGGCAGCGGAGGTGCTGGCTGATACGACCTTCGATCTCGCAAATCGCCAACTCGGAGCGCTCATCGCAATCGAACAGGATTCGAACCTTGATGAATTTGCCGAAAGCGGCGTGAACGTTGACTCCCATCTTTCGCCGGAGCTGCTTGTCACGATCTTTTACCCGAAGACTCCGCTGCACGACGGCGGCGTCATTATTCGCAATGACCGCATCATCGCCGCGGCCTGCATCTTTCCGGTGAGTCAGCGCAGCGATCTCGACCGCAACCTCGGCCTCCGGCATCGCGCAGGCCTCGGTCTTACGGAGGAATCGGATGCCGTGGTGATCACCGTTAGCGAAGAGACGGGCATCGTTTCGATTTGCCACCGGGGCGTGATCGAAAGAAACTTCGACCCGGAGAGTTTCAAGAAGCGTCTCCGCGAACTCCTGCTTTCGGACCAAGACCAAAAGAAAAATGAGACACCTGTTTCTCGAACACTGGCTCGCGAAGATCGTCTGTCTCGTACTCGCCGTCACGCTATGGCTGGTCATTCGAAAGACTCTGGAGACGACCGGCTGGCCTTCTAAATTCCAGTTCCGTCAGGAAGACCGTTTTCAATTCAATGCGGCGGGTGTGACGCCTCCGCAGACGCCGAGGCACTGATTTTCCTGACCCGGCACGAGCGGATTTTCGGGCCCTAAAACCTTTCGCTTTAACCCCAGCGCGATTCGGGCTTAACCTAACCCTGAAAGATCGAAGAGACGGGTGCTCCCCAGCCCGGCGCGCGTTCTTACTTACCTCTCACCTTTCCTCTTCACGCCCGTCCATGGCTCAAAATCACAAGTCCCATCCCTCTGCGGAACTTCAACAACAACGGAAACTCTTCGGCACCGACGGCGTTCGCGGCGTCGCCAATATCGAACCCGTAACCGCCGAGACGGCGCTAAAACTCGGGCGCGCAGCCGCGCATATTTTCAGCCAAATGAGCGCACAGCGGCGGCGCGGCGCCGGCCGCACCACGATCGTGATCGGCAAGGACACCCGGCTCTCGGGTTACATGCTCGAAAATGCGCTCGCCGCCGGCATCATGTCGCTGGGCGCCGACGTGTTGCTGATCGGGCCATTACCAACCCCTGGCGTCGCCTACATCACCCGCTCGCTTCGCGCGGACGCGGGGATCGTGCTCAGCGCTTCGCACAATCCCTACGAAGACAACGGCATCAAGTTCTTCCGGCACGATGGCTACAAGCTCGACGACGAGATCGAGCAAAAGATCGAGCACCTCGTCTTCAGCGGCGAAATCGAATCGATCCGCCCCACCGCCGGAAAGATCGGCCGAGCCACGCGTATCGACGACGCGCTCGGACGTTACGTCGAGTTCGTGAAAACCAGCATTCCGCGCCGCATGACTCTCGAGGGCATGCGCATCGCCGTGGATGCGGCGAATGGCGCCGCTTACAAATCCACTCCCTGCATTCTTCGCGAACTCGGAGCGAATCTCGTCATTGCCCACAACACGCCCAACGGCCGCAACATCAACCGCGAGTGCGGCAGCACGTATCCCGAAGAAATCAGCCGCCTGGTCAAGGAAACCGGCGCGGACGTGGGCATCTCGCATGATGGCGATGCCGACCGCGTGATCCTCTGCGATGAAACCGGCGAGTTGGTTGATGGCGACGAGATCATGGCAATCGCAGCGCTCGATTTCCTAGGCCGTGGCAACCTGCAGAAGAATACGCTCGTCGCGACCGTGATGAGCAATTACGGCCTCAACGAAACGATGGAAAAGCACGGCGGCAAGGTCCTGCGCACGAAGGTCGGCGACCGCTACGTCATCGAGGCGATGATGAAGGACGAACTGAACGTCGGCGGCGAACAGAGCGGCCACATGATTTTCCGGGATTACACGACGACCGGCGATGGCATCATCTCCGCGCTGCAGATCGTGCGCATCATGCAGGAGAGCGGCAAGCCGCTCTCCGACTTGAAGAAATGCCTCTCCAAGTATCCGCAGGCGCAGCGCAATCTGAAGGTCCGCGAAAAGCCGCCGCTCGAGCAATTGCCCGGCGTACTGAAATTGGTGAAGGAAGCCGAAGACCAACTGGCAGGCGCAGGCCGCGTGTTGCTCCGCTATTCGGGTACGGAACCGAAGATTCGTCTGCTCATCGAAGGCCGCGACGGCGACCAGATCAATGCACAGGCGGACCGCATCGCTGGTGTGATCCAGGAATCCATCGGAGCAAGTTAAGCAATCGCAACGCGCGCGAACACCAGCCTCATCAGGGGCTCATCCATTTGATGAGCCCCTTCGCAAGCCTACGAAATGAGTTTCTTTGTTACCGGCACAGATACCAACGCCGGCAAGACCTACGCCACCGCCTTGCTCATCCGCGCCTTGCGCAAGCAGGGCATCGACTGCGTCGGCATGAAGCCGATCTGCTGTGGCGTGCGCGACGATGCCGAGACGCTCCATCTTGCATCCGCTGGTGCGGCGCCGCTCAATGACGTCAATCCTGTCTGGCTGCGCACGCCGGCCGCTCCGTATGTGGCCGCGATGGTGGAAAACCGCCCCATCGACCTCGACTTGATCCGCGCTGGTTTCGCCTCGCTGCAGGCGGCTCACTCGTCAGTCGTAGTCGAGGGAGTCGGCGGCTGGATGGTCCCCATCGCGCAGGATTACTTCGTCAGCGATCTCGTAAAGGACTTGAAGCTTCCAGTCCTGGTCGTTGTGGCGAACCGCCTGGGTGCCCTCAATCATGCCGTGCTGACGGTTCGGGCCATCCGCGCGGAGGGCCTCGAGTGCCTGGGAGTGATCCTTAACGAGGCAGTTCCAGCTCCGGAGGAAGAATCAGTGGCCGTGACCACCAACCGCGCCGTGCTTGAAGCCGTCCTGGACGCGCGGGTCCTCCTGGAAATCCCCCATGGAGCTACAGACCTCGAACTCGATGCTGAGCTCTTGTGGCTGCTGACTGGTACGCAGGCCGCGTGAATCGTGAGCGCGACCAGCAACGGCGATGACAAAGCTTAGTAAATCGTCTCGGATTCGGACGAGTCGGCGGGCGCCGCAGGAGCAGGGCTCTTCAGACGTGCACCGAGCAGCG
>OUNM010168506.1_pt1 | contig 17469 bp, 10 predicted proteins | sample 1769961 | NCBI WGS metagenome assembly OUNM01 (sample SAMEA3914820, study PRJEB12502) | metagenome | biome: forest; material: soil | place: USA | collected 2012-03-12 | depth 0.3 m
ACTGGCTTCTTCGCCGTCGCCTGCCTAACCGCTGTTCTTGATTGGTTGAACTAATTTGAAGACACGCCCTAGTCTTCCAGCACTGTTAATTGTCTCCGTATGCACCACGAACGGGACGATGGAAAGATACACTCCAAGCGCCACAACTAAGGCATAAGCACAGGTGAACGCTTGAGACTCGTCCAATCCACCTGACAAGAGACGGCCCTTTCGTTTGAACTCGACGACATCGAAGACTCGGAGCGGATGAGGAGAACCGTCAGCCGCATCTGGTAGAGCACCTTGGGCGTCAAGCGCCTTCAGCGCAGCTAAGGTAGTTTGCTGCAGCAAATGGCTCCGCCGATCAAGTAGCCAGAATACCGCACCGAGAAATACCAGCAATCCCGCCATGGGGGCAACCAACCACGACTCACCGCCGTTGCAGAATAGCCACATTATCGTTGCGGCGAGGAATCCACTTACGGCGAGAGACAATTTGAACACACTCCATCGGTGGCGAGTATGAAAGGCACACTGCGCCCATGCGTGACAAAGAAAAGATTGTTCGTTTTCCAATTTCATAGCAATGGCTAGATGGACCTGAGCCCAAGTAAAGGCAGACACATATTCAACAATGACCGTCGGGATTCGTCGCTTAGCCAGGCCAACACGAAGGTCTCCGATTTGCTCAGTGAGCGGAGCTGCCGACTGTGCCCTCTGCGGCCCATGGGAAATACCGCTCCATCCGCCAGCCTCCGCATGCTCACTGTCGCTTTTCCGGAATTTGCGGTCCAAAATTTGCGACCAGCTCGCTAGTTAACTTTGAACTGCGATCCATACAGCACGTTCATTGCATTGGTTAGGACAAGCAAAAACATACACCTCGTTACCCAAAAACAAGCAATAATCGTTAACCGACGAACCATCGGGCTGCTCTGGGGCATCAGGAACTTTAGGAAATGCAAAATTCTCCGAGAGTTGACAAATCATCTGCATATGCGTGCCGCAAGAGCAGACAAACTCAAGTGAATCTTGCAACCAAAAAGGCTCACCTCCAACTCGCAGCAAATCCGACTTCGATGGTCTGTTTTGCTGAAATGTTAATCCAAATGACTGCAGGTATGGCATCGCTTGGACCTCAATCAGTCGACTTTCCGGCAGAAACAACGCGGCGTAGAAGTGCCCTTCTGTAGAATTCCAGTATTCGGGGGGCAATCGCCCACCTGATAAATAGCTAAATGAAGGAATCTCATTGCAATGGGGACACATCATAACAACGAGATGACTTCCAACTTTGAATGGCAGCAAAAACTCGCCCTTAATATCAAACTGGAAGAAAAGAAGCATCCGTTCGCCACATATCCGGCACACGGGACTTTGAGAGTCAGATTTCAACAGAGCCCCACCACCAATTGAGTCTCTCGACCCAGCATTAACTAATGCCGGTTGTTTTACAGCGTAGTACATACATTATTCCAGCAAACTATACATCAGTGAAAGACGGCACCATTATTTAAAAACCACCCATCGGGGAATCGATTACCTGACAAGGGATTGTATGTCACGTCGATATTCTTTGATGGAATGGTCGTCCGCGGCATGACCGGCATTGGAGCGAGATTTGGCCTTTGAATTGGTGTCATCGCCTGGGGCATCTGGTTGATTGGACGAACTTGGGCTGGTTGCTGAGTAACTGGCTTTGGATTGGCAACGATTGATGTTGATCCTGTCGAAGGCTGGATCTGCACGAAGAACGGCATCACTGAAAAGTAAAGCCCGAGGACGATGCCGACGATGTAGATGCATGCGTATCCGTCCAGGCGACAACAGCTTCCAGAATTCTTCGAATTTCCGGAGCCGACATTGCTCGCCTGTGCTCCACCCTCGTTCGCCTCCCTTGGTGCTAGCTCAGAACTTCTTATTGCAGCAACACTTCGCCGGTCGATCCAGAAAAGACACAGACCGAGCAATGTCATCGAAATTGCTACCGGCAAGACCAGCCACCCACTTACACCATCCTTGAGCAAAAAGATTATGCATGCCAGCAGCAGAATGGATGTAGCAACGAAAAGCTGTAGAAGCTTCAGGCGTTGCTGTTCGTGGAAGACGAGATTCTGCATGGGTAGTTCCTAATCAAATTCAAACCGTTCCCGAGGTCGGAAAACATCAATCGTCGCGTCATGAGGCCCATCGTCTGGAGCTTACGAATGACACAGGCTGTCGCATCGCCCCCCCATCCCACAGTAACGCATCTGGCATTGCTTCCGATCGAATCTGACTCACGGGTTTCATCACAACAGTAGTTCCAAAACCGGGTGATACTGGACGCACAAGGACGAGATTACGGCGTGTAAGGAAGCGCCTGGATCAGATCCGCTGGTGATCCATTTGATCGCGTGAGAAAGATCGCCGTTCCCGCTGAGATTAATGTGTTATCGACGTTTGGATTAAGATTTCCTGACTGGCGCCAGTGCGTGCCGTTGAAAAAATACACGTCCCATGTCTTTAACTGTGTGTCCCACAAATAGACATTGTCCGCCGTATCTGCCGTTAAGCCAGCACTCCAGTTGGGCGAGTTCTGCAGCCCGGTGGCAATTAACGTCGTGTTAACTGGAAATCGATTCGCAAGGAACGTGGAGCCACCTCCAGCCAGAACGGACTGCTCAGTCGTTGATGGCACGGTGCCATTCAAAACGATCGTCAATGGGCCGGTTGTGGAGCGGCGTGAAATATACAACCCTTCATCAGGATAGATTATCGTTGAATCCAGATTCGGATTGAGGCTCGCAGCCTTCTGCCAATGTGCTCCATTGTTATAATAAAGGTCCCAGGTAGCACCATTCCACAGCATGATAGTATCCGATGCAAGCGAACTGTTCCCGGTCATGAATCCGGGAGCGGTTGATCCAAATATGCTACCGAGCGTGTTCGCAGGCACCACCTGAACCGTATCTCCCGCGGCCAGCAGCGTTGTGAGGTCAGTGTCCGAGTTCACCGTTAACTGGCTCGCCGTATTGCCAGTGATAAGAAAGAATCGGCCAGCGCCGGCACCTGACATTACTCGCACAAGAAACGGGCTAGTGGAGAACTGATTTGCCACAAAGTTCGCCCCAGAGACCGTAAAAGCAGTACTGCTGTCCACTGATGCCACCGCCCCCTGGAATGAGGCTGCGCGATATAGAGGAACCGAGATTGCTGCACGGGACGGGGTGTTCGCGTCCACTGCTGCCGGAATGGTTATTTTGATGATGCCGACAGGGACTGTATCCGCCATTCCCATCCCAATTGAGAAAGCAAATGCTAAACTGACTGCAATCGTAGAAGAAATACGCTTCATGCTGACTAGAGTGTACTTGGATGCTGTGGAATTACCCAATTAAATCCGGTCGCTCCTTTCCTATTCACAATGACTGCACCGCCAACAGGAATCGGCGTTGCGCTTGCATCGTCGACCCGATCGCCCCCTTTTCGCCAACCAGTGCCGCCAACGCCGATTGTTTGATAGTAGTATGTGTCATAGCCGTTTAACACTGGATTCCAGATCAGGACTTGATCAGCGCTCGTGGAACTACCATCTGCAAGACCCGTGGCTGGAGATCCCGTGTAGAGTCCGCAGTCTGCCAGGGTCATCGGGGCAGCATAGATATTGCCGACAAAGTTCTGCCCCGGCATGATTGGGGTGGAGGTTTGCCCCGTCTTTACCGAGCCCATCAATACGATATTGAGCGGTGCAGATTGCATCCGTTCGATAAAGAACCCTTCGTCTGGATAAATCACCGTTCCGCTCGCATCTACAGTCGGCGCACCCGCTTGCCGCCAGCCAGTGCCTCCGAGACCAACAGTCTGGTAGTAATAGTTCGTCGGATTACTTCCGTTATAGAGAAGGATTTGATCTGCCGAAGTAACGCTTCCTCCTGCCAGTCCGCTTTGATTCGTTTGTCCAAACACCGATCCGATCGTCCAGTGCCTGCGGACTACGAACGAATCTCCAGCGACGGTTCCGGCTGGAATGGGCTGAACCGTGGTGATGGTCTGGGTTGACGCCACCGTGGATGCAATGTCCAGAATGACGCCCGCGTTGGCGCCGGAAATGATTTCGACGCAGCAAGCGTTTCCGACGCCGTTGAATTGGTTGTCCGTCCAGGCTGCAGCGGTATCGACAATCAAATTCGCGCCGATCGACGTTGAGGCCCCCTGGAAGAGAGCCCGTTGGGTCAACCCGAGGCCTGCAAGAGTGTATGCGTTCGACTGCGTCCCGCCAGTCCCGTTCACGGTGAGTGTGATCAACCCAACAGGCTTTGTAGTAGATTGAGCTGAGGCGACGCCTGAAAGGATGGCTGTAGAGAGGCTGAATAGAAGGAGAGCCCAAGAGCGGAAAGGCTTCATACCGTGCGTGCGATCGAGTTTATGAACGGTCATCGCAGCCATTGCCGCGTCGTACGTACTGGCATAGACGGAGTAGGTTCGATCGGATGTGGTCGACATCAATACTGAGTTAGAGTGTGCTTGGGTGTTGTGGAATTACCCAATTAAATCCGGTTGCTCCTTTCCTATTCACAATGACCGCACCGCCAACAGGAATCGACGTTGCGCTTGCATCGTTGATCTGATCTCCTGCCTTACGCCACCCACTACCACCAATGCCGATTGTTTGATAGTAATAGATGTCATAGCCGCTTATCGCTGGATTCCAGATCTGGACTTGATCAGCGCTTGTCGAACTCCCATCTGCTAGACCAGTTATCGCCGAGCCCGTGTAGAGCCCGCTGTCCGCCAGTGTCATCGGAGCGGCATAGATATTACCGACCAAATTCACGCCTGGCACAATTGGCGTCGACGTTTGCCCCGTCTTCACCGACCCCATCAATCTGATGTTGAGTGGGGTCGACTGCTTGCGAATGATGAGGAACCCTTCGTCCGGGTAAATTACAACACCGCCCTGATCCGTAGACCCAAATCCATTTTTGCGCCAACCCGTGCCTGCTAAGCCTCCGGTGCTATAGTAGTAACTGTCGTAAGAACTGCCGTTGTAAAGCAGGACTTGATCGGCAGTGCTTCCTCCCCCGCCGAAGAGACCGGCTTGGTCCCTTGATCCAAAGACGCTGGCGATTGTCCAATGCTGTCGGATGACGAACGAATCTCCAATGTTGGTTCCAGTTGGAATTGGCTGAACCGTAGTGATGGTCTGGGTCGATGCCGTCGTCGACGCAATATCCAGCAGGACTCCAGCGTTGGTGCCAGAAGTGATTTCCACGTAACAAGCGTTTCCGACGCCGTTGAACTGATTGTCCGTCCAGCCTGCTGCGGTATCGACGATCGAGTTCGTGTCGATCGACGTTGAGGTACCCTGGAAGAGGGCCCGTTGGGTTAACCCGAGACCTGCAAGCGTCATCGCACTCTGTTGTGTACCGCCGGTCCCGTTCACGGTGAGTGTGATCAACCCAACAGGCTTTGTGATGAGGGGCTGTGCTTGCGCAAAAGCGAATGCTGGGAAAAGTCCCGCACAAAATGCGGTAATTATTGGAAACTTGAAATCAATGCGGGACATAGTGAGTTAGTTCCGAGAACGAAGCAGATTGCATTCCAAAATCTTAGCGGACAACCTCTTCTTTCACATAGCCGTTGCAGTCGCGATTTTAACCTGATCCCTCGGCACTGCGGAATGGGCGAGCCGATGTCTCGCGAGACCAGGCTTACTGCCGGGGTTTCCCGCGTGGCTTCCCGCACGTCGTCCATTCCTTGCGATGCCAGGAACCGGAAGAGCACCGTCAGCGAGTCGCCACGCGAGCGGATCGTTCCCGCCGCTTTTCCCTGCACCCGCAACGCTTCCAAAAAGCGGCTCCGGTGCACTATCGGCCACATCTCGGTTTGTTCCGTCCCCATTTCACCGAGCACCTTTCACGCGCTCGCCAGCAGTCAACCTTCACGACAAGCAACCGTTCGTCACCGGCATCGCCATCGCGCAGGCTTCAAGCTGACCGGCCTATGCGGGGAATGGCAATCCGAGGGCTCGCAGGTCTTCTTCCGTCGATTCTGTCCGCACGACTGTTTCGTCGTCTGGAAAAACATAAACGAGCGTCGGATAATGATCCAACACAATGCCGAACCGCTCGGGAAGCATCTGCGCCACAGCTTCACGAGCTGCGGTCAGCAGCGCAGGGCTTAGCGCAGTTTTTTTCGCGACAGCAACTCCGATCAATCGGGACGGTTCCATCCATTTCGACATTTGGATTTCCGCGTCGCCACGCCTCCCACTCTCCTTGAGAGATGCAACCTTTCCAATGGCGTCGAAGATAATCTCGTAAGCCGCCAAATAGACCTTTTCAAATGCTTGAAAGCTCTCCTCCGCCCCCGGGGAAAAAGTCTCCCCCAGAGCCTCAATTTTACGCTCGATGTCGGATTCTCCTAGAAAGTGGATAGGCATGGTCGTCAGCTATCTAAACTGGTTAATGCTCACGGCTGCTGCTCTCCGGTCACGGGATCGGTGTGCAGCATCCTGTATAGCTCATTCCGGTTATGGCCAATCGCGCTGTCGTCATTCAATTTCCCGTGCTGAGCTTGGTCATAGACATTGTTGTACCACTGTCCGGCAGGCTCCACAGTAACATCGTAAAAAGTGGCAGACTTGACGAAGTTCTTGCCCGCTTGGTTCGGTCCCAGTTCGAAAGCGTCTTTCACAAAGAAAACCCCCATCGCCACCTCGCCAATCGGGCCAAGCTTCGAACCAACCTTTTGCATTATTTCCCCACCACCTTTCAGCAGCTTGCCCACGAGGCCGGGTTTTGCCTCAAGGATTTCGCCCGACGCTCTGAGCAGCGCGTTCAACTCTTCTCCTTTGGCGCCCGCTCCGACCATTTTGTTGAATTTTCCGCAGAAGGGATCGGCGTTGATTTGCTCGACAAGCTTCTCAGAAAATTCCTTGGCAGCTTTTCCGGACAACCCGGACGGATCTACACCCGTGCTCCTGACGAGATTGGCATACTGTTCCGTAATCTCCATTGCCCGCTCATTGTACTTGATGTGGGCGCTGTTGAAGACGTGCTGTGGCATGTCGCGCCACTTACCCGCCGGAACCTTGAGTTTCTCAAGCTCCTTTACCACGTCCGTGCTAAATTGCTGTTCCTTTAGAGTCTCGACAGGCACGGCGTGGTGATCCTTTCGAACAACGCCTTCCGGATCGTCACTGGCCAGCCCCTCTGGATCAAACTTTGTCCACGGATTCTGGTGGACGTAACAGTACAAGTTCGGGCCGTCGATGAAGCCAGCCGGATCCCGAGTGATGAACGTGTCGGTCTCCAGGTCCCGATAGCGGAAGCCTTCATTCAGAAGCCCGGTGGGATCTTCCTCTTTGGAATTCGCCTTCTGCCGATCGGCTGTCGCTCCGAACTCGATTGCGTGGGTGCCCTCTGCTTCGTAGCTGGCCTGGTAGGTGATCGCTCCCTCCCCATTTGTGTGCGCTGTCACGTCGCCGCGACGATCGTAGTGCGCGAAACTCTGGGACAGCGGGTCACCGTTACGAATGCTGTACAGGATGCCACCGACACCGCCACCCCAGTCGCTGCCGCGGATGTACTCCACGTCGGGTGTTGAATTTGGGTCGGAATATTCCTGTACACTGGTTCCGCCGCTGTAACAGCTGTATGTTCCGTTATCCCCAGACACCCCCATCCATCGCGAGACTGGCATGCTTCCGTCACTGTTCTCTAATCGCCACACACGCCGTGACCGGTAATCATAGGCATAGCTGAAATCGCTGGTCACCCCGCCCGTCGCTCTCGACAGTTGAATCAGCCGATTCTCAAAATCGTAGCTGTACGTGTCGCTCACTCCTCCCTCCACACGCGTGGCGCGGTTTCCATTGGCATCGTACGTATAGGAGCCACTCTTCCCAGAAGTGTCGCTCCAGCCGGTCAACTGATTCAAATCGTTGATCGTGTACGTAGTGGTCACTGTCGGTCCGGCGGCTGGAGCCACCGTCTTTGACGTGCGGTTGTTGGCCGCATCGTATCCGTACGTCGTATTGACCTGAGGGTTACCCGTCGCGTCATATGCCGACTCGCTAGTGAGCCTTTCGGCCAGGTCGTAACCGAGGATCAATATCCTTCCCGTAACACCAGCGGTAGTTTCCGCGGAATAGCAAAGATTCCCAGCCGGGTCACAGAGCGAAACGTAATTGTAAAGCACACCGCCCGGCAAAACTGGCGAGACGTCCTTCTCGCTGAACATCCGATTCATTCCGTCGTAACTCATCGAGATCACCTCGCCATTTGGGAGGATCTTGGTGACGACGTTTCCGTTCAGGTCATAACCGTAAGAAGTCGTCTGCGGATGCGCCGCATCAGTTACGTCCGTGACAGTGCTGAGCCGATTAAGGTCATCGTAAGTCGACTCCAGATGCCGACCAGTGCCTCCGTTCGGCAATCCATACAGGGTGCCGAGCCGGTTTCCGGCGAGGTCAAGCCGGTAATTGTGATACGCGCCACAACTGATTTCCTGAGTGATTCGATGTAGCGGATCGGGAAACCCAGCAGCCGTGCACACATCGAGATTCCCAAGCTCGCCAAGCTGGAAAAGCCCGTATTGATTAAATTCGAGAACTCCAATCAGATCCTCTCGGGCGTCGCGGATGTAACCGCAGTAATTCGATGGATACGGGAGTCCTTCGTATGTCTTTGACGATAGCTCGTTACGCTGATCGTACGTGTAGTCGGTCATTTGATTCAGCGCATCCTTCTGAGAAGTCTTTACGACCCCATCGTAAGTAAATGTCGTGGCTTGCCCGTGCTGATCCTGGATTGACGTATTGCGGTTAAGACCATCGTACGTGAACGTTGTGACCCTCGTATTTCCGTCCTTTACCGTCGTCCGGTTGCCGACCTCGTCATAGCCATACTGGACCTCGTTCAGCTGGGCGTCGGTAGTCGTCGCCAGGCGGTTCATGTCGTCGTACGTGTTAACCGTGGTGTTGCCATCCATGTCGGTCGCCGTCAGGACATTGCCGTTGAAGTCGTAGGTTTTGCCCGTGGTGGGTTGGACCGCGGATGGCTGCCCATAAACGAAGACCGGAGGAGCGATCGTCCCGGTTGGCCGATTCGCCTCATCGTAGCCAGTCTGCGTCGTGTATCCGCGTGCATCTTGCACCCAGATGACATTTCCCACGTAATCGTATCCGGTGTAAATCGTCGGACGCGCCGGCAGTCCCGTGGTCGCATCGGTTACAGACGGCTGATCCTCCTCGATTTTCCGGTTCCGCACGTCGTATATATAATCCCACTTCTTTCCGAGAGGATTGGTTACGCAAGCGACATTCCCGTTCTTGTCGTACGAGGTTTGAACCGTTGAAGGTTTAAGATGCGTACTGCGGTTAGAATCGTTCGGATTCAGCCCATCGTCCACCTGCGGACTCATCACCGTGACTGCCCTTCCTGCAGTATCATACAGGGTTTGTGTGCTGTACCCCTCTTCATCCACCACATTCCACTTCAGACCTGTTGAGGTGTAATAGGTCCAAGTCTCAGTTAAGTTTGTGTTCGGAAATACGACATGATACGGGCGATTCAGCGCGTCGTATTCGGTGGTCGTCGTCTGCTGGCGGGCGTCAGTGACACTGGTCCGGTTGCCCACAAAGTCGTAGCCGTACTGGGTTAGCGCCCAGAGCCCCTGCGCAAGATCGTACTGCTGGTTTTTCGAGACCAACCTGTACAAGGAGTCGTACGTCATGATCGTCGTGTAGCCGCGCGCATCGACAATCGATGTGGGTTTGAAGCTCGAACTGTCGAACGCCGATGCGCCAAAGTTCGGTCCGTCGTAATGATAGTGCGTCGTATAGGTGAGCGGGTCTTCGGTGCACACGAGCCGCTGCAGACCATCGTATTTCATCCTGGTGACCTTCTGCATCGGATCCGTCACCGAGATTTTCGATCCGACAGCATTGTACCCATACAAAGTGACGAGATCTCCACCCGCCATCTTCCGAGTGACTTTCGTCATCCGGTTCATGGCATCGTACTCGTAATCCGTAATGTGGGTGTTCTCGTCCTTCTCCTGCTTCTTATTTCCGTTCGGGTAGTAGCACAGGAACTTTGCCGAGCCATCCGGATACACTACCTCCTTAAGCCGGTTGCGGGTGTCGTAGCCAAACGAAGTGACGAATGTCTTCGGATCGGTTACCGACAGTTTGTTTCCATTGTGATCGTAGCTGTAAAATGTACTGAGCGCCAGGTTGGCCGGATCGACCGTGTGTTGCGCCACCCTGCCGTTTCCGTCGAGGACATCCTGAGTTATGAGGGCCGTCGTCCAGCCAAGGGGGACGAGATCATCGAGTGTCGTCTTCGTGATGACCCCACGGAAGTTGGCATTTTCGTAGTCGAATTCCGTCTTCTGCACCAGGGTGCTGTTTGGACCGGGCGTATAAACCTGTTCGTTTCGCCTCCGTCCCAAGTTGTCGACATCGTAACTCTTGAACCGCCCGTTCTCATCCGTGACCTGGTCCATGATCCGGAAGAATGGACTGTAATGGAACGTCTTGGCGTTGCCCGCGGCGTTCGTCTGGAGCGTCGGATCGGAGTATTTTCCGAAGAAACCCGGGAATTGGGAGAACGCAATCAGGAACCCGCTCTTGAGCCCGGCTGCCAACGAATCTCCATAGGTGTATGAGGTCGTATTGCCACTGAGGTCCGTCACGCTCGAGAGGGCGAAACCAGCCGTTGGATCGAAAGTATAGGTTTCTGAACCAAGGCTTCCATTTGCACCATAGGCGATCTGCATGGTGGTATAGAACACCACCTTCGGATTGAACTGCGGCGGGGCGCTCGGATATAACCCGAGCACGTCGAGAACATTTCCGCCCGAGAACGAGTAGGTGGTATCGCTGATGATTTTGTTGGTTGCAGAATCGGTCGTCTGAACTTCGACATTCCGATGGCAGCCCGGCGCCAGTGATGGGATCAAGTTCCCGTTGCCGTCATCGGTATACACAACGGCAACGACGGAATCGTTGGTAAACGAAATGTTACCGATTCCACCCGGCAACCCGACGAGTTTTACGACCCGCGGAGCACCGGTTTCGATATAGTACCCGTCATTCGAACTGAAATCGAACCGGCTATGATCAAACTCGTAAGCGAAGGAGTATGTATTTCCAGACGGGTCCTGGATCGACTGCACGTCGATGTGGTACTTGTCGCTGGCCTCTCCAAGTGTCACGTCCGGAGGAGTCAAATCCGGTTCAATGGCAAAATCGTACGTAAACTGAGTCGCCTGGGTATCCGGTCCGGTCACGGTGGTCAGCACCGTCTCAGTGTAAACCACCCCGTCGTAGGGATAGGTCTTTGTTCCATACTGATAGTGAACATTATTGCCATTCGGGTCCCAAATGTCGGTGATATGGCCGGTTTGATCTTGTGCGATGGACAGGGTCAGATCCGGATGTGGATTTCCCTGCGCATCAACAAGTGTGATGGTGTTCGGAATGAGTGTCGAAACACCGTCTGGGTACGTATAATAAAGGGTATTGCCAAGCCGGTCTTGAACGTACTGTGCGCCAAAAAAGTAATGGCTTTCCACGGAATTGTCGCCAACGCGGTCGGCGTAGATATCTTCTTCTGCATAGGCACCCGAAGCACCAAACCATATGTTCGTTCCATAGCGATCAGTGAACACATTTCCATTGAACGAACAGAGGTAATCGCCGTTCTCCCGCCGGTCGCTTGGAGCTGGGATAAAGGCACCGCTCTGCCCGTCCGAAACAAAAACGAACTGATGAGATGCCCCATTTTGGTCGATGATCGAGTATGTGCTTGCGCCTGTTGCGGGATTGGTAACGACTTCCAGCCTCGGGCAGAGATTCGATGTCCATCCTGCTCCAAACGGTCGGTCGAATCGTTCGTGCGGACGCAACCCACTGCGCATGTTCCACACCTCGGAAATCGTGTCCCTCCGGGCGCTGATTGCCAGATCACTTCCTGGCACAGGCACATACACATCGGTAGTTGAATGCCGAAGCCCAAGAGAAAGAGCGTCGACATAGGTTTCTTCTTTTTCCTCGTCGGACTCCGCTGTCTGATGGGGCTTTTCGTCGGGCATGGGCCGACCATTGAGAGCAATTTTCCGGTACCGCGAACCCGACGATTCCTGGAGCGGCATCGTGTAAACCGGGGTGGGGGCGGAAACTCTCGAAGAAAACACGATGGTGTCGTCGCCAATCGACGTGCCGTTTGGATCAACGGCAGATAGGGTCATCGTAAATTTTTCGCCAAGCTGGGGCGTGATCGCCTTAACTGTAAACGACCAATTTTGCGCTGGGAATCTCCCCCCATATGTCAAATCGTCGTATGAGTACGTCTTGCCGCTGTAGATCGGTTCACCGGTGTTATTGTCGATGACCTGAAAATCGGTGCTATTCCAGGTAAGCGTATAAAGAACACCAGGAAGGTTCTCTACATTCATAGTGATTGTAGCCGAATTATCCGGATCAGTCGGGTCCAGGATTGCTATTCCTTGCGCCCGCTCCTGCGCATCGAGGTTCGTGGAGTAATCGAGATTGTCAGGGCCGTTGTCTGATGCCACGAATCCAGCAGCGGAAAAGCGCGCCCCCTCGGTGAAGTAGTAGCAGCCGGTTTGACTTGTTGGCTGCCAAGCATCGGGGACCTGGGAGGGATCGATTGTGAAGGAGTCTGAGTCGCCGCCTGAACTATTGGCGTTCAGCGTGTGACTACCCGTAACGTAGCCCTGATTAGCAGGGTCGCCATCAGGGAAAAAGACATCATAATATTTAACCTTCGAAGCTGCTGACGGATTGGTCTTGAACTTGTACTGGCCAATAAATGCAGAAATAGTACGGTAATCAAACGCCCGCCGAGCCACCCACGGAGTGAGCGCATAAGTTGTTTCGGGACCGAGGATATCGAGTGGCGAATTCCCGGCTGCACTAGGCCCAACGTGCAAAGGAGGTTCAACGAGGTTGTCCTGAAAGAGAGGGATCAGATATTCGGTCCAGTCACCATAACCGGGAAGACCGGCCAGAGTCGTGGCGATGAATTGCGCAGGCGTCAGTTCGTTCGACAGCTGAATTAGCCAGCTTTGGGTTCCGGGATTATAGTTGGCCGTCCATCCCTGCTCGGTTGCGGTATCGATGCCAGTGCTGGAACTTGGCGTATACCACGGTACGGACCCGGTATATGGCGGAGCGTAGATGGTCCGCGTCGTTCCGTCTCCAAAGGTGTCCAGCCCTAACCAGCTGCCAGTTGCGCTTTCAGTCGCATAGTCGGTGTCGCCCCATCCGCTATAACTTGACCATCCAGAATATGTCACCACTCCTGTGACGGCGTCAACTGTTTCGTAATCGCGATAGCTTGCGGTTACTGGCGAGACGCTCATATCCCCGCTGGTGTCCTTTTCAAGGTAAAACATTGGCGGCACGAGGCCAGCGAAGTCCCTGAATCCAGGGTTGTTCCGTGACTTCCCATTTCGCCGCTGTGAAACGCTGATGATGAGCGGAACCGAATATTCCACGGTTGAGGTCGTGAAGTTTTGTCCGTTCTGGTACGTGACTACCAACCGGTAATAGTAATCGACGTTTGCAACTAGGTTGGAATCGATGTGGTATGAGAGCCCCCCGTCAAGGTTCGCGACGGTCCGCCAGTCTGCGTACCCACCATCGCGACGCTGGATTTCGACGCCTTTTACTCTCGCATTGCCGAGATCCCATTGCAGATATGCACTCGTATCGAGATCCAAGTGTCGCAGGTTGTCTTGGCCGACATCATTAGCTTGAACCATCAGATGGGCATCTGGAGGGGTGGTCGACCAATTCGTACTGTGTGAGGTGTCGACCTGCGGTCCGCCGCCTCCTCCGCCCGGGCTTGGTGTACCGTAAACCGGATCCGATACGCTATTACCACCAGGGGGAAGTGGAACCGGGTGGCCATTCGGACTCGGCATGTGGTTTAGGAGCCAGAGCTGCATGTAAGTCAGCCCTCCCGAGTTTGGCGCGATTCCACTCAAAATGTGGTAAGCGTCGAAAAGCCCGGCTCCGCTCGTGTCCGTACCAAATGGGTTTGCTTCTATCTGCAAGCGGACGAAGAAATCTGGCGCCGTGGTCGTGAATCCATACGACAAAAGGGAGTCTGCTCCGAGTTCGAGCGTCGGCACATATTGCCAATTAATCAGATCGTCTGATTGCTGGATGAAATACCCCATTCCAGCTCGCCCCCACCAATTGAAGGTCGTGACCCCGGTCGTTGTATCATAACTAATCGCACTTCCCTCGTTCGGGTCATTTGGCCCCTGTGCAGATAGTGGAGGGGTAGCAAAAAGGGCGATGGCAGCGCATCCGGCTGCCAGTATGGATTTCATTTGAAAGCGAATCATTTGGAGGCTCCCGTCGGCACGCCATTCGGAAACAGGGTGCTCTTGATGGGCCAAAAGTTGACAGTGGTATCCTTGGGAACAGGGGGATTCTGGCTTGCCTGCAGCGCCGCTTGCGCGGCCGCCGCTACGCGCTGCTGATATGCCTGTATTAATTGCGCAGAAGCTGCGTCGTAATAGGCATGAAGGACATCAAGTGCGGCGATGGCATCGGGATTTGAATCGGCGGTGCCTGCCGCTGCCCCGTATTGGGACGCGGTTCCAGCAGGCATGTTCTGAAGAACCGGGAGAACCAATCGGGCCTGGGCCAGTTCTGCCGCTTGCGGGCCATTCGGGTCCAACGCGGAAGAATCCTGATTGTCCACGACGAGGAAGAAGGAGTAGGTCGAGTCGTCGGTCTCGCAGATCTGTATCCCTGAGAGATAGGTAAAGTCGATGTCACTGTAGGCTTTGAATGATCCGTTCTCCTGGTTCACGGTTACCGCAGTGATTTGGTGGTCGTAAACGGTGGCCGTCATGAAAACGGAGACGAACTTTTTCTGCGGTGTCCCGGAATCCCCAGAAGAGACTGGCACAGACGGAGCGGGTTGCGCCGGAACGCTTGGGAGAATCGGAGGAACGACGAGATTGAAGTAAACCACGTGATCACCAGCCTGAGCCTTCCAACGCTGCAAGACTTGAAATTGGATTTGCGGCGGAGTAGCTGGAGTGGTCGCGTCCTGGGCAAAACCCGCGACGGATCCACACAAAAGAAGACAGGCTAAGCCAAACCGTGCAACACGGGTGGGTAACTTAAAACGCCGGTCTCTCCGGCCTCGATCACTAAACATGGCAGATAGTTGGATTCTAATGGGTTCCGTCGACATACCGAATTCCCAAAGGAATTCGATACACCTAAAGACGTGCACTTTGACGACGAACAACGCGCTCGCTTGCACGAAAAGTTAAAAAATCACCGGCACCCCGCAGTTATGACACGAGTTGCCGTTTACGCCCGCTTACGGAGAAAGGTCTCCACGGGTATCAAAAACACTTATTGATTCAGGACAGGGTCCGTTTTTGTCGGCGCGTCTTCTCGCCGCACTTCTTTGATAAGTCAAGCGCAGCGATTGAACGTTTCCGCAGCGACAGCAGATTAAGCAGTCTGAACGTGCTCGGCGGAGCGCTCCAGAGGGCGCGGTGCCGTCGGAACGTCGGGACCACAACGCCCTCGCAAATTCTCTGGGTCCGGGCGCACGCCCACCCCGGGCGCTTATCGCCGCCTTTTGATGGTATAATACGTTGGGACTGAGTCGCTAAGTGCGAAGCGACGGGAGAAGTACGTAGGACCCACCCCTACTACCCCGCACTCAACCGCCTTCACGGCTTTTTTTTTGTGTCCTAAACCAAGAAAGGAGAACCACACCATGGCAGTCATCCTGTCCATGACCTACCAAAAGAAGCTCGGACTCCCGAACTTCTCTTCCCATTCCTGCCAAGTCAGCCTCACTGTCGAGATCCCAGACGTGAGTCAGGCCGCCCAGGAATCATCAAAGCTCTACCAGCTGCTTCAGTCGGCAGTGGACGAGCAAATTAAGACCGTCGGCTTCATGCCAGATGCGACCATCTACGGAATGAATGCTCCGGGAAGTGGAACCACGGACCGGCAGATTCAAACCGTCAATGGCCATAAGCAGAATGGACATCGCCCAAATGGAACCACTGGCGATTCCTGGAACTGCACTGATGGTCAACGTGGATTCATTATCCGCCTGGTAAACGATAACGCTCTCGACAAGGGCGAAGTCGAAGACTTGGCCCAGCAGCTCTTCGGAGTTGGAGTGAAGCAGCTCGACCGGCTCCAGGCTTCCCAGCTCATCGAGGAACTGCTGGAAAAGACTGGGAAGAAGAGCAACGGCAGAACGAGGTGGCAAAGGCAGCCAGTCAGGAAATGAATGATCGGATTGAAGCGTTGCAGTCGACAGTCTCAGCGTCCCGCCTGAACTGTTTCCTGTCCTGCAGACTCCGATTCTTCTTCCGGTACGTAGAGCAGATCCAGAAGCCAAAGACCCCGGCTCTTCATTTGGGATCGGCGGTTCATTCGGTCCTCAAGGCTTGGAACAAGGCCCAATGGCGAATGCAGCCGCTTTCCCTGAAGCAGCTCCATGATGAATACGCCAAAGCCTGGTCGGATTCATCAGAGGGAGAAGTTCATTGGGAACCAGGCGAAGAGGCGGAAGATCAGAAGACTGGCTGGCGGCTGGTAGAGACCTACATCAGGGAATCCAACATCCCCGAGACGTTGAAACCCGATGCTGTGGAAGTTCCCGTAGAGGCAGATCTGGGTCATCATGGGCTCCCCAAGCTCATCGGTGTCCTGGATTTGGTGCAGGCTGGAGTGATCATCGACTACAAGACATCCGGCCAGACACCGAATCCTGAAAAGGCTGCACACCTCTACGAGATCCAGACCAGTGGATACGCGGTCCTGTATCGTGAAGCCACCGGGAAGACGGAACAAGGCATCGAGATCCATACGCTCGTGAAGCTGAAGACACCCAAGCTCGTCATCAGCAGAATGCCTCCCATGAGCGATCAGCAGCAATCGAAGCTCTTCAGGATCATGGAGAGCTACATCGATGGTGTACAGCGCCAGGATTGGGTCCCCTCTCCTGGCATGCAGTGTTCATTTTGCGAGTACCGGACCGAGTGCAGAGCATGGGAGGGATGAAACAGTTGACCAGGAGCGTCCAGAGTTAAATCCTCTGTGCGCCTTTGCCCTTGTTCAGCCTGGTGATTGATCCAATCTTCGGAATTTGAAAACCTCAGAAATATGAAACCTGAATCCGCTGATCCTTGGCCCTTCGATCAACCTCGGAACTGTGCAGCATTCACTATGCGCCAGGTACTGGATGGCTCTGAGCCGATATTATTGGTATCCCATGATGCAGATGATCACGGATGGCAATTCATTGGTACCTCCGATGCGAACGTGACTGATGCAAAGCTAATTTGCTTAGAGGAGATGGTTCAACACGATTCCACTGTCCTCGAAGTAGCTGATCTTCCTCCGGGCTGGAAGGCGACTCGCACATCGGTAGGTGGTCCGTGGAAAAGAGTTCCTTCTCCGCCCGACTCAGATAC
>OUNM010593428.1_pt1 | contig 17458 bp, 14 predicted proteins | sample 1769961 | NCBI WGS metagenome assembly OUNM01 (sample SAMEA3914820, study PRJEB12502) | metagenome | biome: forest; material: soil | place: USA | collected 2012-03-12 | depth 0.3 m
CGGGGCCATCCTGGGCTGGGGCTTCGCGCCCTGGACCGGCGGCCCGATCAGCCTGATCGACGGCGTGGGCGTGGCCAAGTTCGTCGAGGCCTGCGACGCCCTGGCCCAGAAGTACGGCGCGCGCTTCAGCCCGCCGCAGCTGCTGCGCGACATGGCCGCCAAGGGCGAGACCTTCTACGGCCGCTTCGGCGCCAAGACGAAGGCCGCCGCCTAGTCACGGCGACCGGCGACAACGGAAAGGCCCGGCGGCGACGCCGGGCCTTTTTGCGTCGAGGATCGCCTTTTCGCCCCCGGCGGGTGCGACAGTGCGCCGCGTAAGCTTTACTGTAAGGAAAAAGTCTTAGACCTTATGATCAGGACCCGAGGGGTCCGGGGGACAAACGACACCAAGAGCGCCGCCCATCGCGGCGGAACTGATTTTCGCCGCTCCGCTTGGGGGCAAGAGACGCGGCGCGCCTGACCACATCCATGGATCGACCAAGCGCGCGACCGCGACGGAGACGTTTTGACTTCAACCGAGATCTCGGAACGGGCGCGATGGAAGCCCTTCGGCCTCGCCGGCCGGGCGACGCCGTTGGCCGAGACGGGCTCGCGGCGTCTGGCCATCCTGATCCATGACCTGCGCGGCGGCGGGGCCGAACGCGTGGCCCTGAACCTGGCCAAGGGCATGGTCGAGGCCGGGCGGCAGGTCGACCTGGTGCTGGTCCGCGCCCAGGGCGAATATCTCGACCAGATCCCCGCCGGCGTGCGGGTGATCGACTTCGGACGGTCCAACGTCTTCCGCGCCGTGCCGGACCTGGTGCGCTACCTGCGCCGCGAACGGCCCCGGGCGCTGCTGTCCAGCCTGACGCACGTCAATGTCGCTGTCCTGATCGCCAAGGTCCTGGCCGGCGGCGACACCCGCATCGCCGTCACCGAGCACAACCAGATCAGCGTCAAGGCCGCCGGCCCCCACGGTCTGCGCGGACGGCTGGTCTATCGCCTGGCGCCGAAGCTCTATGGCCTGGCCGACCAGGTGGTGGCCGTCTCGCGCGGGGCCGCCGACGACGTCGCGCGCTTCGCCCGCCTGCCGAGCGGCGCGGTCCAGTGCATCTACAACCCGGTTTACGACGAGGCCCTGGTCGAAGCCGCCGCGCGGCCGGTCGACCATCCGTGGATGCAGCCCGGGCAGCCCCCGGTGATCCTGGCTGCGGGAAGGCTGCACGAACAGAAGGGCTTCGACGTCCTGATCCGGGCGTTCCAGAAGGTGCGGCAGGCCATGCCCTGCCGGCTGGTCATCATGGGCGAAGGCGCCGAACGCGGACGGCTGGAAGACCTGGCCCGCGAGCTGTCGGTCGCCTCGGACGTGGCGCTGGTGGGCTTCGTGGGCAATCCCTATGCGATGATGTCCCGCGCGGCGACCTTCGTGGTCAGTTCGCGCTGGGAAGGCTTCTCGGTCGTGCTGCTGGAGGCCCTCGCCTGCGGGACGCCCGTCGTGTCGACCGATTGCGCCAGCGGACCCAGCGAGATTCTCGAGCAGGGCCGCTACGGGGCCCTTGTCCCCGTCGACGACGTCGAGGCGCTGGCGGACGGCGTGCTGCGCGCGCTTCGCGCCTCCGAGCGCGGCGACGTCGAGCGCGCCAAGGCCTTCAGCACCGGCGCCGCGACCCGCGCCTATCTCCAGATGCTGGAAGCCGTCTAGGAGACGGCCGGCGAGACCGCATCACGGCGCGACGGCGCCTTGCGCAGGCCGTTGATCCACCGGCGCGCCGGCTGCTCGACGAAGTAGAAGCTGGCCAGGCCGAAGACGATCGCCAGGGCCAGCAGGCCCAGGGTCGGGAAGTGGCCCCGCAGCTTGTAGAACGGCTGCTGCCACAGATAGAGCGAGAACGACCAGAGGCCGATGCGCACCAGGACCGGGTGCTCGAGGACGGACAGCACCGGACGCGGGGCCGACGGCAGGGTCGCCACGGCGACCGCCAGGGACAGGGTGCTGAGCGTGTATTTCACCACGTCCGGGACCAGGTTGATGAACAGCGCCACGGCGGCGACGCCCGCCACCAGCGGCGTCCAGGACGGCACGCGGACGGCGCGCAGGTGCAGATAGGCCGCGGCGCCCAGCAGGATCGAGGCGATGCGCACGTCGGTCCGCCAGTAGACCTCGTAGTAGGAGCCGCCCAGCGCGGTCTGGATCGCCCCGTTCACGGCGCAGAGCCCGGCCACGACCAGGATGATCCATTTGACGTCCCAGGCGCCGCGGCGCGTGAAGGCCGCCAGGACGCCCAGGATCACATAGGCCCATTCCTCGATGCACAGGGACCAGATGTGGTCGTAGATCGGCAGCATCAGGTGAGGCGCGCCGAGATAGTTGATGGTGAAGGTCAGCGCCGCGGCGATGTGCAGGAGATCGACCTTCAGCAGGCCGGTGGCGCCGAAGATCAGGGCCGACGCCAGCACGAACACCCCCAGCGCCGGCCAGATCCGGGCCACCCGTCGCTTGAAGAATTCCGGCAGGGGGAAGCGCTCGACGAACAGGATCTCGGCCATCAGCCGGCCGCTGAGCACGAAGAACAGCTCCACGCCGAACCGTCCGGTCTGGATGCCGGGCGTCCCCACATAGTGGCCGAGGAAGACCGCGAGGATCGCCAACCCGCGCCAGCCATCGAGGTAACGCACACGCTCGCGGCCGTGGATTTTTTCGGTCGGACCCTGGACGGGGACGTCGGTCATGGAAGCTCCGAGACGCGCCGTAATCGTACTGAACTCAGTAACCCGCTTAGACCAGCCGGAAGCTCGACGATAGTGCCCGGCCCCGCCAAAGCTCACGACTTCGCGAAATCGATACAAAATACGCGACCAACAGCAACGCTGCGGTGTCTTCTGCACGACAACGGTGCGAAATAAGGCAGCGGGCTGCGGTTGCTATCGACAAGCTTGGCCGTAGACTGTGAACGCTTGTTTGGGGGAACGGAATGAAACGCACGATGGCGGGCCGCGCCCTGGCCCCTTCGGTCTTGGCGGCCCTGGCCCTGGCGGGCTGCGGCGCCCCGGAGCCGAGCGCCGACGCCGGCGCGACGGCCACGCCACCGCCCGCCGCCGTTGAACTCGGCGACCCCGCCACCCAGGCCCTTCTCGGTTCGGCCGAGCGCACGCTGCAGGCGCGCCACCCAGGCGCGACCCTGGTGATCGCCGACCAGTCCCTGAGCAAGACCACGGCGGAACGCACGGTCTGCGGCCGCTACGTCGCCGTCAAACGCCACTGGCAGGGCCAGCGCTACTTCATCGCCAACGCCGTCGAGCTGGCGGTCGTCGAGAACACCTCGGCGCGCTGGAAAGAGACCTGCGAGGACGCCGAACGCCTCCCGGGCGCGCTGACCGGCCCCGCCGTGGACGCGGCCGTCCTGGAGGCCATCCCCCTGGCGGCGTCCTGATCTTTTGAGTCCGACGACGGAGCGACGGCCGCCGGGACGCACGCCGGGCGGGCGCCCCGGGCTTTCTCGCAACCGCGAAGCCATCGGCGATTGACCCTGTCACGCACGCGCCAGTAGGTTGGCCGCCGCTTCGGCAGGGGAATGCGATGCTTTTCAATTCGAACGTGTTTTTGTTCCTGTTCCTGCCGATTACCTACGCGATCTATCATTTCGCCCGTAAGTACGTCGCCGGATCGCTATGCTTCGCTCTTCTGGCGATCGCCTCGGTTGCGTTCTACGGTATTAGCGACCCGCACCATCTCTGGCTGTTCATCGCGTCGATCTGCGTGAACTACATCTTCGGTCGCAACCTGGTCGCCAACCGGTCCAGGTCGGTGGTCGTGGCGGGCCTGGTCTTCAACCTGGTCCTGCTGGCGGTGTTCAAGTACGCCAACTTCGCCGTCGCCCAGGCCGACCTGCTGGGCCTGCACCTGCCGGCGCCCAACATCGTGCTGCCGGTCGGCGTCTCGTTCTTCACCTTCACCCAGATCGCGTTCCTGGTGGACGCCTACAAGGGCAAGGTCCGCGAGCTGGACCTGACGCGCTACGGCCTGTTCGTCTCGTTCTTCCCGCACCTCATCGCCGGCCCGATCATCCACCACGCCGAGATGATGCCGCAGTTCGAGAACCGCCGGCGGCTGCGCCTGTCGCGCTGGACCGCTGTGGGCCTGCTGCTGCTCGTGCTCGGCCTGCTCAAGAAGCTGGTGCTGGCCGACAAGGTGGCCGAGCTCTCCTCGCCGATCTTCGCGGCGGCGCACAGCGGCGAGCCGATCCACTTCTTCCAGGCCTGGACGGCGACCCTGGCCTACACCTTCCAGATCTATTTCGACTTCTCGGCCTATTCCGAAATGGCCATCGGCCTGTCGCTGATGCTGGGCATCCGGCTGCCGGCCAACTTCAACTCACCCTACAAGGCCGTCAGCATCATCGACTTCTGGCGACGCTGGCACATGACCCTGTCGCGGTTCCTGCGCGACTACCTCTACATCCCGCTGGGCGGCAACCGGAACGGCAAGTTCGCCCGCTACCGCAACCTGATGATCACCATGCTGCTGGGCGGCATCTGGCACGGCGCGGGCTGGACCTTCGCCTTGTGGGGCCTGCTGCACGGCTCGTACCTGGTGATCAACCATCTGTGGAACGGCTCGCGTCCCGCCGATCGCCGCAAGCTGCCCTTCGGCCTGGGGCGCATCCTGACCTTCCTGGCGGTGATGATGGCTTGGGTGCCCTTCCGCGCCGAGAGCATGGGCGCGACCAAGGCGATCTTCGGCGCGATGTTCGGGCTGAACGGCCTGGGCCTGCCGCTGGAGGTGCGCGGCCTGGCCCGCCATCTGCATGTCGACCTGGCCCGGTTCGGCGTCACCTACTTCGCCGAGAACGACCGGATGATCTACTACACCAACTGGGCGTGGCTGCTGCTGGCCGCGGCGATCGCGTTCCTGGCGCCGAACGCCCTGCAGCTGACGCGCCGGTTCAATCCGGCGCTGGACTCCTCGGAGCTGCGCGAGACCTGGGGGTCCAGGATCGCCCGCATCCCCACCTGGCGGCCCGGACTGTGGTCCGGTCTGGCCATAGGCGCGGCCCTGTTCGTCGCCGTGAAGATCATCAATTCGGCCGCCTCGACCGAATTCCTCTACTTCCAATTCTAGAGGCGTGGGCATGCGCAATCTTTCCAAGGCACGATCGCTCTACGCCAAGTTCCTGGTCGGCGCCGCGCTGGGCTTCGTCGGCCTGGCCGCGATCTGCGTGGCGCTGTTCGCGCTGCAGCTGGGCCGGCCGACCAAGGAGGGTTCGGAGCGTTGCGCGCTGGTCGAGGCCAAGCAGGCGATCGCCCTGGCCCAGACCCAGCCGAAGGTGCTGCTGGTCGGCGGGTCGGGCGTGCACCAAGGCCTGGGCGCCGACCTGATGTCCCAGCGCCTGGGCAAGCCGGTGGTCAATCTGGGCGCGTTCGCGGGCCTGACCGCCGACGAGATCCTCTACCGCGCCAAGCAGTCCGCGCGCCCGGGCGACACCGTGGTGCTGGCCTTCGAATACAAGTTCTACAGCGGGCGCATGCCCTCGACCGTCGCCATCGACTTCGCGATGTCCTGCGGTGCGCCCTACTTCGCGCAGATGCCCCTGCTGCAGAAGATCCAGTTCATCATCGCCACGCCGGTCGCGCGGATCATCGAGGTCCTGCGGCACAAGCGCGAACCCGGCCTGATGGACCGTACCCGGTCGCACATGTCCGACCACGGCGACCGCCTGCGCGACCGGGCGGTGTTCCCCGTCCAGAGCGCCAAGCTGCATGAACGGGTTTCGCTCTATCGACCCATGTTCATCACCGTCGACGACAAGGGCCCCGAGGCCAAGGCGATCGCCCGGTTCGCCAAATGGGCAAAGGACAACAATGTCTGTGTCCTGGCGACCTGGCCCAACACCATCTACTTCGACTCCTACGCCCAGAGCCCGGCGTTCAAGAAAATCCGCGCCCAGTACGACGCGCTGGGCATTCAGGTCATCGGCGAACCCCAGGACGCGATGCTTGAGTCCTCGATGTTCTACGACACCCAATACCATCTCGACATTCCGGGCATTGAGCGACGCACCCAACGCTTCGCCGATATCGTGCAGTCGACCAATCTTCGCGATCCCACCTGCCGAGGAAGGTTGTAGAGAGTCTCGAATTTGAGACGCCTTTGTGATCTTCTCATGAAGCAAGGCCGGCGGGCACTTGGGTTGGTAAGATATTGAGCGTTGAGCGCATTGATCATCGCTTCAGTATTTTTCGCTTTGTCGCTTGCCTCATGAGCGTCATAAGGCGGGAATAAAGGGTGGGAACGCTGTCGCAGACCGGTGAGCAAGCTCGCCGACGCGACCCATGAAAACAGGTTGGACGAACGCGAACGGGCGGGCCCCTGGCCTGCCTGGGAGAGCGCGTAGCCGAGCCGCGCCGGCAAGTGTTGGAGATGAGACGAGATGCCGACGAACGCCCAGACGCCAGCCTCGCCAGCCGCCCTGGACACGGTTCCGATCGGCGGTTTCCGCACCGTGATCGCCACGGCCGCCCAGTTCGCCGACCGCATGGTGGCCGATTGCTTCGCCGCCCGCGCCGCCCGCCAGGCCGGCGCCCCGCTGCCCCCCAAGCTCGCCTTCTCGTCCAACGGCCAGGGCATCTCGCTGGCCGGCGCGGACCGGGAATTCGCCGACGTGATGAACCAGGCGGACTTCGTGCACGCCGACGGCATGTCGGTGGTGTTCGCGTCGCGCCTGCCCGGCCGCAAGCGCCTGCCCGAGCGGATCGCGACCACCGACTTCTTCCATGATGCGGCCGAGGCGGCCATCAAGTCAGACCTGAGCTTCTACATCCTCGGCGGCTCCGAGGCCCAGAACGCGGCCGCCTACGAGGCGATCGCCAAGGCCTATCCCGCCCTGCGGCTGGCCGGCCGTCGCAACGGCTATTTCTCGCGCGAGGAGGACGCCGCCGTCTGCGCCGAGATCGTCGCCTCGGGCGCCGACGTCCTGTGGGTGGGCCTGGGCAAGCCCCTGCAGGAACGCTGGTCGGTCGCCAATCGTGAACGCCTGGCGGGCGTGGGCTGGCTGAAGACCTGCGGCGGCCTCTACGCCTTCCTGGCCGGCGAAGCCAAGCGCGCGCCCGACTGGGCCCAGGCGGCCGGCCTGGAATGGGCCTGGCGGATGCTGCAGGAGCCGGGTCGGCTGGCCTGGCGCTATTTCGTGACGAACCCCCACGCCATCTACCTCATGCTGACCGCCGGCCCGCCGCCGGCCCGCCCCGTCAACGCCGAGGTCAACGGCTAGTGCTCGACAAGACCCCTTCCTCGTCGGTAACCGGTTCGCCCCGGCTCGCGGTGCTGCTTCACGACCTGCGCGGGGGCGGCGCGGAGCGGGTGTCCCTGAACCTGGTGCGGGGCATGGTCGAGGCCGGCCGCGAGGTCGACCTGGTCCTGGTCCGCGCCCAGGGCAAGTATCTCGACCTGATCCCCCCGGGGGCCAGGGTCGTGGACCTGGACAAGTCCAACGTCTTCAAGGCGATCCCCGCCCTGGCGCGCTATCTGCGGCGCGAGCGTCCCAAGGCGGTCCTGTCGGGCCTGACCCACATGAACGTCGCGGTGCTGATCGCCAAGCTGATGGCCCGCGGCCGCACGCGCGTCGCCGTGACCGAGCACAATCAGATCAGCCTCAAGGCCGCCAAGGCCGAGGGCCTGCGCGGGCGGCTGATCTATCGCCTTGTGCCGGCCCTCTATCCGTTCGCCGACGACGTCATCGCGGTCTCGAACGGCGTCGCGGCCGACGTCGAGGCGTTCAGCCGCCTGAAGTCCGGGACCGTCCGCTGCGTCTATAATCCGGTCTACGACCAGTCGCTGTCCGATGCGGCGGCCAAGCCGGTCGACCATCCCTGGCTGCAGCCCGGCCAACCGCCGGTCCTTCTCGCGGCGGGCCGCCTGCACGAGCAGAAGGGCTTCGACGTCCTGCTGCGGGCGCTTCAGATCGTCCTCCGCACCACCCCCTGCCGGCTGATCGTGATGGGCGAGGGCGAACTGCGCCCGAAGCTCGAGGCCCTCGTCGCCGAACTCGGCCTGAGCGAGCACGTCTCGCTGATCGGCTTCGTGGAGAACCCCTACGCGATGATGTCGCGGGCCGGGGCCTTCGTGCTCAGCTCGCGCTGGGAAGGGCTCCCCACGGTGCTGATCGAGGCCCTGGCCTGCGGCGCGCCCGTGGTCTCGACCGACTGCCCCAGCGGACCCGACGAGATCCTGGAAGGCGGCCGATACGGCGTGCTGGTGCCGGTCGAGGATCCCGAAGCCCTGGCGGCCGGCATCGTCCGGGCCCTGGGCGAGAAACGCGGCGAGGGCCTGGCCCGCGCCCAAGAGTTCAGCGTGACGGCGTCGAGCAACGCCTATCTGGCGCTGCTGGAGCGCGCATGAGCACCACCGACGCCCAATTCGGCAAAGTGACGCCCCGCGCCGTCCGCCCCGCTCACCCGGCCGGAGCCTCGCGCGGGACGCTGCGGATCGAGTACCTCTACACCCTGTTCGCCCTGGCGCTGCTCGCCGGGGCGATGGTGCCGCTGTTCACGGACTTGACCGGAAGCCACAACGAAAGCTTCACCGACTCCAATCCGTACAAGCTGATGGCGACGCTCGGCACGTTCGTGATCGCCCTGGGCCTGCTCGTACGGCGCCTGAATTCCACGGTCCGGGTGCTGAGCAACAACCTGCTGATCGTGCTCATCTTCACCCTTCCGATCGTGTCGCTTCTCTGGAGCGTCGATCCGGGCGCGACGTTTCGGCGCTCGCTCGCCTATTTCCTGACGGGCGCGTTCTGCATCTATCTGCGCATCACCTTCACGCCTGAAGACCTGATGCGTCGCCTGATGATCGTCCTGCTCGTCGCGGGCATCTGCAGCTTCGCCTATGTCCTGGCCGTTCCGGGCTACGGCATCCACCACGACGTCGCCAATCCGGGAGCGTGGAAAGGCGTCTACGGTCACAAGAACTCGCTTGGGCGGATTTGTAGCCTCGCCGTGCTGATCGCCTTCTTCTTCAAGCCCAAAAGCCGCTCGGACAGGTACCTGCGTTTCGGACTGATCGCGGTCTCGCTGGTGCTTCTGTTCTTCTCGCAATCCCGGACGAATTGGCTGATCCTGCTGGCGTCGGGCTGCATCATCCCCCTGCTCAGGTTCCTGCGGAACGGCCGGGTGTCGCTGGGCATCCGCTTGACCATCGTCATCGTCGCGAGCGCCGCGCTGTTCTTCATGATCACCGTGGGCGGCGACATGCTGCTGCACTCCCTGGGCCGGGACGCCAGCTTCTCGGGTCGCACGACCCTCTGGCGCGGCGTCAACACCATCGTGGTCGACAACTACCTGGCGCTGGGCGCGGGTTACGGGGCCTTCTTCACCGAGGCCGGGGCCATCTACAAGCTCGCGCCCTATCTGAGCTACTGGACGATGATCCCCGATCACGCGCACAGCGGCTACATCAACACCTTCGCGGATCTGGGTGTGCTGGGCGTGTGCGTCCTGGCGCTGTTCCTGGTGAGCACGATCGTCCTTCTAGTGAAGAAGATCGTCACGGAGCCGGAGTCCAACGTCTGGAGCGCCTACCTCGTCATCGTCTTCGCCTTCCTGATCAACAATTTCAGCGAGACCGTGGCCTTCCGCCACAGCGACATCGCGTGGGTGCTCGTCTGCATGGGATATCTGTACGCGTCCCCGATCAGGAAGCTGCCGGTCGTCTCCGGCGCCAAGCGAGCCAGCGGTCGTCTCGAAGCCTCGCCCGGCCGGCGATAGCGCCTTGAACCAAGCCTCAGCCAGCCCTCTCGACGGAACGCATCGTATGGCCTCCCCTCGCCTCTCCATCGGGTTTCCCTATGTCGGAGACCAGATCGGCGGCAGCGGCTTCTCCTCGCTCGCCCTGGCCAAGGCGTTGATCGCCCGAGGGCACGACGTGCGCGCCCTCGTGCACGGCGAGGGCGCCATGAAGGCCGAGTGCGAAAAGGCCGGGCTGGAGATCGTCGCCCTGCCGCCGCTGTCGTCGGTGTCGACCGACGCGCGGCCCGACCGGTTCCGCCCGCATCACCTGACCGCGATCCCCGGCCTGGCCAAGGTCGCCCGAGGCCAGAAGCTGGACCTGCTGGTCGCCAACGACCTGGCGATCCTGCGCAGCTGGGCGCTGGCCGCCAAGCTGGCCGGCACGCCGCTGATCGCCCACTGGCGCAGCAACTACAAGAAAAGCTGGTCGGTCGACCTGGGCCTGCGGCTGTCGGCCAAGGTCATCTGCATCTCGCGCTACAACATGGGCGACCTGCCCTCGTGGGCCCAGGCCAAGTCGGTGGTCGAATACAACCCGGTCAACGCCGCCTACGACCTGGGCGCGCGGCAGGAGGCCCGAGCGCGAATCCGCGCCCAGATGGACCTGCCGGCCGACGCCAAGGTGATCGGGGTGTTCGGCGCTCACACCGTCCGCAAGCGGACGCACGTCCTGGCCGACGTCCTGAACGCGATCCCCGAGGTCGATGGCGCACCGGTCTTCGGCCTGGCCTGCGGCAAGCGCGCGGAGCCCTACGACACCCTGCTGGGCGAGAAGATCGCGGCGTTCGGCCTCGAGAAACGCCTGCTGCTGCCCGGCTTCGTCAGGCCCGCCGAGGACTGGATGGCGGCGTGCGACGTGGTGCTGGCCCCGGCCGAGCGCGAACCGTTCGGGCGCACCGCCTTCGAAGCGGCCCTGGCGGGCGCGCCGATCGTCATGTCGTCCGACAGCGGCGTCAGCGAACTGATCACCGACGGCGAGGACGGCTATCTCGTCGCGCCCCAGGACGTGCCGCTGTGGATCGAACGGGCGCGGACCGTCCTGGCCGATCCGACCCGCGCTCAGGCGATGGCCGCCAAGGCCCTGGCCGGGCTGGCGGACTACGCGCCGGAGCGGCACGCCGAACGGGTGGAGGCCATCTATCGCCAGGTGCTCGGCCGATGAGCAGGATCCTCTGCGTCGCGTCGTTCCTGAACGTCGCCGGAGCGCCCGAGGCCATCCTTCGGCTGGGCCGACAGCTGCGCGCCCGCGGCCACGAGGTCGAGAACTGGTTCCTCTACCAGAAGGGGGCGATCCCGCTCGACGCGCGATACGATCGCGTGCTCTGCGACACGCCCCGCCCGAGTCCCCTGCAGTATCTGAAGCTGTTCTTCCAGCTGATCGGCGAAATCCGCCGGCAGAAACCCGACGTCGTCATCGCCTTCCTGCCCCTGGCCAATGTGGTGGCGCTGCTGGCCGCGCGCCTGGCGGGGGTGCGGGTGACCATCGCCTCCCAGCGATCGCCCGGCGACACCTACGGCAAGGTCATGCGCGCCCTCGACCGCCTGGCCGGGGCGCTCGGCGTCTATCACAAGGTGGTCTGCGTCTCCGGCGCGGTGCGGGACTCGTTCGGCGACTATCCCCGCGCCTACCGCGACCGGCTGGTCGTCGTGCACAACGGCATCGAATGGACGCCCTCGTCCCTGTCGCGCGCGGCGGCCCGCGCCAAGTTCGGCTTGCCGGCCGAAGGCTTCGTCGTCGTGTCGGCCGGGCGGCTCTCGGCCCAGAAGAACTACGCCCTGCTGATCGAGGCTCTGGCCAAGGCGCCGGGCGTCCGGGCCGCGATCGCCGGCGAAGGCGAACTGCGGGAAGCGTTGACGGCCCAGGCCACGGCCCTGGGCGTCGCCGATCGCCTTCATCTCCTGGGCGCCATCGCCCGGGCCGATATCCCCGACCTGCTGCGCGCCGGCGACGCCTTCGTGCAGACCTCCGTGTTCGAAGGGCAGAGCAACGCGCTGCTGGAAGCCATGAACGAGGGCATGCCGGCCCTGGTGGCCGATATTCCGGAACAGCGCGAAACCTTGACGGACGCCGGCACCGGCCAGCTGGTCGGCGACCTGGCGCCGATCGGCGATCCCGAGGCGTGGGCCGCCGTCCTGGCCGCCCTGCGCGACGATCCCGCGCGACGCCAGACGCTTTCCCGGGACGCAAGGGCCCTGGTGGAGCGACAATTCACCGTCGATCGCATGATCGACGGCTTCGAGGCGGCGATGCGATGATCGCCGTTCAACCCCCTCGCCGGTTGCTTACGCCATGAGTCTCAAGAAGCAGTTCATCTCCGGCTCGCTGTGGGTGGTGGTCGGGCGCGGCTCGTCCAACGCGATGAGCTTCGTCGTGTTCGCCGTGATCGCGCGGTTCCTGGGTCCGGCCGATTTCGGCCTGGTGGCCTTCGCGGCGATCTTCATCGACCTGTCGCGGGCCCTGGCCCTCTCCGGCATCCCGCAGGCCCTGATCCGCAGCGAGGACTGGGACCAGAAGGTCGCTTCGACGGCGTTCTGGCTGAATATCGCCTGCTCGACCCTGCTGGCGGTCATCGTCAGCGCCGCGGTCGGGCCCGTGCTGGGGATCTTCTACGGCCCGCAGATCATGGCGGTCATCGCGGCCCTTTCGCTGACCTTCGTGATCGAGTCCCTCAGTTCGGTCCACGAGGCCAAGCTGCAGCGCGCCTTTGGCTATCGCGCCCTGGCCAACCGGACCCTGGTGGGCACCCTGGGCGGGGGCGTGGTGGGCGTGGCGATGGCGGTCAGCGGTTTCGGCGTCTGGGCCCTGGTCGGCAGCCGCCTGGCCAGTTCCACGATCCAGGCGATCACCCTCTGGACGACTGTCAAATGGACGCCGTCCTGGACCTTCTCGCGGGGCGAGGCCAAGTCGCTGATGTCGTACGGGGCCCATCTGGGCAGCTCGGCGATCGTCGGCAAGCTGAACCTGAAGACGGCCGAGATCGTGATCGGCGTCTTCTCCAACACCGTCGGCGTCGGTCTCTACCGGGTCGGATCGCGCACGGTGACCATGATCAACGACGTCGTGGTCGCGCCCCTGCAGGCCACCGCCCTGACGGCCCTGTCGCGCGCCAACGAGCGCGGCAACCTGGCCAACGCCTATCTGCGGATCATCAAGTCCTGCGGGTTGCTGGCCTTCCCGGTCTATTTCGGCACGGCGGTGATCGCCCCCGACTTCACAACCCTGTTCTTCGGCGCGCGGTGGGCCAGCACCGGCCAGATCATGTCGATGCTGGCGATCGGCGGCGCCGCCTCCACGATCCTGGCCTTCACCCACCCCGCCCTGGTGGCCGTGGGCCGCACCCGGTTCGTGTTCTGGAACAGCCTGCTGAACCTGGCCATCAACGTCGCCCTGGCCCTGGCCACCGTGCACTGGGGCGCGACCGCCGTGGCGTTCGGCTACAGCGTCCGCGCCTTCGTCGCCATCCCGTTCGCCCTGGTCTTCCTGCGCAAGGCCATCGACCTGGACCTTGGGGACGCCATCAAGAGCGTGCTGCCGACCTTCCTGGCCGCGACCTTCATGGCCGGCGTGCTCTACCTGATGCGCGAGCACCTGCTGACGGGCCTGCACCCCCTGCCCCGGATGCTGCTGATGGTGGCCACCGGCGGCGTGCTCTACGCCCTGGGTCTGCTGGCCGTCGGCCGGAAGTTCGTGCTCGAGATCAAGGACGAGATCGTGCCGCTTCTGAAGGGGCTGAAGTCCAAGAAACAGGCGCCCGCCAAGGCGCAAAGTTGAATTTTAGGACGCCTTAAAAAAGACTCGCGCCATGGAGGAACTGTCGGGCAGCCGACGTATTCCATCCACGTGGGGGCGACCACAGTTGGATTGACCTCAATGGCGCAGATCCACAAGGCGTTCGGGCCCCTCGCGGCGGCTCTCGGGTTTTGCGCGCTCGGCGTCGCGATCCCCCTTCAGGCCACAGCCCAGTCGTCCGAGGTCCTGGTCGCCGGCGCGACCACCAAGGGCGGCCTGCAGGAGGGCGCCCAGGTTATCCACGTCACCACGCTGGCGGACAGCGGACCGGGGTCGCTGCGCGAGGCCATCGAGACCAAGGGTCCCCGGGTCATCGTCTTCGACGTCGGCGGGGCCATCGAACTGGCGAGCGAACTGAAGATCCATGCGCCATTCGTGACCATCGCCGGCCAGACCGCCCCTTCGCCGGGCGTCAGCCTGTGGGGCAACTCGGTCAGGATCCGGACCCACGACGTGGTCATCCAGCACATCGCGGTGCGCGCGGGGGCGGGCGAAACGGCCAAGATCAACGACAACCGCGACGCCATCAGCATTGACGGCAGCCCGACCTCGCCCATCGACATGCAGTCGTTCCAGGTCAGGCTGGAGAACGTCAGCGCCAGCTGGTCGGTCGACGAGACGGTCAGCCTCTACTACGCCAGCACCCGGCAGGTCACGGTGCGCCACAGCTTCGTCACCGAGGCTCTCGACAACGCCGGCCACCCCAAGGGCCCGCATTCCATGGCCCTGCTGATCGGCAACGACGTCCAGCAGACCGATGTCACGGGAAACCTCCTGGCCAGCAGCATGTTCCGCAACCCCGTCGTCGGGAAGGGCGCGTCGGCCTATGTGGCCAACAACTACATCGTCAATCCGGGACAGAACGCGATCCATTTCTACGACACGGGCTCGGAGGCCACGACGTCGGCCACGGTGGTCAACAACTTCATCCAGGCGGGGCCTGACACCAAGAAGACCCTGAAGGCCATCGCCATCCCCATGGGGGCGGACGGGGCGCCGGCCCCCGACGTGATCTTCGTCGACGGCAATCTGACCGAACTCAATCCGGCTGCGACGACGCTCTCGGCCGGCGAGGACCTGACCCTGGCCAAGACGCCGCCCGTGGAGAGCGCGAATTGGACCCTGCTTCCCGCCGAGGCGGTCAAGGAGGACGTCCTGCGCTATGCGGGGACACGGCCGGCCGATCGCGACCCCGTCGATCGCCGCCTGCTGGCCGAGATCGCGGCCGGGACCGAACATCTGGTCGACGCGCCGCCCGAGAAGAGCGACGTGGTCTCACCCACCGAGCGCGTGGCCGCGGTCCCCGCCGACGCCCTCACCGGAGACCCCGCCGGCGTCGAGCGCCTGGGCCGCTGGCTTTGCGACCAGCACTTCGCCGTCGGCGGCGCACCGTCCGCCGATTGTCCAGCGAACTAGGTGGCGGAAAGGGCCCGCGGGCGGGCAGGCGCCAGGTGGTGGCGCCAGAGATCGTTGAAGAACCTCATCAACCGGCGCTCAAGGATGATGTGGACGAGGTAGCCCCCGGCGGCCATCAGAACGACCAGGACCACGAAATAGGCGATCGACCCCACGGCCGAGGGGGTGACGACCTTCAGGTATATCTTGTCGACGATCCAGCCGATCAGCCAATGGAAGAGGTAGATCGAATACGACGCGTCACCGAGCGCCGTGAGGATGCGCCCCGGGCGCGAGGCCAGGAACGACGCATCGCGCGCCGTCACCAGGCCGAACACCACCACGCCGGAAAGTCCGCCCGCGAGCAGGACCTGGCCTACGAGTCCGGACAGCACCTGGGCGCCCCACGACGACGCCAGGCCGCCGCCGAACAGCGCGATCAGGCCGAGCGCGGATAGCGCCAGGGCCCCCTTCGGCCTCCAGGATCGGCTCAGATAGTAGACCGTCGCGCCGATGGCGAACTCGAAATAACGGGGGCTGAGCAGCGGAGCGGCGTAGCCCTGAGGGTGCAGGACGCCCGCGGCGTTGAGGCCGATCAAGACGGCCCAGATGCCGATCAGGGCCAAGCCGAACCGCCGCCCGATGATCAGGAAAGCGAAGATCGCATAGAAGGAAATCTCGAAAACCAGCGTCCAGGCCACGCCGATGATCTGGCCGTTCGGAGGGTTGGGCAGCAGGAAGAAGCACCGGATCACGCTTCCCACGTCGCGCGCCGTACCGTCGCCCGCTTCCGGGAAGACGAAGTAGAGGGGCAGGACCGCGGCGAACAGCAGCCAGTAGAGAGGATAGATGCGGGTCGCGCGCCTGTAGGCGTAGCGGCCAAGGGTCTCCGGCCGCCCGATATCCCGGGCGTGGATGTAGAAGATGATGAAGCCGCTGATGACGAAGAAGAGGTCGACACCCAGCTTGCCGAACTGGAAGACGCCGAATCCCGCCGGATCCGGCGCATGCTTCATCACGCGCTCGGCGGCGTGGAAGCAGCAGACCGAGATGGCGGCGATCGCCCGGCCGCATTGCAGCCAGTCGAGCTTCTCCCGCTCGGGCTGAGCCGGAGCGGTCGATAAAGTCGGCGCGACTTCAACCATCCGCCACTCCCAAATTCATCGCTCGGCGACGGCCCTAACGACCGTGGAAACTCGGCCACCAGTCCGCGAACCGTCCCAGGCCTTCCTTCAGCTTCACCTTGGGCTTGTAGCCGGTCAGGGCGTTGAGCTTGGTGATGTCGGCATAGGTGGCCGTCACGTCGCCGGGCTGCATGGGGCGCATGATCTTCACGGCTTCGCGGCCGATGGCGGTCTCGAGCGTGGTGATCATGTCCATCAGGCCGACGGGATCGTTGTCGCCGATGTTGTAGATTTCGTGGCCGCCGCGGGCGGGCGGGTGGTCCAGCACGCCGACGATCCCGTCGACGATGTCGTCGATATAGGTGAAGTCGCGGGCCATCTTGCCCTCGCCATAGACCTCGATCGGTTCGCCCTTCAGGATCTTCTGGGTGAAGCCGTAATAGGCCATGTCGGGGCGTCCCCACGGGCCGTAGACGGTGAAGAACCGCAGGCCCGACATCGGGAAGCCGTAGAGCTTGGCGTAGCTGATGCTCATCAGCTCGTTGGCGCGCTTGGTGGCCGCGTACAGCGACACCGGCGCGTCGACCGCGTCGGTCTCCTTGAAGCCCGCGCCCTCGCCCGCCCCCAGGGACTGGGGGCGATCGCCGTAGACCGAGCTGGACGAGGCGTAGACCAGGTGGGTCACGCCGTTGTGGCGCGCGGCCTCCAGGATCGACAGGTGGCCGGCCAGGTTCGAGCGCTGGTAGGCGAACGGATTGTCGATCGAGTAGCGCACCCCGGCCTGGGCGGCCAGGTGGACGATCCGCTTGGCCCCGCTGGACCGGACCAGTTCCATCACCGCCGCGTCGTCGGCGATGTCGAGGCGGACCATGGTGAACCCCGGCCGCCCGTCGAGACGGGCGGCGCGGGCGGCCTTCAGGGCCGGGTCGTAGTAGTCGTTGAAGACGTCGACGCCGATCACCGTCTCCCCGCGCTCGAGCAGGCGCTCGGCGACGTGCATGCCGATGAAGCCGGCGGCGCCGGTGACGATGACCGGCCCCTGGCTCATGCGCCGCGCCCGATCGAGGCGTAGGTGAAGCCGGCGCGGACCATTTCGGCCGGCTTGTAAACGTTGCGCAGATCGACCACGACCGGGGCCTTGAGCAGGCCCTTCAGGCGCGTCAGGTCCAGCGCGCGGAACTGGTCCCACTCGGTCAGGATCAGCAGCACGTCGGCGTCCTGGGCGGCCTCGTAGGGGCCCGAGACGAAGGTGACGCCCGGCATCATGTGCGAGGCTTCCTTGGCGCCTTCCGGATCGAAGGCCTGGACCTTGGCGCCCTTGGCCTGCAGGGCCGGCAGGATGTCGAGGCTGGGGGCGTCGCGCATGTCGTCGGTGTTGGGCTTGAAG
>OUNM010170130.1_pt1 | contig 17454 bp, 21 predicted proteins | sample 1769961 | NCBI WGS metagenome assembly OUNM01 (sample SAMEA3914820, study PRJEB12502) | metagenome | biome: forest; material: soil | place: USA | collected 2012-03-12 | depth 0.3 m
AGCCGCTGCTCGAGGCCCTTGAAGTTGAAGTACCGGCAGTCCCTCAGCAGCTCCGCGCGGTGCGCCTCGTTGCGGATGGCCACGGGATAGCCGCGCAGCAGGCGCAGCAGCTCGGCGAAGACGTCCGGGCTGCGGCCCTCGACCGAGGGCGGGAGGATGGACGGCGGGCGAAGCAGGCCCTCGCGGTCGAGCCCAGGGAAGAGGTCACCGGGTGTGGAGAAGAAGGCGGAGAAGCCGAGGGTGAAGAAGTTGGGCGAGTTGCCCGGGTCTGAGAAGAGGTCGCGCGGGATGCGGAACTGGCGGCCGCCGACCGTCGTGAAGATGGGTTCCTCGTAAAGTTGGGAGACTAGTTTAGGGACTGGTTTGGGGGAGGGTATGTTAGATGAAGGACGGAAAGACAGGGAGAGGGAACACCCTACGGTGGTAGAACTGGGCATCGGCAAAGAGGCGCACAAAGTGTGTCGAGTCGCGCGGCTGGACGTTGTACCCCTGAAGGTGCAGCGAGATGTCGCGGAAGGTGACGGGGTCGCGGTCAATGTAGAGCGTGCGGATGGCGGAGCCGACGTCTTGGCCGTGGGCTTCGGCTTGGTCGATCTGGCACTTGAAGTACTGGGAAAAGTACGAGGGTGCTAGCAAGCGTCAACGAGATTCCAAGTCGGCGTCTGTGAGGGAGACGCACCGTCAGATGAGATGGACGCGCCAGAGAGCTTGAACAACTCGGACCCGATCTGAATAGGAAAGACACGCTCATGCGGAAGGATGTTGGGGATGTGGTTGGCGGCGAACTTCCGCGGGTCCGGCGCAGAGAAGGGGTCGTCGGCGGTCGTGGTTGGTGTGGTTGACGAGACTGAGTTGCGCGGATTGGCCATGATTCGCCAATTGGAGGCCAGAGAGACTCAGCAACTCAACTCCAGTTTCATGCCGCGTCCTCGTCTCAACACCCAAACCGATGCCGGTATTCTGTATATGCCAGGGAGTGAGTTGAGCGAGCCGCAATGTGGTGAGTAAGCGTCGGACAGCTGGCGTTCCAAGCTGACGGGCAGGAAGCACTCCTGGGCAGGTGGTGGCCTGCCATTCCGTGGTCGGTGCGCTCGCCTGTCTCTCAACGCGCTCGGGCCACACGACTTCGGTCAACCCCGCAACCCCAAATCTGGGGCCGAAGTTGACTGCACTCTTCCATGTTGACAAGCGCACGCGACCTTCAAGCACCAGAGCTGCAAAGTCCAACAACAAACGGGCAAGTGTCTGCTTTGAAGGCGAGCACTAGCCTTTAAATAAGGATTCGCAATTCACAAGTATGCCAAAGTTCTTTGGTGCCGTCTATCCCGGCTTCTCTCATTAGATGTTTTGTTCCTGCCTTCAGTCTCTCGCTTCACGAACAGATCCAAAACTCCAGAGCCAAAAAATTCAAGCCGTGATTGTTGCGCGATCCGAGATTCGAACTCGGGTCACTCGCTGATCCAAGATACGATGGGAAGCGAGAATTCTAACCACTGAACTAATCGCGCTTGGATTGTTGTGGTGGAGATGATGCAATCATGGGCCTTTCATCGGAGGAAGGCATGGAAGGGATCGAGGGAAGAGGGAAGTGATGGCAAGAACGTACCTACCTAGATAATGGAACCAAGCAAGATCCCGGTCAACGCACATTTGGTGCCACCACCCAGATCTCTCTCTGTTCCTTTCTCTTTCCAGAAGTTCCAGGTCAACAACTCATACTGGCCAAACCGGCACACTCGCACAATCGGCAAGATGGCGACACCACACAACCCCGCATACGTACACCAGCTGAGTTGTCACGTCGCTCTCGATGTCTACTACAGCCAGAAATGTGGCGTGACCATGATGAATTGCCTCATGTCGATTTGCTAAACCTGTTTGCGGGAGGCTACATCTACTCAGCTACTGCATCCCTGTTTCGCATCGTAAGTAGATTCTGGGCCACTCCGTGAGGCCACCAGCGAGGTGTGGCCGTGTGAGCCTCTGTCCCAGCAAAACAGAACTCAACCGGCCGACCACCCAGAGACGTTGCAGTGCCTGATTGGTCGCAACACACCAAGTCGCGTTCCCTCGCATCCGGGATGGAGAGTGTCTCTCGCACCCTACTGGTACGGCATCGTTTCCGGTGAATCATCTGGTTGCAAGAGCCGTGGGGTGGCATGATCGCAGCATCGATACCGGTCTCGATCGCAATCGTATCAGAGCTTCGCCGGCCAATCGCCGGTGCTGCGCTGAGGCCGAGTGCAGGTTGAACCCGTCCTTCACTGGACAACACGTCGGCCCGCCTGTCGTCCGCCTTGCCGGTGGGGGCGCACAAGGCCATTGTTGGCTGTCGAAATGGCAATATCGCTTCCGTAGACATCCCGGCTTGCATGATGGAGGGAAAGGGGTTGGCAGCATTCGAAGTGAAAAAGGGTCGGCCAGTGTCCATCTTCTCCTATTCAAAATTCATGGAAGCACCGCGTGCAGCACAAAAGGAGGTCGGTTCACTTGCGGACTCTCTCCCTCGCTCGAATCGACAGCCCGGTTAGCTTTGAAACCAACCGCTTGTACCATCTAACGCCTTGGATTTACACCATGTCTTCAGTCCACCCCGACGTAGCCGCCGTCGAAGGCATGCTCAGGACGCTATCCACCGAGCTTCCGGTTCAACGACTGGCCGAGATTGTCCATGAAAATTCCCGGCTGAGGGTGAAAATTGAAAACCTGATGAAGGAGAACGCTGGCGTCGACCTTTCCGTTCGCCGACTTCATGCTGGCCTTGACTCTGTCACGAGTCAGTTGAAAGAGAAGGAAAGCGAACTGAAAAGAATCGCCCAAGAGAAGCAGAAGGTTGTCGCCGAACTGGCAGCCATGAAGGCCAAGGCTCAGGAAAGCACAAAAAGAGCGGAAGGCCTCGACGCCAACTTCAAGCAGCAGGAGGAGAAACTCAAGGACCAGCTGGAGGCTGCAACGGGCGAGCTGGAAAGGCTGAGCGAGTTTTGCACGGATCTGAAGCCTGCTGACGACAATGAAAAACAAATGTGAGAATCCGAGCCAATGTTTCATGTGACAGGTTCAGCTCCTGTGAGGAGATGGAAGCTGACAAACTTGCGAAACAGAACCGCCGCGTCTAGCATTGTCTACACCGCGGCTCGCCGTCTGGCGGAAGACCACTTCGGAGGGAACCTGCCGGAGTCCATTTTCGCAGACAGCAGGCTCTGGGAGAGGATTCGGGACCACAACTCAAACAGCCGCGGCATTCCGCTGCTCTGTTCAAATTCCGACCTCGCAAAGCAGATGCGTGTTACGCTCCTCCTCTCAATCCTGGGCGATGAGCTGAGCACTCACGTCTTCCAACCAACGCACATGAACCTCCTTAAGGACTCCGCCGGTCTTAGCAAGTTTATGTTAGCCCTCGTTCAGGAGGATCCCAGCCACGAGTCTTACCTGAGGGCCGTCCTCTTGAAGGCCAGCGACAAACTTGCGAGCAAAGGTGGGCCTACCGACAAGGCTTACAGCAAAGTCATCGTCAGCAATGTCACGGAGCTGGTGTCTCCCGCACTCCCCGAGGCCAGCCGGAAGCGTTTCGCAACCGATCTGCAGAATCTCTGCCAAACGGCCAGTGAACAATGGGGTTTCATCCAGAGGCTGGATGACCGAGTCGTCCCGCACCCCGGATCCGATCGGAATTCGAAACGGAAGTACAAATGGGAGCCTTTGGCTTTTTCCACCCCGCATTCCTCTCCTGTGGAAAGTCCCAAGCCGCGCACAAACAGTACTGCGTCTGCGCCAGGACAGCAGAAAAAGGCTCCCTCCACAAACTCACACTCCCGGACTGACTCCAATGCGGACCTCGTTGGCGGTGTCGCCGTCTGGCCAGCCTTCTACAACTTGTCTAACGAAGACGAAGAGACTCTGGCGGAAGGGATCATTCTGCCAGAGTTTTTGATCGCGGCCGCAGAAGACGAGCAGGTAAGGCAAGCAGCCGCGTCAGTGTCTACCTTGCCATCGGTCCAATCGGGCTCGCCCCGGGACCAGAGGAAGAGGAGATTCTCCACGGCCACCGTGAATGGATCAGGTGAGGGAAAGGGAAAGGGTTCTTTTTTATCCAACGGTTCCGGGGGTGGCGCCAAAGGCGCTTGACGAAGAGGGAAGAAGCCAGGGCGGATTTGCGGTTGAGAAGGTTGTCGCAGATTGACTCATTGTGATGGGGAAGGGAATGAGTGATGATGCGTGTTCTTTGTGGGATTATATGTCCTGTTTTGTTTCATATCTCTGCCTTCAAGGGCAAGGGCAAGATTGCCATGAGCAAAGATCGAGTTAGTTAGCAGGTTTCCAGCAACGATAATCTCACCAGTGTGTTTTGTTGTCACAGCATCAACTTCCTATCCCATGAGAGTTGAACAAACACAAGACAGTTGAACGGACACGCAAAAGTTGAAGATCAACGCTGACATGTAAGTCAAGTAAACAAAGAAAGTCAATTCAACACCCCTCGCTGTCCAATACAGAACGATACCAAACACCAAAAGACAAGAGGCTAGCCAGTCCCAACCCGATCATGATCCAGAAAAGCAACCAGACCGTCCGTCCCATGCCAGCCAACGCCCGATGTGTATGTCCTGCCTGTCCGTCCCGACCCGAGAGGGATATTATATGCGTCCAAAGCAGACACTAAGAAAAACAATAGGTAAACAACCGAACCATGTAGGTAGGCAAGACACAATCCAAACACCGTATCATCCAAACATCCCACCATTCAACCATCCAACCACTCCCCAATTAACCACCACGGCAGGCAGGGAGATGCGTTCCTCACGACCTCACCCTCCTCACAGCCGACACGCCCCTCCTCCCAGCGCCACCAGCCCCAGCAGTCGGCGCACTAACCTCCCTCCTGACCTCCCTCTCCCGCCCCCTGATCTCCTCCCTGCGCGTCGTGCCGCCAAGCTCACCGCTAGCCTTCCTCCTGACCTCAGCAGCACCCGCGCCAGTCCCGCCGCTAACCTTCCTCCTCTCAGCCGCACCAGTTCCACTCCCACCCGAAACCTTCCTCCCCGTCCCAGTCGTCGCGACACTCGCCGAATGGCCACCCGAGACGACGCTCTTGGCCCGGCCGCGCCGCTCCCGGATCTGCTGCAGGGCCTGCTCCCGCGTCATGGTCGGCGTCAGCGCCGGGTTCGACGCGTCGAAGCTCGGCCGGTCGCTGTCCTCGTTGGAGCCCGTGCTGCTACCGTTGCGGGACGGCGTGCGCTGCATCTTCATCAGGCGCTGGGCCAGGGTCGGGCCGTCGGCGGGCTCCTCGCGCAGCGGCACTTTGGTGGTGGTTGTCACTGTTGTTGTTGCTGCCGGGTAGTGGGAGGCAGTGGTGTGCGGGCGGGTGGGCTGCGTTGTTGTGGAGGAGGCGGCGCTGGTGTTGTTGTTGTCGACGCTGTGGGTGGATGGGAGGGCGTCGGTGCGTGGCGCGGGTGGGATGGGAGATATGGAGCGCCGTGGGGGGCTGGGGGCGGCTTTGATTGTGTCGTCTTCATCTTCGAGGTGGTGGGTTGCTGGCTCGGGGCCGGGAACTGTGGGAATGTTGAAGATGGGGGTGGGGTCTTGGCGGTGTGGTGCGTCGAGGAGAGAGAGAAGGGAGGTACGCTGCTTTGCCAGCATGGCAAAGTCGGGAGGCTCGAGGGATGGGGTGCGGCGGTATAGGGGATTGCTGTCGGTTGGCGTGATAGGTACGCTCGCGGCCGGTTCGGTGGGTGACACCACGGAAGAGGTGGCCGACTCCGCCATTATCGCGTCGGCCTCAGCCTGCGACACGGTCCGGAAAATGCCCTCGGCGGGCAAGAAGATGGTGCTCCGTCTCGATTCCTTCTCTCCTCGGAGCACGTCCGTCTTGGACCGCCTGGGCGTCGGCCTGGAAGGTTCCATCGAGGCCTGACGACTCTCACTAAGGATCATCGAGTCTCCGGCGTCCGAGATGAGCATGCTGGCTCGCTTGAGACGAGGGCTAGACCGCCCACTTGACTGGCTCTGGCGCAGCGACTTAGCGCCGGAGCACATCTTGAGCTGGCATTCCGTTTCGAGGAAGTCGACCTGGTCGAGGGCCCGGTCGGCGCGGTGTTTTTCCCATTGCCACAGCATTTTCAGTGTGTCGAGATCGTCATCGCTGGCTGCCGAGGGTTCCGATAGACGCGGGCGCTTGCGTGGGCCTTCAGAGCTGTCGGCGTGCTCTTCGGTGCTAGGTTCCGCGGAACCGAGGCCTTGGACTTCGGTGTCGTTTTTGGCCAGCGTCCTGAGCGCGGCCAGCTCCTGTTCTAGCATCTTGGCTCGTGCCAGGGCTTGATCCAGCTGTTCCTGCAGGCCGACCAGGCTGTACTCCGCGTCGAAGGCCTCTTGCTCCCGGGCCTTGCCCCGCTCGCGCTCGGAGTAGAGCTCGTCCTCGGCGGCCTTCTGAGCCATTCGACAGGACTTGAGCTCCTCCTGAGTCTTGATGAGGGTGCTTTGAACCTTGAAGATTTCTTTGCGTTCACGGCGGACCCCTTTCTGCCAGGCTTGCTCTTGTTTCGCGAGCGCCTTCTGGCCCTCGAGGTATTGTTCCTGTTTGTTTTCAATGAGCATATCCTCGACCGAGATCAGAGTGGTAGACCCACCATTACTTCGTCCAACCTCTTTGTGACCCTCTCCTCTCTGACTTTGCCGTCGTCGACGGCCTTCCGCAGCGCCTTGATTTCGTCGCAGCAGCGGCGCGCCTCGGCTTCGGCCTCCTCACGACCGAGGTTGGCGCGCTGAAGGGCGGCGTCGGCCGTCTTGCGCTCGAGAGCCTTGGATTGCATGGCGATGGTGTTGAACTGGGCAATCTTTTCATGGACGGAGCTGTCGCGGTGGGAGGGGCTCTCGGCAATGCTGAAGCGGTTGGCGTTGTGCGATACGGGTTGAAGTGGCTGTCCGCCGCGGGCGGGGCTCGACGGCAGCGACATCGTCGAGCGGGTGGTGGTGTGTATTATTGCGCTCTCATGTAAGGCTTTGTTGTGCGCTTTGTGTCGCGCCGAGGTCGACACGGAACGAGGTGATGGAGGAAATTACAGGTAATCGGCCGTCGAGGGTGATAGCAAAGCAATGGGCGCGGGAATCGAAGATCGATGTGCGAGCGGACAATGCAGAGCAAGGTTTTGCGATTGTATGAGTGCAAGGAGCCGGCGAAGTGAGACTTTCCCGTCCGTTTCGCTGCTTGTCTTGTCGCGGGTTCCTGGTTGACAAGGGCGGTGGAAGCGGGTGGGCACGTTTAATTTGGCCAGGTTATTTACGAGGTCTTGCCCCATCCCAGTGCTCATCGGCCAATCCGCGACGACAGCCCCGCCAATCCCACAAGGATCGAGTTGCCATGGGCGACGCGAAGCAAATGGGCTTTTCGACTTTTCGATCAACCCTAACCCCTTTGCAAGCTCCTGGACCCCAGACCCTGGCGCGGCTGAATCCGTCCCGGAGTGGCTTGGAGCGCGGCAGCGGCGCTGCGGCACGAAACCATCCCGATCCCACATCGGCTGCTTCGGGGACGGACTGTGTTACTACCCGGTTCAGCCGCGAGAGACCATCTGGCAACATTGAGCGACCTCGCCTCGTTGCCATTCTCTTACCTACATTGGCATTGTGTCTTTGCAAGCGTGAACCAACGCTATTGTCCTGTTCCGCGACCCAAAACCCCCGTCCACGACGCAATGGCAGACACGGAAGCCTCCGTACGGCGGCGCAAGCCCGAGCCCGAGTCGTCGACCCCGAAACCCGTCGAGGTCGAGACCGAGGACGAGCAGCCCGAGACACAGGAACCCAAGAAGCCCAAAAAGAAGTCGACCAAGAACCGCCTCGATGACGACGAATCCTACTCTTCCTCCTCCCTCCTCCTCGACATTCTCCGCGTCATTACCTTCCTCTTCCTCGCCTCGGGCGGCCTGAGCTACCTTGTCTCGAGCGGCGAGTCCTTTTTCTGGGGCATGTCCAACCCGCCCAAATACCTCCGACGCGACTGGTGGGCGAAGCAATTTGTATGTCCCAGAGACAGACCCAGACTCCCAACCAAACCAAGCACTAATCAAGCCCTCCCAGCGCGGCCCAATCTACCTCACCCCCGCGGAGCTGGCCACGTACGACGGCACCGACGAGTCCAAGCCCATCTACCTGGCCATCAACGGCAGCATCTTCGACGTGTCCTCCAACCGGCGCACCTACGGACCCGGCGGGTCGTACCACTTCTTCGCGGGGTGCGACGGCGGGCGGGCGTACGTGACGGGCTGCTTCGCCGAGGACCGCACGGCCGACATGCGCGGCGTCGAGGCCATGTTCCTGCCGCTCGACGACCCCGCCGTGGACAAGTACTGGACCACGGCGCAGTTCAACGAGATCAAGCGGCGCGAGCGTGTTGAGGCCGAGAAGAAGGTCGAGGAGGGCCTGGCGCACTGGGTTAACTTCTTCAAGAACAGTCCGAAATACGGGCTGGTCGGGTATGTGAAGCGCGAGAAGGGTTGGCCGGCCACCGAGCCCCTCCGGCCGTTGTGTGAGCAGGCGGAGAAGGGGCGGAAGAAGAGGACTGCCCCCGGGCAGGCGTAGTTCGTTTTTCGTTCTTCTTCGTTTCCCGACCTTGTAATTTCAGGTTATTATTTTTGGGATGCGTGGAGTACGATATAGACACTTCGGAGTGAAAATGGACGACGGTTCCCAGATAAACACATCCGCTCAGTTTTATAATGCAGTATGTAACACACGCCGTGCGGCATGAGAGACACGTACGAATACAGTACAATCATCGTCGAAGAGAAACGCCCCCCATAAGGTATATCCGAACCAGCCGTCACCCCATCGACCACCACTTCTTCCCACCATCGTAATTAAATCCCGCTGCAAACAACAGACCCGAGCGAGAAAACACCCCACCCACCGCACATCGCACTTCGCCTCCCTTAGAGGAGCAGGGCGAAACCGGCAGCGGCGATGAGCGCAACGGTACCGGGAGCAGTGAGCACGCCGGCGCCGCTGCCGGACGGGGTCGCGCTGGTGGTGCCTCCGGTGGTGGTCGACGCACCGCTGCCGCCGGTGGTGGAGCCGGTAGAGCCGCCCGCGCCGGCGACGCCGCCGGGGACGACGGTGTTGGCCTTGGCAGCGGCGGCCTTGTAGTTCTCGAGGGTGCGGCTAGCGTTGGCGGCACTGGGAGGGAACGTGTCAGTCAGTTGATCGCGAGAGACCGGGGGCGAAAGAGGCAAACTCACGGCTCGTTGATGACCATCACCATGCCGCTCTCGCAGTGCTTGCCCTGGGCGCAGTACAGCCACAGCGGGGTGCTGGCGTTGATCTGGATGGTGTAGGTGGGGAACATGCCCTGGGCGGCGCTCGCGGCCGCGGGGAGGAAGCCCGAGTGGAAGCCCGTGACGTTGCTGTGCTGGGAGATGGGCTGGCACGGCTGGTCGAAGGTCGACTGCGTGACGGTGTGGTTGCCCGCGTGAAACTGGAACTGGACGAACTCGCCGGCCTGGGCAACCAGCTTGTTGGGCGAGTAGGTCAGGCTGCCGTTTTGGGCGACGGTGACGACCCAGGTTTTTTGGGCTGGTGGCGAGTCAGTATTCCGCTTTCTGTCTCCAACCCCCCTCTCGTCTTCCGGAAACACTCACCAGAGGCCAGGCTCGTGAGAGCGGCGAGGGCGAGTGCTGTGAACTGCATTTTGAAGGTTGATGTGGATGTTCTGAGAAAGAAGCGAAGGTCCGGCGCGTCGAAAGAGTGACTAGAGGTATCAAAAGCGACTGGCGCTGTGTAACAGTAATAAGAACAGGACTAGCCTGAGTCGAAGATGAAGCAAGAGAAGACGGCACCGAAAGGAAGAGAAAGGAGAACTCGAAAGGGAGGGACCCTGAACTGAAGACTATAGACTGATGGGGAAGGGAAAAGAGAACAGCAGACCTGAAGATCCGGGCACGGCATGAATTATAGCAGATTCCGTGGCCCGGCGGGAAAGTGAAGGATCATCCCATGGTGCAGCGCGGCCATGTCCAGGGGGGAAGGGGTTGCGAGTGCAGGGGCCAGTGCCAAGTCTGAGGTTTTTGAAACATCGCCATGTTTTGACCACGACTCTGGGCGTCTAGTTGCGCTCGAGAGCCGCCTGCAGCAAATCAGAAGGCGAGAAACGAACCGCAAGCGGAAACAAGGCTGACGAGGACCTCCTGTTTGACTTTGTCTCTGCAGGGCGCCCTCGTCACTGAGCTGGGACGGTTCGGGGCGATAGTGTAGAGAAAGGGAGTCAGGTCGATGGCAACCACGGGGATGTGCCTGGGACCCTGGATGCTCGGATGCGACGGCGAGGTAGCGGTTCCCAGCAGCTGCAGCCTGCAACGGCGCGTTTCAACCAGCCTTCTTCTGGCGGGCTCGGCGGCGACTAGCCTCCATGTGAACGGCAACCCGTGGTGTTGGCGGCTTCATGACGTGAATCGCCTCCTTTGGCATATCTTTGACTTGCGGACTCCCCCACCAAAATAGACCGTGGCGCTGTGGACAGCGGAGGGGTGGACTGCCGAAAATAATGGCGGTCTCTCGTCCAGTACTAACTGCAGCCGGCCGACATGTCACCGACAGCTGTAACCGTCGCGGGCCTGGCCTGGTGGCCGCAGCCATGGGAATGGGATGGCCAACGGTCGCTGGTCACTGGTCACTGGTTGGTAAACCTTGAAGGAATTGAACGGACGACACTGCAGCCGAAAAATAAGGTTGCGGCTGCAGGCTGCGCCGTTGTGGGGAGTGGGTCGTTGAGTGGGGTCCGCCCCGCAGCGCGGCAGGGGCTGGCTCGGGCTTCTGCCGCAGCCTCCGACACTTCCAAAACCATTGTGGTTTCAGCGCCGCCACCAAGCGCTTCGAACCCCCTTCCCTTACTTGGGTGCCCGGTCTGAGAATGGAGGCCATCGATGTCTGCGAGTTCTTTACCGGCGAAATCGAAAATCTTGTCTTTGCCCACACCAAAATCATCTTGAGGCGCACCGATGATGGCCAACTCTTTTTCGCCCGCAGCCCGGCGCGGATCCCTGACAACTCCACTTTCACGCCCCAGCGCCCGACCTGACCGCCATCTCCACCGACGAGATCTGGCCAGCCTTTGACTCCAGATTCTCCAGAGCCCCGCAGCCGCTCCCCGATGATCACTACACGAAACAAACCAGCCTTTTAGAAGTCGGTGACATCCCAAACTGCAAATTCGGTGGGCTCATTTTGGGCGAGTTGGAAATATGCGAGCTTCTGGTCCAACATCCGCATCCCAATGTCGCCGAATACCGGGGATGTGTCGTCAAGGACAACAGGATCACGGGTCTCTGTTTTGCACGATATGACACCACTCTCAGTGACAAGGTGAGCAGCGGCGCTCCGTTTGACAGAGCGGCATGTCTTCGAGGGATTGAGGACGGCATCAACCACTTGCATCGCCGATCTCAACCCGAGCAATGTCATGATGGATGTCGACGGCTCGAACCCTGGCATCATCGACTTCGATTCCTGCAGACGTGAAGGGCAAGAGATGGGTCTCAAGTGGGACACCCCTAGTTTCGCGGTGGAAGACATCACCTACGCTACTCGGGAGAACGACTTCTATGCACTTGCAAAAGTTCGAGCGTTTCTGATGGAAAATCACTGGGGAGAGCAGGGCTAAGTCATTCTCGATGCTGCGCCTTCGTTTAACTGAGCTATGTAAAGCAAGACGACGACTTTTCCATTATCTAGGCAAGACGATGATTTTCCCACTACCTATCTAGAACAAGACGATGGTTTTCCCACCATCTAAAGCAATACGATGGCCTCCCCACTGATAAAAGCACACACGTTCCCCCCATGTGAATCCGTCCTCCTTTCCCGTCCTCGCCGTCGGAACGTGGGCCCCAATGCTGTATCTGACCATCTTGAGTTAAGCAACGGTTGCCTCTCTAAGATCATCATCTTGAAAGTTGTCCGTGCCGAGTTGCTGCTACACCTGAGATGACGAAGCGCCGGATTTGTTCCGGATCATTTCGAAGGCTTAGAATGCTTGGGGGGGATATAATATTTTGAGAGCTTGCAAGTAGTCCTGCCGCAATCCTTTTTCTCCTTAGTCTTAGATCCGTCGGGAAACCATGTGGTCAAAATATCGCAATTGTCGGTAGGTTGCTTAAAATCCACGGGAGCCATTTTTGCGCGAGCCAAATGGATGGGCGAAGGGCCACAAGAATATTGCAGAAGTGAGTTATGGTGAGTGGTTGCCGAAGAGAGGGCCAGTTCAGTATGGTGTGTGAATGTGCTGACGATGACAGACGAGCCTGAGCAAGCTTGTTGAGAAGGGCAGAGGGGGCAGAGCCCACGGACTCGGGGACGTTTAATACACGCAAAGCGGCCCCTCTACCTCGGGAAACACCAGCAAGCGAGGAACAAGAGGCCAACTAGCTGCTTGTCCCCGACCATATCGTTGTTCAGCGTGTGGTTGACTGCCTGGCTCTTCCCTGGGACGGATGAGATGCTTTCTTTGGGTCGGGGCCAGCAGACCTCCACGGGGTGATAATCCATCGTACAAGGTGGCAAGCTATTCAAGCGAAAACAAAGCAGCACCTTGTAGGCGTGGAAGTGCCATCCACGCTGGAACCCGGGCGGCTTTTGCCCTGCTTTGGGCGCATGTTGCGTGTAGGCTGGCTGTCTGTTGGCGCTGTGTTGATTGCCAGCAGGGGCGTACTACTTCACGAGATACTTGCCGGATAGGTTTCTGTTGGCATGTCCATTGTATGGTGTGGCTCCATCGCCCACCCACCTCGGGTCAGACCTCGGCCTTAACGAGCATCACGGCCGCTAACCATGAACTTCAAATCCGGCGTGTTACCTGCAGCCCGATCCAGAGAGCTTTGAGCAGCCTCAGGAGATCCTTCTCGACTGGAGCATTCCCATCCTTGTCATTTACCCAAGCGTGCTTCACAGGTCCATCAACAACTGCGGAGCAATCTTCTCCAAGTCCTCAACCTATCGCCATCATCAGTTCAGCACTCCAGGAGGGCGGGAGAAAGAAAGAAGCGCCAAACTCACCTCCAAGAACCCCCCATCCCTCTCCACCGCAGCCCTCGCAATCGCCTCCCTCACAAACACATCCACGTACCTAACCACCGCGGCATTCGCATCGCGCGTAACCCTCGTCCCCTCGCGTTCAAAAAACTCGTGCAGAATCCTCGTCAACAGCTCCCCGGGTATTTTTTCCCTCTCCTCATCCTCCTCATCCTCCTCCTCCCCATCGTCACCATCATCATCGTCGCCACTCCGTCGCCCCGCATCATCTTCACCCATCGTCAGATCTTCCGCATCCTCTACCTCCTCCCTTCTTTCCTCTTCATCCTCATCATCATCCTGCTGCTCCTGCTCGCGTTCTCGTTGCCGCTGCTGCACCCTCCCGGCCCGCCCTGCCCCTCTCCCCCTCGTACCAGCACCGGCACCGGCACCTGCAGCACGCCTCTTCCCAGAAGAGGCCGCACCCGCTCCGCCTCGACCTCGAGCGGGAGCAGAGGATTTGCCTGTGCGAGAGTCCGAGCTCGCCCTCGCGGGCATGATTTGGGCTGTTGTGGATTGGGAGCGGATGATGCTATCTGCGGTGACGAGCAGAGATGATGTGTTTCTTTGTCTGAAGGTGCAGTAACGCAACTAGAGGTAATTGGGTATGTATGAGAGAGAATGTTAGATGTCGGATGGACGGGGTATTGTCGACAAAGATCGGGTTGATGAAAGCTTGGAGTCTGGTGTTCACGCGACGCGACTAAATTAATTACGTAAGTGGGTCCGGCAGCGCACGCAAACTTTCGTCTGATGAATGAGGCACACAAAAAGAGTTGGGATGGTTGGAAATCACCGTTGAATTGGCAAGAACTAATGGGATCTATGAGTCGCATGCAACAAAAGGAAACACCCACACGCAACGGCGACCCCCACACACAAGATGGTAGCAAGGAATACACCGGGAATGGCTCAAGAGTATAAATTACAGCGGGTGACCGGCCCATCCGCGTCCCAGTAACGCCAGATATGCCCAGTTTTTTGTGCCCCGCGATACCCAACGTCCAGAAGCGTCTGCTGCTGTCACGAAGGATCCCCCGTCTCCCAACTCAACGCCCCTACCCCATCTTCCCCTCGGCCCGGCACCCCGCCGCGACCGTAGTCAGCCCCCAACTGCTTCCATCACTGAGAGTGTTGTACAGTGGTTGGGGCAATTTAGCCGGAGCCGCCCTTGAAGGCCTTGCCGAACATCAGGACCTGGAGCTGGTCGTAGATGGAGAGCACACCAGCACCGGCAACACCACGGAGGATGTTGGCACCGGCACCCTTGAAGAGGGACTTGACACCCTCCTTGGCGACGATCTGCTGGAAGGCATCGAACGAGCTCTTGTACTTGACGGCCTCACCAGAGGTCATCATCATGCGGCGACGGACGGTATCAAGAGGGTACGAGGCGATACCGGCACCAGTGGTCACGAGCCAGCCGAGAGCGAAAGAGGCGAGGAAGTTGTTGGCGAGGTTGCCGACGAGGACGACAGGCTTGATCGAGTCGTACATGCCGAAGTACAGACCACGGTAGACGACGATACCGGCGACGGAGGGACCGAAGCCACGGTACAGACCGGCGATACCGTCGGTGGCCATGGTCTTGCGGTAGACGTCCACGAGGCCGTTGAACTGGCGCTCACCGCCACCCTTGGCCGACTTGGCGTCGTTGGCAAGACGGGTACGGGCGTAGTCGAGCGAGTAGACGAAGAGGAGCGAAGTGGCACCAGCGGCACCACCGGAGGCCAGGTTACCAGCCATCCACTTGGCGTAGCCATCACGGTCCTTCTTGTAGCCGAACATGGCCTTGAACTTGTCGCGGAAAGCGAAGTTCAGAGCCTGGGTCGGGAAGTAACGGATGACGTTGGCGGTGTTGCCACGCCACAGAGCCATGAGACCCTCATCGGCGGTGGTGCGACGGAAGCAGTCGGCGATGCCATTGTAGCGGCGATCGAGGCGGCCAGCCTTGATCATCTCATCCTGCGTGGGCGTCAGCAAGATGTTCCCTCGCAAGGCGCGAATGACGATCCGATTTGCACGTGACAGAAGCCTGGGTTCAGGGCATTGATCGCGGACGCGGCCATAGCTCTCCAAATCCCAGGCCAAGCACGGCATCCCGAGTCGGAGCAGCGGCACATACCTGGTTCTGGACGAGGAGCTTGATACGCTCAATGGGGGCAGCGGCGGTCTTCGAGACGGCGGCGGAGACACCACCCACTGTTGTAGAAGGTCAGCAATCTGTTTTGTGTTGGGACCAACTGCGGCGCAGAGCCCTCGGCTGTGTCGGCATCCGTGCCTGGCAAGGCGACACCAATGAGGGGATGCGCGCGAGGTTCACATACTCAGGAAGTCGACCACGAAGGACTGCAGAAACATGCGTTAGCAAATTATTCCTCATTGTATGTCCATCCACAAATGGCCGCTCCCAGGCGGTGAGGGCCAGCCCAGCGCGTCGCCCGTTTGCCAGCCAGTCGCAGAAACCGTCGACTCCGGTGATCGAGGTCAATTGGATTCTGCGACCGAGATGGCGAGGCGCGCTGGAGGCATGGCCCCGCGGTTCGCGATGGGAGCGAGCGATTTTCGATTGGGGTCGCAGCAACTTACCGGCATGCCCAGGATCTTGATATCCTCCTTGCTAGTCATCTTGACGGTTTGTTCAAGAACAACTCTAAAGACGAAAAAGGGAGTGGAGAGGGGAGTCCAGGCTCTGCTGTGAGAGTCGAGGAGATGGAGAGGGCAGGAAGTCGCGAGAAAATAAATTCTGCGAGCCTGGGGGGTTTGGGTGGGAAGAGGGAAAAAAATTCGCAGCGGCCCGGAAGAGACCAGCTTTTGAGGTGCGAGTCTTTCCGGCCCCTGGCCGCGCTAAGGGCACGGGCCAGAAACACCCAGCAACACACAGCCACGGATGCCGCACGGCAACCCGCCCGCGCAGCGTTGTCCCCTATTGCAGCCTTGCCGGTGGCGCTAGGATTTGCAATGCCGGCAAAGCCCGAGGCCCCAATCTTCTGTTGCAATGGCCAAGTTGGCGGTCGAATGGGAGTGGTTTTTCGCGGCCCAGACGGGTCTGGAATGCAGCAAGCGTTTCCAATTTTCCCTCACAGCCGCGGTCAGAATTTCAGTTTTACTGTCCTCGATCACCGTGTTTACTCCTCCCACGAGTTGCGAGGTTGAGGCCTCAGAGCCCGACCTCACATGGCGCTCGCAAGTCCTTATCGCAAAAGCCCTGAATTCGCGCTCGAGACGCTCGGCTGAACGGTTCCACGAGGCTAATAAAAGCTCCGACGGGTTTCACAACCAATGGGATGCCCTCAATTGGACCCAGCTCAAAAATTTTGGTGTCTCCAGAATCGCTCCAGCGGGACCCACCGCCTTCAAGATTGGGATGTGGGATGGAAGCGATGTCGCGGATTACGCGGAGTAGACAAAAGTCTTGTGTGTCCATATTCTCCATCTCTGCCTCGACCCTTTGCATGTGGCAAGTGGCAACCCATGCGGTCCCCTTGCTGGACAAAGTTAGCCGTCCGTGAGCGTGGAGTCCATGACACGCATCTGAACATGGAGGCAAGTCTGTGGCCAAGTAACTAGCGTTTGCCCCGAACCAACACAGTGCCACCAGCGGCTTGGATGGCCCAGGTTGCTGGCAGCATACGCGAGAGATGGATGGATCTGGGGTACTGTATTCATTGCCCTGTTTAGACAGATGCGGGCGGTGAATGTGTCGTGCCGACCAACGAGATAGAGGCCAAGACCGGGGAATGTTTATGCCCAGCGCATTTGGCGATATTGTTTTGAACAAGAACCCAAGGTACACACGGCAATCACCACTGGAACGGTCAAGTGTTTGACGGGTATCAATTCGTGACGCTGACACGCCCGCCTTGCCCTTCTTCAAGGACACCAGTCAGCCAACATCCAATGGCTGTCACGACATCAGATCAGGCGTGGCCGACTGCTTGATCAAACCCCAGCCCTGGCAGGGGGAAGCCGCGGTGTTGTTCATGACTTTGATGCAATTCCAGTCTAAGGATCTGGAGCACTTCCAATCCCCTTGCTACACCGACCGAGCTGCAAAAAGAACCCCAATCCCAGAGACGCAGCCATGCCCGAATAACCGTAACCCCAAGCGAACCACCGTTAACAAAGTCGCATTCCCGCCTGCCAGGTCCGCCGTGATGCTTTTGAGGGAGATGTTTACTCGGCAGCAGCAACGGCGCGAGCTGTGGTCCTCTCGTCAGCATGTGGTTCCGCGTCCCGCATTGATTCCTGCCGCATGATGGTCGCAACGTACTGTAGATCTTCATCTTGCTGTGGCTCACAACCTGCTTGATCTGACCCTTCTCCTCCAAGTCCTTCAGGCACCTCCGGGCGAGGGAGCCGTTGATCTTGAGCCTGTCGACGAGGGTGGCGACCGTCACG
>OUNM010449844.1_pt1 | contig 17448 bp, 20 predicted proteins | sample 1769961 | NCBI WGS metagenome assembly OUNM01 (sample SAMEA3914820, study PRJEB12502) | metagenome | biome: forest; material: soil | place: USA | collected 2012-03-12 | depth 0.3 m
GTTAAGCATGAATCATATATTTGGGGAGATACGGGTGCAGAGTTCGGCCCATTCCTCACGCAACGAATGGGGAAATCCACTGTTATACCGGGCTGCCTCCTGAACTGCCTTTGTGCCACGTTCTCCCCCTAACTCCAAACAGTTGAGTAAACCAACACCTAAACTTCTCAACAACGGGTGGTTTCACCCAATGTGACCCCAGTATTCTCCTCATTGACTCCGACGACGGCAACCTTAGCTTCTGGCACCGAGCCCGCAGCCTCTCTCCTATTGACCCCGACGATGGAAACTTGAAAGACCTTCCAGTATCACTGGTACCTGCAGAGTTCTGGGCTGAACTGTTCGGCCCCGGGCCAGCGGTCGCGGTGGTAGCCACAGGATTTGGACCCTGCCCACTCTTCACGATTATCATCTGTTCGTCGGCAAACGCATATTCATCCTCAACCCGACGCCTGTTTGCCCAGTAGTAGGCACCGACGGTGATACCGGTCATGAACGCTGAGACCAAGAGATACACAACACCGTATCCGGAAAATACTGGCTTGAGGCTGCCGGATGGTGAAGAGCCATCGGCAGTGGTTGAGGCATCCGAGTCGTGTACTGGTCTGAAAAGGCCGTCCAGCCACTGGTTGTCGAATTTAAAGGCGGGGACGGCGAAGATGGTCTACATGAGGGTCAAGCTGTGGCCGTTTAGGAGGACAGAGAACGTTTGAACTTACCGCTACACTCGTCATAGGCAGGTAGATAGTAGCAACCAGCGCCAGAAAAGTGCCCAGTCTTGCCTGGCGTCTGCTCTCCTTCGCTTGGCGTCTGCTCTCCTTCGCTTGGCGTCTGCTCTCCCTCGCTTCTTCGTTTGCCCGCACTGCCATAAACTGAGGATAATTTTCCATCGGTTAGCCTGCACCCAGATTGAGACAGGTGGTTTGGCACTCACCAGCTCGCCCCTGTATCGTTGCTGTTCCGCAACCACCCGGCATTGCGCCGTCATGCCTTCGAGCTCAACGTTGATGTCTCTGAATCTGTACTTGAACCTGTCGGTATGCTCAATCGGCCCCTGCATGCTCGAAGTCTTTGTATGCTCTTCGATCCGGCCAGCCATCTCTTTCAAGTGTGTTTTCGTCGCCTGCAACTCTTCTTCGATCTCCCTGGCGCCCAGAAAACCCTTCCGCAGGAAGTCGTCGAGCTCCCGCAAGGAAAGGGGCTTGGGTTTTGTAATCGACTTGAAGAGTCTGTTGTTTACATCCCCTACGGAATGAACCTCGCGCACCAGATTCTGCATTTGGTTTAGTTGGAGTTCAACAAACACTCCAACCATTAGTAAGGGGTGAGACGCAACTTCGGGATACATCCGAAGAAGTTGGGTAACGCGCCGGACCTGGTCTGAGCCACAGGAGTAAACTACTGCCAAGTTGAGCTTGGAGGCATTGAAGTGCGTGCAGGACAGAGAAAAGCTGCCTGGACGGTCGAACGAGGTGGAGACAGCCGTGCGCAACTCCAAGCCCGTACCCTTGTGGTCGCATCTCAAGAAGGTAGACTGGCACCTGTTGTTTCTTGTCGCAGGGAGGATGGCGCTGTGCAACATGAATGTTTCTGTGATCTTCTTCCATCTTGGCTGTGAAAAGGGAAGGTTGTAGTGCCGTCGAGGTATCGGCACGGCCGGACTGCTGTTGGCGCTCGATACAACCACAGGTTCGACGCGCGGCGACAGCCTGTAAAGAAGATCAGCCACGATCGGGAGGGGACACGGGGACGGGAGACTCACAATACGTGAAAGCCAGCAAGATCCCGAGTCTTAGCTGAGCTGTCGTGGTGTCTGCACGTAAAAACCTCACTCTGCAACAAGCCCGGTTAGACATTGAGAGAAACGCAGGGGTCATGGTGCTCACGCTGAACCATCTGTTCCAGTCTTCATCGGTCTTTAGCGGTATGGATTCAAAAGCTCCGCGCTGAAGTGAGCCCTGCTGTCAGCCGCAAAGATCTCCACTTGAAGAGGCTCGGTCGCACTCACTTCATAACGCAAGACAGTGGGCACATCCGACCCCGCTGCCCGGGGTTTATCGTACTCGAAGTCTTGGAGGTCAGGGTCCCCAATGAAGGGGTTGACGACCGGAGACCAGTCCATTGTCTGGCAACAACCTGGAGATAGGATTTTGTGGTTGGCGTGAAGAGGGTTGGTTAGGTGTCAGGTGTGTTGGAGAAGGTCAATGGCGCGGGCCCCCTCTGAACAAGTGCCGGGCCGGGCCGCCCCGCCTCCTTTATATCAATGACGGGGGTTGGTACGAATCAGCCTCAGCTGGCCCAGCGGGTCTTGTCCAGTAGGTGGCGTTGGTTTAACTAGGTACCCTCTGGAAGCTGAGAGACGGGACTTGTCCGGACTCGAGCTAGCAGAGACTCGCGCCGCTGCACATGCGAGAGCAGACAGAAAAGTCACGTCGACGCCGGCCTTTGATGGGAATACCTTAATTGGCCTTCGCTGTGCATTTGGGACAACGATGAGACACTTGTGGCGCGTCGGTGAGCGGTAGTCCTGCAGGGTGCCCGCCAGTATTGTGGGGTTGATGACCATTGCAAGACTTGCAGGCGGGCGCCAATCTCTCAGCGTATCAAGTTGTCCAGCCAGCCGCGGGGACGGTTGCATTACTTTGGAAACGCTGGTTGCACATTCTCCCACCATCGCCTCCTTGACATCTTGATACGAGGCAAGATGCAGCTGGTTCCGAGGAAGTCTACCCTTCATGTGCACCAGGCTGGACGCACAATCGATTATCTGGACTTCCCTGATGACCGGCCTTTTCGGTGTCAACGCCCTTCTCGAGCGTTGCGCTACTCCGATTGGCCGGGCACGCCGCCCGGTCTGCATAATGTGGCGTTCTCGACTGCTCCAGGAATAATTACCCCTTGCTCGTGAGCATGCGGGCTAATTCTGCTCTGGAGAGCCGGGCGCAAAGTTCGACTTGACAACGTCAACTTGTCCATTACCACGGTCTGGTGGAACTATGGCGCTGGCAAATGTGGGCGTGTTCCAGCCGAGCATCCACGGTCGGATCCTCGAAAGGTGGGCAACCATGTGACAACGAGAATCAGCAAGACTTGGCGTAATGACTGTCTGCTGTAGAAATACTGAACCGGTGGCTAAATCGGCCTTGTAAGTCCGCTTTTGAAGAAAAAGTACAGTGCAAGTATTAGTGACAACAAGAGCTGCGTGTAGGAAGGAAGTGTCAAGAATGGAACCGCCCACAGAAAACGACAGGTGGACTTGCCTCCACCAAACCGGCAAGCGTTATGTTCACTGTCATAAGATGAGAGCACATTGAAACGTCCCGACGGTTCTAGCAATAAACATAAGGTACCTAAGTATCGTAGGCCCCCTTCTCCAGCGATGATCTTCCTCTCCCTTTCCATAACCAAGACACCAACTCAGAGGTAATCACCAGTTTATTTTTGCAGTGTTCTATCAACCGTTACATGCTTCGGTACCTAGGTATCTACCAAGTGTATTCCTCCCGTGTCATTCTTACCAAGTTTCAACATGGGCATGGGGCTTGCATTTTGTAATCTTGAAATTGGCTGTGACCGAGCGACCTCTCTTGAAACGAGTTTGTATATATGTTGCATTCACTCAGTGGAGGAAGAGCCCGCGGCATCGCGCGTCTTGTGTGGCGATGGTGTTGTGGACCCAGCCTACAACTGAGATGAGAGGGAACAGCTGATCAGGAATCAGAAGTTCAAAGCTGTGGGCGGGTTGGCCAAGCAGAATGGGCGCCCATACCCCCCCCGGAAGTGAAACGATAAGTGCCAACCCAGTGGGTACCTGTACCTAGACTAATTGCCTTGTAGCCCGCCGCTTCTACATGATACAGCAATCATGTGGTGATGATGTGGCGTTGTGTCGTCTTCCTAAAAATCTCGCTCAAACTCCCGGTAGCTTTGTACTCCGTAGCTTCGCTTTCTCCCAAAGTAATTATTCTCTCCCTATTCTGTACACAGACACCAATCTCGCCGCCAAGGTGGACCAGGAGAAAGGCGGCCGCAGGACGGTGCCAGGGTTGCGGACCTCCTTGTCCGGGGCAAAACTGAACCGAGTTCGACAAATAGGTACCTTACCCACTGCACGGTTTTGTTGTTGCGGCGATAAGAGCATGCTGAAAATCCTCTAAATCCAGGGTATCACGTCGAACAGGGCACTTGCAATAATTCAGCACGCAAGAGCTACTACATATTCGCAAAGACAGTCCAAAAATAATTCGTTATTGTCTGTAAACACACCGCGCGGGTCCCTGTGTGGGCCGGTCCAGCCCCTGACTCCACGGATAACCGGCAGAGGGAATCGCCTCATCGGGAATGGCTGAACAGCATGAGTCGTCTGCAATTTGATCTTCGGTGAGGCTGAACCGCCCAGAACGGGTCTCGCCAGGTCCCAGACTTACAAAGTGGAGACTCACACTATTGAATTTCAGCGCGACATGTGCACCAGGGAAACGTTAGCTCCATGGGCAGACGTACGTACGCGCGTGCACACGGCGGGATTCGGATATCCGTGATGGCTCTGCTCCAATCCTTTTCCTTTTTCCTTTCGTTCTCTGCCACTTCGACTTGTCGCCGTCGCCGTCACTCGCTTCCGTCACTCGCTACCGTCACTCGTTTGCAGCAATTCCGGTGATCCTCCAACATGGCGGATGCTCTCGTTCAGTACAACCCCATCGCCGCGGCCGCAGCATGCCGGACTGTGACCCCCTGCCTTTGGCAGGCAGCCGGCCATGTCAACGATGATCCAGCTGCCCAGCTGTCGTCTTGCCAGTCCCTCTTTGGATTCCCGCAAGTCGCGACCGTCACCTTGGCCGTGGATCCCGTTTTCTCGACCGCGATCGAGACGTCGACTTACACCGACATCATCGTTGCCACTTCGACTGTGTACTCGACCGTTGAGCAGGAGTCGACCTCGTACGAGACTGCCTACGCGACAGCCACCGAGTACACCACGACGGCTACCCAGACACTGACCGTCACGGTCCCTGCCCCCTCGGCTGCCAAGAGAGGAGTTAAGCGCCGACGTGGATGCAAGCTCAGCACCACCCTGTCGTCTGCAGTGCCATCGGAAACCCCTGCTTCGACATCTTCGTCGGAAACCTCTGCTTCGCCATCCACTTCCGCCGATGTGTGCGCCGACTTGGCGGTGCATTCGTCTGCCTGCGCCTGTCTCGAGCCGGCAACCGTCACGTCGTACTACGATGCCGTCACCTCAATCATCTACGCGACCGAGCCGGCCACGGTCACGTCGACCAGCGACACTGTGATTACCGTCGCCGTCACGACGGTCGTGGTCAAGCCCGCGACTACGACCCTCACATCGACCTTGAGCACGCAAACAGAGACCACCACGACCACCACCTCGACTGCGGCCCCGGCGGCCCCTTCCACCTTTACCTTGTCGATGGTTGACGGCGCCAACGCCGGCAAATCCGTGGTTCTTGTAGCGTCCGGTGCCACGTATACGCTTTCAGGGACGGCCTCCGGCACCACGGCGTCGCTGAGGTTGGATGCGGGCGCTCTGAGCCTGCTGAGCGAGTCGACCTATGGGGCGTACGTCCGCCTGTCCACCACCTCTTACGGCATCATCTTCATGGCCACGCAGTCTTATGTCTCGTCGTCTGCGTACACCTTCTTGCCGCTTACGTGCACGGTCGACCCCTCCACGCTCTTGGCCAGCTGCTCGACAACGTCTGGCTTGACCCGTTTCCTCTCGTGCAATGCCTACTTGTACTTTGCAAACCCGTCTACGACGCCGAGTGGATGCGTCGAGCTTCACCTCAAGGCCGTCAAGATTTAAGCTGGAGTTGGGTTTGTCAGAACCGTGTTCGGTTTGTATATCTACAACGAATAGTTCTAGTATTTAATCAAGTGTGGTTGCGTGATGGGTATAATACCAGCTCATGTCATTATGCGGGATGCCCAACATGGGACACCTGCTAATCCAGGCTCTCAATAGTAGGACACGCGATCATCGCGAGTCCCTCCTGTCGTCGGGATGGATCTGCACCACTACCCGGGGTACAAGGCGATGACGAGTTCACCTGAGACGCGCTCGGTCGAATGACCAACCTGATAGGCTCGAGCTGCGATTGTAAGGTTGGTGGCATCACTTTCCATTATGGGAAGCCAGCCCCGAACTTTGAGCAAAACAGTCAGCACCTTGTCTCCAGTTTGCGGGCCCAGAAAGCACGTTCTCACCTTGCATTCGAGTCTTGATCCTGCTGCTACCTGAGGTTGCACTGGGGCTCGTAAACCATTACTGCGTACCTGGCATCACGCTGATGAATCTTTACACAAGCACCAAGGGCCTTTTGTCGGGGCCGACCCTTCAAGTGTAAATTAAAGGAATTAACCTTGCCGCTTAGGCAACAGCAGGAACTTTTAGGACTGGAACGGTACGGCTGCATCCGATGACAGACCGAGTCGGCTTGGCGTACAACGTGCCGTCCAAGCCCACTTACACGGCGACGACTGGGCGAACAGCCGGCCGTCAGCGGAGCATCGAATGTTGGGAATCGAGAGACTCCAGCTTCTACTCTATAAATTCAATGCATCAGCATCTGTCGTTCAACAGGACTAGTCTTCAGACGACGAACGCGCCTACACTAGATCCCGTCTTCCACAACAAGCTCCCAAGCCCAAGCCCAAGCAGACCATCCGTCGTGGCAGGTCAAGATGTTGCGCAGCCTTTCTGTTCTCTTCGCCCTTCCAGCCCTACTGGCGTCCTCGGCTCTGGCCGCGCCGGCCTTGGATGTGCCAGCCGCCCTTGAGCCGCGCCAGACGGCATGCCCGACAACCACGCGCCCGAAAACGTGGGTCTTCTCGACCGTGTGGCTGGCAACGACCACCCTGACGAACGGCTGGTCCACTTTGGGCTCCGTCACTTCTACCAAGACCGAGTCGCGGAACTACACTGTCACCACTTTTACCACTGTCACCTCGCCTACCGTCTTGACTCTCCCGAGTAAGCTCCAGTTCGGATTCGAAGCCCAACAGTCTCCATCTCTGTCTCGGATTGCTAACCTGCCTCCTTTTGCCTCCCACGCCAGCCACCACCAGCACCTCCTTCGCCACCGTCACTACAACCTTTACCGATACCGCTTGGACCGAAACCGTTACCGCCCCAGGTTACGCACCAGCCTCGGAATGCGTCGTAACGACGGTCACCGAGATCCTCCCGACCACAAGCAGCATCACATACACACAACCCCTCTTGTAACTACACCCATCCCCTTCAACACACTTGTCTTTGTATCTATCACCCAGGTATCACGCTAACCAACTCCCTCGCTCGCATACAGCTACGCCACGACCTGGCTAAGCGTCACCGGGCACGTCAGCACGACAACCGAGCTTCTGATCACCACGACCACGCGCACCACCACGAAACCGGGCGCCACAACCTACCTGACCACCGTGACCACTCCTTTGACGTTGACATTCGAGGACGAAACGTCCGTGACCGCCACCTCGACCGTCTACGCTAAGGGTTGCGAGACATGGGCGTGTCGGCTGTAAAGGGGGCGCGAAGCCGGGCCAGGCATCACAGGTTCAATTGGCTGATGTCCAGGAATTGAGGAGGGTCGTGTTCTACATAAGGTAATTTGCTATCGGGAAAGGCCTTCGGCACGCGAGCGCCTGATGTGTTGGAGAACCACTAGTTCGATGAAATAGCAGTTCACATACCAATCGCTCAGGCTCGGTTCCTCATTGTCATTAACATAGAGGCTTGCGTACCGGGACCCCATGACGAGCTCTTCACTGTCCTTTTTCATGACTTCCTTCTCGTTCCACACAAAGTCCGCTCTCTCCAGGTCCGATAGGCTTCTCGCCTCCTCGGTATGCTGCCAAGGGAAGGCGAGGTGGGCGTAGAACCTGGCAAGCCCACAGTCGGCCAGGCACTTTAAGGAGCGCAAGAGATCGACATAAGCCGACATTATGCAGCCCCCTTCATCCATTGTTATAATGCTGTAATACCAAGTGGGAGCGCCCTCTGGCTCCGCTACGATGAGCCGTACCGTGAGCCCCTGAGGGCTGATCTTGTCCTGCAGCCAGTCTACGGTTGACTGCCAGTCCCGTATCGCCGGATGTGACGTCCCGGGCCAGCTTTGAGGGCGGTACAGGGGGAAAGCGAGCTCGAGAAATCGCAGGTGGGCAAGCGACTCTACGGGAACGACATCGCGAAGGAATTCGGAGACGGCAAGTCGTTCGTATGGGTAGGGATAGGTCGGAGCGGGTCCCTCCTGCTGGTGCTGTCCAAACAGCGGCAATTCCCAGGGCGGGGATGCCGTGTAGTCGTGGACGATGAAGCGATTCCCGGAGAAGAAAACGAACTGCGCGTCCTCGCGCAGGGCGCGGCAGACGAGGAACAGAGCAGGCCCAGGCGGAGTCCAGCACTTGCACGCCAGGGAAAAGGCCGTGTGGTCCCGGCGGCAAAAGCAGCCATTCCCGTCGTAGTTCTTGTCACGCCAGCAATCGAAAAACTGGTTACTGTAAGCTGTGCTGGCAGAGTTGTCAGGGTCGAATCTGGAGTGGCATATTGTATAGGCGTGGTCCTGCCTGCTCCACATCACCTGTCTTCTTGGGGTGACGAGATCGGTGTACTCCAAAATCCTGACGCGGAGCTCGCGTGGAAGTGTCGCCAAAGTAGCGCCCGCGCTCGACGCCGGCTTCATCGATGTTGTCAGGATCCGACTTGAGGGCGTTGTGATGCCGCAGGCGTGCGACGCAGCCTCTTGGGCAAGCTGCTGGAGCCGATCATCTCTGGTCTTGGCCAGCCGGATATTGAATTCCCTCAGATGAGATGGCGGGAGGAGGTGGACAGGTGCAAGGACGGAATTTGCCACGTCTATGACTTGTGGGTGTTGGGGGTCGATATCGCAAACCACGGAGAGGGTGAGGTGCCCGGGAGTAGTATGGGAGAAGAGGCGAGTGGCCGCCAAGCGCCACTCCTTAAGGATGGCGTGGGCTGCCTCCAGCTCATCGACGCCGTCACTAGCAGAGCCCGGGCTTAAAAGCGGAAGCTGGTGTATTCCTTCGTGTTCCCGTGGGCACCGGGAAAAGCCCCAGCGAACGGCATCCTCACGGCCGCGGACGCAGCACGCGCGAGCGTAGTCGTCGAGGACCAGCTGGTGACAAGCGGTTTCGTTAAGAATGACCTTGAGATTTGAGAGGGACCGGAGTGAGGTCGCAGTGAGAGTGTGCAGAAAGTGTAGAGGAGGCAGAGAGGTTGGTGGACCTGGGTCTGCGCGCGGTTCTGAATAGTAGAGGATGAACCGGTTCGCCGAGTACAGCAGGGCAGCCGCCTCGGCGTTGATGGCGCGGCAAGAAAGCAGCAGACCGTGGAAGCTACCCGGATTTGGCACAAAGCGCAGCTCCGGCAGTTCTACCCCCTGGCGCAGTTTGAGCTGTCCTGCATGCAGAAAGAATCTGTGAGGGCGCCTGTCGTCCCACGATGCCAACCCAAGATGGCGGTAGATGCGCTCTCGAAGTTGAGGGGAGAGGTATAAAAGAAGTGGGGATGGCGACGACGGCGGCGCCGTCTGGCCTGCCTCGGGCGGGAGGGCCATTGCTGTGTCTCGCGGTGAGCTCGGTCACGGATCTCCCGGTTGGAGGTTGGGAAGTTCGAGAGGGAACCTGGAAATCTTGGAATCCGCAACAAGCCCCTTGCGCCAACCCCGCTCTCAGCAGGCAGAAGCGAGAATAAAATTGGGGACGGGATTTTGGGTATTCGTGCCCGGTAGCAATCCAACCGGAAACCCTGATCAACAACAAGGAAGGGGGATAGAAGTATGTACATCGACTTTCGTCAGGACTGTCCAGCGCAGCATAGTACGAAGCTCCTCATTAATCGTACTCCCCACGTATAACCCTTTCCCCCCGCTCCCGTGCCCGGCGCCTGGAGGCTCTCCAGTCCTCCATGGTGGGCCACTCTCTCTCATCCCACACGTCCCTTTCCCTCTGATCACCGGCATCTGGTGGTAGCGACTTGCGTTCCCACAAGTCGCGGTAAATCTTTGTTGTCTTGATCGGCTCCTCCGGATCCACACGAATGCGGTTGTTCAGATCCGGCAGGATAGGGAGTGGGCATGCCGGGGGTTCGTCGGCTAGCAGAAAATCGAGCAAGATCTTCCGCTGCTCGGGTAGAAGCTGATAGATACGGTAGGTAACCTCGTAGCGATCAGGGTGAAAGTAGATGGCGTTTGAGTCAGCTTCTGGGGTGGTTTTTGGGTCACGCCGGTCGAAGAGAACAACGCCGCCTAGGATACGTGCTTCGGCCCAGTAGCCTACCACATCGGCGACAGATCTGGGATATTGGGCGTAGTCAAGATACCACCAGTGGTAGAAGAGGGTAGGATGTGGCCCATTAGGGTACCACCTCCAGTACCAGACATCTGATCTAGGTGGGGCCCAGTCGGTGATGCCGTCGTCCTTGTGCACGCTTGTGTCGAGTTCAAAGAGGATGGCAGCAATTTGGTGGACCGCAACGGCAACCAATTCAACCAAACGTGTCTTGAATCCTGGCGACCCCAGAGCGCAGGCACGGTATCCGTGGAGCAGCTATCGCCATGTCTCGGCACCTCAGGTCAGCCAGGCATCGCCGGGGCTGGGACTCGAACATGCGTCCTTAAGGCAGAGGGCTGGGTTAAACTCACCTGCGAGTCAAAGAACAAGATCTCGGGCTGGAATCCATCGCGAAACTCGCGCGCCTTCTCTAACATGCCTGGACACAGCTGATCGTGGGCGTGGTCAATGGGATGACCGTTATGAGGCGCGACAATGGCATCGTAGGCCACGTCGCCGGTGGGTAGGCCGTCGATGACTTGTGCGTAAGTCATTTTTGCAAGCTCAGTAGAGAGAATCCTCGCGATGGCGCGGACGAGGAGCTGACGGTGCTCTCCTTCGAGGTCGTCAAGAGAAAGCTGCCTCGCCGCTGCGGCCTCGCCTAAACTGTCGGCCGGGGGGTTTGACATAATTTCAAGACTAGGTTTTGGGTTCCGAGAATTGAGGGTGAAACTAAAGTTCAACTGTGGGCAATTGAGGAGGATGAAGAGGAAGAGGAACGAAGAGATGAGGTTTGGTTGGTTCACAAGAGAACAAATGTGCGCCACTCCAAGTTCCCTGTATCCAATCAGGTGCATCCGCACCACCAACACGGCACCAAGACCTGTTCAACTCAGAGTATTCTTGACCATCGTCTTCAACGCCCCATCCACAAAGCTGGGGCTCCTCCACGCGCTCCAGTCGTGGTTTAGCAGCCCCCAGCCCTCCTCATAATCCTGCGTTCCCGACCGCACATAATAACTCCCAGCCAGCACCCAAATCGTCCACCCTGCCTTCAACGAAGGCAAATAACTCGCTAAACAGCTCGCGTACACCCCCTTCCAGGTCTTGTCATCCATCTGAAACCCCCATTCCGTCATCAACACGGGGAAGACATTCCGCCCCTTCAAGCTCAAATCCATCGCCTCAAACCCGTTCTTCTGCAAGTTCCCCTTCAACGAATCACAGCTCGAAGCGCTATTTTCATAGTTATGCAACTCCAGCACCAGCTTATCGGCGCCGTAGCCTGCAAAGTCGGCCCGGCTGAATTTTCCCGTGCCGGGCGTCAGGGCCGTGTTTTGCACCACGGGCGTGAGGAAGGTGTCGTAGGACAGGCCCGACAGGAAGATGAGAGGCGCGGGGTTGGCCGCGTGCACCGCGTCGGCGCCCTGCCGCATCGCCGTGTACCAGGTCTGCCAGTTGTACGAGGAGCGGGAGAGCGCCGCGTTGGAGGTTGGGTCACGGGGCTCGTTGCGCAGGCCCATTGAGGTGAGGGCGGGCCAGGATTTGCCCTATTTTTGTATTAGGGCTTGGTTTGCGAAGGGAGGGGGAGAGTTGGAAGGTGAAGCGGATGAGAAACACAAACGTGGTTCGCCATGTACGCCAGCCCGCGCGTCCAGTTGGCCGTCGAAAAGTATTGGTCGCCCCACCACCCGTTGCCGTCGGTGCTGGAGCAGCACCACGTGCCCTTGGAGATGTGATTGTCGAGGTGGACGTAGATCTGGTTCTTGGCGAGCTCGTCGGCCACGGCGTCAAACACCTGCAGACGCGTCGTCGAGGCGGTGAAGCGAGGGTTCTTGGCCAGCACCTGGTTGAGCACCCGCGTCCCGTTAGCCTGGCCGAGGGCCTGCACAAAGGCCTTCTGGATGGTGACGTCCTGCCCGCCGTTGGTGTAGATCTCATCGACCATCTGGATGGCGAACGTCAGGCGGACGGCGTTCATGCCGATGCTCTTGATCTTCTGGACGATGCTCTCGATGGACTGGTACTGAAGGCCCTCGGGAATCATGACATCGGCGTGACCGGGCCAGTTGGTGCCCGCATATGTCAGGTTCTTGCCCGACGCGTCGAGGATCCAGCGACCTGAGGTCACGAATGGCCCGTTTGGCCAGGCGGCGCGGCTCGACACACCGTTCTGGGCTGACTGTGAGCGGGGAGCAGTGCTGCCGAGCCCGGCTAGCGCCAGCAAGACCAGAACCGTCTTCATGGTAGTCTTCACTGCTCAAGCGTCGACTGCAGGATGGGATTGAGTCAGCTGGCTCTTGTAGGCATCATAGGCAACTAGAAACTGAGGGGAGTCCGGTTTATTAATCACAGTAACCCCATATTGAGGGGAACGAGCGGAGGAAAACACCCATTTTGGGGAGGTGCTCATCAACGCGGCACATGAGATAGATTGAGTTACAGTCGTTGGCACCGGAATTGGCTAATTCCTGCGTGTCGGTATTTCGGGTGATGGCAGGCCGAAACAATGCAGCCAACCAGAAGCATGTCACAAGCGAGCTCCGGCATCGCGCCGGTACAAACAAAGTGAAGTTTCAACACCCAGTTTGGCCGTCTCTACCGCAGCGGGGCTCTATAGGGGGCAGGTATGGTAGCTGGGGGTAGTATCATAGCTTGAAAAGGTTTGACAGTTTTGTCAGCTAGCCTTCCCATGTCAACTAGCCTTCCTGACTCAACTAGCCTTCTAGGATTCAACAAGCCTTCCTCATACAAATTAGACCCCCTATACCTGCCCGCCCACCTGCCCGCCTACCTGCCTATAGCACTTGCATCTAGCAACCAATTTAGCATTTCCTACTGCTACACTACAAGGCTTCCGAGCCATAACACAAAGTCCTACACCTAGGCAGCCCGCGTACCCACTGCCAGACTTACCCTGCCGCACCCACCCTACCGCACTCACCCTACCACGCCCTGCCACCACCCGCCCTGCCTTCGCTGCTAGAAAAGTTAGCCAATTGAATGGATGATCATGATCGCGGTTGCTTACCTGGTTGATTGATATAAGCGGCGTTGATGCGGGCGGCGTTGATGCGGGCGGCGTTGATGATGTAGGCGGGCGTTGATGATGCGGGTTTTAGAGGTCGGGTTGTTTGTTGATAGTTAAGAGTTCTAGTCGGCCAGTTCAAGTCTGCCAGGTCTTAAGTCTGCTAGTTCTGCCAGTTCAGGGAAGTTGAACCTCTTGCTCTTGCTATATTCAACACTCGGTGCCTAAGAATTGGTGGGCAGGCTAGAAGGCTAGTTGACCTGGGAAGGCTAGTTGACCTGGGAAGGCTAGTTGACCTGGGAAGGCTAGTTGACCTAGGAAGGCTAGCTGAGTCAGTAATCATACATTGTATTGCAAAAATGCTATATACCATACCTGCCCTGCCCATTTTCCCACTATGGTAGTTTGATTCCCACCAAACAGGGGCAAGTGTTGTTGTGGTCAACGCGCTACGAGGGAAGAAGGACGGAAGTCTTCGATCAATAGGGTTTGGGCAACTGGCTTATCATTTGGCTTGTTAATGTGTATGTCACACCAAAAGGATTCGCAAACCAGAGAGAAACACCCGACATATCCCACTGACATTGCGTTGTCGTCTGTGTTCTTCAGAGCTGTGAGCCCCTGAATGAGGGTTAGGGTCACGAGCGTCGTTTGTTAAAAACATGTCCATTGTCACCGTCACCCACAACAGGATTCGATGCATTTGTCGAGAACATTAAAGTCACCGTAATCGACCGAACCCGACAGCTTCGGGTGCTTAGGCTCAAGTTTGAGTTCCGCTGTGATGGATACCAAGCCCCACGACTCGAGAAAATCTCCACGAATTGAAGATATCAACCTCGCGGTCGAACACAAGTCCAGCCCGTTGTTTCCAGAAACCACTTCAACACATCGTTTGTATCCCCGAGACGCCAGTGTTTTTGCCAGGCCCCTCAGCAAAGCCAACTCCGCCCCCGCCCTTACCGCCCACCCCATCACAGCTCCCTCCTTCTAAACTCCACGACCGGCCCATCCTTCAAACTCGTAAACGTATCCCGCAACTGAAACTCCCCAGGCCTCTCCCGCCCCCACGGCGCACCCGGCCTCCCCTCCCCGGGATCCGCCACCCCCACCGCCCGGCGCACATCGTACAGCCACAGCACCCGAGCCAGCGTAATCCCCATCTCGACATACGCCAGCCCCTTGCCGATACACCCGCGGGGCCCGATCGAGAAGGGACAGAACGCGCTCTGCGCCAGCGCAACCTCTGCCTCATTCCCGCGCTCCGCAAGCCACCTCTCGGGCCGGTAGACGAACGGCTCCGGATAGTACGCCGGGTTGTGGTGGATGGCATAGTGCGGTGTGCCGATGATCATGCCCTCCGGGACGGGCTCGCCGTCGACGGTCATGCCGCCAGATAGGACCTCGCGCGGCAGGAGGCCGCCGACAGAGGGGGATAGGCGCATGGCCTCGTCGATACAGGCGCGGAGGTAGGTGCAGGCGTTGAGGTGCGGGCCGTGGTGGATGTCCTCCACAGAGGCGGGGAAGGCGGCGCGGATCTCGGCGGTAGCCCTCGCGAGGGCGGCGGGGTGGCGGACGAGATAGAAGAGGGTGGCGGCCATGGCGGTGGAGGTGGTGTCGGAGCCGGCAATGATGAGAAGGTTGGACTCGCCCCAGAGCTCGGGGGTAGTGAAGCCGTGCCCGGTTTCGGGGTCGCGGGCCTTGAGGAGGTGGTAGAAGAAGTCGCGGCGGTCGGTTTCGTCGCCGAGAGCGGTGCGCTCGGTGAGCTGCTGGCGGCTGTAGGCCATGTATCGGGCGCGGCCGGCGGCGATTTTGTGGAACAGGACTTTGTCGAGGTTGAGTTTGTTGACGATGGGCATGGTGCCGCACTGGGCGGTGTTAGAGAGGTTGGAGCATGTCCGGGCGGGTTTTGAGGGCGGGGACTTACAAGGAGATGGCGCTGGGCTGCGACGCCGACGAGGTCGACGGCATAGCGATTGTCAGGGCGGTCGAGCATGTGGAAAGCTTTGCCAAAGCAGAGGTCGCCGAGGATGTCCATAGCGAGCCAGTTGCACCAGTCGGCCATGTTCTTCGGGGCGCTCCAGCCCTTGTTGTCCTGGATGGCGCGGCCGTAGTCGCCGATGGCCTCGGTAAAGGTGCGGATGTTGGCCAGAATGTAGCGCTCGACCTCCTTGATGGCGCCATCGGAGAAGGCGTGCGACAAGACGCGGCGCTTGCGGGCGTGCAGGTCCTTGTCGCGGGCGTTGTGGGTGTTTGGGGCCGGGTGCACAAAGGCGTCATAGAACTCGGCCTTGCGCACGTTGGCGCGGAAGCCGTAGATCTCCTTCAGGGCCGTGTTGGAGTTGACCGAGAGCGAGTTCGGGCCGAAGCGCACAAACTTGCCGTACGTCTCATGCATGCGCCAGAACTCGAGGTGACGGTCGCCGCGCCAGGCGAAGTAGAGCATGTAGGCATCGGTGAGCTTGGCGAGGAGGGGACCGGGGTACTTGGCGAGGGGGTGGAAGAATAGACGGTAGACGACGAGCCATGTTGTCTAGAGAGCGTGTCAGTGTTTGATGATGTCAATGTGAGCCGTGTCTCTCCTGGGCCAGCACTCACCCAGAGGAAGCCGCCGATCAACAACAACCCCAGCCAGAGCTGGAGGTGGGAGGCGCTGAAGGTCATCGCGAGAATGTGAAAGGGATCAAGGTAGGAAATACAAATCAAGCCTGGAGAGAGGCCAGGAGGGCAAGGTACGAGAGGTAGGTGGGCGAGGTGTGGTCCGGAAACGGAAGGGAAGCGGTCATGGCAAACTTTAAGAAGCAAGCATCGAGGTCGGGATTACGCAACAACCCACGCGACGAACCCCCAATTGATCCCAATTCAGGTAAACGGCTTCCCCTGGACAGCCGGAGCTCGTGATGCCACATTGCAAGCCGACTTATTGGGCAATTGCCCTGCTCTGGGCGCGTCCTGCCCGTCCGGCGCAAGTGTGTTGCCAGAGAGCTCGGCTGTTCACGGCACAACGCGAGACGGTGAGATCGCTCGTCTTTGTCGGCGCAGCATCCTTGGGCGGGCATCGGCGCACAGCCCGCCACATGATGTCGAGGCCAGCCCAGGGAGCCCAGGCTTACCAAGACATCGGGATTACCCCGAGCTTGCGGCCCAATGGATGGCAATGGAGAATGCTCCATCGGATAGGCATTGTGCGGAATGCGAGCGGAAGGACATCCGGCTCGGGCCACCCACCGGCAGCTCTCGGGCTGCTTGCACGCTCTTTGGGAAGAGCTGGCGAGTGGGGGACGGACGCTGTTCAAGGATCTGTTCAATGAGCGAGGACTGAAAAGGACCCGAGAATAATTACGTCCGTCTCGACTTTGCAGACACCCGAAACATCCGAATCCATCGTGGGAATTGGATGACGGAACTGGGATTGATCATGGGCTGGATGAAACGAACGCGATGATGAGACCGCGTGAGCAGCTTCGGCATGCCGCGGCCTGCAGAGCCCAGATCTGTGCGTCCGGGGCAGTGGGCCAGTGGCCGATCTTGATCTTGGCGAGCGAGTGGGCCCTGCCGAAGTGCTGCGGCGGGTCTTGCTGCCTGCCGCAAAATGTGGCTAGCGCTAACGTTAGCGGGTCTCCCACCTGCGAGGCTGAAAGGCTAAGCACCTCACCAACAAAACAGACCTGCCGCATCCAACCAACCACCAACCACCTCCATCCTCGCGGGTGTCAACAACCACCAGCGATTGTCGCTGCAACATCCCCTTGCGACAACCGCAACACCGACCAAACAAAGCCAAGATGACGGTCTGCCGGTTTTACCAGCAGGGCTACTGCCGCTACGGAAGTACGAAGGTTGCCCTTTTCTTTTCCTCGTCGTCCGTCGTCCACTCGATCCGCGGCAGACACGACGCTCGCAGCGCTCGCAGCATCCGCAGCACCAATGAGGACGCCCGCTGCCTTCGGCGTCTGCCTATCACACACCGCCATGCCTACCATGTCCCGCACCCCGACGGCCACATCCGTGCCCAACGAAACGCCTGACTGACCCGTTCCTCTCCTGCCCTCAGGTGGCTGCAAATTTGAGCACCCTCCGAAGGGTGGGCAGCAGCAGCAGCAGCA
>OUNM010191491.1_pt1 | contig 17438 bp, 10 predicted proteins | sample 1769961 | NCBI WGS metagenome assembly OUNM01 (sample SAMEA3914820, study PRJEB12502) | metagenome | biome: forest; material: soil | place: USA | collected 2012-03-12 | depth 0.3 m
TCGATCGTGCCGTTGCCCGAGACCGAGGCGCTGTAGGCATCGTAGCTCTTCACGCGGTTCGAGTAGCGCAGACCTGCGCCGAAGCCGGTGAAGAAGCCGCTGTCGAGATGGCGGTAGATATCGACCTGACCGGCGCCAAGGTCGTCCTTGAGGCGCTGCGGGCCGTCATACTGGCCGCCCGAGACGACCTGGTTCGAAAGGTCGGCGGTGTTCGAGCTGACCGAGACGCTGGGCACCTGGCCACGGCCGGTGGCGAAAGTCGTGCTCTCGGGCCACATGTCGACGTAGAGTGCGCCCCACGAGTTGTCGCGGCGCGCGCGCGAGTACGAGGCGTCGAACTTCGCGGTCCAGTCACCATTGTCGTACTTGGCGTTGAGGCCGGTGACGAAGAGGTTCTTGTCCTCGGTGTACTTGGCGATCGCGTTAGTGACCGACGAGTAGTTGTTCAGCGTCGCGCCGGTGATCGTGTTGCCCGACAGGGTGTAGCTGCCGTCCTGATAGATATCACCGGGAGCGCCAATGGTGCCGCCCCAGTCGCCCCAGCCGTTCGAACGGCCATACCACTGCTGCGCCTGTTGCTCGTCGATCTTCACCTTTGAATAGAGGACATCGAGGTTGATGTCCCACTCGGTGGTCGGCTTCCACTGGATTGCGCCGGTGGTGGACCAGCGGGTTTCCTTGAGAGCCTTGATCTCGGTCTGCGCACCCCAGGGGGCGTTGACCGGCTGACCGTTCAGCGTGGGTGCTGCTTCGCCGTTCACGTCGTAGGTGTTGTAGCCCCAGCCCTGGAACGAGTTGTAGCCGTTCTTCTGGCGCTGGAAGGTACCGCCTACGACGACCGCAAGGTTGTCGGTCAGGTGGCCGACGTACTGGGCGCTGCCGCGCGAACCCCAGCCCGAATAGCCGGGAATGTCCTTGCCGCCGTCGTTATAGAGCGCGCCGGCGCGCACGGTGAGGGCGGGGCCCTGATAGTCGAGCGGACGCACGGTGCGGATGTCGATGGTCGCGGCAACACCGCCCGAAATCAGATCGGCGGCCTGCGACTTGTAGACGGTGACGCCCGAGACGATTTCGGAAGGGTAGATTTCCCAGCGGACGTTGCGGTCCGGCTCGGACGAGGCGACTTCGCGGCCGTTGATCAGGCCAAGGACAAGGCGCGGGCCAAGGCCGCGCACGGCTGCCTGGCTGGCATTACCGCGATCGCGCGTGGCGGTGACGCCGGGCAGGCGGGCCAGCGAATCCGCGATGGTGACGTCGGGCAGGACGCCAATGTCTTTCGCGCTGATCTGCTCGGTAACCACGGTCTGTGCGCGCTTGGCGTTGATTGCGTCGCGCAGCGATGCGCGCAGGCCGGTAACGACGATATCGTCGTTGCTCACGCTCTGATCGGGCGCTGCGGCGGTGTCGGTTGATTGTGCGAATGCCGGCTGAGCCAGTGCCTGCACGCCAAGTGCGATGGCGAGCGCGCTGGACGCACGGAATGCGGTGCGAAGTTTCAGGTCCACGTATCCCCCCCAATAAGCAGATGTCTTATTTATCCGATAAATATATTTGTCGGACATGAAAGTCAACGCGGGCTCCGGTTTGGCCCCTAAGCTGAGGCTCTGCGCGGGTTTGCCGGATGTGCCGGGAAATGGCAGGGTTTCAAGGTTATCGCTAACATCTGGAGGGCGTGGCAGAGGTCACGATTCGCGGCGTCGGGAGCGCCGTGCAGCCGTTATACACGGAGAAAAGCAGGGCCAACCGTTTGCTCGGCCCACGTTTAGACGGGGCTGACGCAGCGCAAGTGCCGTTGCGGAATGGACAAAATGGCAAGCTTCATGCGATGCCAAGCGGGCTTAATTCATCCATGGGAGCCGGACTATCGAGACCTTGGTTACCCTTGTTACGGTGCTGGTCCTGCTGGTCGGCATGCCGTACCTGATCGCGTGGTTGAAGGGCCGGGAGAGGCGCAAGCGACAGACGCGGCCGTTCGGCACGGGTTTCGAAGGTGCGTTCGACGTTCTCGATCCCGCAAGGGCCCGCGCGTTGCAGACGATCCAGCTTCAAGAGGAAGTGGGGCAGGTAGACGAAGACAATCAGGGCGAATTGGTCGATCCCGCCGCCCGCGCCAAGCCCGCGCGCGGGGACGGCCCGGTTTAGGCCACCACCACCCGCACACCAGCCTCGCGCAGTTGCTCGGCCATGTCCTGCGGGATGCCGGCATCGGTGACCACCACGTCCACCTCGTCCAGCCCGCAGACGATCGCGCCGGAGGAGGAGCGGAACTTAGAACTGTCCACTAGCAGGATCACTTCCTCCGCCCGGTCCATGAAGCGGCGCTCTGCGGCAACGAGGATCACGTCCTGCTGCATCACGCCCTGCGGGCCCACCGCCGCTGCGCCCATGAACAGCTTGGGCGCGTGGAAGCGGGGCATTGAATCCTCGCCCGCCGGGGCCAGGACGATGTTCTGTTCGCGGAAAACCGTGCCCGAAGGCAGCAGCACCCGCGTGCCCGGCTGCGGCAGCAAGGCCTGCACGATGTGGAGGGAGTTGGTCAGCACCTGACAGTCCAACCCATCCAGATGCGCGCACATCTGCAAGGTGGTGGTGCCGCCGTCGAGCATGATCGCCTCGCCCGGCTGGCAGAGCGCGGCGGCGGCCTTGCCGATGGCCTGCTTGGCGGGGAGGTGCTGGGTGATCGATTGCTCGAAAGGTGTGCCGGCGAGGCCGGGTTGGCGATCCGCACGCTCTTCCGGGAGTTTCGCGCCGCCGTGGACGCGCAAGAGATGGCCCTCTTCCTCCAATCGGGAGAGATCGCGCCGGATCGTCGCGGGGGAGGCGGCAAGCTGCGCTTCCAGATCGCGATAGGTCACGAAGCCGTTGGGGCGCAGAGCTTCGAGGATCAGTCTTTCACGCTCAGTCGAATGCATGGGTTCCTGTCCGCCTGAATGGGGGAACGCTATGTGCTCCCCCATGCCGCCAATTTCGCTCAAAATCCATCAAATCGATCCACCGGCATCCAGCATGTTGCCAACGCCGATCACGATCGTTGCCCCCAGCAACATACCGATGCCGGTCAGAACCGTGGCGCGCGTGCGGCTGCTGGCGCCGCGCCATTCCTTCAGCGCGAAGCCCCAGAGCGTGGAGAACAGGATGATCGACGCCATGTGCAGCGTCCACGATGAGAAGCCGTAGCGACCCATCTGGCTCTCGCCCATCGTGTAGAAGAAGAACTGGAAGTACCACAGCGTGCCGCCCAGCGCGGCGAGCAGGTAGTTCGCGAGAAGAGGCGCGCGGGAATTGCCGCCTTCGTCGCTGCTCTGGCCGAAGAACTGGCCGAAGCTGCGGTTGCGGTGGATCAGCAGCGCACACCAGATGAAGTTGGTGGTGAGCCCGCCCGAAAGCACCACGCAGAGCACCGGCAGGCCCTGGCTCAGCGGATCGGTGCCGGCGGCCAGGGTCAGGTCGCGGATCGGCTGGCCGGCGTCGAGCCCCCAGGCGAAGCAGCCCGACATCACGCCGGAAAACACCGCGATCAGCAGACCCTTGCGCAAGTTGAACTCGGCCACGCCTTCGCTGGCCTTGCCGCCCAGATCCTTGTCCTTGGAGTGACCCGCCCGTGCGACGACGACGATGGCGACCAGCGTGATCAGGATGCCCAACAAGGTCAGCTGGCCACTGGTGCGGCTGGCGATCTCACCGATGGTGCCGTGGAAGATCGGCGGCCCCATCGTGCCGATCACGGTGGTCAACCCCAGCGCCACCGCCATGCCGAGCGACAGGCCGAGGTAGCGCATGGTCAGGCCGAAGGTCAGCCCGCCGAAGCCCCACATCACGCCCCAGAACCAGCACCACAGCAGAGTGGATGTCGGTGCGGAGGCCAGCACGCCCAGCAGGTTCTCGGTCCGCAGTGAGGCGAAGACCCACGGCGCGATCAGCCATGAGAAGATGCCCCCGGCCAGCCAGAAAATCTCCCATGACCACAGCTTGATGCGCTTGTACGGCACGTAGAAGCTGGCCGATGCAAAGCCGCCCAGCCAGTGAAACACGACGCCGAGCGCCGGATTGCCTCCCATCGGTGTAGTATCCTCTCGTTCTGATTGTCGTTATGTTTCGGCGAGACAGCTGCGATTGATCTCGGAGATCTTCGTCGTGCCGGTAAGCGCCATGGCGACGCGCATTTCGGCCTCGATCAGTTTCAGCATCTTGGTCACGCCTGCCTCGCCCCCGGCGCCCAGCGCCCAGGCCCATGCCCGGCCCAGCAGCACGCCCTTGGCGCCCAGCGCCAGCATCCGCACGATATCGAGGCCGGAACGGATGCCGCCGTCTGCCAGCACGGTCATGCGGTCCCCCACGGCATCCACGATCGGCGGCAGGGCGCGGGCGCTGGACAGCACGCCGTCAAGCTGGCGGCCGCCGTGGTTGGAAACGACCAGACCGTCCGCGCCCAGCTGCGCGGCTTCCTTGGCATCTTCCGGATCGAGGATGCCCTTGATGACCAGCGGCCCCTTCCATTCGGAGCGGATGAAATCGAGGTCGCGCCAGTTGATCGAGGGGTCGAAATTATTGCGCATCCACGCGAAGAAATCCTCGATCCCGGTCTTGCCCTGAAGCACCGGGGCGACGTTGCCCAGCGTGTGCGGGCGGCCGTTGATGCCGACGTCCCAGGCCCAGTCCGGCTTCACGGCCGCCTGGGCGAAGCGCCATGCCGCGCCTTTCAGGCCGCCGGTGCCGGCAAGGCCGGTGTGATAATCGCGATAGCGGCTGCCGGGCACCGGCATGTCCACGGTAAAGACCAGCGTGGAGCAACCGGCCTCCACCGCCTTGGCCAGCAGGTCCTTCATGAAGGCACGGTCGCGGATCATGTAGAGCTGGAACCAGAACGGCTTGCTTGCCGCCGCCGCCACTTCGCCGATCGTGCAGGCGCCCACGGTGGAGAGCGTGAAGGGCACGCCCGCCTTGTCCGCCGCGCGCACCGCCTGACACTCGCCGCGCCGGGCGTTGAGGCCGGCCAGGCCGATCGGGGCGAGGGCGACGGGCAGGGCCAGCTTCTGGCCGAACAGTTCGGTCGAAAGGTCCAGCGCGGAAACGTCGCGCAGCACGCGCTGGCGCAGGGCGAGCCCGGCGAGGTCGGAGACATTGCGGCGCAGCGTCTCTTCGGCATAAGAGCCGCCGTCGATATATTCGAACAGAAAGCGCGGCAGGCGTCGGCGTGCGGCCTCGCGGAAATCGGGGATAGAGGCGGTGATCATCAGGCAGGCTCCCGCACGTGCTCGCGCCATTTCGCGCGGTAGGCTTCCAGATCGCCTTCGAGCGGCTCGACGCGGCGCAGGCCGCCTTGTGCTGCAAGCAGCGGGTTGATCAGGCGCAAGGCCCCGAACGAGACGTCGTTATGGGCATTGGCGACGTAGACCTTGGTTTCCGGCCGCAGCGCGGCGAGGGCGCGCACGAAGACTTCGGCATCGGCGAAGCGCCCTTCGATCAGCAGCCGCTCCTTCGATCCGATCAGGTCCAGCGCGGTATCCGCGACCATCGCCGCATAGAGGCAGATCGCGGCGCGGCGGGCGTACCAGGTGCCGGCCCATTCGGCGGGGCGGTTCATCCATTCCGCCTTGCCATCGGGGTAGGGGCCGAAGCCCGGCGCCAATGTGGGCAGCATCATCGTGCCGCGTTCCAGCAGTGCGGGCACGGCCTCCATCAGCTTGGGCTGGTCGGGGCGGATATCGACGCGCCGCGTGTCGATCTCGATGATCGATTCGATCTCGCGCCCGCCCATGAACCGGGCGGAGGGCACCGGCCAGCCATAGGCATCGACATTGACCAACGTGTCGCGCGCTTCCGGCAGCGCGGAGATGGCGAAAGGCTCTGCCGCAAGGCGCATGGCGATGAACCAGGTGCCGGTGGAGAGGATCGTCGCCTCCTGCCGGGCGATCTCCGCAAAGCCGCGCGCGGCCAGCAGGGCGGCGTTGGAATCGTGCAGGCCCGCCAGCACCTTGGCCGTGGCGGGGAGCCCGGTTTCGGCGGCGAGTTCGGGGCGCAGCGTGCCCACCGCCTCGCTGGCTTTCACCAGCGGCGCGAAGCGGTCCGCCCAGCCAAGGCGCTGGGCCATGGGGGAGAAGCGGGCGTCGGCCGGGCACCACAGGTCGGTATGGCAACCCAGGCTGGTCACTTCGCTGGCCATCGCGCCGGAGAGGAACCACGCCCAGTACTGCGCCCAGGGCACCAAAGTCGCGCGGGCCATTTCCTCAGGATACTGGCGCGTCATCCAGTAGACTTGCGTGCCCAGGTTCAGGCCATCGGGCAGGGCGGGCGAGCCGGTGAGGGCGAACCGATCGCGTTCCTTGCGATAGGCGGCCATGACATCGGCGGGCGGCGTCTGCTCGTAATCGATCGGGGCGAACAGCAGGCCGTCCTGATCCAGCGCGGCAAAGCCTGCGCCGTGCGCCACCGGGATCAGCGCTTCCACCGGATGGCCGGCCCACCCGCGCAGCGTCGCGCGCAGCCACTGGCCGATGCCGTCCGCATCCAGCCGGCGAATCCCGTCCGACTCGCGCACCATATTGGGCCGCACCTGACGGTCGATCATGCGGCCGTCCTGCGTCCACAGCGTCAGCTTGCTGAGCGTCTTGCCGATGTCGACGACGATGAAAGTGCCGTTCCCTGCCATTCTCTCTGCCCATTTTCTCGAACGTATCACCATGCTTGAACATGGTGTTGTTTGATTGGATTTGATCGTTTAGTATCGAATCAGATTGAACCTGAAAAGAGGTTTCGTTAGAGGATGCCCATGGACACTATCGCACCGGCCAAACCGGCGGCTCAAAGCGCCGCGCTTCCCTTCTCGGTCCCCTCCAGCCGCTGGGACGACTCGGTTGCCGCCACGCTTTCTCCCGCCGAACTTCTGCTCTACCGTTCGAACCTGCTGGGTTCGGACCTGACGGTCACCAATTTCGGCGGCGGCAATACCTCGGCCAAGCTGGAAGAGATCGACCCACTGACCGGCGAAACGGTCGAAGTGCTCTGGGTGAAGGGGTCGGGCGGCGACATCGGTTCGATGAAGCTGGACGGCTTCGCCACGCTCTATCAGGAAAAGCTGCTGGGCCTTGAAAAGCACTACGGTGGCCCGGATGACGACGACAAGATGGTCGGCTTCCTGCCGCACTGCACGTTCAACCTGAACGGCCGCGCCGCTTCGATCGACACGCCGCTGCATTCGCTGCTGCCCTTCGCACATGTCGATCACGTCCACCCGGACGCGATCATCGCGCTGGCCGCCAGCTCGGGCGGCGAAGCGGCGACGAAGGAAATCTGGGGCGGCAAGATCGGCTGGCTGGGCTGGAAGCGTCCAGGCTACACGCTGGGCGTGATGCTGCGCGATTACGTGACGGCCAATCCGGGCGTGGAGGGCGTCATGCTCGCCGGCCACGGCATCATCTGCTGGGCGGATAGCGCCAAGGCCTGCTACGAACACACGGTAGACCTGATCGCGGACGCCGCGAACTACCTCAACGCGAAACTCTCCGAAAAGCCTGCTTTCGGTGGTGTGGTCCACTCCTCCTCCTCGGACCGCGCGGCCATTGCTGCCGACCTTATGCCCCGCCTGCGTGGCAACATGACGGGTGCACGGCGTAAGGTCGGCCATTTTTCGGACGACGCAGAGGCGCTGGAATTCGTGAATTCGGCCGAGTTCGAGCGGCTTGCCGGGCTGGGCACGTCCTGCCCCGATCACTTCCTGCGCACCAAGATCGCACCCCTCACACTCGATCCTTCGCGCCTTCAGGACGATGCCTACCTGGCGCAGAAGATTGCCGATTATCGCCAGATGTACGCAGCCTATTACGAGCGCTGCAAGCGTCCGAATTCGCCCGCGATGCGCGATGCCAACCCGGTGGTCGTGCTGGTGCCGGGCGTGGGCCGCATCACCTTCGCCACGGACAAGACCACTGCGCGGCTTGCGGGTGAGTTCTACGGCAATGCCATCAATGTGATGCGCGGCGCCGAAGCCATCGGCGACTACATCGCGCTGGACGAGCAGGAAGCGTTCGACATCGAATACTGGCTGCTTGAGGAAGCCAAGCTCCAGCGCATGCCCGCGCCTAAGCCCTTGGTCGGCCGCGTGGCGCTTGTCACCGGTGGTGCGGGCGGCATCGGTGCCGCCACTGCCGCGCGCCTGATGGCGGACGGCGCCTGCGTGCTGCTGGCGGACCGCGATGCCAATGCGGTGGAAGAAGTGCGCGCCGGCTTCGCCAAGCAGTTCGGCAAGGACGTTGTCCGCGCCGCCGTTTGCGACGTGACCGACGAGGCGCAAGTCTCTGAAGCCTTCGCCACGGCCGCGCGCGAATTCGGCGGGCTCGACATCCTGGTCGCCAATGCCGGCATCGCCTCCTCGGCCCCGATCGAGGAGACCACGATCGAGCTGTGGAACCGCAACTATGATGTGCTGGCACAGGGCTATTTCCTCACCAGCCGCGCCGCATGGCCGCTGCTGAAGGGCATGAAGGAGCAGGGCGGTACTTCGGTGGTGTTCATCGGATCGAAGAACGGCGTAGCCGCTGCCACTAACGCCTCTGCCTATGCCTCTGCCAAGGCGGCGGCGAACCACCTTGCGCGCTGTCTGGCGCTGGAAGGTGCGCCGCACGGCATCCGCGTAAACGTCGTCAACCCCGATGCCGTCATCAAGGGTAGCAAGATCTGGGACGGCGACTGGCGCAAGGAACGCGCGGGCGCCCACGGCATCGACACCGGCAAGGAACTGGAAGAGCACTACCGCAACCGCTCCATGCTGAAGCGCGACGTGCTGCCCGCCGACATTGCCGAGGCGGTCTATTTCCTGGCCGGCGACCAGTCGGCGAAATCGACCGGCAACATGATCAATGTCGATGCGGGTAACGCACAGGCGTTCACGCGCTGAGGACATTGCCGACAGGGAAATACCCTCTGGGAGAGGACAGACACGACATGATGCACAAGAGTGCACGCGTTTTCATCATCATGGCGGCACTGCTGGCCCCGGCGACCGTGCCGGTGCCAGCAGGCGCCCAGCCTGCGGACTATCCCGCACCGGCGGCGGCCTCGGCACCGGCCGAGCCGGGCGCCATTCCGCTCTACGGCGCGAAGACTCCGGGATCGGCCACTAGCGAGAACTGGGCGCAGTATTTCGGTAGGGACTATTCGGTCCGCAACGTCACCCGGCCCACGCTGACGCCGGTGCTGCCCGATCCCGCCAAGGCGACCGGCGCGGCGGTGATCGTGGCACCGGGCGGGGCCTTCATGGCGCTGTCGATGACGCATGAGGGGTGGGACGTTGCCCATGCCTTGGCCGATCGCGGCATAGCTGCCTTCGTCCTGAAGTATCGGCTGTTGCCGACGCCGAAGGACGAGAAGGAAGCCGGCAAGTACGTCTGGACGAAGATGCAGGCGGGGCTGACCGATCCGGCGAAGATGCCCACCCTCAGCAATCCGCAGGCGACCGAGGATGGCCTTGCCGCCTTGCAGATGGTGCGCGCCAATGCCGCGAAGTGGGGCGTCGATCCCGCGCGCGTTGGCATGATCGGCTTTTCGGCCGGGGCGATGACCGCGCTTCAAACCGTATTGGCGGCAAAGCCCGGTGAGCGGCCGGCCTTCTTCGGCTACATCTACGGCCCGCAGGCGCGGATCGAGGTGCCGGCCGATGCTTCCCCGATGTTCGATGCGATCGCGCTGGACGATCCGCTGTTCCCTTCGATGGGCTTTCCCATCGCTCAGGGCTGGCAGGCCGCCAAGCGCCCTGTCGAAATCCACGGTTATCAGCAGGGCAGCCATGGCTTCGGCCTGGGCAAGCCGAATACGACCACCACGCTCCTGATGGAGCAATTTACCGCGTGGCTCTCTATGCAGGGCTTCCTCGCGCGAAAGGACGGCAAGTGACACTTCCCATTTCCGACGAACTGATCGCCGAAGCCAACGCCCGCGCGGCGGACGCGCTGGAGGACGAATACGCCTCGCTCGGCCGCAAGCTGGAGCGTTCGGGCATCGCCATCGACGCGATCAAGGACAAGGTTGCCGGCTTCTCGGTCGCTGTCCCCTCGTGGGGTGCGGGTCGCGGCGGCACCCGCTTCGCCAAGTTCCCGATCGCGGGCGAGCCGACCAATGTGCATGAGAAGTTGGAAGACTGTGCGGTCATCAACCAGCTTTCGCGCCTGACGCCGCGCGTCTCGCCCCACTTCCCGTGGGACAAGGTGAGCGACTACAAGGCGCTGCGTGACGAAGCGGCCAGCCTTGGCCTGGGCTTCGATGCGGTGAATTCCAACACCTTCCAGGACCAGAAGGACCAGGCGCACACCTACGCCACCGGGTCGCTCTCCTCGACGATCGAGGCGACGCGCCAGCAGGCGATCGAACACAACATCGAGTGCATCGAGATCGGCAAGCAGCTCGGCTCCACCGACCTGACCGTGTGGGTGGGTGACGGCACCAACTTCCCCGGCCAGCAGGACCTTGGCCGCAGTCTCGACCGCTATCTGGACGCCGCCGCACAGGTCTACGCGGCGCTGCCGGACGACTGGCGCATGCTGCTGGAACACAAGATGTTCGAGCCGGCGTTCTACTCCACCGTCATCAGCGACTGGGGTTCGTCGATCCTTGCTGCGCAGGAGCTGGGCCCCAAGGCAAAGTGCCTGGTCGACCTGGGCCACCATGCGCCCAACGTGAACATCGAACAGATCGTGGCCCGCCTCCACCGCTTCGGCAAGCTGGGCGGCTTCCACTTCAACGACAGCAAGTACGGCGACGACGATCTCGATTCCGGATCGATCAACCCGCACCAGCTGTTCCTGGTGTTCAACGAACTGGTCGAGGCGGAACTCAGCCCGCGAGACGGTTTCAAGCCCGCCTACATGATCGACCAGTCGCACAACGTGACCGATCCGATCGAATCCATGCTGTCCTCCGCTGAAGCCATTGGATCCTGCTATGCCAAGGCACTGCTGGTGGACCGCGAGGCGCTGCATCTGGCGCAGGAAGCCAACGATACGATGATGGCCTTCCAGGCGCTGCGCCGGGCCTACAACGTGGATGTCAGCCCGATCCTGGCGATGGCGCGCATGGAGGCGGGCGGCGCGGTGGATGTGCTGGGCGTCTACCGCGAAAGCCGCTGGCGCGACCGCAAGGCGCAGGAACGTCAGGCCGTGGGCCTCGGCGCCGGGATCGTCTGATCCCGCGCCACACTCTCCGGCGATAGGGGCTTTCCCAAGCCCTGCCGGAAAACCCCTTTCGCCGGGACATTACAGTCCCGGCGGCGGGGGCAAAAACAGAATAATCACGACAATAAAAACCCATACAACCATCTGGATCCGGGAGGGATTATGCCGATCCATTCGCTTCGTACCGTGCTGTGTCTTGCTACGGCGCTTGTCGCCGTGCCGTCTCTGGCGCAGGAGCAAGCTGCGCCGCCTGAACCTGCCGCCAATGCTCCGCTGGAAGAGCAGTTCCGCGATCCGCCCAATTCCGCCCGCCCGCGCGTCTGGTGGCACTGGATGAATGGCAATATCTCCAAGGACGGCATCGCCAAGGACATGGCGTGGATGAAGCGCGTCGGCATCGGCGGCCTTCAGAACTTCGACGCTAATCTGCAAACCCCGCAAGTGGTCGATCACCGCTTGGTCTACATGACGCCGGAGTGGAAGGACGCCTTCCGCTTTGCCGCGCATGAGGCGGACCGGCAGGGGCTGGAACTGGCCATCGCATCTTCGCCCGGCTGGTCCGAAACCGGTGGCCCCTGGGTTAAGCCCGAGGATGGGTTGAAGAAGCTGGTCTGGAGCGAAACGCAAGTCAGCGGCGGCAAGCGCTTCGCCGGCAAGCTGGCTTCACCTCCGGGCGTGACCGGGCCTTATCAGGACCTGCCGATGGGCAAGAGCATCGAGGAGATGATCTCGGGTAAGAAGGCCGAGGAACCGCCGCAGCACTATCAGGACGTGGCCGTGCTGGCAGTGCCGCTGGTGGCCACCGCCGTTGCCGTGCCGAATGCGATGCTGTCGGATGGCACCGCCATCGACGGCAAGGCTATCGGCGACAGCGACCTCACCACCGGCATCGACGTTCCTCACGGCGCGCCCGACCAGCCCAATGCGGTGCTGCTGACGTACGACAAGCCGCAGACCATCCGCTCCGCCTCGATCTTCCTGCCCGGCGCCCGCCAGATGTTCGGCGGCCCTGCCGTGGCGCCGGTCCTCGAAGCCAGCGACGATGGCAAGACCTGGCGCAAGATCGCCGATTTCCGTGTCGAGCAGGTGCCAACCACCATCGCCTTCGCCCCGGTGACCGCGCGCAATTTCCGCGTAGTGCTGACGCCACTATCGGCTTCGATGTCGAACATGGGCGCGCCCGCTCCGGGCATCATCATGGACATGGGCGCGATGATGGGCGGGGCTGCGAAAATGCCGTTCCGCCTTGTCGACCTGCGCCTTTCTCCCGAAGCGGTGATCGATCAGGCGCAGCTCAAGGCCGGCTATGCGATCCCGCACGACTACTACGATCTGGGCACGCCGGGCGATGGCGCGAAGGGCGCGGACGTTGCCAAGGTGATCGACCTGACCGGTAAGCTGCGCGCGGACGGCACGCTGGACTGGACGCCCCCGAAAGGTGAATGGCGGGTGATCCGCTTCGGCTATTCGCTGCTGGGCACCACCAACCACCCCGCTCCGGCCGAGGCGACCGGGCTTGAGGTGGACAAGTTCGATGGCGATGCCGTGCGCCGCTATCTCGAACACTACATCGGCATGTACAAGGATGCTGCCGGGGCAGACATGGTGGGCCAGCGCGGCGTGCGTGCACTGCTGACCGACTCCATCGAAGTCGGCGCCGCCAACTGGACGCGGAAGATGGTGGAACAGTTCAAGCGCCTGCGCGGCTACGACCCGACCCCGTGGCTCCCCGCGATCACCGGCACCCTGATCGGCAGCCGCGAGGACAGCGATCGCTTCCTCTACGACTATCGCCGCACCTTGGCGGACCTGATGGCCAGCGAGCACTACGGCACCGTTGCCAAGGTGGCGCACGAGAACGGCCTGAAAGTCTATGGCGAGGCGCTGGAAGATCATCGCCCCTCGCTGGGCGACGACATGACGATGCGCAGCCATACCGACATTCCGATGTCGGCGATGTGGACCCATTCGCGCGAGCAGGGGCCGAACCCCAGCTATCTGGCCGACATCAAGGGCGCAGCTTCGGTGGCGCACCTCTACGGGCAGAACCTCGTCGCGGCGGAATCGATGACCGCCGCACTCAACCCGTGGAACTTCGCGCCGAAGGACCTGAAGCGGATCATCGATCTGGAGTTCGTCACCGGCGTCAACCGCCCGGTGGTCCACACGTCGGTCCACGTGCCGGTGGATGACAAGAAGCCCGGCCTCTCGCTTTTCATTTTTGGCCAGTATTTCAACCGGATGGAAAGCTGGGGCGAGATGGCGAAGCCCTGGGTGGACTACATCGCGCGTTCGTCTCTGCTGCTTCAGGAAGGCCGCAACGTCGCCGACGTCGCCTACTTCTATGGCGAGGAAGCGCCGCTGACCGGGCTCTATGGCGACAAGCCGGTGGCCGATGCCCCGGTTACGCATGCTTATGACTTCCTCAGCCATGATGCGCTGACCGGCCTGCTGAGCAACGACGGCAATGAAGTCGTCGCGCCGAGCGGGGCGCGTTACCGGGCGATCTACCTTGGCGGATCGTCTCAGCACATGACCCTAGGCGCGCTGAAGAAGCTGGCGGCGCTGGTCGATGGCGGCGCGACCGTGATCGGCGTGGCGCCGGTTTCCACACCCAGTATGATGGCGGAGCGGGGCGGCAACACCGGTGAATGGACTGCGCTGGTGGCCAAGCTCTGGCCGGGTAGCGGCGACGCCAAGATCGGAAAGGGCCGGGTGGTCGCCAGCATCGACGTGGAAGGCGCGCTTAAGACCTTGGGCGTCGCGCCGGACTTCGCTTTCACCGGCGGCACGGCAGGCGCGAAGATCCCGTTCCTCCACCGCCGCGACGACGCGGGCGAGATCTACTACCTCACCAACCCGCAGGTGAACGCGCAGAGCATAGAGGCGCACTTCCGGGTTACGGGCAAGGTGCCCGAACTCTGGCACCCCGAAACCGGATCGCACGAGCCGGTCAGCTACCGCATCGAGAATGGCGAGACGGTGGTGCCGCTGAACCTTGTGACCGACGACGCGGTCTTCGTGGTGTTCCGCAAGCCCGCCAGTGCGCAGAGCCTGACGGTGACGGAACAGAAGCCGCAGGCGCTGGCCTCGCTGGATGACGGTTGGACGGTACGCTTCCAGGCGGACCGCGGCGCGCCCGCTTCGATCCAGATGGCGAAGCTGGCTCCCCTGAACGAGAATGCCACGCCCGGCGTGAAGTACTTCTCTGGCGAGGCGACCTATTCGCGCAGCTTCACGCTGCCGAAGGGGGCCAAGGCCGGGCAACCGCTTTGGCTGGACCTTGGGCAGGTCGGCGATCTGGCCGAAGTGCGCGTGAACGGCCAGCCGGTCGGCGCGGTATGGCATGCGCCCTATCGCCTCGACATCGGCAAGGCGGTGAAGAGCGGCACCAACACGATCGAGGTGAAAGTGGCGAACCTCTGGGTCAATCGCCTGATCGGTGACGCCCAGCCGGGCGCCCAGAAGATCACCTGGACGGCGATGCCGACCTATAAGCCCAGTGCTCCTTTGCGGGCCTCGGGGCTGATCGGGCCGGTGGTGCTGCAAGGCGGGAAGTAACGTAGCCCCTCCCCGGGACGGGGGAGGGGGACCGCCCGCAGGGTGGTGGAGGGGACGCGCGGTTTACGCGAAGCTCGCGTGAGGATGTGAAGCCCCTCCGTCAGTCCTGCGGACAGCCACCTCCCCGTCCCGGGGAGGACAGGTCCGTCGGCACTTCCTCAGCCGTCGAAAGACCAGCATTTCAATTAATGCCCGTCATCCCCGCGAAGGCGGGGATCCCGCTTTTCTTGCGCCACGGCGAGAGGCTGAAGAAGAAAGCGGGGCCCCCGCATTCGCGAGGGCGACGGGGTTCATTGTGTAGGCGTAAATTTCGATTTCCGGCTGAGACTGGAACTCAACCCCCAACCTGCTCCACTGCGCGCCTAGCCGCCTGTGCCACGCTGAACGTCGAACCCTCCGCCAGCACATCGCAGCCCGCCGCCGCCAGCACATCCCGCACCCGGTCATGAGCGCGGGCGAGGATCACGTGCTTGCCGGCCTTCTCCATGCTCTGCGCGAATTCGGCGACGACCTCGATGGCGGTGCTGTCGAGGTCGTTGCTCTCCTCGAGGCTTAGCACGATCACCCGCGCGTCGCTGGCCCGGGCGCGGCGGGCGATGGCGCCCAGCACCGTCTCGGCGTTGGCGAAGACAAGCTGGCCGTTGGGGCGGTAGATCGCCACGCCCGGCACCCGATGCGCCTCCGGGTGGCGAGCCAGGTCCACAAATTCGTGCCCGTCGCCCCACTGGCCCAGTTCGCTGATCGACGGGTTCGCCAGTTCGTAGAGCAAGTGCATGATCGACAGCAGCACGGCCAGTAGCATGCCGTTGAGCACCCCGAAGGCAAGCACGCCCGCCACCGCCGCCAGCGCCACCCAATGATCGCGGCGGATGCGGAACAAATGCAGCAGCGGTCCCGGCGTCAGCGCGTGGGTCAGCGCGGCGACGACGATGGCGGCCAGCATCGGCTGGGGAATGCGCGCGATCCAGCCGGAGGCGAACAGCGCCATCGCCAGCAGTGCAAGGCTCGCCGCAGTCGCCGCCCAGCGGGTGGTGGCACCGGCCGCCTCGTTGGCCGAACCCGCCGAGAAGCCTGCGCCCACCGGCATGCCCTGAACCAGCGCGGAGGCGAGATTGGCGGCGCCCAGCGCGGCCAGTTCGCGATCGGCAGAGAGCGTGTCGCCGTGGCGCAGCGCCAGCGTGCGCATCGTGCCCCAACTTTCGGCGAACAGGATCAGCGCGATCGGCGCGGCTAACTGGACCAGACGTGCGAAGGCCGCTGTAGAGGACGGCCACGTGCTGTCCGGCCAGCCAAGGCCGACGGGCCCCGCCGTGGCGATTCCGTGCGCGGGCAGGTTCACCGCCGCGCCCAGCGCGATGGCCAGGGCGAGCACGATCAGCGCGCCCGGCACTTGCGGCGCGCGGCGCAATGCCAGCAAAAGGGCCAAAGTCGCCACGCCGAGCAGGCAACTGGCCGGGTGCCACTCGGCCACGCGCATGCCGAGCGAGCCCAGTACGGTGAAGATCGTGCCTGACGGCACCGCGATTCCCGCGATCGCCGGCAACTGCCGCACGATGATGGTGATCGCCAGCCCAAAGGCGAAACCGCGCAGCACCGGGCGTGAGACGAATCCGGCGAGGCTGCCCAGCCGCAGCAGCGAGAGCAGCAGGAAGATCAGCCCGGTCATCCCCACCAGCACCGTCGCCAGCCCCTCTCGCGCCGGGCCGGTGGCGGACAGGCTGGCCAGCGCCGCTGCCAGGATCGCGGCGGCGGAGGAGGTGGGGGAGACCACCGCAAACCGGCTACGCCCTACCAGCACATAGGCCAGCCCGCCCGCAATCGCCGCCGCCAGCGCGCGGCCGGGCGCCAGGCCGGCGATCTCCGCATAGGCGACGCTTTCCGGCAGGATCAGCCCGGCCATGGCAAGGCCGGTCAATCCATCGCGCCAGACGGGTTTGGTCATCGCGGAGCCGGGCCTTTCATCGCTCTTCCAAACCTTTATCCTACCGCGTTGCGGCGGCGGAATACATCATGCTTCATGCGCATGGGTAGACTTGTCGAGATGCGGGCGGTGCCCGGTCATCCGCAAGTAGAAGCGCGAGAAGTAAGAGGGGTCCGAAAAGCCCAGTTCGTTGGACACCTGCACCACGCTGGCATTGGCGAAGCACAGCAGCCGCTGCGCCTCCAGCGCGAGGCGGGCGTGCAGCAGGTCCTGCGGCGTGCAGTCCAGCCGCGCGCGGGTAAGCCGGGTGAGCGTGCGCGTGGTCATGCCCAGCCGCTCCGCATACCAGCCCACCGGCAATTGGTCGCGAAAGTGCAGTTCCACCAGATGGCGCAAGTGCGATACGCGCTGGTCGCTGCCGCCATCGTCGGCGGCTTCCTCCTCTGGCAGCAGCGAGCGCAGCAGTGCTTCCGCCATGGACAGGAACAGCGCGTTCGGCCGTCGCCAGTCCTGCGGGATGCCGAGCATTTCGGCGCAGAGAAACTCCACCCGCTCCAGCACATCCGGCGGGGTCGGCGCGAAGCAGCCATGGGTGGCGGCGTGAAGCAGCGGATCGCCCGGGCCGCTGCGCCGTTCCGCGAAAGCGCTGCTGAGCATCAGCACATAGCCCACCGTCTCCGGCCGAAAGCGGAAGCCGTGGATGCTGCCGCTGGGGATCACGATGTGGCAGGGCGCTTCCAGAGTCTCGGTCGTATCGTCGATGGTGAGCGTCACCTGTCCCTTCGATACCAGCA